>ERZ802822.300-NODE-300-length-35656-cov-15.267827_pt1 | contig 35656 bp, 41 predicted proteins | sample MGYA00345649_ERZ802822 | MGnify/ENA primary metagenome ERZ802822 (study PRJEB30503, sample SAMEA104212359) | marine metagenome | biome: Westerlies Biome; feature: [SRF] surface water layer (ENVO:00010504) within the epipelagic zone...; material: water...
CAAGATTGATTGATCAAACCCAGTGATCAAGCATCTTCTAAGCGGCCATAAAGTTCGCCAACCACTTTGATATCAACCACTTCACGACCACCCATGTCGGAGTCGGAGGGCTGGATCGCTGTGAAGACACCTGCAAACTCACCGGTTTCGGGATCCACCTTGGTGATCGACATGCTCATCGTGCCGATCCCATCGATGTAGCGCTTGTTGTTGTCTTTCTCGAGATCTTTCTCATCGCCGCCAAGAGCAATCAATCCTTGGGCGTACTGAACACCAGTGGTGAGAGCACGTCCCTTGGGATCGATGAAGTTGCTCGTGCGATAGCTCGGGGTGCGATAAGTGCCTTCGAAATCGGTGCTGGTGGTGATTGCGGCACCATCAGCTGTGGCCTTCAAAGACTTGCTGGAGAACGAGAACGGGAATTCTTCGCCGCCGGGAACAAGAACCGTGATGGGCTGAAAGTCGATCCCACCTTTTTCCTGGAACTGAAGGCCAGATTCGGTCACCGTCAGATCGCCATACACCTCATCAAGGCTGGAGGTGTAACGGGTGAGAATTTTGCCCTCAACGAATTCAGCCTGCTGGCGAGCATTTTTAGGCTCTTCCTTGGCATAAACCTGAACGGGATGCATGCAGATCCCGCGAAGTTCGTATTTCTGACCAGCGGTTAGAGGGATGGAGCCACGGGCAGCGTCGCCGATCGTGGGGCAATCATTGGCTTTACCAGTGTTGCGAATGTCGTCATAGGTGACATTGGACTCACCACGGTTTGCATCAGTGCCACCGCTGCAAGCCGTAGTGAAAAAAGTGAGGCATAAAGCCAGCACAACGGCCAGCAGGGAACGAATGCGCATGGGAGGAGCCTGACGACTTAACGCTATGAGGAACGGCAATGCCGTCGATTCTTGATCTTACAGGGCTTGAAACTCGAGCCAGAGCCAGCTTTTGCAGGTCTCAACAACTCGTTTGATTACCACTGTCAACTGGGGCTACCGCAGCGATGTGGGACTGATGCATCGCATCGAGAAGCTGGTGAGCCATCGACAATTTGGACATCAATGGCATCTCACGGATCGTGTCACGGTCCAGTAACCACCCGCCATTGGCCTGGTCACCAAAGCCTTGGCCAAGGCGATCGATGGGATTCACCATCAATAGATCGCACCCCTTCGCATCGAGCTTGGCCTTACCTTCGGCAATCAAGGCTGCGTCCTCGCCTGCCAACGCGGCAAAACCAAGCAGGATCTGTCCTTGGGGTCGACGCTTCGAAAGCGACGCCAACAAGTCTGGGACCTGACTCCAGCCCGAAGCCAGCAATTCGGGCAACCGCTGTTTTGACACCTTGGTTTCTGAGCTCTCCACACGACGCAGATCAGCAACGGCAGCCACCATCGCAATCGCATCCATGGACGGCTGTCGATCAACAAGCACCCGCGCCATGTCATCAGCAGTGGTGACAGGAATGCACTCAATCCCTTCGCACCATGGCTGAGGCACAGAGAGCGGCCCATGAACCAGTTGAACGGTGGCTCCCCGCAAACGCGCAACCTGGGCCAGTAAGACCCCCATATGCCCCGTACTTCGATTGGTGAGAACCCTGGCTTGATCGATGGGCTCATGGGTAGCCCCAGCGGTGACCAACAGATGCTTTCCTTCCCAATCACGGTCTGGAATGGCCCACTCTTGACCCCGGCTGAACAAGGCTGCCGCCGCCAATTCGATCAAGATTGGATCTGCCATCCGGCCATCCCCGCGGCGATCACAAGCCAACAATCCAGACGCTGGAAGAAGGGGAACAACCCCCGGGAAAGCCTGCACCACTTGCCAATTCTGCTGAACAGCGGGGTGATTCCACATCGCCGTATTCATCGCTGCGGCGACCAAAACCGGCACCTCAGTTGCCAAAAGCACGCTGGCCAGTAGCCCGTCACCCGATCCCTGTGACCAACGGCTCAGCGTGCTGGCACTCATTGGAGCGACAACGACTAGTTCCGCCCATTCAGCCAGTTCAATGTGCAGTGGTCGGCTTCTGGAGGGATCCCATTGATCGCCATCGCAGTAGCAGGGATGGCGACTCAAGCTTGCGAGGGCGACTGCACTGACTAAGCGTTCAGCACTGGGGGTGACCAAACAGCGCACTACCGCCCCAGCTTTAACCAGAGCACTCACCAATAACGGTGTTTTCACCGCAGCGATACTTCCGCTGGCCGCCACGAGCACATGCCGCCCAGCCAACGGACCAGGCATGGCGTCAGTCCTCATCGAACGGTTCCTGATCCACTAGATGGTGATACGGGAGGGTCAACTCAGGCCGGTGAATGGCCAAGGCTCTCAACAGATGCCAATCCTTAAGGCTGTCGAAGGGAGTGCGGTAATCGTCGTCTTCAAGACGCCGTGCCAGCTCCGCCGTCGTGGCGTCATCAAAGGCTTCGAGCTGTTCCGGCGTAACCATCAGCTTTCGCAAAGCGCCATGCTCCAGTTTGACGCAATCCCTGACAGCTAGCGTTTGCTGACGGGGAATTAGCTCAGCTGGTAGAGCGCTGCGATCGCACCGCAGAGGTCAGGGGTTCGAGTCCCCTATTCTCCACTCAAATGAGACGCCACATCCCCCTCCTGCTGGCGCTCGGCTCTGTGGTGTTTCTGAGCACCTTGGCCCGCCCAGCAGCACTGCTGACCTTTACAGCGCTGGCTATGGCTTGGGCTGTTGGTCACCAACAAATCCGACGGCCTTAACCCCCTATGGGGTAAAAGGGGAGGTAAGTATCCCCCCCTGTGATCGATGTCGCAGTCGAAACGCGAGCAGGTCGTGAGCCACCTGCGCTACATCCGGCAGGAGCTTCGTGAAATGCATCAAGGCGTGATGGAAGACGGCCTCTTGCCTGAAGCGGGAGAAGTTCGCGGGGTTATGGCACAAATGGAAGCTCTTTTAGAGCTCCTCGAAGGCAAATCATCCCGCAAAGCGAAAGCTGAGTCCAAATAGGGCCGAACGCGCGATCCTGGAGCCCAGGCAGAACACCGGCTCTTTTGGTGGAATTGTCGTTCAGTCGCGCATGAAACCGGTCGGGTCCAAACGTTTGAGGTAAACAGGGTTCAAAACATTGGCCGGGTGATGGGGATCCCTGGTTCCTGCCTCATGGGCTTCATCTGAATCGGGAGTGTGACCCTTGCGACGACTCCAATCCACTCGCCTTCAAACCCAATGGGGCGAAGCGATCAATCGTCTTGAGCAGTGGACACAAAATCCATGGCGGAGGTTGTCGCTCCTCGCCATTGCTCTTTTCAGCGGCTTTTTGTTGGGGAGTGCTGTGACGTCCGTCGCGGGTGTTCTCTCCCAAATGGATCCCGTGGCATCGCTGATTGTGGTTCTTGGAACCGAATTCACCCTGCGCCGCGTTCGCAGGTCGGGAGCGTCATGGACGCTCCCAGAACAACTGTTAGACCTCAGCCGAATCGGCTTTTTGTATGGCCTCTTTCTTGAGGCCTTCAAGCTGCTTTAACAGCACACCACTCGTAACGCAGACAAATTCATTGGAGCTCCATACCCTTCGGATTGGCTCCTCTGCTGCCATCCATGGCCGGCGATCACTACTTTCTGGAACTCGAACCGCCTGAAGAGCGGCTTCGCCATGCGCCCCATGTGGTGATCGTTGGTGGTGGCTTTGCTGGCATTCAGGCTTGTCGGGCCTTGGCTCAATCAGAGGTGCGCATCACCCTGATCGACAAACGCAATTTCAATTTGTTCCAGCCGTTGCTCTATCAAGTCGCAACGGGATTGGTCGCCAGTGGCGACATCGCAACACCCCTACGCGAGCTCGTGGGGAAGCAACCAAACGTGCAAATCCTGCTCGGCGAAGTCACCGCATTGATCCCCGATGAACACCAAATCGTGTTCAACGGAAAGACACTGAGCTACGACCATCTCGTGCTCGCAACGGGATCTGGCAGCAGCTTTTTCGGAAAAGACCAGTGGCGCACCTTTACGCCACCGATGAAAATCCTTGAGCACGCCGAAGAAATCCGCAGACGCCTGCTCATGGCGATGGAGCAAGCGGAGCAAACTCCTGATCCCGAAGCACGGCAATTTCTTCAAACCGTTGTTGTGATCGGCAGTGGTCCCAGTGGCTGCGAAATGGCCGGCGCCGCTTCTCGAATGCTGCGATGGTCCCTGAAGGATGCCTACCAGCAGCTGGATCCAACCAAAACCCGAATTCTCCTCATTGACCCGGGAGAGAAAGTGCTGCGAAGCATGCCTGAGGAGCTCTCCAAAGAAGCCCTACAGGCACTGCAAAAAGCGGGCGTGGAATTCCTGCAGCAAAGTCGTGTGCAAAGCATGCGCCCAGGGGAAGTGGTGGTGAACACTCCTCATGGAGAGCAATGCATTCGAGCCGCCACTGTGATTTGGACCGCAGGTGTTCGTGCCTCACACCTTGGTCAAGCGTTAGAAGCCGCAACAGGTTGCAGCGTGGATCGTGGCGGACGTGTTGTGGTGGCACCTGACTTTTCCATTGCCAGCCATCCTGAAATTCGCATCGCCGGTGATCTCTGCAGCTACAGCCACACCCAAGATGGCCACCCCCTCCCTGGCATGGCAGCACCCGCCAAACAGGCAGGCAGCTTTATTGGCAAAGACATTGCCGCAGTGGTGGCCGGTCGTCCACGCCCGAAGTTTCGATATTTAGATCTTGGGAGCATGGCCATTGTCGATGGGTCGAGCGCAGTTGCCGACTTGCGAGGCCTCAAATTCTCAGGCCTGATTGGAGTGCTGCTTTGGGCTGGAGTGCATTTAGGGCTCATCCACGACATGCAGCAACGGGTCTCCCTCGCCACAAAGTGGATTTTTGCTCTACTAACTCGGCAGCGGGCGTCCATGTTGTTAACGGGCATGCCAAGCCAGCACATGGCTCTCAATGCTGCGGACGCCCACTTTCCAATGCGCGCCGGTGAAGGGCCTTCCATTGCTTCACCAGATGCGGCCTTGCAAGCAGCGATGGAGTACTACTCCAAGGAAATCTCAGGCCTATCGACTACTCAAATCTCGAACACTCAAGAGCTGATCGACACCAATGAGGATTCCGCGGCGGACTCAGCTGCTGCCATCAAATAAAGCAGCGCCATGCGAACAGGAACCCCATTCCTAACTTGCTCTTCCACAAGGCACATGGATGGGTCATCCAACAACTGACTCGTCATCTCAACGCCCCGGTTCACAGGTCCTGGATGAAGAACGGGAACCTGTCGACCACACAATTGAAGGCGCGCGTGGCTCAAGCCATAGTCCCGGTGGTAGCGCTCGAGGCTGGTCAACAACTGCTGTGTCATGCGCTCCTTCTGGAGTCGCAGTGTCATCACTGCATCGGCACCGGGCAAAGCTTGTTCAAGACGGCGTTCAACGGTGACCTTTCCGCGCTGAGCGACGGGATCGCGCGACAGCCCTGGCGGTGGGGCATCAACAAACGCAGCAAACTCCTCAGGCAACAAACTGCTAGGCCCACACAGCACCACATCCGCGCCACAACCAGTCAGTGCCCAAAGATTGGAGCGGGCGACGCGGGAATGCAGGATGTCTCCAACAATCACGATTTTTTTACCGTCTAAAGCTTGTGGCGTTGGCTTCTGGGCATCGAAGTAACGGGCCAGGGTGAGCAGATCCAACAAACCCTGACTTGGATGGCTATGGAGACCATCTCCTCCATTCAGCACCACGGTGCGCTCCCCCAGCTGATCCAAATCAGCGGCAAGTTGCTGAGGAACGGATGTGGAGCGATGACGAACCACCAACACGTCAGCACCCATAGCGACGTAGGTGCGAGCGGTATCCAAAACACTTTCTCCCTTACTCAGGGAACTACTTGAGGGAGAAAAACTCATGACATCGGCTGAGAGCCGCTTTGCCGCTAATTCGAAACTGCTTCGCGTGCGGGTACTGGGCTCAAAAAACAGCGTGGCCACAAGACGTCCCTGCAGCGCCGGCAACTTGCGCACACCCGTGACGGGAAGGGATCGAAACCGTTGAGCCAGCTCAAGGATCGAGGCAAAATCGTCCCGAGAGAATGAGGCCAGATCGAGGATGTGACGGTGATGCCAACCGCTCATAACGTCCCCTCATCACACGGTGACCAAGCCTGATCAAGGGATGGCTGGCGATTCCCGGTGGCACGGCGACTAATGCTGCGACTCAGCTGTAAGTACCAACGCCAGGGGAGCTCCTGCCCCTGAGAGATTCCAATTCGCGTTGTGGTCACAAGCACTGGGCTAGCGAGGGATGCCGGTCTTGGTGCCAGCCACACGTCATGTTCGCCCGTCACCGGACAACTGTCATCTCCCCGATCAAGACCAAAACGCCGAGCCAGCAGTCCTGGACCAGCGGCCACCCGCTCCAGCTCACCTGGCATCGCGATCGACCGAAGCAAAACACCGTTGGCCCAATCAGAGCGATCCGTCACCACATTGACGCAGTGATGAATGCCATAGCTCACGTACACATAAAACCGCCCCGGCTCACCAAACAGCGTTTCATTGCTTGGGGTACGGCGGCGGAAGCCATGGCAGGCAGGCTCCTCCTGCGAATACGCCTCCGTTTCCACAATCACACCCCACAACAACGTTCCATCCGTCTGCCGTTTCACCAACCTGCAGCCCACCAGGTCTGGTCCGACCAATTCAGCTGCACGGGAGAAGAATGAAAACGGGAGAGCTTGCTTGATGTCGCTCTGAATAACGATGCCAAATTCAACTGATCCACCTTTAAAACTAGACATCTGTGCAAAGGGGAAGTCAGCACAAACGTTGGGTCAATGTTTTTTGAAGAACACAATGGCGTAGGGCCGACCAGCGATTCAGCCACGACGCCTTTAACTCTCCGAGCGCATGCCCGCCTCAACCGATCACACGTCCAGAACACTTCAAGCCCGACGGGACAGCACTTTTTTAGTGCTGGCGGGCCTGTTCTTGGGAACACTAGGGATGCTCAACATCCTTGGACTCACACGCTTCCTACAACTCGGGCACATCGGCACCTGGCCAATCGTTGTTGCCATTGGTGCGCTCCCCTACCCAATCACGTTTCTCTGCACAGACCTGATCAGTGAGTTGTGGGGAGAAGAGAAAGCCAACCAGTTGGTGTGGGTGGGGTTACTGCTCAATGGCTGGGTTGTGCTCATCCTCTGGCTTGGAGGCCTATTACCGGGCTTACCAGGGAGCGATGACAGCACCTTCCGCACCATCCAAGAACTCAGCTTTGGCGCGATTGGGGCCTCCATGGCGGCGTACCTCACGGCTCAATTCATTGATGTGCGCCTGTTCCACTTTTGGAAACAGCTCACCAACGGCAAAGCCCTTTGGCTCCGCAACAACGGCTCCACTCTGGTGAGTCAACTCGTCGATACGACTGCCGTGGTGTTAATCAGCCACTACGGAGCCCATGTCCTGCCCATCGATACGGAGAGTCCACTCATTCCACAACTTGGCAGCTTCATCGTGGGCGGATATTTGTTCAAAGTGTTAGCTGCCCTTGCCGACACATTGCCCTTCATCTGGCTCACGGGATGGCTGAGAAAATGGCTTGAAATGAGCGACACCACAATGGGTACCAGCCAATCAAGCTCGTAAGCTTTAAAACGATCGCTAAATGCCATATCAGGTCAGAACTTATGCGACCATTCGGCATCCAGAAACTTTACCTCAAAGACGAGCCCACGAACACAGTTCAAGCTGCTTCTGCACGACTAAGAAGCAGGCAAACAATCACACCAAACAGTTGCGATATCATCACCATTACAGGCAACGAAGAATGCTATATCGCCCAGTTCATTCACCACTATCTTTACTTGGGATTCAGCAATATATTTATCGGGATCAATAATTGCCAAGACAATACTCCAGCCATTCTCAAGAAAATTGCCAAGATATATCCGAAAATTTTTATCTACAACACCGATCAACCTCAACGTCTCCATCGGCAAAGCGGCTCCTATGCGGCACTAATAGATGAGGCGTCGCAACGCACCGACTCGAGCCATTGCCTCGTGGTCGATATCGACGAATACTGGTTCTCCAACAAGCCGAACCGATCGATTGCGAGTTACCTCAGACAATTCGATCGATTTGATTTGATGTTTACCAATTGGCTTTGCACCTATGGGCAAAGCCATCAGACATGTTTTACAGACCTAACAAGGGCCAAGATTGACCTAAAAAAATCACAGGGGAAAAGTATTTTCAACTACTCAATACCATTACGCAAACTTCGAGCACATGTGCCCGATGTGGAATCTCCAGAGAAAGCCGTTTTTGTTGGTAACGATGGCAAAGAAATTAAGTGGATGAATGATGCCAACAAACTACATGCAAATGCATCCCTCCCTCAACACCTAAGAAAAGTCAATAAATTACACCAACATCTCAATAAATCACAAAACTCAGCATGGATTCTGCATCAGATTGTTCGCAGCGAGCTGGAATATTCATTAAGACTCTTTGAACCTAGGGCTGCCAAGCATCCAGAACCATTTAAAACCAATCGCCACGGCTGGATCATGCCAAAAGAGAGTCGCCAAGAGAGACAATTCTTCAAATCAATCCTTTCAAAGAAATCTTTCAACAAACGCTACATAAAAGCTTATGAGAAATTCCTTCGTCAATGCCAAATCAAGAATATTGTCGAAAAAAGCTTCAATCGCATCACCGAGAAGCAAGTCTTTTGTAAAATTAATCAACTAAATCATCAAAAAATCGATGCCTATCAATCTATTTGGAGAGAAATATTTCAAGGAACCCGCTTTCTCCCCTATCTAGAGCTGCGCCTACAAACAAAAAAGCGACTCAGAATCAACGATTGTTCTTGAGTTCCTAAAAGTCGGCCCACAAAGCCTGGAACAGCCCCAAAATGGTTAGAGATGGGTGCACATTGATGGAAGCCGCTTTAACTGGGTTCAATCTCGGAACAGTGCTCTTGGCCAGCATTGTGCTGTTTCCCTTGGCCTGCTTATTCTTTGGCACCCGCGGCGGTTACTACAACACCGATAAGTACGACGGCAACGGCACGGCCCATTAGTTGTATTTCAGGGCCTAACAACCCGATCGATCAACACGCCACCATCCCTTGAGATGCCTGCTTCGCTTCCCAACACTGCTGACAGCACGGACGACATCCGATTAGCACTGCGAAGTTGGCCTGAAGTGGAAACGTATCTCCAAACCTGCAAAGGCGTGATCATTCCGCTGGGATCCACGGAGCAACACGGTCCAACGGGCGCCATTGGAACTGATGCGTTAACAGCGGAAGCCATCGCCCTCGAAGTCGGCCGGCGAACCGGTGTTCTTGTCACGCCGGCCCAAGCTTTTGGCATGGCTGAGCATCATCTGGGATTTGCCGGAACGATGAGCTTGCAACCCGCCACACTGCTGGCGGTCATGCAAGACCTCGTCTTGTCGCTAGCGCGCCATGGCTTTGAACGGGTATTCGTGATCAATGGCCACGGTGGAAACATTGCTACCACCAAAGCGGCCTTTGCCCAGGCCCACGGCACAGCAGCAAGTCGCGGCCTCCCTGCAACGCCTCACCTGCGCTGTCGTCTCTCAAATTGGTTTATGGCGGGCCCAGTGATGCGGCAAGCCCGTGATCTTTACGGCGACAAAGAAGGTCATCACGCCACACCAAGTGAAATCGCCGTCACGCTTCAGGTGGAACCAAGCTTGCAAAGCAAACAGCGCCCCTTGGAGGATCCAGCACCGGCTGGACCCATCCATGGTCCTGATGACTTTCGTCGCCGCCATCCAGACGGCCGCATGGGATCCCATCCATCGCTGGCAACAGCAGACCATGGAGCGGCCATCATCGAGACAGCTGCCACCGCGTTGAGCGAAGATCTTCGTAGTTTTTTGAGCGACCCATGAGCCATATCTCCGCCGATGACGTCCGCAAGGTCGCCAAATTGGCCCGCCTCAACCTTCCCGACGACAAAATCGCCACCTACACAGGGCAACTGGAATCCATCCTGGGCTATGTGAGTCAACTGGAGCAGGTCGATACAACAGGCGTGCCAGAAACCACACGAGCTGTGGAAGTCACCAATGTGACGCGTCAAGACGGCGTGGATCCGACGCCTGTGCGCGAAGAAATTCTGAATCAAGCTCCTCAAAGAGAAGGAGACTTCTTCCGAGTACCCAAAATATTGGCTGATTAAACAAATTTTTCAGAACGATTTCCAGCGTTTTGGTTCAGTTTTAATCGCCAGGGAGTCGACAAATGAGAGCCAGCCACGCTGCATGCGACGAGCTGGCAACACTTTTGCAACACGACGCATCTTTCCTCGACGTCGTTTGTGACTTCTCACGCCAACCAAAATATCGTAAAGAAAGTTGTAACCATCCCGTTGGGTTTCAAAAATACCCAAACGTTGCGGAGAACCCTTCGAATCAAGCAATGGCTTCGTAGCTTCATAGGCTGGCTTGTATTCAAACCATGGAATAGAAGGCCAAAGATGATGAACTAGGTGATAATTTTGTCCCATAATTAACCAATTCATCAGTTGACCGGGATAAATTCTCGCGTTCGTCCAGCGGTTCCTAGATGTAAAGGGTCGATGGGGCAAATAGTCAAAGAAAAGCCCAAGAGTGACACCCACCATTAGGGCTGGAGCAAACCAGCAATTAAAAACAAATGGGAGGAAATCAAAACGAATCGCAGCCAGAACAATCACTAAAAAGATGCTGCGTTCAAAACCCCACTGCATTAACTCCCAGCGCTTCCAAAGGCGACGCTGAAAGAAAAACCATTCGTGATAGAAAAAACGAGGAGCAATGAGCCAGAGAGGGCCAAACGTACTAACGATGTGATCTGGGTCGTTGTGGGGATCATTCACATGGGAATGATGCTCAAGATGGACGCGCGTAAAAACAGGAAAACTAAAACCCAATAACAACGCAGAACCGTGGCCCATGAGTTGGTTAATCCAACGATTCGGATGGGCTGCGTTATGGCAGGCATCGTGGATGACCGTGCCTTCAAGGTGCAGCGCTAAGAAGCCTGTACACAACAACAGGGGCAAGGGCCACCCCCCTAGAAACCAGCCCCAAATGGTGAGTGCAGCAAGGGCATATCCACCAAAAAACAACCCCACCGTGGGGTTCCAAGCCGATGGCGGATCAACAAATTCGCGAGGAACAGAGCGATACCCAGCTCCGGCCAGACGTTTCTCCTGTTTTTGAGCAGGGGTCTGGGTCATCCGGTGGTCAGGCAACGCATGAAAACTTTCCTCCAACACAACGTAGGTAAGAAATGCCCACCGCGAGACTTGAACTCGCACAACCGAAGTCACTGGTACCTAAAACCAGCGCGTCTACCAATTCCGCCAGGTGGGCAGTGCACACACTTTAAGGAGCGCCGCAGAATGGGGGAAGCGATTCGCAGCGTCGAACCATGCTCGCAACCCTCAGCGGAGACATTTGCCTGCTGTTCGGCCTCGCTTTACTTCTCCTCCCACTGCTCGCTGTGGAGCTAAGCCGACCACGAGACGGGGTCTGGGGAGCGGTTGTGCTGATCCTCGGCCTTGTGCTGGTCACCAGCAGCGACCGGATGCGAGGAGCTCCCATGCTTGCCGTGCTCTGCGGCAGTCTCTTGATCAGCCGCCTCAGTGCCGAAGTGGGGCAATCCCGGTGGCGCGCTCTAAGCGATGACGAGCAAAAAAAACTTGGATCACCAGACCACTGGCTCAACAACCTGCAGCAACTTGGCTCCGCTGTGGCAAGCCTGGGGGAAGGCCTGACCGGGATCGTCAAACAACTGAAACCGGCCGGAAAATCAGGAGTCACCTCAAAAAAATGGGTTCGACCCGAGCTGGAACCCTCCGATGCTGCTGAAGCTGAGCCTGGGCCCAGCTCCTCCTCTGAAGCCCAGGCCGAAGAAACACCTGAAACCACACCGGCCACAAGCGCACCAGAGAGTGAAGGCGAAGCCCGATAATTCTTCAATCAGACCAGAGAGCCTGTGAATAAAGAAACACGCGGTGCCGCAGAGGAACGTCCCTCTTACAAAAACACCCTCAACTTGCTGCAAACCAGCTTTGGGATGCGTGCCAATGCCGTCACACGGGAGCCTGAACTTCAGAGTTTTTGGGCGGAACACGGGATTGATTTCAAGCTTGGCTTAACCAACAAAGGGCCGACCTTCACCCTCCACGACGGGCCTCCCTATGCCAATGGCGCCTTACACATGGGCCACGCCCTTAACAAGGTGCTCAAAGACATCGTCAACAAGCACCAAATTTTGAAGGGGCGCCGGGTTCGGTTTGTCCCGGGTTGGGACTGCCATGGCCTACCCATCGAATTGAAAGTGCTGCAGTCGATGGATCAGGAGCAACGACAGGCGCTGACTCCAATCAAGCTGCGCAAAAAGGCTGCTGCTTACGCCCGAAAGCAAGTGGAAGGGCAAATGAAAGGCTTCCAGCGCTGGGGAATCTGGGCTGACTGGGATCAGCCATACCTCAGCCTGCAAAAGGACTACGAAGCCGCTCAGATCCGAGTCTTCGGCGACATGGTTTTGAAGGGGCACATTTATCGCGGCTTGAAACCTGTGCATTGGAGCCCCAGCTCCCGCACAGCCCTCGCCGAAGCGGAACTGGAATATCCCGACGGCCACACCAGCCCAAGCGTTTACGCCGCATTCCCCGCCGTCGAACTTCCAGCGGTCCTGCGCGACGCTTTGCAAGCAGACGGCATCGTTCTCCCCAGCCAAGCCGAGGAACTTGGCAAAACCCTTCAGGTTGCGATCTGGACCACAACCCCTTGGACCCTCCCCGCCAATCTGGCGGTATCCGTCAACGAGCGCCTCGACTACGCCCTCGCCGATGACGGCAGCGGTCGTCTGCTCCTCGTGGCAGCAGACCTGATTGAGTCCCTGAGTGGAACACTCGCCCTTCCTTTAAAGCGAAAAGCCACGGTCAAAGGTTCGTTGTTGGCTGGCCTGATCTATCGCCACCCCCTCCTGGACCGGACAAGCCCCATCGTGATTGGCGGCGAATACATCACCACCGAATCAGGGACTGGCCTCGTTCACACCGCACCGGGCCATGGCGTGGATGACTTCCATACCGGCCAGAAAAATGGCTTGCCGGTGCTTTGTCCTGTCGACGAGGCGGGCACCCTCACCGAGGACGCCGGGCCCTTTGCCGGCCTCAATGTGCTGAAGGATGCCAACCCAGCCATCATCGAGGCCCTTGAGCAGGCTGACGCTCTGCTGAAGCATGAGCCCTACGGCCATCGCTACCCCTACGACTGGCGCACCAAAAAACCGACGATCTTCCGAGCTACCGAGCAGTGGTTCGCCTCCATCGATGGATTCCGTGACGATGCGCTCGATGCCATCGACAAGGTGAATTGGACGCCTGCATCAGGTCGAAACCGGATCGAATCGATGGTGAAGGAGCGCGGAGACTGGTGCATCTCCCGCCAGCGCACCTGGGGCGTTCCGATTCCGGTCTTCTACAACCGCACCAATGGCGAGGTGTTGCTCAACGCCGACACCTTGGCTCATATCCAGGGCCTCATTGCTGACCATGGCGCAGATGTTTGGTGGGAAAAAGATGAATCGGAGCTCCTACCAGCGGCCTACGCAAGCGACGCCGACCAATGGCAGAAAGGCACGGACACGATGGATGTGTGGTTCGACTCAGGCTCCAGTTGGGCCGCTGTTGCTAGCCAACGCGACAACCTCAGTTACCCAGCAGATCTTTACTTAGAGGGTTCCGACCAGCACCGTGGCTGGTTCCAGAGCTCTCTGCTCACCTCCGTGGCCGTCAATGGCCATGCTCCCTATCAACGCGTTCTCACCCATGGCTTCGCCCTGGATGAGAAAGGTCGCAAAATGAGCAAATCATTGGGCAATGTGGTGGACCCAATGGTGATCATTGCTGGGGGTAAAAATCAAAAACAAGACCCTCCCTACGGTGCAGATGTTTTGCGTCTTTGGGTGAGTTCAGTGGATTATTCAGCCGACGTTCCCATCGGAGCAGGAATCCTGCGACAGCTGGCTGACGTGTATCGCAAAGTCCGCAATACCAGCCGCTATCTACTCGGCAACCTGCATGATTTCAATCCAACCCAGGATGCAATTCCAGTCCATGAGCTACCCCTACTCGATCGATGGATGCTTCAACGCTCAGCGGAAGTGCTGGACGACATCAATGCAGCATTTGAGAATTTTGAGTTTTATCGCTTCTTTCAACTGCTCCAGAACTATTGCGTTTCCGACTTATCAAACTTTTATCTAGATATCGCCAAGGATCGTCTTTATGTAAGCGCGCCTAATGATCGGCGCCGGCGAAGCTGTCAAACGGTCATGGCCTTAATTATTGAACGACTGGCTGGCCTGATCGCTCCCGTCCTCTGCCACATGGCAGAAGACATTTGGCAAAATCTTCCCTATCCAGTACCCCATACGTCGGTTTTCCAAAACGGCTGGCCCAGTGTTCCTGCCGATTGGCGAGACCCGGCACTGACAGCTCCAGTGCAGCACCTTCGCCAGCTCCGAACAGCGGTGAACAAGGTGCTGGAGGACTGCCGCAACCAACAGGAACTCGGCGCTTCCCTGGAAGCAGCCGTTCGTTTAGAAGCCCACAGCCCTGAACTCCAAACCGCTCTGCAATGGCTCGATGAGCACGGTGATGCTGAAGTTGATGGCCTACGCGATTGGCTGCTGGTCTCTCAACTCCAAATTGGCGGAGAACCATGGGCAGAGCTCTTGGCCAGTCAAGACAATGAGCAAGCTTTGATTGAAGTGGCCCATGCCCGCGGCAGCAAGTGCAGTCGCTGCTGGCACTACGAAGCCGACGTTGGTCAGCACGCCGACCATCCCGACCTATGCGGGCGTTGCATTGACGTGCTGAAGAGAGGGGATTACCAACTGGCTTGAGTTAGCAACTCAGTCGGAGACATCGGTCCTGCCAAGACATGCTCATCGCCAGGCATGATCGGCCCCATTAACAGCTCAGCACGATCAAGGACGGTGCCATCCGGAAGCACCGAAGCATCGGGATCGAATCGTGTGGGATGGGTTGTGCTGCTACTAAAACCACGAAAAATCAACAGTTCAAAGGGCTCCGCTCCCACGACACCCATCAGGCGCACCACCCGATCCCCATGGCTCCGACTGCGCTCTTCAAGCTGAGAAACCAGTTCGACATCGGTCATCAAAAATCCCCTGCAACGCGTCCGTAGCGCGGTAGACGGATCAACAGCCACTGCAGCAAGCCAGCCAAGTAAGCCACTAACGCCACATAGCCCACAAAAGCGGCAAACGCTTCAGTCCACTGCCCGCCAAAAATGAAATCAAACACCGTTGCCGCGAGGCCGTGCAAGCCCTGAGGCGCCTCAAGCCATGCCAAACAGCTCGCCGTTTGCCCCCCTTGTAAACAGCTGAGGCCCGTGGTGGTCATCGCCACGCTGATGACACCAAAGCCACTCAACGCCCAGCGCCACAAGCGAACAGTGAGCGGTAGAGCTTTCCACGCCGGCTGATCAGCAAGTTCTTCATTGAGATCCACCCAGAACCACACACTCACCACCATCAGCACTGGAGCCACAACTGCCGTGAGATATCCGAGCGGTCGCGCGTCCACCAGCAGCAGCACACTGATTCCCATCAAGCTGGCCACTTTCCAGTACAGGCCAAGCAGACGCAAAACCATGGCGTCGCGCCGCCATGCAGACCAAACCAACAAGACGAGGGGCAGACCCACCGCAAACGTGGCAGCCAGCCGGTAAGTCAGCCACACCAATGCGCGGTAAGACAGCTCGTTCACAGATGGGTTTGAAGTTGGCGCCATTATCGACGCACCCGGCTGCCCTGCAGGATTGATAAGGTCCAATCCATGCCGACGTTCTCTCCCTTCAGCTGGCTGCAAGGCGCTTCCCCAGCGCCCCAATGCCGCACTGGCTTGTCATCCAAACCATCCCTCGATGAGGCGGTTCGTGATGTGGTGAATCAGGTGGGCCGCCGTGGAGAGGCGGATCTAGCCCTTGTCTTCGTTTCAACTGGCTACGCCAGCGACTTGCCCCGTTTGCTGCCGATGCTCCAGAACGGCCTACGTGCCAAACACTGGTTTGGATGCGCAGGCGGAGGTGTGGTCGGGACCAACGCGGATGGCCATGCCTCCGAGCTCGAACAGGGGCCGGCCCTCAGCGTGACGCTGCTGTGTCTCCCGGGAGCTGACATTCAAACCAGCGTTCTCAGCACCGATCAGTTACCAGACCTTGATGGAGCCTCCATCAACTGGCAGGACTGGGTGGGCATTCGTCCCGATGCAAGCCGCAGCCAAATCGTTCTGATCGATCCCAGCTGCCGAGGCATCAACGACCTGATCAGTGGTTTGGATTACGCCTATCCAGAAGCAGAAAAGATCGGTGGCATCGCAGCTCCCCATAACGCCCCCCATGGCTCGCTTCTGGTCGACCAAAACGTGGTGACGGGTGCAGCGGTCTGCTCAATCGGCGGCGACTGGTTGTTCGACACCGTGGTCGCCCAAGGATGTCGTCCGATTGGACCAGTCTTCGCCATCGAACAGGTTCAACGCAATGTTCTGCTCGAGCTCAACGACGGGACCACAACGTCGAGTCCAGTGGCCTGTCTGCAACGGGTTCTTGCCGACCTGAGCGAACCGGAACGGGAGTTGGTGCGGCACTCGCTCTTTCTTGGTATTGAGCGCCGCAACCTCCAACTACCAACCGCAGGCGTTCAACCCAAAGACAGCGCGTTTTTGATTCGCAACTTGATTGGTGTCGACCCCAACAATGGCGCGGTGGCTGTAGCCGAGCGGGTGCGTGCTGGCCAGAACGTTCAGTTTCATTTGCGGGAAGCCGAAGCCTCCCGTCAAGAGGCCCTTGCCCTGCTCAACCAACACATGGGTGAGGTAGAGGAGCCGATCAGGTTCGGACTGCTGATGGCTTGCCTCGGCCGCGGCCAAGGCCTGTTCGGCTCCCCGGACGGCGATGTGAACCTGGGCCGCAGCGTGATGCCGGATTTACCCATAGCTGGTGCCTTCTGCAACGGTGAGATCGGCCCCGTCGCGGGAACCACCCATTTGCATGGCTACACCGCCTGCTGGGGGCTGCTTCGTTATGCCCCGATCTCAGGCTCGAGCAACCGATAGGCCCTTGCGACAGCACGTCAATCCCCTCAGTCGTTCGTTTCAGCTGCCCCTGCGGTTGCCCCCACCCAGCGAACTCTTCACTCACCCTGAGCACCCCATCCATCTCGACATCGGTTGCGCACGGGGCCGCTGCATTCTTGAGTTGGCCGACCGTCATCCTGATTGGAATCACATCGGGGTTGAAATTCGTCGCCCCCTGGTGATTCCTGCCGATCGTGAAGCTCTTGAGAGCCCCCACGGGAACGTACGGGTGTTGTTTTGCAACGCCAACATCAGCCTGGAAGGGTGGATGGAAGCGCTGCCCAAAGATCGTCTACACCGGGTCTCCATTCAGTTTCCAGACCCTTGGTTCAAGCGACGCCATCGCAAACGCCGGGTCTTACAACCCCGCCTCCTCATGGCAATCGCCTCGGCCCTTCAGCCCGGAAAAGACTTCTTTATCCAGAGTGATGTACGGGAGGTGATTGATCCGATGGTGGCCCTCACAGAACTGTCTGGTTGTTTCGACCGCCCTGAAGGTGATGCGCAACCCTGGCGAAGAACGAACCCCTTATCGGTGCCAACCGAGCGGGAGCGTTATGTGATGGATCAGCAGCTTCCTGTGTATCGCGTGCTCTTTCGTCGCAACCACGCCCATCAACCTCCAATCGAAGTGTTGGAGCAGCGCTGGCAGGAGATCGATAATCCAGGCAATGCTCCAACGCCAGACGCCTGAAGGATGCCCGCAACGGATGTGTCCAGTCGCTTGATACCAATTCTGTTGCGCTGGCAGGGCCTCCTAAAGGCAGGCCCTGCAACTCTGCACAGATTGGAGCCACTGGCGGGCTGCATTTTGTTCGTTCTGCTCGGCGGTCTGCCGTTCTTCACGCGTTCGGGGCTCGCACTTTTGTTGTTGAGCAGCGGCCTTCTCTGGGTGCTTTGGAGCCTCGCCACGCCGGCCGCTGCGATCGACAAAATCACTATGTGGCTCCTGATCATTTTGGGAGTGGCCGTTCTGGCCACAGGGGTCTCGCCTGTGCCGATCGCAGCGACAAAAGGACTGTTGAAACTCCTGAGCTACCTCGGGGTTTATGCCTTAACCCACAAGCTGCTGATCCATCACCAGAAGTGGTGGGACCGCCTCCTGGCTGGCTTGCTCTGCGGTGGACTCCTAAGCAGTGTTCTTGCTCTCAGGCAGCTCTATGCCAGCACTGAAGAACTGGCGCGTTGGGCTGATCCAAACTCCATGAGTGCCGGCACTATCCGGATCTACGGACCCCTGGGCAACCCAAATCTGCTGGCCGGCTACTTGCTGCCCTTGCTGCCGTTCGCGGCTATTGCCCTCTTGCGCTGGAAAGGGATTGGTTGTCGGCTCTTTGCAGGTGTCACCTTGGTGCTCACCACCGTCGCCACAATGTTCACCTACAGCCGCGGAGGGTGGTTAGGGCTGATCGCAGGCCTTTCGGTTGTTGTGCTTTTGCTCTTGGTGCGCAGCACACAAACATGGCCGTTGATCTGGCGACGGTTACTCCCGTCAGCCGTTTTGCTCCTCGGTGTTGTTGTGCTTGTTGTCGCCGCCACGCAATTCGAGCCCATCCGCACAAGAATCAGCAGTCTTCTGGCTGGTCGGGGGGACAGCTCCAACAATTTCCGCATCAACGTTTGGTTTGCTGCTGCCGAGATGGTGCGCGACCATCCCTGGCTGGGCATCGGTCCTGGCAATGCCGCTTTCAACAGCATTTATCCGCTGTATCAACAGCCCAAGTTCAACGCTCTGAGCGCCTATTCAGTCCCCCTTGAAATCCTGGTGGAGATGGGGATTCCAGGCCTAATCGCCTGCTTTGGGCTTCTCGATGCTGCGGTACGCAAAGGCTTGGCAAGCCTTCACCTGGATCGACCAGAAGCCCTTGCCGGCATTGCTTGCCTGGCTGCCATCAGTGGAATGTTGGTGCAAGGCATCACCGACACGATCTTCTTTCGTCCAGAAGTCCAACTCACTGGCTGGTTTGCCCTGGCGACCCTATCCAGCCAGGGCGGACAGTCCAAGGAGGCGTAATGCTGCTCGCAGGATTTGACGCCGGACAGACCAGTACGCGTTGCCGCATCGGTCGATGGCAAGACGGTCGCTGGGAGCCGGTCGGAGATGGGTATGGCCCGGGTGTTTGTCACCTGGCATCAGCCGGAGGTGTGGAGCGTTTCCAGGACGCCATCCGCGTTAGTAGCACCGAAGCAATGAACGTCCACCCGGACTTAACCCTCGATGGCGCTGTGATGGGCGCTAGCGGCATCGAGCAAGGATCGATCATCCAAGAGCAGGCAACGGATCTACTCGCCAGAACCTTGGCCCTGCCAACGGCTCAGGTGCTGGCCACCGGCGATGAACGGACGGCTCTACGCGGAGCTTTTCCAAACCATGCCGGCATCGTTGTGATCAGTGGCACAGGAATGATCTGCTTAGGACGAAACGATCAAGGTGTGGAGCATCGCTGCGGGGGGTGGGGCTGGCTTTTGGATGGGGCTGGCTCAGCCTTTGATATTGGTCATCAGGGTCTGCAACTGACCCTCCAAATGGCAGATAGAAGGAGACCCGACCATCCCTTGCGCAAGCAAATCTGGACAGCCCTCGATTGCACAACCAGCGCAGATGTGAAAGCCAGAGTGGTACAACCAGACTTTGGGGCAGCAGATTTTGCAGCACTGGCCCCTCTTGTCGCCGCAGCTGCAGTACAAGACCTGGCTGAAGCCCACTGCATTCTTGAGCGGTCAGCCCTGGCCTTAGCAACGTCCATCCGCACGGTGGCTGTGAAGCTCCAACTCGATCGTCCAAATCTGGTGGGCCATGGTGGAGCCCTCGAGCATCTCGATGGCTTCAGCCGTTTGGTCAAAACAGCCGTAACGACCGTTCTCCCATCAAGCCGATGGATGCCGGCCGCAGGAGATGCCTGTCACGGCGCCTTGGTGATGGCCCAAGAACGCGTCGTTAAGCAGCGTTGAGGGATTGATCAACCACGGATGCCAGGTGGTCAGCCCAGTGCTCGACAAGGGAAGCATCAGCTGCCTCGACCATCACTCGCACCAAGGGTTCCGTGCCACTCGCTCGAACCAGAACACGACCATCTGAGCCCATGGTTTCCTCAGCAGACCTGATCGCAGCAACTAACGGCTCACAACTCGACCACGCCTTGCGGCGAGCTTGACTTGGCACCGTGACATTCACCAACTTCTGCGGGAAGGGCTGAAAACTGCGATCCAACCAATCACCCAGGGTGATTCCCTTGGCATGACACAACGTGGAGAGCTGCAAGGCAGTTAGCACCCCATCCCCACACAAGCCATGGGATGCCGCAAGGATGTGACCCGATTGCTCTCCGCCAAGGGCTGCTCCACTCGCCACCATCGCGGCATGGACATGTTGATCTCCAACGGGGGTGCGCTCGAGGATGCCGCCCCGCTGTTCCCAAGCCCGCTGAAAGCCGAGGTTCGACATCACGGTGGCGACAAGCCGTTGATCCGGAAGAGCTTGTTGTTCTTGAAGAACCGATCCCCAGAGGAACATCACGTGATCACCATCCACGATCCGACCCCGACCATCCACGGCCAACATCCGATCCGCATCGCCATCAAAGGCAAAACCCATCACAGCGCCTTGCTCTTTCACGGCTTCTTGCAACGGGCCTAGGGCTGTTGAGCCACAGCCCACATTGATGCGGGAGCCATCGGGCTCACCATGCAAAACAGTCAGATCAGCGCCAAGAGCTTGAAATGCATCCGCCGCACAAGCTGTGGCAGACCCCCAACAGAGATCCAGGACGATCGGGACCCCATCGAGGCGATGGTTCCCAACAGCTGAGTGAAGCAACTCTCGATAATCCGCCATGAGGTCGGAGCTTTGCCGCAATCCTCCACAAAGTGAATGGTCATGGTCGGAATGGTCGATCTCACCACGCAGCCCCGCCTCAATCCGTGCCTGCCGCTCAGGGGCCAACTTCGCCCCATTCGCTCCAAACACCTTGATGCCATTGTCCGCAGGTGGATTGTGGCTCGCCGAAACCATCAGGCCGCCTGCTGCGCCGAACTTTCGGATCAACAACGGAACGGCTGGGGTGGGACACAAGCCCAGATTCCAAACCTCACGCCCAGCGGCGGTGAGTCCAGCGGTTAACGCTGATGCAACCATGCTGCCGCTGGTGCGCGAATCCATCCCAATCAAGACAGGCCCCTCGACGGCCAACACCCGTCCAACCCAGTAACCCACCTGCAAACAAAGGGCTGGTGTCACGACGCTGCCCACGCGACCACGAATGCCATCAGTGCCAAAACCAGGGATGGCATCCCCAAGGGTCGGACCAACAGGAGAAAACGCCGCTTGAACCATGGGCCTCAATCGTGGACAGCAGATTACGGAGGCGCCTCCCTCACCCCTCAGCTTCAACTCCAACGATGGGGGTGGCGCAGCAAAACGATGAGTTCAAGGCCAGCCCAAATCACAAGACTGACCACCACCCAGCCTGGAACCAGCTGAAGGGGCCATAACCAGCGAAATCCCCACACCACGCCACAAACCACGACCGCCAACCCTGTGCGCCTTCGCTGCCAGCACCCTGGTCGAGAAGACGGCATTACTGATCTGAGGAGAACCCACAGAATGACAGCAGCATCAGGACGCGCTTGAACGCAGGCCCCCGACTTGGGACCCTTCTCCTGCTGGGGACCACAGCCCTGAGTGGCTTCGCCGCCTGGGGTGGGCAGCGGCTTCTGGTGAACGGGCATCAGCCCTTAACGCCGGATCAATCTGCAGCGCAACTTTGGACGACCTACCGCTGGGCGATTGATCCCCAACAGCGCCGCGAAGCCGCGCTGTTGATGGCTGCTCAAACGGGTTCATTCGACGCCTTACAAAGCCAGGCTTGGGGAACGAATCCGCTGGGAGCGGTGGCCTTAGAACAAGAGGCGGAGACGGCCACCAGGCGGGGAGATCAAAGCCACGCCCGCGAGCTTTGGCACGATCTGCTCCAACGTTTCCCACACGCAGCTGCATCCGCATCAGCCCGCCACGTTCTTGGGGACCAAAACCCAGCACTGCATCAAGACTTACTAAAGCAACAGCCGAGCCATCCAGCGGCGCTGAGTGTGGCGGCATCGATGGATCCAACACCAATCATTGGCTTTCAGGGAGCGATTCACCTCGCCCGCTGGGGAGCGCGTTGGCCAGGTGCGTTCAAGCGCATCAGCCAGGCATGCAACGACACCAGTTCGATCGCTCCAGCAACCAAGGATCGCGACGTACTGGCTCGAGGCCTAGCGAGCCTGGGCGATGGCCCAGGAGCACTGGAGTGCCTTCAACGCCAACAACCTGGGTCAACGCCCCAACGTTCAAGTGAACCCTCCACACAACTCGCGATTGGGCAAGCCTTACTTCGAGGCGGATACACCGAAGAGGGCACGGAACTGCTCTTGAGCCTCACCCGTGATCACCCACAATCTTCGGCCAGCATTGAGGCTGCTCGCTTGCTGAGCGAACCCTTGCGACCCTCGAGGGAGGTGCTCGATGCCATTCCGGTATCTGTCCAAAAGCGTTCCGCCGCCCTGGCGGCAGCCCGCGTTCGGCTGGCCAACGGTGAGGGGGCGGGGGAGGTTCTGCAGCGATGGCCGGATGATCCAGACGTTTGGCAACTGCAATGGGACCTCGCCAGAGAAGCCCTGCTGTCGGAGAACTGGGACCGAGCCAAAACCATCCTGACCCGTGAGCCGAGCTCACAAGCCTTGCCCGATCCGCTGGAAACCCGACGGCTGTACTGGCTTGGCTGGAGCGAAGCACAACTGGGGGATCAAGACCGGAGCAGAGCGATCTGGCAGCTGCTGACCAGCCAATTCCCCCCTGGCTACTACCACTGGCTTGCAAGCGAAGCGCTTGGAGATGCCGAACCCCTCAACCTGACCAAAGCCTCAATGCCAAGCCCATCACAGGAGATGTCCTGGGCCCCCTTAAACAGTGCTCAGTCCTTCGTCAATACGCTCTGGCGTCTTGGGCTAAAGCGCCAGGCCTGGGAGACCTGGCGCAGCGGGATTGATCCCAGCACACCACAACCCAAACCAGAACAATTGGTCGAAGGCAGGCTTCGCTTAGCCGTTGGTGACAGCTGGATGGCTCTCGATCAACTGCGGTGGCTCAACCTGCGCTGGCGGTCAGCCAACTGCCGTGAACGAATCGACCTTCAACACAGCCAGCACCCGCGCATTTTTGAAGAGGTCCTCCGTCCAGCAGCGAACTCCCAGAAACTGCCTCTCGAGCTGCTCTTCGCCATCAGCAAACAAGAATCTCGATTCGCATCAGGCGTGACCTCCACTGCGGGAGCGATTGGTCTCATGCAATTAATGCCAGCCACCGCCAGAGAACTCGCTGGAGCTCCGCTAACGGAAGACAAAATTAGAGAGCCAAAGCAAAACGCCGAACTGGGTGCTGCCTACCTACGGCAACTACTTCAGCAGTGGCGAGGAGATCCCTTTCGCAGCATCGCTAGTTACAACGCTGGCCCTGGAGCTGTGGGGTCATGGTCGACTCAGGACCTCAACGATGCGCCTGCCCTATGGGTGGAGCGCATTCCCTATCCAGAAACGCGCTACTACACCAAAAAAGTTCTCGACAATTTGTTTGGCTACTTAGGTAGGGACAAGATTTTTTGCAAACCAACCCTGGGCGGGGTTGGGCAACAAATGACCCAGACCAATGCCCGTGAACACAATGAAGGCCATCAAGAGCATCGACGTTGATGGCCGAAAGGAAATCCCAATACGGGCTAGATCAAGGCGGGCCAAAAGCACCGCAGATGCCAACACCAAAAGGTCACTGAGCATGTTGAGAAACAGCAGATAAATGCCCACTGTCACCACAACCAAAAGGTTGACCATCAAGGTCATGACCCGGCTGTAGGCCATCAACAACGAAAACTGCCGCATCACCAGGGACGGCATTGTGCACACCACCACCACAGTGAGCACCTGAATCAGCTCCAGGGACCAAAAGAGTTCTGGGGTGATGCCCCGGGCGTTGCTGAACAAGGGTTGGACAAGGTTCCAGTGATTGCCCAAGACCACGGCAACACAAAACAGCAACGTCAGGAACGGTGCCCGCACCGGCAGGCTCAGCAAACGCAACAAAGCCATGGGCTAACGCTAAGCCCGTTGCCTTGAACTAGCTGCCAAAGTGACGTCACTTGCACACGACTGATGACCGGTAGCCCTCAGCCCATGCCGCTGGGCCGGCTTCAGCAGGTTGTCCTCGTGGTGATCGCAGTCGCACTGGCCATTGGACTTCTGTTCATGCGGGGAGGAATCCAAAGTGAAACCCCGATGGAACAACTTGCCCGACGCTCGGTTGAACCGGAGGTTGCTCTCACCAACGGCAAACCAACGCTGATCGAGTTCTACGCCGATTGGTGCCAAGTGTGTCGGGAGATGGCCCCAGCGATGCTGGAGCTTGAGCGATCGACGCAAAACCGTCTTGACGTTGTTTTGGTGAATGTTGATAACCCTCGTTGGCAAGACCTGGTGAATCGCTACGACGTGAATGGGATACCGCAACTCAATTTGTTTTCAGCAGACGGCCAACCCCGCGGCAAATCGATTGGCCTACGAAAACCGGAGGAACTAAAAGCCATCAGTGCAGCACTGATGAATGATCAGCCGCTACCGCAACTTCGAGGCGTGGGAAGCGTCAGCAGCCTCGAGGGTGAGAACACATTTCAAGCATCGGTGGCGCAAACCGGTCCTCGAAGCCACAGCTGACTTGAGAGAGTTCGGCTCTGTCGCCATGATCAGTACACAATGACGATCTGCTAGCTCCATGGATCCCCGCTTCCGGGTCGACCTCATCGCGGCAACCCCAAATCCCCAACAGTGCGTCTACGTGGGGATGCACCAGGACTACAGCGAGGGTTTTGTTGCAGCCGACCGCGAACAATGGCCCGACGAAACCAAAGCGGGCGAAATCTGCGTCAAGCGTTTGCTGGCTGGGGAGCGAGGCCACTACGGCCCCATGGAACATGCCCAGATCGTTTTAAACGTTGGCTGGTTTCCTCATTCAGTGATGCAACAAGCGCGGACCCACCGGGTGGGTGTGAGCTTTGATGTGCAGTCGATGCGATACACCGGCGAACGCATCTGCAGGGCTGCAGCTGGTGAACTCGACCTTGAGGAGGTGTTTTATTTGCGGCCGATCGGGCAATACAGCAACCGCCAAGGCAAGAAATATGCATACAGCCAAGCTGAACGGGATAAAGATCTCCATCACTGCAAAATCAGCGCTGATCGATACCAGGAATTACTCGAAGCAGGCTTCGCAGAAGAACATGCACGCGGGATTCTCCCTTTCGATTATCGACAGCATTTTGTGGTGAGCTTCACGCTCAGAGCTTTCCTGCATTTCATGGATCTAAGGGCCAAACTCGATGCCCAACAGGAAATCCGCGAGCTTTGTGATCTGATGTGGCCCCATCTCCAAGCCTGGACGCCAGAATTTGCCGCTTGGTATGAGAAAACAAGGCTGCACAAAGCCCGTCTCGCACCATAAAAATAACAAGTAGCGCAGCTAGTTAATAATTTTTAGTCAAAAATTGAGGCATTTTTACACCTTTGCCAGGGTGACACGTTCAGGCTGGTGTTGATATTTTCCTTGCCGATCGCTGTAGGTAGTAGAACAAGGCTCGCCTTCGAAAAATAGCAACTGACAGATGCCCTCATCTGCATAAATACGGCAATCAGCCCCGGAACTATTGCTAAATTCAAGGGTGAGGTGACCTTCCCAACCAGCCTCTGCAGGCGTGGTGTTCACAATTATCCCGAGCCGAGCATACGTACTTTTTCCAAGACAAATCACTGTGATATTAGGAGGAACTTTCATCTTCTCTAAAGCCACACCGAGGCCATAGGAATGGGCCGGAAGAATGAAATAACGACCGTCTTCATCTTCATGCAACGGTGTGGGTTCAAGGTTGGCTGGATTGAACCGTTTCGGATTCATCACCGTGCCAGGCACGTGCCTAAAAATCAAAAACTCTTGCGGTGACAGCCGAAGGTCATAGCCATAGGACGAGCAGCCAAAACTGAGTACAGGGCTTTCGCGTTTATCGGGATCAAGGTGGCGAACCAACCCCGACTGGAATGGTTCGAGCATGCCCTGCCCGGCTTGTTCCGTAATCCAACGATCACACTTGAGCATCAGAAACCTCGGCGTAGTTCCGTGACTTGATCAGCCATCGCCACAACATTGGAAGGGATGGCGGGCCCAGTGATGATCACATCCATCGAGCCTGGTCGTTGCTCAAGAGCTGAAAGCACTTCAGCTTCATCGATATAGCCAAAGCCGATGGCCAGGCCAATCTCATCAAGAACGAGTTGATCAAGATCTCCAATCATGAGGTGCTGACGACAAATCGCCCAGACCGCTTGAACCGCATCACGGCAACCATCCAAGTTCGGCTCCGCAACGCAAGCGGGGACATCAGGGCGCAGCCAGACAAGTCCTCCACATAACTGCACACGGCCCGATGGGCCCTGTTGCACACCCCCCTTCAAAAACTGACTAATCAAAACGCGGCTACCGAGCCCAGCTGCTCGCACCGCCTGGCTCAGCACATTGGAAAAACTGCCGCGATAAGGAGCTGTATGCACCTGAAGCTGACCCTCTGGAGCGACTAGATGCAGGGCAGGTGGCGGTGCAAGAGCATCGGGAACAGGCCGCAAACCTCCACGTTCCGTGGCACGCTGATCGCCATCGAGAGAGCGAATCTCCTGTGATTGATGGCGGTCGGTCAGGCTTGCGATCATCGGGTCAGGTCACGCCGGGACAACCCGGAAGACCTTGAATGTAGCGGCGTTATGCCATTCAACAAGGCATCCGACGCTACCCATAGTGGCTCAAGCGCAAAGCAAAGGGAACTGCGAGGCTGACGTCACTTCTTCTGAGCCATGAGCGATCCATCCCAGTCCCGAGCCAATGGCCGCTGCCGCAATGCTCTGCGCCCATTTTCCGTGACTTGGGATCCGATGGGATTCGCCTTGAGTTCAGTCACTGTGAGAACCGGTCGAACAACTGTTCTCTGCAGCGTTTGCCTGGATGACAACGTGCCGCGTTGGCGTCGAGGCGAAGGGCTCGGATGGCTCAGTGCTGAGTACCGCCTCCTACCTGGGTCAACACCGCAACGGCAGGGGCGTGAATTGATGAAACTTTCGGGCCGCACCCAAGAAATCCAACGTTTGATCGGGCGCAGCCTTCGGGCGGCCATCGATATGGCACTCCTTGGAGAGCGAACCTTGCTGATCGACTGCGACGTGATCCAGGCGGATGCAGGCACTCGCACAGCAGCCATCACAGGGGCCTGGCTGGCGTTGCACCGGGCCTGTAGCCGTCTCGTTTCCCAAGGGATTCTCGAGAGTTCCCCTCTTCAAAGCCAAGTCGCTGCCGTCTCCGTTGGCTTAGTGGACGGCCAGGCGCTGCTAGACCTCGACTACAGCGAAGACAGTCGCGCTGAGGTCGATCTCAATGTGGTGCAAGCGGACGATGGCCGACTACTCGAAGTCCAGGGAACCGCCGAGGGCGCGCCCTTCAGCCGTGCCCAGTTGGATGCACTCCTGGACCTGGCTGAACCCGGCCTCCGACAACTGATGGAGGCTCAGCAGCAGGCCCTGGCATCTGAGTGAACATCCAATGAGTAATAACCGCTACAGGACACATCCAGGCAGATCCGTAACTTTCAAAGCAACTGCGAGCCAGTCATGAGCACCAGCACTGGTTTTACCCGCTATGCACCTCTTGGAAACGCTGTAGCAACCTCTCAGCCCGCAGGCCCTCGCTCGTTGATGGAGGTGATCCGTGGGCTGGAAGGTGCCAGCACGGAAATGGTGGAGCGCAATAAAACAATTTTTTTTCCGGGAGACCCGGCGGAACGCGTTTATCTGATTCGACGGGGCGCTGTGCGCCTTTCAAGGGTTTACGAATCTGGTGAAGAAATCACCGTTGCTCTCCTCAGGGAAAACAGCCTGTTCGGTGTGCTGTCCTTACTCACAGGTCAACGCTCAGATCGTTTTTATCACGCAGTCGCCTTCACCCGCGTTGAGATGGTGACGGCACCTGCCACCTCAGTGCGCAACGCCATTGAAGCGGATACGGCTGTTGGACTCAGGCTTTTACAAGGCCTCTCCAGCAGGATCCTGCAAACCGAAACGATGATTGAAACGCTCACGCATCGGGATATGTCGTCCCGGCTGGTGAGCTTTTTATTGGTGCTTTGCCGAGACTTCGGAGTTCCTGATGAATTGGGAATCACGATTGATCTCCGGCTCTCCCATCAAGCGATCGCTGAAGCCATCGGCTCAACCCGCGTAACAATCACGCGTCTGCTGGGAGACTTGCGTCAATCCGGTCTCGTACAGATTGACCGCAAGAAAATCACCGTTCTCGATCCGATCGCCTTGGCCAAACGGTTCAGCTGATCGCATCCGCAGCCGAGGGCTCTTGCCATGAGTGGCTGGCTGCTGATTCTGTCCCTCCTAATCCTCGGGGGGATTTTGTCCACCCTCGGCGATCGCCTTGGCAGTCGAGTGGGGAAGGCTCGTTTGAGCTTGTTCAATATGCGACCACGGCGCACTGCTGTGGTGATCACGGTGCTGACCGGCAGCCTGATTAGTGCCCTCTCTCTTGGCTTGATGCTTTTGGTGAGTCGGCAACTGCGGGTTGGGCTGTTCGAACTCGATACCCTCCAAGCGCGGCTGAAAGACAGTCGTGAACAACTGGATACCGCCGAACGCGAGCGCATCGAAGCCCGCAAGGCAACCGTGCGGATCGAAGCCGAACTCAAAGCTGCTCAACAACGGGCTCAGACCCTTCGGCAAGAGTTGGCCCCACTACAGGAGCAACGTTTAGCCCTCGAGGCCGACAGAGATCGTCTCAGCCGCGACATCGCAGCCCGAGACCTTGAGATTCAAAAAACCGAAGCCGAGCTCAACTCGGTGCGCAACCGCATCCAATTGGGGGAACGCGAATTGAAGGATCTCGAACGCAATCTTGTCGCCCTTCGCCGCGGGGCTGTCGTTGTGCGCAGTGGACAAGTTTTAGCCACCGCCACCGTTCGGATGGAATCACCCGATCAGGCCAAACAGGTGGTGGATCGCTTACTGCAAGAAGCCAATTTCAACGCCTACGGCAAGGTCTTGCCAGGCCAGCCACCGGATCAACAGATCATTCGTGTTCCCCGAAGCGACGTAAAGCGCTTGCAGGGGATCATCAGCAAACCAGGCACCTGGGTGATCTCGCTGCGATCCGCCACCAATGTTCTTCGTGGAGAAACGGTGATTTATGCGTTCCCGGAGGTTCATCCGAATCGGTTGGTCGCCCAACAAGGAGATGTGCTCGCCTCCGTCAGGCTTGATGCCAGCGAACGCAGTAACTCGGCCATTCGCACCCGACTCAATCTGCTGCTGGCCTCGGCCTACGCAGAAGCCAAACGACGTGGCTCGCTCACCGCTGGTTTGCAATTCGATGGCCAAGCCTTAGCGCAACTTGGCCAAACCCTGATGGAGAGGTCGGAACAGGGAGTCATCTTGCAGGCCATCTCCACCCGCGACAGCAACAGTGCTGATCCAATCTTCGTCGCCGTGGAGTCCAACCCTTGAGCCGTCTGGTCGCACTCGATCCAGGACGCAGCAAATGCGGATTGGTGCTAATCGACAGTGAACTCAATCGTGTTTTGGCCGGCAAGGTGGTGCCACCTGAAGCCGTTATGGCGTGGGTGGAGCATTGGCATGAGCAGCACAACCTTGATCAAATCATCGTTGGCGACGGCACAAGCAATGCCCAATGGGTTCAAGACTTCATCGGATTTGCCAATGTTCGGTCCGTTAATGAGCACGGCACCACCTTGAGGGCTCGCGACCGGTATTGGGCTTTGTGGCCAGCCAAAGGCTGGCAACGTCTTCTTCCAACAGGGTTAAGGCTTCCCCCGACCGAACTGGATGCAATCGCCGCCCTCGTGATGGCAGAAGACCACCTCAAGCAACGCTGTTCATGGCCAGGGCCACCCCCAAATTTCTCGCTTAGAACTTGGCCCGAACCGTAAAGCTGTAATCACCACCGGGCTCGAGGCGGTAATCGGTGCGCACCAAAAAACGGAACAGGGCATCTTGAATCAAGGCTCGTCCGAGCGATGGTTCCACCGTGAGTTCTCCGCGATCAAACGCCCAATAGAACTGCCACTGAAAACCACCAGCAGCGACCTCGCCCTCCACACACTGGTCTTGAAAACACTGACGCAAAACGCGGAGATGGGCTGTTGTGGCAGGGAGGGCCGCCATCAAGTTGTAGAAGGGGATTCATACCTGAACCCATTAATCCAGGTGCCAGCCCGTTCCATGCCCTGGGTTTTCAGGCGATCTAAACCATCCAAAACCGCATCCAACACTGCATCAACACAGGGCTGTTCAGCTCGACTGAAGGGACCAAGAACATGGGACACCGTGCGTGCTCGTCGTTCCGCTGGATTCTCTGCGGGGGCACCGATTCCAATTCGTAATCGCGGGAAGACTTGGGTTCCAAGATGCTGGATCGTGCTGCGGAGACCGTTGTGTCCCCCGGCACTTCCCTGCGCGCGCAGCCGTAACCGTCCGAGCGGGAGGTCCATATCGTCGACGAGCAACACGATTTCTTCTGGCTGAAAGCCATACCAATCGAGAGCTGCACGCACGGAACGTCCACTGTCGTTCATGAACGTTTGAGGCATGAGCAAGCGCAAGCGCTGATCCCCAAAGCCCGTATCAGCCGATAAGCCATGCAATTTGGCCTGTTGCCGAAAACTGAAGCCTTCTCTGCGCGCCAAACGCTCGAGGGCCATGAAACCAATGTTGTGCCGGGTGCCGTCGTACTTCGACCCAGGGTTTCCCAAACCAACCACAAGGCTGAGCTGATGGGGCATCACGACGGATCAAGCTCCCGGAGGACGCTCTTCATTGGGCTGTTGATCCGTCGATGGCAAAGCCTCTGGCTCAGCCATTGCCTTATTGATTTCACGCTCAAACTCCTTGGAAGCAGATTGAAATCCCTTCAAGGTTTTGCCGAGCGTTTTACCGAGCTCAGGCAGCCGCTTCGGACCAAACACCAATAAGGCCACGGCGCCGATCACCGCCATTTCGGGAAGGCCGACGCCGAACACATTCATGGTGTCTCGTTAACCCAAGCCATTCCAATTGACATTGATGCCTTCGAGGATCAATGACTTGTTGTACAGCTGAAGGATCACAAGAAGGAACACAAGGAAGAGCACCATGAAGATGCCCATCACTGGCGTGGTGCCCCAACCGGGAACGACCTTGCCGTACTCGGAGTTCAGAGGGCGGAGGAGGTCTCCCAGACGGGTGCGTTGGGCCATGGCGACGCTTGGGTCTCGGGTTAAAGGAAGTGCGGATACTGTAGGGGCCAGCTCCGGTTAGGGGCTGGTCCTGCCGAAAGATTGTGATGGAAACGTCGTCCCCTGCCCTATCTGTTGCCCTCGGCGTCATGGCCGTTGTGCTTGGACTCACCGGCTTTGGCGTCTACCAAGCCTTCGGTCCACCATCCAAAGAATTGGATGATCCGTTTGATGATCACGAAGACTGACGCAGCTGCAGAGCCGCCAATTCTCCCGGTGCAAGCACCACGTGATCAACGAATGGGTCGTGCGCCCCACGCCGAACCAGCCAAGGGTGTCCCAGCCGCCACAGGCAACGGGCAGGCCCAGCGTTTAGGACACGACAGCAAATCCCATCCGTACTCTTCTGAAGAGAAATTGGCGTGAGGGTGACGGGCAAAGCCGGAAACCATTCCTTTGCTTTGGCTGGTTGTGGTCCCCACCATCCCGGCTCCCGAAATGCAATGGCAGCCTGAGTAACGCCCGCCGCGTTCCAGGAGCCAGTGATCGGCATCAATGCCATGCGCTGACGATGCCAACCGCGATCCGCGCCTGGATCAGGCCAGGTTGGTCCTCGCAGCAACGAAACACCCAAACGATCAGCGTCCCAATCGACCCCTTGCGGTCCATCGAGCAAAACCGCCAGGCCGCCGCCAGGGGCAGCTGCCTGGGACGCCACCCATGAGATCACTGGCAACTCCCAACGGGCAATTTCCCTTGCAGTGATGGGTGTTGCCGGGCGCTCAATAACGCCTCCACTGGTATCAGCCGCCACGCGCACAGCCGGCCGAGCCAATGGCATGGTTAGCCGCAACAGTTCATGGCGTTGAGACCAGTGCGTACTACAAATCAATTCCAACCAAGGCCGATTCGCCTGCAATCGCACATCCATCCGCAAAGCACTGGAGCCAAACCGTCGTCTGAACACCGCATGCGCCACCAATGGGCCTTGCTCAATCCAATGGAGCCCGTCAAGAACGTCAACGCCTAAGGAATGCTCGCTGTAGTCGGCGGCAAGATCCCAGGCATCCCAAAATTCACCCCGATCCTGATAACGCTCCAGCCGCAGTGGTGCAGAGAGTTGATCACAACCCTTTGAATCTCGGATTTGAAGGATGCCCTCAGATGAGCAATCCAGCTCAACCAAGCCATTGCCCATCCGCCAGACACCATCTCCCAACTCCTGAATCAGCACAGGGCCGATCGTGGATGGTGAATCGACGGGGTGAAGCGGCTGTTGCTCGAGTGATAGAGAAGTAATGCCGCGCTGAAGCGGCAATTGCACCCAAGTGCCCCCCATCGACGACGTCTGCTGAGGAAGGCGCTGGCCTTCCACACTCCAACAACCCTTCGGGAGGCGAAGCATGGGCGACCAAGCTGCCAACGGTTGAAGTGAGCACCAAGACCACTGCTGCCCCGACACATTCTCGTTGGGGACCTGAAGAAGTTTTGCCAGGCTCAGATCACGCTGTTGTTTCCCCTTCCGACGGGCGTCGCGCCAAAGCGGCTCGGCCTGATCAAACACTTCTGGAATCGATGTACCAGGAAGGATGTCGTGAAATTGTTGAAACAACAGTGGCCGCCAATCGCTAGAAGGCGACGGTTGGCCGGTGAGGGCTAGCAAGGCAGACGCAGTATCCGCCTCACGCAGCAACCGCTCCAGAGTTTTGTTGTGCCGCTTTTGATCAGGACGACTTGTTGCGCAGCCCCGGTGGAGCTCGAGATAGAGCTCGTCGCGCCAAACCGGCCAATGCTCGACTGACGGTTCAAGATCAGCCAAAAATTGTCTGACCGTGCCACTTCGCATGGACACAGCCGCTGGATTTGCGTTCCAGAGCTGCATTTGTTCCAGCATTTCTTCAGTAGGACCGCCACCGTGATCACCAACACCAGGGATCCAGAGAGCTGAGTCCCGGCCGGTTTGATCTCGCCAACTGCGCTGCTCTTCGAGCATGTCCACCGGATCACCCCGTCGACCAATCGGGGGAAGCATCAGGCTGTGCAGCTCATAGTTCCCACGGCTGCGCCAGCGAAACAACCGATGAGGGAACGGGTTGACGGCATTCCAAGCCAATTTGTGCGTGCAGAACCAACGCACCCCAGTCGCCGCAGAAACGGCCGGTACACCTGCTCCAAATCCAAAGCTGTCGGGCAACCAAGCGAGCTGATGGCTCCAAGTCGGGAAGGTGTCGTAGCTGTACTGCTGACCCAGCGAAAATTGCTGCCATAGCGATGCTGTACTCACCAGCACGCAATCGGTCTCGACCCATGGACCGTTGATCGGCTCCCATCGACCCGCCTGGCTCGCGGCCTGGATTTCAGCAAAGAGAGCCGGACGATGGTGCTGCATCCAGGCATACAAAGCCGGTGTGGAATGAGCAAAACGAAGTTCAGGCCAACGCCTCATCAAATCGAGGACCGAGCGAAATGTTCGTTCTGCCGCTTGCCACGTATCGGCCACGGGCCAAAGCCAAGCCAAATCGAGATGCGCATGGGAAATCCAAAGGATTTCGCCCTGGGCGGGCTCCGCGGCGTTGAGCTCCTGAACCACAGCCTGTAAAGCCTCTGGGCCTCTGGGCTCCAACCCATTCCATTGCGCCGGTAAATCCCCCCCTGCAGCCAAGTGCAACATCAGGGCATGGGGAGCCAAGCTGAAATCCGTATCCAGATTTGGCGCATCGGGTTCGAGGTCCAAATCAGTGCTGATCAAGGCCCCGTCGTCATGGAGAGGGCTGCACAGTTCGATCTGAAGATGAAGGGTGCCACCCAATCGACACGACTCCGGCACACGCCAGCGACAAGCCGTATCGAACAGGTCTCCTTCATGGATCAGGACACCATCCACCCAAAAGCGCATCTGCTCTGCCCACCAACTCATCCCCAAACGGGCATGACTGGCTTGCACTTGATTCCAGGCCCTTGGCCAAGCCAACTGTTGCTCCAAACGCACCCATTGACGGCCGCGAGGCCAAATCAGCAAACCCCGAGAAAACCAGTCAGGACGATGGTTTTTACCCCATGGCTCCTCAACAAATGGCCTCGATTCGGCCGCACCTGAACGGCGCCAATCACGGCGCAAATCCCGATGCGCGCGACTGCGAAACGTTTCAATCCACTCCGATCGTCCTACCGACATGGGGTACTTCCCGGTTGAGACCCTGTCATTCCCCATAGGATGATCGCTGTGTCAGACGCCGGTCGGTCTCCATGCTCGCCCTCAAGATTTCCGTTTACTCGGTCGTCTTCTTTTTTCTCGGCATCTTCGTCTTTGGCTTCCTGGCTAGTGACCCAAGCCGCACGCCAAGTCGCAAAGACCTCGAGGATTGAAACGATCCGGATCAGACCGCGCCAAGCACTGGTCTGATCGTCAACCCGGCATTGGTCCTGAGCTGTCACACTCACGGGCCAATGCAGGAATTCATTGGCGGCGTCCCGCCTCGCTATTGCCCTAACGGGACTTCTGGCATCAGGGGTGTTTTCGGCAGACTTGTCGAGACCCGCGACAGCAGAAGGCACTGGTGCGAAAACGCCTGCCACCGAGGCGGGCTTTTCTGCTGATGGTGAGGCGTCTCCCAACGTTGAAGCCTCCCCTGAAACGGTCCTTGTTCCTGAGCAGCTCGAGCTCAAGGCCGACCGTCAGTTTTACGACAGCAAGCGCAAGATCACCATTGCTGAGGGCAATGTGACAGCGCGGCTGGGTGCAGCCCAACTCCAAGCCGATCGAATCGAATTCGACACTGCCTTTCGCACACTTTTTGCACGCGGTTCCGTTCGGTTGCGCCGCGGAAACCAGTTTTTTCAAGCCTCTGTTCTGCGTTACAACCTCGTTCAAAACGAGGGTGAGCTCGATGATGTCTATGGCGTAATCGACCTCGAGGACACCCCCGCAGCACTGCCAAAACCAGCAAATAAGCCAACGGTCGGTCGATCCTCAACGGAACACAACAGCAAATCAGCAGAAGAAGAAGAACTCCAAAGCAACTCTGAAACGGACAGCAGCATGGCCTGCACTCCGTTCTTACCTCCGGTACCCGATTGGCATCCGCAGCCCTGGGCCGTCACTGCCTGGGGTGGTCAGATGATCGATGCTGCTTTTGG
>ERZ802822.302-NODE-302-length-35488-cov-8.703793_pt1 | contig 35488 bp, 37 predicted proteins | sample MGYA00345649_ERZ802822 | MGnify/ENA primary metagenome ERZ802822 (study PRJEB30503, sample SAMEA104212359) | marine metagenome | biome: Westerlies Biome; feature: [SRF] surface water layer (ENVO:00010504) within the epipelagic zone...; material: water...
CGTGAAACAATTGCTGGCTTGGGGCTGTTGGCTATCGATACGGTGCTGGATCATAACAAGACGCTGCGCCAGACGCAGGCAAGGCTGGCACAACACGACATCGCTGTATCTGGCTATGAAATTCATATGGGGGTCAGCCGCGGTGCAGATTGCCAACGCCCTTTTTTACATGTTGATGGCGTTGGTGAGGGGGCTGTTTCGGCAGATGGCCTTGTGTGCGGCAGCTATTTACATGGGCTGTTTGCCGGCGATGAATTTCGCCGTCATTTTCTGCGCAGCTATCAGGCAGATAGTGAGATGAATTATGACGCGCAAGTGGAGGCGATTCTGGATCGGTTAGCCGCGCATATCGCCGCCAGTCTGGATATGCAACAGTTACGGCAGATCGCCGGGCTGTAGCCGATCAGCCGAATAATTGCCCAAATTGCGCGGCAATGGCCTGCATGGCCGGCCAGCTGGCCATCAGCAATAGCGCCGCCAGAATGATTTGCGCCTTTTGCGCGACCCGCAAACCCGCCGCGATATCACCGATCCGGGCATCGCGGCCGGCAGCGTTAAACCGATCCGCAATCACCATGCGGTTGCCATATGTGCGCGGCCCGGCAAGCCAGATTCCCAAGCCACCAGCCATGGCCGCTTCTGGCCAGCCGGCATTTGGTGAGGCATGTTTTGGCGCATCGGCAAACATGGTTTTAACGGCAGCTGCGATACCGCCGCCAGCGCCAATACTGGCCAGGGCAATCAGCCCGCCGGTGAGCCGCGCCGGCAGAAAATTAAGAACATCATCACATTTAGCCGCAGCCCAGCCAAAGGCATAAAACCGCGCGTTTTTATAGCCGATCATGCTGTCGGCGGTATTGATCATTTTATACAGAAACAGCCCGGGAAGCCCGAAAATGAGAAACCATAGGGCGGGGGCGACAACCCCATCAGACAGGTTTTCGGCATCTGTTTCGATGGCCGCCCGGCAAATTTCTGCTGCGCTCATCTCGCTGGTGCGGCGCCCCACAATCATGCCAATGGCGCGCCGCGCCGCATCAAGGCCAGACTCCAATGCGTCTGCCACAGCCTTGACATGCTGATGCAGCGAATGACCGGCGAGCAAGATCGCCAGACAGATCACTTCAACAACCGGGCCAAGCAGCCCCAGCATATAGCCAGCGAGCAGCGCTATGCCGCCAGACAGAGCCATTGCGATGATACCGTTCAGCCGACGCTGGCGGCCGGAAAACCGGCGTTGATTGCCGCGCTGGCTGGTCTTGTCGATCAACCTGCCAAACAGCACCACCGGATGCGGCATGTGACGCCACAACCAGTCAGGCTCTCCCCATATGGCATCAATGATCATCGCTGCCAGCAGGATCATACAGCGTTGTTGAAATTCAGTTTCGGTAAATAGGGTCATTTAGCGCAGCTTTGGTCGCATCAGTGATTGTTTTTAACGGGTCGCCATCGTATGTTTAGCCTAGGTTGGTGGACTTGTGAACAAGATGAAAGCGATCCCGGTGCGGTGGACCTAAATCAGGCATCCAAATCCGGGCCCCGGGCCAGTTAGACCAAATGAACGCCGCATGCGTTCATGGTTTTGTGATCGCTTCATTGCGGCATAGCCTCCAGCAAAATTTTTAAGATCTATGGATCGTCCGTTAAGCGGCCGGTTCGATGTTGACAGCGTTGCGCCCCGGCGGGTTGCCTGCTGGTCAGGGAGCGTATGATGCCAAATGAACAAAAATCGGCCAGCCAGCCAAAAGCAAGCCAGCCAAAATCAGGCCAGCCCGAATCAATTGAGCCAAAATATGGGGTGATGATTTGTGGGCATGGCTCGCGGTCAAAATCAGCGGTGCGCGAATTTGCCGTGCTGGCAGACAAGCTGGCGCCATATTTTCCGGACTGGCCGGTGGATTATGGCTATCTTGAATTTGCCACGCCAGTGATCAAAACCGGGCTGGATAATCTGCGTGCCAAAGGGGTAACGCATGTGCTGGCTGTGCCGGGTATGCTATTTGCCGCTGGTCATGCAAAAAATGATATTCCGTCAGTTCTCAACAGCTATGCCACCCAGCATGATATCTCCATTCAATATGGGCGCGAGCTGGCGATCGACCTGCAAATGCTGCAAGCCGCCGGAGACCGGATTAGCAGCGCCATTGCCGAGGCGGATAAGAAAAATGGTGCGGTGCCGCTGCATGAAACCTGTCTGGTGGTTGTGGGGCGTGGTGCGTCGGACCCGGACGCCAATTCCAATGTGTCAAAAATTGCCCGCATGTTGTGGGAAGGCATGGGGTTTGGCTGGGCCGAGGTTGGCTATTCAGGCGTTACATTCCCGCTTGTTGAACCCTGTCTTGAACATGTGGCAAAGCTTGGATACCGCCGTGTTGTGCTGTTCCCGTATTTTCTGTTTTCCGGGATATTGATCGACCGTATTTACGGCTTTACCGACGAGGTGGCGGCGGCGCATCCCGAAATTGAATTTGTCAAAGCCGGCTATTTGAATGATCACCCAAAAGTGATTGCCACATTTGCTGACCGGGTGCGTGAAATTCTGCATGGAAACAACAATATGAACTGTGCCTTGTGCAAATACCGGGCACAGGTTCTGGGGTTCGAGACCGAGGTTGGGCTGGCACAGGAATCGCACCATCACCATGTCGAAGGGCAGGGTGTGTCAGCCCCGGGAAGTAATGTCGAGGATTGTCAGCTCTGCGACAGTTTTTGTACGGGGGCTTGCCGGCTTGATATGGATCATCACCACGGGCATGCTCATGATCACGGGCACGATCACCATCATCACCCATATCCGCAGGCGGATCATCCGCTGGGGCCTGAATCGGTGCGCCATCGCACGCCAAAACCGCCATCGAAAGGCTGATGCGGCATGTCTGGCTATAGCTACATCAAAGACCCTGCGGCAATTTACGCCGAATCCTTTGCCCGGGTGCGGGCAGCGGGCCAGTTTGGCGGCATGACGCCGGCGATGGCGGATGTCGCGGTACGGTTGGTGCATGCGTGCGGCATGCCTGATTTGGTGGCTGATCTGGCATATAGCGGGCGGGCGGTTGATCGGGCGGTGGCGGCGCTGATGTCTGGCTGTCCGGTTTTTTGCGACTGTGAAATGGTGGCTTCCGGCATTACCAGACGGTTTTTGCCGCAAAATAATGAAGTCATTGTGACGCTGAATGATCCGCAAACCAAAATAATCGCACAGCAACAGCACATAACGCGGTCAGCCGCGGCGATTGATTTATGGGGAGACAATCTTGCCGGGGCGGTGGTGGCGATTGGCAATGCGCCAACGGCGCTCTTTCGATTGCTCGAACGGATCCATGATGGGGCGGCGGCCCCCGCAGTCATTTTGGGATTTCCGGTTGGTTTTGTCGGTGCGGCCGAATCGAAACAGGCGCTGGCAACAGATGATCACGGGCTGGATTTTATCGTCGTGCATGGAACCCGGGGTGGATCGGCACTTGCTGCCGCCGCGGTAAATGCGCTGGCGCTGGGCGCAAAAACATCGTGATGGCCGGGCAGCTGACCATTATTGGCATGGGCGAAACCGGGCCGGAAAGCCTGTCGGCACCAGCCCTGTTGGCATTGGCCGATGCCCAATTGATCATTGCCGCGCCGCGTTTTCATGAGGCTTTGTCAGAACAGCGCGATGTGACAGCCAAAGTGCTGGCATGGCCGCAGCCCTATAGCGATATTTTTCGGCTGATTGATGCGGCGACGGAAACACATATTGTGCTGTGCACAACCGGTGATCCGTTATGGTTTGGCGCTGGCAGTGGCATGCTGGCGCGGTTTGGTCAGGAGAAATGCCATATCATTCCGCACCTTTCCGGTTTTCAACTGGCGGCACACCATATGGGCTGGGCGATCAATGACTGTGAAACCGTCACCATTCATGGGCGGCCAATCGCGTCGATTTTGCCCTATTTATACCGGCGGGCACGGGTTTTGGTTCTGGCAGAAAACCGGCATAGCCCGCATAAACTGGCCGAATTGCTCGATCAGCACGGCTTTGGTACAGCGCAGATGACGGTTTTGGCGCATCTTGGCGGTCGCGCCGAGGCGGTGTTTTGCGGGCAGGCCAGTGGCTGGAGTCATGATGTGCCGGATTTTCATATGATCGCGGTTCAATGCCCGGATCTGGCGCCAAAAACCGCCGGATTTGGTTTTGATGATGCGGTGTTTGAACATAGTGGCAAGCTCACCAAACGCGAAGCACGCGCCAGTGCGCTGGCGAAACTGGCACCGTTTCCGGGTGCGGTATTTTGGGATGTGGGTGCCGGCTCGGGTGCGGTTGCGATTGAATTTATGAATGTGGCGCGGCGCTGTCGGGCCTTTGCCATTGACAAGGATCCGCAACAGCTGGCAATGGCACGGCGCAACGCTGCCAAATGCGGGGTGCCGGCGCTCAGCCATATTGAGGCTGATTTGCCAGCCGGGCTGGATGATTTGCCAGCACCAGATGCGATCTTTATCGGCGGCGGCCTGTCACCATCGGTGCTGCGGCAGTGTTACGACAGATTGCAGCCAGGTGGCAATCTGGTGGCGCATGCTGTCACCCTTGAAACTGAGGCATTATTGCTGCAGGGCTGGCAGGATTACGGTGGCACACTGACCCGCATTACAGTGAATTTTGCCGATCCCGTTGGTGGGTATCATGGCTGGCGTCCGCTGATGCCGGTGACCCAGTGGCATGTTACCAAACCGCAAATCTGATAAGGGCTGATCGATGCAAAAGGGCGTATTATATGGTGTTGGCACCGGCCCCGGTGATCCGGGGCTGGTCACAAGACGGGCTTGGCAACTGATTTGTGATGCCAAAATCATCGCCTATCTGGCGCCCGACACGGGTGACAGTTTCGCCCGCAGCATTGTGGCTGATGCGATTGCCGCAGATGCCGAGGAGATTATGTTGCGGGTGCCAATGCGGCCGGGACGCGCGCCGGCACAAAGCATCTATGATGATGGCGCAGATCAGATTGCCGCGCGGCTTGAGGCTGGTCAGGATGTGGTGATGCTGTGCGAGGGTGACCCGTTATTTTATGGGTCATTTATGTATATTCTGGCACGCCTCAAAACAGTGTTTTCGGTCAGGGTGGTGCCGGGCGTAACCTCTATGACGGCCTGTGCCGCGGCGCATTTGCATCCGTTGGTGGCGCGCAATGATATGATGACAATTTTGCCGGCACCGCTTGATGATGATGCGCTGCGACAGGCGATCATTGCGGCTGATGCCGTCGCCATCATGAAGCTGGGTCGGCATATGCCGCGGTTGCGCGCCTTGCTCACCGATCTGGGTCTGGCTGAATCCACGCTGTATGTCAGCCATGCGTCGCTCGAGCGGCAATTTAGCTGCGCACTGCATGAGGCACCCGACGACGCCCCGTATTTTTCGATGCTCTTGCTGTATAAGGGACAAGATCCATGGATCAGAACATAGTGTCGGATGATCAGCAGCATCAGCGGCATCAGCGGCATCAGCGGCCGGTGATTTTGTGCCTGTCGGCAACCGGCTTGCCGCTGGCCACGCACATTGCCGCGGCGGTGGATGGTGATGTGCATGGTCTGGCAGGCCGCTGTGATGCGGCACCACACGCATTTGACAATCTGCTGTCGCATGTGGCCGCGCTGTATAATGCGGGGCGTCCGGTGATCGGGCTATGTGCGGCGGCCATTTTGATCCGGGCCGTTGCCCCGCATCTTGGTCGCAAACAGACGGATCCGCCGGTTCTGGCGGTGGCCGAGGATGGCAGTGCGACGGTGCCGCTATTGGGGCTGCATCATGGCGGCATTGCATTAGGCACGGCCATTCAGGCGGTGACAGGCGGGTCTCTGGCGATAACAACAGCAGGCAATCTGCAATGGGGGATCAGTCTGGATGCGCCGCCATCGGGGTGGCGTCTGGCAAACCCGGAAAATGCCGGGCCGGTGATGGCAGCGTTGCTCAGCGGTGCTGGTGCCCGCATTGACGGCGGCGCGGCGCCGGCGCTGGCCAGCTGGCTGGCCGCAGTGCCGGACGGTGATGCGGTACAGTTGACGGCAACCACCGCGGCGGTGACGCCGGCACCACAGCAGCTTGTCTATTGCCCGCAAAAGCTGGTTTTGGGGGTGGGATGCGCGCGCGGCTATGAGACAGAGGCACTGGCCGAGTTTGTAACGACGCAATTGGCCCAGCATAATATCAACCCGGCGGCGATTGCCGCGATTGCCTCGATTGATGTGAAAGCTGATGAACCGGCGATTCTGGCGCTGGCACAGCGGCTGGACGTGCCTTACCGGGTGTTTTCGGCAGCCGAGCTAGATGCGCAAACCGACCGGCTGGTCACACCATCACAAACGGTATTTGATGAAATGGGCGTTTATGGTGTCGCCGAAGCGGCGGCATTGGCACTGGCCGGGCCGGTGGCGGATTTGCTGGTGCCAAAACAAAAGTCAGATAATGCGACGATGGCTGTCGCGGCGATGCCCGAACCCGTTCATTCAATCAGCGCTCTGCCCGGACGCAAACCCGGCCGGGTGATGTTGATCGGCATTGGCCCCGGCCAGTCCGAGTGGCGCACGCCGGAAGCGGCAAAATGGGTGCAGGCATCTGATGAGTTGGTTGGCTATGGGCTGTATATCGATATTTTGGGAAGTGCTGCGGCGCATATCCCGCGGGCAGATTTCGCGCTTGGCGAGGAAGAGGCACGTTGCCGCTATGCGCTGGAACGCGCGGCGACCGGTCTGGATGTGGCGATTATCTGTTCCGGTGATGCCGGTATTTATGCCATGGGGGCGCTGGTTTACGAGCTGCTGGATCGTGACAGTGCGGCTGGCGGGGTGAGTGCTGCGGCGCGCCGGGTTAGCGTTGTTACGACCCCGGGCATTTCCGCCCTGCAGGCGGCAGCGGCGCGCTCTGGTGCCATTTTAGGCCATGATTTCTGCACCATATCCCTATCTGACCTGCTGACCCCGTGGGATGCCATCGAAACCCGCATTCACGCCGCCGGTGCCGGTGATTTTGTCATTGCGTTTTATAATCCGGTGTCACGCCGGCGGCGCACCCAATTGGCGGCAGCGCGTGATATTCTGCTGGGCTATCGCGGTGGTGATACGCCGGTTCTTCTTGCCAGTAATTTAGGACGGCCTGAAGAAAGTCTGAAATTCAGACAATTGGGCAGTCTGGATATCGACGAAGTCGATATGCTCACCGTTGTGATGGTGGGGTCGAGCAGTTCACGGCTGTTGGATTTAGGGCGCGGGAAATCTATCTATACACCACGCGGCTATGCAAATAAAAACAATACTATAAAAGATGAAAGTAAACCAAAATGACAGTTCATTTCATTGGCGCAGGCCCGGGTGACCCGGATTTGATTACGGTGCGTGGCCAGCGGCTTATTCAGCAATGCGCATTATGTCTCTATGCTGGTTCTTTGGTGCCCGAGGCCGTGGTCGCCGAGGCACCGGAATCCGCCCGGGTGATTGATACCGCGTCGATGACGCTGGATGATATCATGGCGGAAATCGGTGCCGCTGTTGCGGCCGGTGATGAGGTGGCGCGGGTGCATTCCGGTGATCCGTCTTTATATGGGGCGATTGCCGAGCAAATCCGCCGGTTAAAGGCGATGGGAATCGCCTATGATATCACCCCGGGTGTATCGGCTTATGCGGCGGCGGCGGCCGGGCTGGGGATTGAGCTGACCATTCCGGAGGTGTCACAAACGCTGATTTTGACACGTACCGCGATGAAATCATCGGCGATGCCGGATGGCGAGGATTTGGCCAGCCTTGGACGCACCGGAGCGACGCTTGCGATTCACCTGTCGATCCGCAATTTGCGGGCAATTGAACGCGAACTGACGCCGTTTTACGGGGCCGATTGTCCGGTGATTGTTGCCTACCGGGTGGGATGGCCGGATGAGAGCTATATCCACGCGACGCTTTCGACCATACGTGACGCGGTGCAAAAGGCGAAAATCACCCGCACGGCGTTAATTTTTGTCGGCAAAGGGTTAGGAATAGATGCTGCGTTTCGCGACAGCGCGCTGTATGACGCGGCGCATGCGCATATTTTGCGGCCAGTGCGCGGCCAGACGGCGGCAAAAACCTGACAGCCTGCGGCAAACACCCAACAGGCTGAGACGCAGGCAAAAAACATCATACCATTGCGATGATATGACCATAAGAGCCACTGACATTATCGTGCAACAGCCCCATCTCGCCAAGTGCTGCCCCACTGGCATCTTCGGCATCAAACAAGGCGGTGCCAAGCTGTTCGACAGCGCTGCTGTAATGAAATTCATGTCCAAGCAATGTGCCGGGCCAGAAAAATTTTGTTTTTGGGGTAAATCTGCGATAGCCAAGATGCCGCTTGGGGCTGGCAAAACTTGTGTGAAGGTCGAGCAATCCGGCCATTTTATAGGCGTTGCCATCAGCGCCTGTGATGGCCGTGCCCAGCATCATAAAGCCGCCGCATTCACCGTAAATGAGACAGCCATCAGCGGCCGCCCGGCGCAAACCGGAAAAGCATGTCTGCGCCTGTGTTAACGCCGGCAAATGCAATTCAGGATAGCCGCCCGGAATAAAGACAAATTCAGCATCCGCTGCTGGTGCTTCGTCATTCAGCGGTGAAAACAGCGTGATGCGCGCCCCCTGGTGCCGCCAACCCTGCATCATATGTGCATAGCAAAAGCCGAAAGCCGCATCTTTTGCGATCGCAATATTCTGCGCTGGCGGTGGCAAAAGGCCAGCGGCAGGCGCGGCAGGCGGTGGCAATGCCCCGGCAAGGCGCAGGATAGCCGCTATGTCGCAATGCGCCTCAACAAATTCTGCGGCGTTGTCCAGAACCGGGTCTAATTGCCCGCAATCTGCCAGATCACCCGCTTGCACCAGGCCCAGATGCCGTGACGGAATTTGCAATGTTTCATCGCTTGGTAAGGCACCGAGCAGGGGCAGCTGGACATCATCCAGCGCGGCGCTGATTAAGGCGTGATGACGCGGCGAGGCAACATGGTTTAACACCACCCCGGCGATTGGTGATTTTGGCAATAATTTGTTCAGTCCGGCAGCAAGCATTGCCGCTGTTTGTGCGGTATGGCGCACATCCAGCACTAAAATGATCGGCAGGTTCAGCGCAGCGGCCACCGCGACACTGCTGCCAACGCCGCCGGCACCGCCGTCGCATAATCCCATGACCGCCTCGACAATAACGGTTTCGCCAGGCTGGTTGGTGGCAAGCTGCGCCAGCATTCGCGGTGACATTGCAAAACCGTCAAGATTGACTGCCGGCTGGCCAATAGCAGCGGTTAAAAAACCGGCATCAATAAAGTCCGGGCCGGTTTTAGCAGCGCTCACCGGCAGGCCGCGTTTGGCACAGGCCCGCAACAGGCCAAGCGTCAATAATGTTTTGCCAGAGCCAGATGTGAGCCCGGCAATCATCACCCCATTTCGGGCCATTATCCGGTTTCCGAGAGGCCGCGCACCTCGAGCGGGTCAAGGTTGCGTATCGCGTCTCCATCGATCTGTCCCAGCCAGTCAAGACATTGCCGCATCAGCGCCACCCGCCCAATACAGACGATGGCCGGTGCGCCGATACCGGTTTTGTCAATATCCGCGGTGGCTGTGCCTAATGTCGTCTCCAGCACCTGCATATCGGCGGTTGTCGCATTGCTGACCACGGCGACCGGTTCATGCGGTGGGCGTCCGGCGGCGATCAGCTTGGCGCAGATATCGGGCATATGTTTGATCGCCATATACATGACAATCACCTGCGAGCCTTTTGACAATGCCTGCCAGTCAATGGCAGACGGCATCGCGCCAGTGCGATCATGACCTGATAAAAATGTCACGGATTGATTGACGTCGCGGTGTGTCACCGGAATGCCGGCATAGGCAAGGCCGCCAATGCCAGCCGAAATGCCCGGTACAATGCGCAGCCGGATGCCAGCCTGCACCAGTGTTTGCGCTTCTTCACCGCCGCGGCCAAACACAAATGGATCACCGCCCTTCAGCCGCAAAACACGTTTTCCCTGATGCGCCAGCTCGATGAGACGAAGTGAAATATCGCGTTGCTGCGGTGATGGTTTGCCGCCGCGCTTGCCAGCATATTCGATGACCGCATCTGGCCGCGCCCACTCCAAAATACCATTATTCACCAGCGCATCGTAAATAATCACATCAGCCTGCTGCAAGGCGTTCAGCGCATGCAATGTGATCAGCCCCGGATCACCCGGCCCGCCGCCAACCATCCATACCCATCCGGCTTCAAAAACCGGCCATTCCTGACCGGTGCGTTGCGGCATGGTAAAGGCCTGTTTGTTTTCGTTGCGTTTGCTGCTCATGATGCGTGATGATACTGTAATTGGGTTGTCTTTGCACTCTTTTCCTGCCTATCCTCGGGACAGTTGTTGGCGGCCTGAAAACGCCACCACAACAAGCCAAAGCAGCGACAAAATCTGTTTATTCTAATCAGGGAATCTATGACCAAAACATTAACCACAAAGCTACGGTTTGGCTGGACAACAGGCACCTGTGCGACGGCAGCGGTGAATGCCGCCTATACCGCGATGGTGACGGGTGAATGTCCGAAAAATGTGACTGTGGTGACGCCCAGCGGTAAACAGGCTGATCTTGCGGTGGCGATGGTTGAGCTGGGCACTGGCTGGGCCAAGGCCGGCATTATCAAAGATGCTGGTGATGACCCGGATGTGACGCATGGGGCGATGATCTGTGCGACGGTCAGCCCATCGACAGGACATAATGGCATTCGGTTTTTGCGCGGCGATGGCGTCGGCATCGTCACTAAAGCCGGGCTTCCAGTCGAAGTTGGTGAACCCGCAATCAATCCGGTGCCGCGCCAGATGATGACCGATATGGTGGCCGCATTAGCCGAAACTTTGCAGGGGCCGCAGCATATTGATATTGAAATTTCGGTGCCGGACGGTGCGGTCATCGCGCAGAAAACCTGGAACCCACGGCTTGGGATCGAAGGTGGCATCTCCATTCTTGGCACGTCCGGTATTGTCCGGCCATTTTCCTGTGCCGCCTGGATTGCCTCGATCCATCGCGGGGTCGATGTGGCGCGGGCCAATGGTTTGCAGCATGTGATCGGCTCAACCGGCAATAGCTCCGAGAATGCTGCCAAAGCCCGCTATGACTTGCCGGATATCGCGCTGATGGATATGGGTGATTTTGTTGGCGGTTTGCTTAAATATATGCGGCGCAATCCTGTGCCGAAAGTCACCATTGCGGGTGGCTTTGCCAAAATGGTCAAACTGGGGCAGGGGGCAACAGACCTCCATTCTGCCCGCTCGCAAGTCGATTTTGTCGCGCTTGCGGCGTTGGCAGCGCAGGTGGGGCTTGATGCTGATCTGGTGCGCAGCGCCAATTCGGTTCTGCAGGTGGTTGATATGGCGACTGCCGAGCAACGCCGCCGGCTTGCTGATGTGATTGCCTCGGCCGCCCGCATGACGGCTGTTAAAACCTTGCGCGATGCGCCAGTCGTCGTCGAAATAATGGTGGTGGGCCGTGATGGCACCTGCTGGGGAACAGCCGGAGGGTGACATGCGGCATCTGCTAGTACTGGCTGGTACCGGCGAAGCCCGGCAGATGCTGGCATGGTTGGCCACCGAACGAGGTTTTCGTATCACCGCGTCGCTGGCTGGGGTGACCTCTGCCCCGCATGCTTTGGGCGTTGCGACCAGATCTGGCGGGTTCGGCGGTGCTGATGGGCTGGCTGACTGGGTGCGCCAGCATAATGTTGATTTAATGCTTGATATGACGCACCCCTATGCCGCGCAAATGAGCCGCCATGCGGCAGCGGTCGCGGACGCATTATCGCTGCCGACAATCGCGTTTCATCGCCTGCCCTGGGTTGCCGAAGCGGATGAGCAATGGGCCGTATTTGACAGTTGGCAGGCGATGGCAAAGGCCGTTCCAGCCGCCGCAAAACTGTTCATAGCGGGCGGTAGCCGTGATCTTGAGGCATTTTGCCAACGATCCGATATCAGCCTGTTGATCCGTGGTTTAAATCTTGATCATTACAAATTAAAATATATCAATATCAATATAATAAAAAGCCTACCTAATAAATCAGTTGAATTAGAGGCGGAGCTGTTGCGCGATCATGGCATTACCCATATTTGCTGCAAAAATTCGGGTGGTGCTTTTAGCCAAGCGAAATTACAGGCGGCGCGACTATTGCGGCTGCCGGTGTGGATGCTGGCCCGTCCAACCGCACCGCAAGCGACGCCGTTTTATCAAATCCTGCATGATGTTGATTCCGTCAAGCAAGCCCTTGCCAGGTGATCAATCACCTCTATAGTCTATCGGGGAAAGTCGTGCGTTCGGCTGGGTGGCGCGGTGATCTGCCAGTCTCCATCCGGTTATTTGGGTATTTGAGCATTTGGGCGTTTGGGCGAAGCCGTGACGGATTTTAAAAGTGAGGTGGAATGCTGATGGCACGATGGCGTCATTTTATTGTTGCGATAGGCATGGTGCCTGCATTAATCATTTATCTGGGGCTGGTATTGCAGCTTGCCGATTATGTGACCGATATTCACATCGCGCTGGATTTTCTGTTTTATACGGTCGCAGGCCTTGTCTGGATTCCGCTTGCCGGTAAAGTCGTGGGGTGGCTCGCAAAGCATGAAAGCCGGTAAATTTCATTCCCGACATTTCAATTTTTCACAGATTTTTATGGTGAGCTGAGCCGGTGTTAACCTCGCGCATTAAGCATTTTTTGTCGGGACAAATGGGCCAGTCCGACGCCGCCGCGCCGGCCGCTATGACAGCGGCGACAAAAGCTGTGATTGCCACAGAAACCGCGGTTACGCGGCCACTTGGGGCGGCCATTGACCTTGCCACTGAATTGATGCAGGCGCATGGGTTGGTGGGGTGGCGGATCAAGCTGGATCATGCGCGTCGCCGCGCCGGCCAATGTGACTATTCAACAAAGACCATTTCGCTGTCCCGGCTGTATGTCCGGAATGCCGATGCAGATCATATTCGCGATACGATTTTACATGAAATTGCGCATGCGCTTGTCGGCCCGCATCACGGCCATGATGCCGTCTGGCGGCAAAAAGCCCGGGAAATTGGCTGCACCGCCAGCAGATGCCACACATTGTCATTTTCCCGCGCAAAATGGCAGATGCGCTGTCCGAATGGCTGTTTTGCGGTAGAGCGGCATCGCCGTAAATCAGGCCTGATTTGCGCCTCGTGCAAGGCCGCGGTTGAGTTTCATCCGACCGAAAATGTTGGGGCGTCGTGATGTTTGAATTGACCGGGCGACGCCAACAAAAATTGCAGACTGAAATTGCGCGTCTGGCGCAGCCGGCGCGCCGCTGGGTCAGTTTTGATTTTTTCAGTGATGCCGAGATCGCCAACCTTGCTGAGCTGGCCGAGGCGCAAACATTTCGCCAAGCACAAAGCGAGATTGTGCATCGCGAAAACCGGGTGTTTCAGGATTTCGATGTGTGTTTTCCGGCACCGCGTATCGGCGCCTTTGATCAGCTGGCTGAATCACTGGAGGCTGGCTTATGTGCGGCTGGTGCGGCACTGCCGGACAACCCGTTAGCGGCGCGCTTTCGTCTGGATGATTTTGCCATTCAGCGTTATCCGGCCGGATCGCGTGGTATTGGTATTCACCGGGATGGCAAACGCTATAAACATATTGTCGTGATTATCACACTGGCAGGGCGGTCGCGGCTGTTTTCCACAGCCACCCGCGATGGTCAGCAACGCCGCCCGATTGACGACCGGCCGGGGCGTCTGGTGCTGCTGTCGGCGGATGGTTTTGCCGGGCGCTATGACGAGGATTCACGTCCCCTGCATGGCGTCGATCAGGTGCAGGGTGGCCGTCTGTCAATTGGCCTGCGCTCATCCGGGTGATCATATTCGATTAATCATATACGTTTATATATATTCGGCTGGTCATATCCGGCTGGTCATAATCGATTGATCATTTGGGTCTTGCCAGAGATTGTTTTAATCGGCAAACTACGCTTATGGAGCGCCCGTCAGTTGCTCCACCTCGACAGCAATTCGATGGCTTTGGGTGCCTGTTTCGTGCGTTCCAGCGAACGCAGTGCTGTAGCCCGCAAATGGGCTCAGGTTATCGGGGGTGCTAAGACCTATGCAAATCAATATATCTGGAAAAAATATGGATACCGGCATGGCCTTTCAGGAACATGCCACAACGTCACTGAATATGGTGGTGGAAAAATATTTTCAAAATGCTGTCAGCGGCCATGTCACCTTGGAAAAGGCTGACTCTGGTTTTACTGTCAAAACACGCGTGGCGCTGTCGCGGCGGATGGAACTGGAATCAACCGGTCGGGCGCATGATGCACATGCGGCGCTTGATGCGGCGATTGAACATGCCGAAAAACGCCTGCGGCGGCACAAGCGCCGATTGAAAAATCACCGGACAACGCTAACCACGGATGAAGAGAATGAAGTCGATGCCGCGCCCATGCTGGTCTATGCCTCGGCTGATCAGCTTATCGGCGATGATGGCGACGATCTGGATACCTTGCCGGTGGTTGCTGATTTGTCCTATGACATTGAGGTGCTGACGGTGGAACAGGCGGTGATGCGACTTGAACTCAGCGGCACCAATATGCTGATGTTCCGCAATGCCAGTCACTTTGGCCTGAATGTTGTGCATTTGCGTGATGATGGTTCAATCGGCTGGATTGACCCGCGTGGCGCGCGGCGTCTTGCCACCAGCGTATAGCTGTCTTTTGGCGTGATTAAGCCAGCAACGGACGCAGCGATTGCAGTTGCCAGGCACCACCATGATGCTGTCCCGCATGCGCCGCATCCATAAGATGTGCATGTAAACAGCCAAAATGCGGTATCGCCAGACATTGTGCACGGGCGGATGACAAGCCCAGCATATGTGCCATAACGGCGCGCATGGTGCCAGCATGGGTGAAGACAATCTGCGGATTTGTATAGCTGCCAGCCTCAATTTCCTGACACCATTGTGCAACGCGGCTGATTTGTGCATCAAAACTTTCGCCCTGCGGCGGTGCCATATCGGGCATGATGAATCCCCAATTATGGCGCGGCCCCTGTTTGATCTGTTCCCACACCCGTTCAATTTTCTGACCGTGCCACTGGCCAAAATCCTGCTCTTCAAGAGCGCTGTTCATGGTTTCCGATCCCGGCCGTAAAACATCTCGAAATAAAGCGGCTGTTTGCCGGCAGCGTTTAAGCGGGCTGATATGCCAATCGGCTTTTTGAGGCAGGGTTTTGGCGATTTCGGCAACCGCATAGGCCTGATCAACAATGTTTGGATCATGAGCCGGAAGCGCCCCGGCTTCTTTTATGACCGGGGCATGTCGGACAAAGAAAAATTCGGTAATGACCGGGTCTGTTGTGGCCAGATTATGCATCAGATGAAACCAAGGCTTTGCGGTAAAAACCGGGCCAGAACAAGCAATGTAATCATCAGCATGATCTCGGCGATCGTCACGCTCGCGCCCATAATGTCGCCGGTCAGCCCCCGAACCTGTCGCATCGCCAATTTGCCAACGAACGCTGCCGATAATAGCCCGATGCCAGCCAGCATTATGGCGGCGGTTGGGCTTAACAGCAGGCCACATGGCAACAGCCACAACATTGTCGCAACAGCCAGTTGAGATAGCGGGGGTGGGCTGGTTAACTGCCCCAGTCTGGCTTTGTCAGAGACGGGAAAAAAGCGCAGCAACCCCAATATTTGCCAGCGTGACACCGCCACCCATAACGCCATTAAAAGCGCAAATGAAAATGGTGCGATGGGCAGGGCGGCGAGGCTGGCCAGCAAGCTCACCCGCATCACAACAGACAGGCAGAGCGCCATAACACCGTAACTGCCGACGCGGCTGTCATGCATAATGCGGATTTTATCGTCCACCGTGCGGCCGCCACCAAAGCCATCAGCCATGTCTGCCAGACCATCATCATGCAGGGCACCCGACAGCAATGTCATCACAACAACGCCGCATGTCGCCGAGCCCAGTGCGCCGATGCCAATCGCCTGCATGGTGATCAGACTGGCGGCACCAATGGCCCCAATGACAAAGCCAATGATCGGAAATGCCCAGCCAGCCATATCAAGCTGCGGCGGGTTTTTATCGTCAAATTTGTACCAGCCACAAGGCAGGCGGCTGAGCAGCATACAGGCTGACACGATGTCTGCGATATAGCTTTGCCGCGATTGTGCCATGGCTTAGCCTTCGCTGACGCCGGCCTCGGCAAAAGTCGCCATGCCGTTATGCGTGGCACAGGCCGCGCGCACCAACAAGCTGGCGACAGCCGCACCGCTGCCTTCACCTAGACGCATTTTTAAATCAATGACGGGCACTTTTCTGAGGGCAACAGCCAACCGCAAATGCCCGGGTTCGGCCGACATATGCGAAATCATCGTATGATCCAGCACATCAAGCCGGCCATTGGCGGTCAGTGATGCCGCCGCTGCGGTGGCGATAAAACCGTCCAACATCACAGGAATTGACCGCAATCTGGCAGCCAATACAGCGCCCGCAATCGCCGCCAACTCATGCCCGCCAAATGCCGCCAGCAAGGCCAAAGGGTGATCGTCAATCGGCTGTTGTTTGGCCAGCGCCTGGTCAATAACCGTGGCTTTATGCGCCACACCATCCTCATCTAATCCGGTTCCGGGCCCGACCCAGCCTTTGGCGTCGGCACCAAACCGTCCCAGACAGAGGGCGGCGGCGGCGGTGCTGTTGCCGATACCCATTTCACCAACAATCAGATAGTCACAATCATCGGCAATCGATTCGGCCCCAGCATTCATCGCCGCCAGCACCTCATCATCGGTCATGGCCGGGCCGGTGGTAAAATCGCGGGTGGGGGTGTCAAGCTGGATCGCGCTAACCCGCAAATCCAGCCCGGCGACCCGGCAAAGCTGATTGATTGCCGCACCGCCGGCTTCAAAATTTTGCACCATCTGCGCTGTAACATCTGCTGGAAAAGGCGACACACCCTGTGCCACAACACCATGATTGCCGGCAAAAACAATACATTGCCCATGCTCTATGTCAGGGCGCTCTGAACGCTGCCAGCCAGCCATCCAGATCGCAATATCTTCCAGCTTGCCAAGCGAACCGGGCGGTTTGGTCAGCTGGCTTTGGCGGGCAGCCGCCTTGTTTTGTGTGACGCCATCGACTTGCGGTAAGGCGGCGATCAGCCGGTCAATATCAGCAGCAGAAGTAAACAAAGACATGGCGGGCCTTTCAATCCAATTAGTGTAAAATTTACGGAAAGATCGTCCTATGGTTTAATTTTTTGCGCAATAGCAGCGACGATAAAATAAACCTCATCGGCAAGTTGGGCGATCACCTGATTGGTGATGCCATTGGCGTCACGAAACCGGCGTGACAAAGCTGTATCGGGGACGATGCCCAGACCGGTTTCACTGGCCACCATAATGACTGTGGCTGGTGAGTCGGTAACGGCCTGAACGAAATCATCACGGGCCTGCGCAATATCCGCTTCGGCGATCAGCAGATTGGTTGTCCAGATGCTCAGACAATCGACCAGAATAACTGCCCGTTGATGGCTACAACTGACGAGTTTTTCAGGTAAATCAATTGGCGCATCAATGGTCTGCCAGTCGGCGGTCCGCCGTTTCTGATGCAGATCAATGCGCGCCTGCATTTCCTGATCAAAGGCTTGTGCCGTTGCCAGATAATACAGGCTGGCATCTGCGTGGTTTAGGGCGCGAAAATTGTCTGTTGCGAGTTGTTCGGCATAGGCGGATTTGCCCGAGCGCGCGCCGCCAATGACAAATAGATTGCGTCCCATTATTGACCCTGTGTCCATTATTGACCCCAGTATAGAGTCTAGTATAGCCCCGGGTATGAATCCAGTTTTGCGACTCATGTGGTAGCATTCTTTGCGGCCGATACCATAGCAAATTTATGATTTGGCAAAGCCAGCCAGCTTTCCGGCGAAATTTGACTATGAGAAGTCCGATTCAGAGCGTTCGCCATGCCATTCATTGCTACCGTACTTTTAACATGGGGGATGTATGAACGAGCGAACAGTCACCCGGTCACGGCAATCGAAGCGCAAACGGAATGCGGATCAGGCATCATCCAGATTGTTGCTTGATAACCAGTTAGATTGGTGCCAGCCGCGCTATGCTGATGCGCCGGTGACACCGATTGATGAGGATGCGGTTCAGGCGATTCACGCCGCCAGCATGACGATCCTTGAAAATCTGGGTGTGTTATTTCTGAATGACGCCGCTTTATCAATTTTTGAGAGCCAGGGCTGTCAGGTCGAATGGGACAGCAAGCGTGTCCGCATGGATCGCGCATGGGTCATGGAACAGGTAGCAAAAGCCCCCTCGCATATTACCGTAACGCCGCGAAACCCGGATCGGACGCTGATCTTTGGTGGGCGCTATTTTAATTTTGGGCAGGTGGCATCGCCGCCAAATGTGATGGATCTCGATCAGGGGCGTCGCATTGGCGTGCGTGCTGATTTTCAGAATTTTTTAAAATTGGCGCAGGCATATAACTGCATTCACTTTAGCTGTGGGTACCCGGTAGAGCCGATGGATTTGCATCCGTCCATCCGTCACCTTGATGGTCTGTTTGACAAGCTGACGCTGACTGACAAGGTTGTGCATGCCTATGCGCTGGGGACTGAGCGTATTGAAGATGCGATGGAAATGGTGCGGATAGCTGCCGGTTTGACGCATGAAGCGTTCGATGCACAACCGCGGATGTTTACCAACATAAATTCAACCTCACCGCTGAAACATGACTGGCCAATGCTGGATGGGGCGATGCGGATGGCAGCGCGCAATCAAATGGTTGTGGTGTCGCCATTTACCCTTGCCGGGGCGATGGCACCGGTTACTCTGGCTGGCGCGCTGGCGCTGCAAAATGCCGAGGGTCTGGCGGCGATTGCGCTGCTGCAGGCGGTGCGGGCTGGCGCACCGGTGATGTATGGCGCCTTTACCAGTAATGTTGATATGAAAACCGGTGCCCCGGCCTTTGGCACGCCGGAATTTGTGCGGGCCATGCAGATTTCCGGGCAACTCGCCAGATTTTATGGATTGCCGCTGCGGGCTTCTAACGCCAATGCGGCCAATGCGCTCGACGCACAGGCAGTGTGGGAGTCAGCTTTCTCGCTTCAGGGCAGCTGTTCCGGCGGCGCCAATCTGATCTATCATGCGGCCGGCTGGATGGAAGGCGGATTGTCAGCAAGCTTTGAAAAATTCATCATTGATTGCGAAATGCTGCAGCAAATCATTTATACACAGCGCCCGATTCAGGTGGACGCATCGACGCTGGCGGTTGATGCGATTGCCGAAGTTGGGCCGCATGGGCATTTTTTTGGCTGTGATCATACCCAGCAACGCTACCGCGACGCATTTTACACACCGCTGCTGTCGGATTGGCGGAATTATGAAACCTGGCTGGATGATGGGGGGCTCTGGGCGCATCAACGTGCCACCACCCAATATAAGACGGTGTTAGAGGAATATGTTGAACCGCCAATGGATCCGGCAATCCGCGAAGAACTTGTCGCTTTTGTCGATCGGCGCAAAGCCGAGGGGGGCGCAGCAACCGATTTTTAATGCCGGAAAAATGCCCGGCGTTAGAATAGCGGCCCTTCATCGAGTGCGCGCTGAAACATAGGCGCATCAATATTACCGCCAGAGGCAACGGCAACAACGGTCTTTGCACCAGCTGGATATTGTCCTGTCAGGACAGCCGCCAGCGCCGCAGCGCCGCCCGGTTCGATGATGATTTTGAGATGTTTGAAAGCGGTCGCAACGGCCTGTAGGGCGTCACGGTCGGTAATGACGGCGCTTCCCGAGAGCAGTTTTTTGTTGATCGGGAAGGTTATCTCGCCGGGTTGTGCCGTGACAATCGAGTCACAAATAGATGGCATGGTGATGTCGGCTGTTTCGATTTTCCCACTGGCAAGCGAGCGCCGGGTATCATCATAAAATTCTGGCTCGGCTGCCCAGATGTCAACCCCCGGTATCATATCGCTGGCAGCGATGCTCATGCCGGCAATCAACCCACCGCCGCCGCAACAGCATATAATCGCATCCGGGGTCAGGTTTTTTGCCGCCGCTTGTGTGGCAATTTCCAGCCCGACTGTGCCTTGTCCGGCAATCACCCGGACATCGTCAAAGGGTTTGATCAGATGCGCCTGTTTGCGCGTCGCAAGATCGGCGCCAATTTCCTCGCGCGACTCGGTATAGCGGTCATACAATATCACCGTGCCGCCATACGCCTTGGTGCCTTCTATTTTGCCAGCCGGGCTGTCTTTTGGCATCACAATTGTGGCTTGCAAACCGCGGCTGGCCGCGGCCCGCGCAACACCTTGGGCATGGTTGCCGCTGGAAAAGGCGACCACATGTTTGACCGTATCATCAAGGCTCCAGACAGCGTTGCTGGCACCGCGCAACTTGAACGATCCGGTATGCTGTAAACATTCGGCCTTGACCAGCAATCTGATGCCCAGCTTGTCATTCAGGCGCGGTGACTCAACAAGTGGCGTCTCGATTATAAATGGCGCAATACGGGTCGCTGCCGCCTCGATTGTGGCGCGGCTGATATCTGCAGCGGCACTATCAGATGCGGCTGTGGCTGGCGTGACTGACATGGAATGATGGCTCCACAGTAATTGATCTTCAGGGGCAGCAATTGATCGTCGGGATGGGTGCAACTATAGCAGTAAATCGGCAGTCGACAATATTGCATTTCGATGATCTGGCGTGATGTCCGCAAAACTGATGCCGGAAGACGCCCGGATTTGCCGCAATTTCCCGGCTTGTATTTATCCGTGGGCTTGCCTATTTTGGGCGCATAGATATCGCCGTTTTTTGCGGGTTAGGAGAATATTATGTCATTCGATGCGCCATTGCCGCGCTTTGCCGGGTCTTGCACCGCGCTTGTTACGCCATTCAAAAATGGCGCTGTTGATGCGGACAGCTTTTGCAAATTGGTGGATTTTCAGATCGATAATGGCACCGCCGGTCTGGTGCCGGTTGGCACAACAGGTGAATCGCCAACGCTGTCGCATGAGGAACATGATCTGGTCGTTGAGCTATGTATCAAGCAAGCCGCCGGGCGGGTGCCGGTTATTGCCGGGGCCGGGTCGAACAGTACCGCCGAAGCGGTGCGTCTTGCCGAGCATGCGGCGACCGCAGGTGCCGATGCTGTGCTGATTGTCAGCCCCTATTACAACAAACCAACACAGGCCGGCTTATATGCGCATTTTGCTGCGGTTGCGGCGGCTGTTGATGTGCCGGTTATCGTTTATGACATTCCGGGACGCTCAATTGTGCGCGTGAATGATGATACATTGGCCAGACTGGCATCTGATTTTGCCAATATTTCCGGGATTAAGGACGCGACGGCAGATCTGGTTCGGCCAACAGCAGTGCAAAATCTGCTTGGCAATGATTTCACCCAATTGTCGGGTGAAGATGCTACAGCCTTGCCTTATCTTGCCGCTGGCGGGCATGGCTGTATTTCTGTTACCGCCAATATCGCCCCTAAATTACTGAGTGAGATGCACGCGGCCTGGTGGGCTGGCGATATCAAAACAGCGCAAACCATCCATCGAAAATTATTGCCCTTGCATGATGCGATGTTCTGCGAAGCCAGCCCGGGGCCGGTAAAATATGCGGCGTCATTGCTTGGTATTTGCGCTGCCGAAACGCGGTTGCCACTATGCGAGATCGCCGATAGCAGCAAGGCGCAGGTCAAAGCCGGACTTGTCAGCGCCGGGTTGCTATAACCGCGCCAGCAAGACGGCGACATAAAAAAACAGTGGGGTAGATAATGGCCAAAGGGTATATCACCACCGGCCGTGTTGCGGAAAACCGCAAAGCCCGGCATGAATATGAAATTGAAGACCGGGTTGAAGCCGGGCTTGTGTTGATGGGCAGTGAGGTCAAATCGCTGCGCACCGGCCGCGCCAGCATTGCCGAATCTTATGCAGGCGAGGATAATGGCAGGCTGATGCTGTTTAACGCCAATTTGCCGATTTATGAGGCGGCGCGGGTCAATCACGAACCCCGGCGCCCGCGTGAACTGCTTGTCAAAATACGTGAACGCAATCGCTTGCTGGGGTTGATCCGGCGCGAGGGCATGACGCTGGTGCCGCTGGCGCTGTATTTCAACGATCGCGGCATTGCGAAGATTCAAATCGGTCTTGCCAAGGGGCGCAAGAAACAGGACAAGCGGCAAGCGGCGAAAGACCGGGATTGGGGACGCGATAAGGCGCGGCTTTTACGTAATCGTAACCTTTAGGCCGCAACTTGTCGGAAGCCATCTTTGGGCCGCAACCGCTAGTCATGGCCCCATTGACGCCACAAATGCTTCACAGGAAACATGTTTTTAGGTGGCATTATCGCCGTCAGGTGATCGTCGTGGCCGCCCGATTCGATCACGAATGGCATCCATCTCAATAAAAATATCGGCCATGCGCCGCAACGAGTCAGCCGCCATTGGCGGTGATGATTTCGTCGTTGAAACAATCGATACACGCACGCCCATACCCTGTATTTCTTCGAGAAGACGGCAAAAATCACCATCGCCTGAAAATAAAATGGCATGGTCGATATGCGGCGCCAGCTTCAGCATATCGAGTGCCAGTTCCATATCCATATTGCCTTTGATGCGCCGTTTGCCGGTTTCCGGATCGGTAAATTCACGGGTCAGTTTGCTGACAACGGCAAATCCATTGTAATCCAGCCAGTCGATCAACGGGCGCAGCGATGAAAATTCCTGATCCTCGGGAAGGGCGGTGTAATAATAGGCGCGGATCAAATTGGTGTCAGCGCTGAAATAACGATGCAGCTTGGCGTAATCGATATCCATATTCAATGCCCGCGCCGCCGCGTAAAAATTTGATCCGTCAATAAATAAAGCTGTTTTTTCCTTTGACATGGTTATTTCCAAATAAATTAGCTAATGTATGGGCTGTATCATAGGCCGGGTTGGCTTCAAATTCTAGCGCGGATTTTCCACTGGCAGTTTACCGGCAGTCCGTTTCAGTTCATGGGCAGGTTACGGGCAGTTGCGCCGTGCCACCCAACGACAAAGAGGAGTTACCGATCGTGACAGCCACAACGCGCCTGTTTATCGGTTTGGGGGCCAATCTGGCACCGGCCGGATTTACCACCCCGCAGGCCGGGTGCGAGGCTGCCCTGAAAATGCTTGGCACTCTCGGGGTAAAGATTGTCAAAACCTCACCTTGGTATGAAAGCGCGCCGGTGCCGCCATCTGACCAGCCCTGGTATCTCAATGCTGTGGCAGAGGGCGTCACCGCATCTGATGCGGCTAACACTCTGGCTGTTTTGCATCAGGTAGAGGCACATTTTGGACGGCAGCGCTCGACCCGCAATGCGGCGCGTGTGCTTGATCTTGATTTGCTGGATTTTGGCGGGCAGATCCATCATCACAGCCATCTGACACTGCCGCATCCGCGGCTGCATGAGCGCGCCTTTGTGCTGTTGCCACTGCGCGATCTTGTTGATGACTGGACGCACCCGGAAACCGGAACACCGCTTGATGCATTGATCGCGCAGTTACCAGCCGGACAATTAATCCGGCGTGCGGCATAGCTGGATGCGCGCCACCGGTTATCGTTTTGTTTCCGGCTGTTTAGACTTGCCCAGTGGGGTAAATTAGCGTAATACACGCGACATGATTTAGAGCCATTCTGGCTTTGGCTCGCGCGCCGTTCACCGGGTATTCATTGGCGCCGCTGGCTATGTTTTATAAAACGGAGTGCTACTGATTTGCGCAACCCGCTGAATTAATTAAATTAGGAGACTGTGATGGCGCGCGTTACTGTTGAAGATTGCATCGAAAAAATCCCCAACCGGTTTGATCTGGTTTTGGCGGCAGGACAGCGTGCGCGTGGTATTTTGAAAGGCGATCTGCCAACAATCGATCGCGACAATGATAAAAACCCGGTCATTGCATTGCGGGAAATCGCCGCTGAAACCATCGATCTTGATGTTTTGAATGATGGATTGATTAAAAAGTTGCAGCGCATTGCGATCCGCGAAGAACAGGAAACCCGCGACGATGCCGCGATCGCTGCCGAGGTTGACCTGTCGGAAATGGTTGGTGATTACAACACTGACGAAGCGCAGGACAGTGGCATGCAAATCGCCACAGCCGACGATATGCAAGAGCCGTCAGGCTTTGAAGATGTTGACCTGACTGAGATTCAGAACGAGGATTAAGTAATCCGCCAGCAGGTTAACACGCATCGTTATATTTGTTGGCTGGCGCCCTGATGATCAGCTTGGCATATGATGATGATTGAAGCAGCGGACGATCTTTATCACAAAATAAAAACCTACAACGCAGCTGTTGACGGCGATAAGCTGCGCCGGGCCTTTCTGTTTGGCATGGCGGCGCATGATGGACAGGCGCGTGCCTCGGGCGAGCCCTATTTTGTGCATCCGATTGCGGTTGCCAATATTCTTGCCGACATGCGGCTTGATCTTGATACCATTATCACCGCGCTGCTGCATGACACGGTCGAAGATTGCGAGGTGACGCTGTACACACTGCAAAACCAGTTTGGCGCCAGTGTTGCGCAACTGGTTGACGGTGTGACAAAACTTAGCCGTATCGGCATGCAATCCAGCCAGAACAGCATGCAGGCTGAAAATTTCCGTAAATTGCTGTTGGCGATGAGCGAGGATGTGCGCGTTCTTCTGGTGAAGCTGGCTGATCGCACGCATAACATGCGCACCATCAGCTTTATTGCAAAGGATGAAAAGCGCCAGCGTATTGCCCGCGAAACGCTGGAAATCTATGCACCGCTGGCGGAACGTATCGGCGTTACATATCTGCAGCATGATCTGGAAAATGATGCGTTTGCTGTGCTGCATAGCGAAATGAACCAAACCATCAGCAACCGGCTCGAATTTTTGGTGCAGGAATCCGAAATTGTGATCCCGATGATCAGCGTCGAATTGCAGGATGCTGTTGAGCAGGCGGGTATCGAGTGCAGTGTCAGTGGCCGGTTGAAAACCGCCTATTCCATCTGGCGCAAGATGCAGCGTAAAAAAGTCACCATGGACCAGCTGTCAGATATTATGGCGTTCCGTGTGTTGGTGCCAACGACCGATGATTGCTATCGCGCGCTTGGCAGCATTCATGCCCATTATCCAACGGTGATGGGGCGCTTTAAAGACTATGTGTCAACGCCAAAGCGCAATGGCTATCAATCGCTTCATACCGGCGTCATTGGCCCGGAAAATCACAAAATTGAAATCCAGCTGCGGACACCGGAAATGCATGAGGTTGCCGAGAATGGGGTGGCCGCACATTGGGATTACAAGAACCCAGACTCATCAAAAAAATTAATCAAGGTCAAATGGATACAAGAGCTTGTTGGAATTTTGGATGAAGAAGCTGGCGCGGATGAATTTCTGGAAAACACGAAGATGGATCTCTATCATGATCAGGTGTTTTGTTTTACCCCGCGTGGTGATCTGATTGCCTTGCCAAAAGGTGCGACCGCTGTTGATTTTGCCTATGCGGTTCATTCCAAGGTGGGTGAAAAATGTTCGGGTGTCAGAATTAACGGAAAAAACCGGCAGTTGGCGACCGAGCTGGAAAATGGTGATCAAATTGAAATTATCACCGCGACCAATGCGCGTCCCCGGCCGGAATGGGAAGGCTTTGTCAAAACCGGCCGCGCGCGTTCGGGTATCCGGCGTTCGGTACGGGCCGAACGCATGGTTGAATTCAGTTTGATTGGCAAAACCATTCTGCAAAAAGTATTTCGTGAATATGGCAAGCCGTTTCGCAGCCGTTCGGTGGAAAAGATCATTTCGGTTTTCAATCTGCAAAAGCTGGATGATTTATATGCACATATTGGTGAGGGGCGTATCGAACCAGAGCTTATTCTGGAAAAAATACACCCGGATTTGGCGAGCAGTCGTAAAATTCCGCGGTCTGCGGGCGGGCACGACAAATATTTTTCTCCGAATGGCGCGCCATTGTTGAAAATTAAAGGGGGAGATACCGGCATTGCGATTAATATTGCGCGGTGCTGTCACCCGCTTCCCGGCGAATCTATTGTCGGGATTTTCACCACAGGCAAAGGTGTCACCGTGCATCGCAAAGATTGTGATAATTTATCCAATTTTAGTGACGCGCCTGAATTATGGATGGATGTGGCGTGGGAGCATGAAGGCCCAAGGCGGGTGCTGGCCCGGCTGAACACCGTGTTATCAAATGAACCGGGGAGCCTGGCGGCCGTGGCCACAATTATCGGCCAGCAGGGCGGTAATATTTCGAATATTCACCTGACTGATCGAAATGCCGACTTTTTCAGTTTTGAACTCGATCTTGAGGTAAAAGATGTCGAGCATATGCACACCATAATGGCGGTGTTGCAGGCGAATAATTTTGTCGAGCGCGTCGACCGTGCGCAAAGCGCATAAAATTTGGCTGGTTTCTGCATTCGATGATCGTTTATTGAAAATTGCGCATTATATTAAGGTCATATCGATAACAGTTTTTTTAGGGCATTTTGATGTTTCGACGCCGCACGCCGCTTACAAAAATAAACCAAATCCGCTCATTTATCTGGCCTGAGCGTGGATTCCGTCGGCTATTTGCCTATTTCTTTCAGCGGATTGTGCGGATGCCGGGGACATCGGCATCAATTGCAGCCGGAATGGCAAGTGGGGTGGCAGCTTCCTTTACACCGTTTGTCGGGTTACATTTGCTGATCGCGGGATTGCTGGCGATTTTATTTCGAGGAAATGTTCTGGCGTCGGCGATTGGCACGTTTTTTGGCAACCCCTGGACATTTTTATTCATCTGGGTGTCTGATTACCGGCTTGGCTTATGGCTGTTGCAGCAAAGCGGCTATGGTGAGCAGCTTGTTGTGCTGTCGTTCCAGCAATTAACCGAAGTGATGACCACGGTGATAAAGTTCTTCACGTTTTCAACTGATGTCGATTGGCAACAGATGACCATGTCGCTGGAGCAGGTGTTTCTCCCGATGGCAATCGGTGGTATGGTTTTGGCCGTGGTCGCCTGGCTTGTTGCATTTGTGCTGACCTTTTACAGCCTCGAGGTATGGCGGGCGCATCGTGCGAAACGGATGGCACAGGCATCGCTGGCGGCTAAAAGCCGGAAAAAAAATACGCTCTAATCGCGCTCTTTCATACAAAACATGCCGAAAAGACAAAAGATATGACAGCTTCTCACCCCAGAAAATTGCGACTTGGTGTTAATATTGATCATGTCGCCACGATCAGAAATGCGCGTGGTGGTGTGCATCCCAGTCCCCTGACAGCGGCATTGCAGGCCGAAGCCGCCGGTGCTGACGGCATCACCGCGCATCTGCGCGAGGACAGGCGGCATATTCAGGATGAGGATATGGCCGCGATCAAAGCCGGCATTTCTGTACCGCTGAATTTTGAGCTGGCGGCGACAACCGAAATGATTGCCATGGCGCTGTCGGTGCGGCCGAACGCGGCATGTATTGTTCCGGAAAAACGCGAGGAAATTACAACCGAGGGCGGTCTGGCTGTGATTGGTCACGAGTCCAGACTTGCCGACCAATTGGCGCCGCTAAAAGAGGCTGGCATTAAATTGTCGCTATTTATTGAGGCCAATCAGGCGGATATTGATGCGGCAGTGTCGATTGGCGCGGATATTATCGAATTACATACGGGCCGTTATTGCCACAACATTGCCGGACGGGATAGCGAGCTTGTGCGGTTACAGAACGCAGCGCGGCATGCCGCAGCGATTGGCGTCGAATGTCATGCCGGACATGGTCTGGATTATGATACGGTGTCACAGATTGCCGCCATACCAACCATTGAGGAATTGAATATCGGTCATTTCCTGATTGGTGAGAGTGTTTTTTGCGGCTTGCCGGAAGCCATAAAAAAAATGCGCAATTTGATGGAAACGGCGCGCTGTGAGCTGCAAACCGAGGCCGTCTGATCAATGATTTTGGGGATGGGAACTGATATTGTCGATGCGCGGCGGATTGGCAGAGCGATTGATCACTTCCCGACTAGATTTATTAACCGTATTTTCACCGAGGCCGAGCGGCACGCCGCTGCCGCCTTGCCGCAGCCACACGCCTATTTTGCCAAAAGATTCGCTGCCAAAGAGGCTGTCTATAAGGCCTTGTCAGGCTCTGGCGTGCGCGGTCTTGGATGGCAGCAGGCGGAAACCTTAAACCAGCAAAACGGGGCGCCGATGTTGCGTTTGACGGGGCAATGCAAAACGGCGCTTGAGGCCATGACCCCGGATGGGTATAAGGCTCATATATCGATTTCTCTGAGTGATGAACCGCCCTATGCGCTAGCGTTTGTCATTATTTACGCGGCGCCGCTGAAACTGGATAATTGACAATGCCGAAACGCAAGCCTGAGGGTAAATTTGAGTTTGTAAAAACAATTTTGATCGCTGGGGCATTGGCGCTTGGCTTTCGTTCATTGTTGTTTGAACCGTTCAACATTCCCTCGGGGTCGATGATCCCAACCTTGCTGGTCGGGGATTATCTGTTTGTGTCCAAATATTCTTATGGCTATTCGCGCTATTCCTTTCCCTTTGGCGTGGCGCCGATTGATGGGCGTATTTTTGAGTCCCAGCCAGAGCGCGGTGATGTGGCGGTATTTCGCCAGCCAAAAAATGAAACAGTCGCCTTCATTAAACGGATTGTTGGCTTGCCGGGCGACCGGATACAGGTCACCGATGGTGTGTTGCGCATTAATGATGTGCCGGTCAGTCGCTACAAAAAAGGCATTGCCACAGCGACTGACGGCTACAATGTGATCAAATTTGTGGTGTATGAAGAAACCCTGTCAAATGGTCGGTCTTATGTGACTCAGGAACGATCCGATAATGATATGCTCGATAATACCAGCGTCTATGAGGTGCCGCCGGGGCATTATTTCATGATGGGTGATAATCGTGACAATTCGCGTGACAGCCGTGCCGCATCCGTCGGTATGGTGCCGGCGGAAAATCTGATTGGTCGCGCCGAACGGTTGTTTTTCAGCCATAATGGCAGCGCCAGCTTATGGCAAATTTGGAAATGGCCATTTGCCATCCGTTATGGCCGTCTTGGTGATGGCATTATGTGATGACGCAACGCCCGCTTGCAGAGTTTGAAGCACATATTGGTTATAAATTTACCGATCCATCATTGCTGCAGCAAGCCCTGACGCATGCCAGTTTTTCCGGGCCAGCGGCCAGTTATGAGCGGCTGGAATTTCTCGGCGACCGGGTATTGGGACTTTTGCTGGCACAGTATTTTTACCATCATTGCCCGGATGAGGATGAAGGCGCCTTATCATTGCGGTTACACAGCGAGGCGCGCACAGAGACATTGGCAATGGTCGCGCGGCGTCTCGAAATTGCTGATTTTTTGCAAACGCAGCCGGGGATGAGCTTTGCCGAGAATGACAATGTTCTGGCCGATGTTGTTGAAAGCCTTTTGGCCGCTATTTTTCTGGAATTCGGACTTGAGGCGGCCGGGGCATTTTTGCAGGCGCATTGGCCGCTTGCCAGCGACACGCCTGCCAGCCGGGAAAAAGACGCAAAATCCCGTTTGCAGGAATGGGCGCTGGCTCAGGGGTTGGGGCTGCCGGTTTACCGCCTGCTGGCCAAGTCCGGCCCGGATCATGCGCCGGAAATGATCTATGAGGTTGCTGTTGCCGATGCCGGGTCGGAATCAGCCACCGGGAGTAATCGCAAAATTGCTGAACAAAAGGCGGCCGCAGCCTTGCTGGCACGCTTGCAGGCAGGAGACAGAAAATAATGGTGCCTGATGACGCCGATAATAACTATATGACAAAAGCCGGTTTTGTGGCGCTGATCGGCGCCCCGAATGCTGGCAAATCAACCCTGATGAATGCCATGGTGGGGCAAAAAGTATCGATTGTGACACCAAAGGTGCAAACCACGCGAAGCCGCGTGCGGGGTATTGCCATGCATGAAAATGTGCAGATCATTTTTGTCGATACGCCGGGTATTTTTAAACCAAAGCGGCGGCTTGACCGGGCGATGGTGCAGGCAGCCTGGCAAGGTGCTGAAGACGGGGATGTATTGCTGTTGTTGCATGACTGCGCCCGTCGGGTGATTGATGATGACACGGCAAGCATTTTGGCTAATCTGGCCAAATCCGGGCGCAAAGCGTCTCTGGTGCTGAATAAAATCGATCTGGCACCACAGCAACGGCTGCTCGAGCGCGCCGCCGAATTGTCCGAACAATATGATTTTGAGCGCGTTTTTATGGTCTCGGCTGAAAGCGGTAATGGCGTTGCTGATCTAAAAGCATGGCTGGCAGCACAGATGCCAAAAAGCCCGTTTTTGTTTGACCCGGACGATCTGTCGGATATGCCGTTGCGCCTATTGGCGGCAGAGACCCTGCGTGAAAAGCTGTTTTTAAATCTGCATCAGGAATTGCCCTATCAGCTGACGGTTGAAACAGATGAGTGGACTGAACGCGAAGATGGCAGCGCCGAAGTGCATTTATCGATTTATGTCGCGCGTGAGGGGCATCGCGGCATCATTTTGGGCAAGGGCGGGCAGACCATGCGGCGGATCGGCACGGCCGCCCGCAAAGAGCTGGAAATGGCGTTAGATCGGCGGGTGCATTTGTTTTCGCATGTAAAATACCGCAAAGACTGGATGAATGATTCAGCGCGCTATTCTTTGTGGGATCTTGATTACAATGCCTGAATGGCAGGCGGACGCGATTATATTGTCGGTGCGGCCACATGGCGAGGGCAATGCTGTTGTGTCATTGCTGACGGCCGAATATGGGCGTCATGCCGGTCTGGTGCGCGGCGGTGCGTCGAAAAAAATCCGTGGCACAATGCAGCCGGGCAACCGGGTACAGGCCAGCTGGCGCGCCAGACTAAGCGAACAGCTTGGGCAAATGCAGCTCGAGCTGACACAGGCCGTAGCGGCGCGGTTTCTTGACTCGCCGTTGCGGCTTGCCGGCGTGGCATCTGTGTGCGCCCTGCTTGATGGTGCCTTGGCAGAGCGTGAGCCGCATGCCGGCCTCTATGCTGGCACCGATGCGTTGTTGTCGCTGATCAGCATGGATGAGGATGATTCTGGCTGGCTCGAGGGATATGTTCGCTGGGAACTGGGTTTGCTGCATGCGGTTGGTTATCAGCTTGATCTGGCGCGCTGCGCGGCGAGTGGGGAAACCCGAAATCTGGCCTATGTCAGTCCAAAATCGGGCGGCGCCGTAGCCAGGCAGCATGCCGGAACATTTGCCAACCGGTTGCTGGCTTTGCCGGGATTTTTAGGCGGCGTTGCCTGTCCGTCGCATGATTGGGTGGCGGGGCTTGATCTGACCGGGTATTTTTTGGCAAAGCGTGTTTTTGCCACGCATAATTCGGACATACCCAGTGCACGCAGGCGGTTGGCAGATATGGTCGAAACCCGCTATAAGCACCCAACTGATAACCATGAGGCAACACCATGAGCCGGGATAGTGAGATGACAACAGGCGAACATATCGACCAGACCGCCTTTTCGGACGCGTTGTCGCAACGCTATCTGGCTTATGCGCTCTCTACCATCACGTCGCGTTCCTTGCCTGATGTGCGCGACGGGCTGAAGCCGGTGCACCGCCGTTTGTTATTTGCGATGCGGCAGCTCAAACTGGATCCGGGGCAAGGCTTTAAGAAATCGGCGCGCGTTGTCGGTGATGTCATGGGTAAATTTCATCCACATGGTGACGCTGCCATTTATGACGCCATGGTGCGTCTGGCACAGGAATTTGCCATGCGCTACCGGCTTGTCGAGGGGCAGGGGAATTTTGGTAATATCGACGGTGATAACGCCGCTGCGATGCGCTATACTGAGGCGCGGATGACCGAAATTGCCCGCTTGTTGCTGGATGGTATCGATGAAGATGCGGTTGATTTTCGCCCGACCTATGACGGCGAGTCAGAAGAACCCGCCTTGTTGCCGGCTGGCGTGCCAAATCTTTTGGCAAATGGCGCGCAGGGCATCGCTGTCGGTATGGCAACATCGATCCCGCCGCATAATCTGTGTGAGTTGGCGGATGCCGCGCTGCATCTCATTAAACACCCGAATGCCTCGATCGATACATTGCTGCAATTTGTCAAAGGCCCGGATTTCCCGACAGGCGGGCTGCTTGTCGAGCCAGCCGATTCGATCCGCGAAGCCTATGCGACCGGGCGCGGTGGCTTTCGTGTGCGGGCGAAATGGAGTGTTGAGACGGAAAAAGGCGGGGCCTGGCAGATTGTCGTGACCGAAATTCCCTATCAGGTTCAAAAATCGCGGCTTATCGAGCGGCTTGCTGAAATGTTGCAGGCGAAGAAGCTGCCGGTGCTGGCCGATATCCGTGACGAATCTGCCGAGGATATCCGCATTGTGCTTGAGCCAAAATCGCGCCGCCTTGAGGCAGAGCTGGTGATGGAAAGCCTGTTTAAATTATCCGATCTTGAGGTGCGTGCACCGCTTAATCTGAATGTTTTGGATGCGGATGGCCGGCCCGGGGTGATGGATTTGCGCGGCGCGCTGAATGCATGGTTGGCGCATCGCCGCGTGGTGTTGCAGCGGCGTGCAGAATACCGTCTGGGCCGGATTGCGACGCGGCTTGAAGTGCTCGAAGGCTATCTGATTGTGTATTTGAATCTGGATCAGGTGATCGCCATTATTCGCGAGGCAGAGCACCCGCGCGATGAATTGATGGCGCAATTTGGCCTGACCGAAAATCAAGCCAATGCGGTGCTTGATATGCGCTTGCGCTCTTTGCGGCGGCTCGAAGAAATGGCCTTGCGAACCGAGCGTGACAAGCTGTCGGCCGAACAGGCCGAACTGCGTGATCTGCTGGCAAGTGAGACCGCACAATGGACGATGATTGCCGACCAGATCAAGCAAATGAAAGCATCTTTCGTCAAAACGGATCCGCGCAGAACGATACTTGCCGATGCGCCGCAAATTGATTTTGACCCGACGGATATTCTGGTCGAACGCGAGCCGATCACCGTGATATGTTCGGAAAAAGGCTGGATTCGCGCGATGCGCGGGCATCAGGATCTGGCTGGCGAGTTTAAATATAAGGAAGGTGATGCGGCCGGTGTGGTGATGCATGCCGAAACCACCGACAAGATTTTACTATTTGCTGAAAATGGACGCTTTTATACGCTGGCAGCCGATAAATTGCCGCGTGGACGCGGTTTTGGCGAACCGGTCAGCCTGATGGTTGATTTGCCGGCTGATGTATCAATTGTCAAATTGCTGCGCGGTACATCGGGTAAAATGCTGGTCGCGGCCAGCAGTGGTCATGGGCTGATCGTTGACAGTGAGTCGGCGATTGCGCAAACCCGAAATGGCAAACAGATTTTGAATGTGCCAGGTGATGCGCGCGCGGTTGCCTGTTGTGTTGCCGATGGCGATATGGTGGCGGTGGTTGGCGTGAATCGTAAATTGATTGTGTTTCCACTGAGCGAAGTGCCCGAAATGACCCGTGGTAAGGGGGTTATCCTTCAGCGCTTCAAAGATGGTGGTCTGGCTGACGTCACCGTGTTTGACTCGGCCAAAGGGTTAAGCTGGCAGGCAGGCGGTGGCCGGGTGCGCACCGAAACCGATCTGACAACATGGCTTGCGCGTCGCGGCGGTGCCGGTAAATTGCCACCAAACGGTTTTCCGCGCCCGGCACGTTTTAGCTGACCAGACGATTTTCTGGCCAAAAAATTATCTGGCCAAAAAATTATCTGACCTCTTTCTGTTCAGCTATGTGGCAACTCTGACGGGGGTTTCGGCAGTGTCGCTGATATCGGTGATCAGCATCTGGCCGGGTTTATGCGTGATACATAGAGGTAACGCCGCGCGCATAATCGCCGCTTGCGGGGTCACGCCGCAGGCCCAGAATACGGCCAGCTCATCATCGCCGATCGGGGTTGGGTCGCCCCAGTCAGGCGCGGCAATATCATCAATGCCGATCGCCGCCGGATCGCCCCAATGAACCGGCGATCCATGCGCCAGCGGGAATTGTGCCGAGATCGCTCTTACCTCGTCAAGCCGGTCAGCAGCAATCGCCCGCATGCTCACCACCATGGGGCCACCAAATGGGCCCGCCTCGACAGTCGCAATGGTGGTTTTAAACATCGGCACGGTGCGATTATGTGCCACGTGAAATAGCGGGAAACCAGCGCGTAAAATGGCGTGTTCAAAGGTGAATGAACAGCCAAGTGCGAAGGCCACCATATTGTCTTGCCACAAGGCTTTTATGTCACTGCAGCTTTCGGCAAGCCGGCCATGACGATAAATATTATATGACGGCACATCGGTGCGAATATCAATATCCTGACCAAGTGTGGTCATCATCGGGATGCCGGTATCGCTCACACCCACAACCGGGCAGGGTTTTGGGTTTCTTTGACAAAATCGCATAAAATCAAGCGCATATTTATCTTCAAGGATGACAAGATTAGCTTGCAAATAGCCGTCAGCTAAGCCGGCAGTATGATCCTGATAGGCACCGCTACGGATCGCCCCGCGAACAGTTTTCTGGTCAGCATGTCGCAAATTGTCATAGAAATTGGGCATGGCAAAGCCTCAAAAAAAATGTCCCGATCAGGCAAGCTTATGTGTCGGCGCTTTCGTCAAATACATGCCATGCGCCGTCGCGAAAAACCTCGGCTGGCTGAAAGCGCGCCTTGTACCGCATTTTTTGGCTTTGTGCCACGTAATAGCCAAGATAAAGCCATGGCAGATCCAGCTCTGCCGCACATCTGATCAAATCGATAATCATGTAGGTGCCAAGTGATCGGCGCGATTCTGCCGGATCAAAAAAACTGTAAACAGCGCTCAGCCCATCTTGTTGCATATCCGCCAAAACCGAGCCGACCAGCTGTTGATTCTGATCATGGTAGTCGATCAGCATGGTTTCAATCGGGCTGTTGCTGATCATGCTGGTAAAATCATCACTGCCCATACGCGCCATTTGTCCGTCATCATGGCGGTTGGTGACATAGGATTTAAACAGTTGATAATGTTGTGAGGTTGGTCGCGCCTCACAAATGCTGCGGGTGAGATCGCCATTTGTTGAGCTGATCCGCGTCATGTTGCGGCTTGGCCGAAATTGCCGCACATCGACCCGCCAGGGCAGACAGGCCTGACAGTTTGGACAGGCTGGCTTATAGACCCAGTTTTCAACCCGCCGGAACCCGGCACGGGCCAACGAGTCATGAACTGATGGTTGAAAATCTATATCAACGGCTATGCGTTGCTCGGTCTTGCCGGTGATGTAGGGGCAAGCGCTGCGCATGCTCAGACGCATGGGGAGGGGTTTGCTGCGGTGAAGTCGTTTATCCTGATCCATATCCTCAACATGCCAAGAACAGCACCTGGAAATCAAGAATTATTGCAGTCACTGGGCGGCGTTAACTGGCGCCGTCTTCGAGCTGCCTGACATGAAAATTGGCGGCTTGCAGCGCGGCCATAATTTCATCGACATG
>ERZ802822.306-NODE-306-length-35253-cov-8.849756_pt1 | contig 35253 bp, 32 predicted proteins | sample MGYA00345649_ERZ802822 | MGnify/ENA primary metagenome ERZ802822 (study PRJEB30503, sample SAMEA104212359) | marine metagenome | biome: Westerlies Biome; feature: [SRF] surface water layer (ENVO:00010504) within the epipelagic zone...; material: water...
CCGTCAGTAACAATAGGGCGATCTTGAACATTGGTCATCATCAAGCCAAAAAGTAACAAAATAACAACACCGCCACCATAGATTAATAGTTGAGACAATGCTAAAAATTCCGAACCAAGAAATAAATAAATAGCAACAATTCCCAATAAAGGTGCTAAAAGAGCAAAAACAGCATGTACTAAATTATTTAAAAGTACACTGCCTAATGCACCAATGATCATTCCTATGCTAATCATCCAGAAAAAAACTTCCTTGTAGGAAATCAATCCTAGCAATTTTAAAAATAATAATATGATTAGAGCAAATATAGTTAATGAAGCTGCATTGTTCGCGGCACGGGGCGGCAAGCGCTTGGTTAGCATGGAAGAATTCGATAAGGCCAAGGATAAAATCATGATGGGCGCAGAGCGTAAGTCCATGGTGATGTCGGAGAAAGAAAAACGAAATACGGCGTACCACGAAGCTGGCCATGCAATCGTCGGTCGTCTCATGCCTGACCATGACCCGGTGTACAAGGTCACGATCATCCCGCGCGGGCGCGCATTGGGCGTGACTATGTTCTTGCCCGAAGAGGACCGTTACAGCATGAGCGCACAGGGGATTCGCTCCCAGATAGCCAGCTTGTTTGGCGGGCGCATTGCCGAGGAAATCACACTGGGCATCGATCATGTGACGACTGGTGCCTCGAACGATATTGAGCGGGCGACCGGCCTAGCGCGCAGCATGGTGACAAAGTGGGGCTTGTCGGAAAAGCTGGGACCATTGATGTACGACGAAGACGATGGCGAAGTGTTCCTTGGCATGTCTGCAGGCGCTAAACCCAAGGCGCACTCACCGGAAACGGCTTATGCGATTGATCAGGAAGTACGCCAAATTGTCGATGACTGTTATGGCACGGCGAAGAACCTGCTAACGGAAAATATCGACAAGCTGCATACCATGGCAGACGCACTGATGGAGTTTGAAACGCTGTCTTCGGATCAGCTGGACGACATCATGGCAGGTGGCAAGCCACGGCACCCAACTGAACCGCCCTCCAAGCCTGGCGCTGGTACGACAGATGCAGAGCAAGGCTCACCAATTGGTGGCCCTGCAGAAGAGACCTGATCGGCATTTGATGCTGATCGAGCCTTGGAACCAGCCGTAGCAGCTCGAACCCTGCACTGCGGCGAGCGACTAATGTCGTTCGCCCAGCCGCAAATCATGGGTGTGCTGAACATCACGCCCGATTCCTTCTCTGACGGTGGTGAGCTTTTTCAAGCCGACACGGTCGTCCTCGACGCCGTGCGAGCGCAAGCGCTCGCGATGATCGAAAGCGGCGCGCAGGTGCTGGATATTGGCGGCGAAAGTAGCCGACCCGGTGCGCAAGCGGTGAACCCCACCGAAGAACAACGCCGCGTGCTTCCTGTCCTTGAAGCGCTGTCTGATCTCGATGTCATTTTGTCCGTAGACACCTATCACCCAGAGACCGTCCATGCCGCCATCGATTATGGCGCGGGTATGATTAACGACATCACCGGCGGACGAGATCCTGCTGTCGTTGCTGCTGTCGCCCGGAGCAACGTCGCCTACGCACTGATGCACATGCAGGGTTCACCCCAGACGATGCAGCAGGCGCCAAGCTACAAAGATGTGGTTGTCGAGGTGTCGGCATATCTACGCGATCGGTTTGCAGTCTGTGTGGCTGCGGGCATCGAAGCGAACCGACTTTTGGTGGATCCTGGTTTCGGCTTTGGCAAAACCCTTGAACATAACCTTGCCCTGCTTCGAGAATTACCCAGTGCACGGGTCGAGGATTGTCCGATTTTGGTTGGACTGTCGCGCAAGACAATGATCGGCCGCATGACGGGTCAACCCGTAGCAGGCAGGTTATCCGGCAGCTTGGCGGTTCTACTGCTCGCGCTGCAAAACGGCGCGGACCTGGTGCGAGTGCACGATGTTGCTGAAAGCGCAGATGTGCTGAAGGTTTGGCATGCCTTCAGCGCTTGCGAATAGTCAAATAGGGCGAAGCTGCATTCCCACGCTGGCTTTATTCTGTTCCCTAAGTATCCTTGCTCGGTCTGGCGGTCTTGGCGTTATGCAAATCGCTCATGATGATCAAAATCAGCGGTTTGGGTGAGATACGATGCAAAAACACTTTGGTACCGATGGTATTCGAGGTCGGGTTGGCCAAGATAAAATTACCCCGGAATTTTGTCTGCGCCTGAGTTGGGCGATTGGCAAAGTATTTGGCCAACAAGATCGCCGACCACATATTGTTATCGGCAAGGACACGCGCATCTCCGGTTACATGCTGGAGTCTGTGCTGCAATCGGGCTTTGTCTCAGCCGGTGCGGACGTTAGTCTGCTGGGTCCCATACCAACGCCTGCCATAGCCTATCTCACCCGCACCGTCAGCGCCGATGTTGGGGTCGTGATCAGCGCTTCACACAATCCTTTTTACGATAACGGCATTAAGCTGTTCGATGGCGCGGGCAACAAACTAGGCGACGCGCTGGAGCAACAAATTGAGGCGATGCTTGAAGCGCCCATGGTTTGCCAAGATTCGGAGCATTTAGGCAAGGCGAAGAGAATTGCTGATGCGTCTGGCCGTTATGTCGAGTTTTGTAAGAACTCAGTGCCGAAAGGCTTCAGTTTGCGCGGCATAAAAATCGCCCTAGATTGTGCCCACGGAGCCACCTATCAAGTGGCGCCACAGGTGTTTACTGAGTTAGGCGCGGACGTGGTGGCCATAGCCGCAGATCCCGACGGTTTCAACATCAACAAAAACTGTGGGTCTACCCACCCAGAACAACTGCAGCAACGCGTGATTGAAGAGGCTGCGGATATCGGTATTGCTTTCGACGGCGACGGTGACCGACTGGTGATGGTGGATGCTAAAGGCGAACTCCTCGATGGCGATCATCTACTCTATGTGATCACGCAAAATCGCCTAGGCAGAGATGTGATGAACGGCGGCGTTGTCGGCACCGTCATGTCGAACCTCGGATTAGAGCAGGCGTTAAAGGATCTTGCGGTGCCGTTTTTGCGGGCGCAGGTTGGTGACCGACATATCATGGAGGCGCTGCACCAGCGGCAGTGGACCCTAGGTGGTGAACCCTCAGGACATATCCTTACTCTTGACCTTTGCAGCACCGGCGATGCTATTGTCGCTGGCCTGCAAGTGCTGTTGGCGATGCAGGATGCAGACGTCAGTTTGCGTGATCTTGCTGCGGGATTGACCAAGGCGCCTCAGGTGTTGGTCAACGTCGTTGTGGATTCCCCCGCAGAGGTTAGCCGTCACCCGCAGATGCTCAAGATCACTGCTAATTACGAGCAAGGCCTGGGTGATCGTGGCCGTATTTTGGTGCGGCCATCCGGAACAGAGCCATTGCTGCGCATCATGGTCGAGGGTGAGGACGAGAGCGAAGTCACGCGTATTGCCGATGACTTGGCGGCACATGCCAAAAGCATTAGAGCCGCCTGACCACCCCGATATCTCATCTGCCTTGCACTCTCATTTCGTCGGTGTTGGGTATCCGCATATGAAACATAGGAAGTAAATGAATCACCCTTCGGGCCCGATGGCTCGCTTACGTGGGGATTGGCCCTTTGCTGCTGGCAACAGCCCAGTTTTCTATGGCTGGATCATGGCTGTGATTGCGACGCTGGGTATTTTGCTTAGCGTGCCAGGCCAAACCATGGGCATGGCGGTTTTTGCCGAGGCTTTCATCGAGGTAACAGGACTCAGTAGAACGGAGCTTTCTCTCGCCTACATGTTGGGGACCATCACAAGTGCTTTTTTTCTAACCCGTGCCGGTCGCTGGTTCGATGTCCGCGGGGCAAGAATTGTATTGATCGGCGCGAGCCTGATGCTGAGCATGTCGATACTATTTTTGTCCCTCGTTGATCGAGCGAGCAATTATCTTGCGACAGTGACCGGTATAAACGGCTCGATCATCGCGTTTTCGCTGATGGTTGTTGGCTACTTTGGAGTTCGCTTTAGCGGCCAAGGCGTGATGACCAGTGCCAGCCGCAACATGCTATTGCTCTGGTTTGAGCGGCGTCGCGGCCTCGTGTCTGGCGTCAGCGGTGTTTTCGTATCCCTCGGCTTTTCCTTGGCGCCGTTGCTGTTGGCGATGCTGATTGACGACTGGCAGTGGCGCGCGGCCTTATGGTGGCTGGCCGTGATCGTCGGACCGGTATTCGCCCTCCTGTGTTTTTTATTGGTCCGGGACGGACCTGAGGTTTGCAGTTTGCAGGCAGATAACCAGCCTGCGACATCGCAAATAGGGCACCAGCAGACCCATAAAGACAGTCACACTCTGAAGCAGGTAAGGGGCAATATCGTATTCTGGCTATACTCCTTGGGGCTCTCCATTCACGCACTCTTCGGCACCGCGGTCACCTTTCATATTGTGGCGATCTTCGCTGAGGCGGGCAGATCCAGAGCGGAGGCCTTCGCCTACTTCATTCCACAGGCCCTGGTTTCCGTTGTCACAAACCTTGGCGCTAGCGCCCTTGCCGACTACGTGCGTCTTAAGCCGTTTTTGCTGGTGATGCTCTCGAGCTTTACGCTTGGCGCCGTTGGACTGATCTTTTTGCAGCATGAGTTGGGCTACTGGAGCCTAGTTGCTGGCTTTGGTGTGGGCGGCGGTCTCTGGGCGATGTTGGCCAACCTCGCCTTTATTCGTCACTACGGTCCGAAACATCTTGGCGAAATCAGCGGATTGAATGCAGCGTTGACTGTATTTGCTAGCGCCATCGGGCCACTGATGTTCAGCGTGGCCTACGATGCTTCAGGTACATTTTCCGCCGGTCCCATGCAGTGCATCGTCGTATTGCTCGCGCTGCTTATCGTCACGGTATTCGTAAAACAGCCACTGGACTCGGTGCCAACGCGCTGACCTTGCGTTTTTTCTGACCAGTAGAGCTCTGCCGATATAGCACCGCTGATGAATACAGGCGCTCGCAACGTCGGTCATAGAAGCATTGGCAACAAATAGGTCACCGTATAACATTGCGCGCCCTGATGAACTGGGGTGCGAATGACACAACGCTTAGTCATTGCGAACTGGAAAATGAATGGCGACCTGGCCTTTGTAGAGGCGCTTGCATCGTCGCTACCATCGCTCGCCAACGTGCAAACCGTCATAGCGCCGCCAGCGGTTTATGCGTTGCGCTTGGCTGAGCTTGCTCAGGAGGTCTTTAAAGTGGGCCTGCAAGATGTTGGCCGTCACGAATCCGGAGCGCATACAGGTGAGGTGTCTGCTGCCATGGCGCGGGACCTTGGCGCGTCAGTAGTGCTTGTCGGGCACTCGGAGCGGCGCAGCGAGCATGCAGAAGACGATGCAGCAGTCGCCGCAAAGTGTGAGCAAATTACCGCTGCAGAGTTGATGCCGGTGATTTGCGTAGGCGAGACATTGGCTGAACGAGAATCGGGGAAAGCGATAGATCGGGTACGTGCACAGGTGATGGCGCAAAAGCAATGCTTGCGCAACGCGAAGGAAGTGGCGATTGCCTATGAACCTATCTGGGCCATTGGGACAGGCAAAAGTGCTACAGCGACAGAAGCAGTGCAGATGCATCAGGCCATTCGCGGCGCTCTCGAAGAGGTAGCGCCTCTCGCAGCGCCGGAAATACGAATTTTATACGGTGGCAGCGTTAACGCAGAGAATGCGCCAGAGTTATTTGCCTATTCCGATATACAAGGCGTACTCGTTGGTGGAGCATCACTGGACACGGAGCAATTTGCTGCCATCATACGGGCCGCCGCGAATTAGCCGAAACGTGCAAAGGGCGAGAGGGCTGCACAGCCCGAATAGACGAACGCCCATAGGCCTACGCCGATACATGAACGCCGATACATGAAAGAGAAATGAAATGTCGACACTAGAAACGGTTTTACTGTCATTGCTGGTCATTGATGCACTAGCGCTTATTGCCCTGGTGCTGATCCAGCAAGGCAAGGGCGCAGATGTTGGAGCGGCATTTGGTAGTGGCTCATCAAATACAGTCTTCGGCAGCTCCGGGGGCGCAACGGCAATGACGCGAATCACGACCTGGTTATCTATCGGGTTTTTCGTCATCGCCTTTGGCCTAGCCTATACGGCCAAAGAGCGCTCTGAGCAGGCCAACCAGCTGGGCATCCCGCAGGTGGTAGATCAAGCGACAGACAGCAGTGACGACCAAGGCGATCTATCCTCTGGTACGGATCTGGGTGAACTGCCGCAAAACGAGGACATTCCAGAAATCTGACAGTAAACTGCACGACCTGTCGTTGAGTCGATGCGTGCAGCGACACAAATGCCGAAGTGGTGAAATTGGTAGACACGCTACCTTGAGGGGGTAGTGGGCTTATGCCCGTGCGAGTTCGAGTCTCGCCTTCGGCACCATTCTTTTCGATTCCATCGATAAAACATCCAGCTCGAAGCGACATTGTTTGCTAACGAGACCGAACCGGCTTGCACCAAATAATAAGCGTCCCTATAATCCGCCCCCTTGTTGATGCGGGGTGGAGCAGTCTGGTAGCTCGTCGGGCTCATAACCCGAAGGTCGTGGGTTCAAATCCTGCCCCCGCTACCACAACAAGACGGTCTCGTTAGGGCAACGGTGGCGATCATTCGCAAGCCGACGATTGCAACCCGATGCATACGAGACATGGCTTAGGGCGATCATTCGAACGCGTGAGGCGAATGGTTCAAAAGCCCTGGCCCACTCAGCAGTTACTGCTGGGGGAGTCGCGCGGACAAGGTGGGCTTTAGGCCCATTTTTTGTGTCCGCTGTTTTTGAGGCGGAGCGCGCCAAGCAGGGCAGAATTCGCGCGGCTGTGCAGTCGTAGTGACGAACACGAGCAACGATTTGGTTTGAATAATAAAGAGTTACAGATCGAAGAGCTGATCACGCCGACGGTAGAGGCCTTAGATGCCGCCGTATGGGGTGTTGAGTATTTGAACCAAGGAAAGTACAGCCTGCTGCGGATTTACGTCGAACGCGACGAGGGCGTTAGTGTCGATTTGTGCGCTGAGGTGAGTCGGCATGTCAGCGACCTGCTCGATGTGGAAGAGATCCTGCCAAGCGCATACACCTTGGAGGTGTCGTCACCGGGCATGGACAGACTGCTATTTAAGGGCGAGCAATACCCCGCGCATGTGGGCGAGCGCCTTGATGTGAGATTGAACTACCCTTTTGAGGGGCGTAAAAAAATTGTTGGGACGTTGGCAGGGCTCGAAGATGATTCGGTAGTGCTACAGGTAGACGATGAAGAATATCTGTTGCCCCTGGAAAACGTTCAAAAGGCGCGCATCGTGCCAGTGTTTGATTGAGGAAGATTTAGCGCATGAGCAAAGAAATACTTTCGGTGATTGAATCGGTTTCTCTGGAGAAAGGCGTGCCCAAGGAGGTCATCTTCGGCGCTATGGAGGCGGCTCTAGCCGTTGCGACGAAGAAAAAATATGGCGAAGACGCAGAGTTCCGCGTCGCCATCGATCGTGAGACAGGGGAATACGAGACGTTTCGAACATGGGATGTGGTCGATTTCGACAACCTTGACGAAGAAGTAGAGCCAAATCCTGACGCGCAATACAGCGTCGAAGAAGCGCAGCAAATAAAGGCAGATGCGCAGCTCGGCGATGTTTTAGAAGAGCAGGTCGAATCCGTTGAATTCGGTCGAATCGCCGCGCAGACCGCTAAGCAAGTTATTGTCCAAAAGGTACGCGAGGCGGAACGTGCGCAAATCGTCGAAGTTTACGAATCGCGGATCAATGAACTGCTCAGCGGCACGGTAAAAAAACTCGGCCGCGACAGCGTCATTGTCGATTTGGGCAACAACGCCGAAGCCATTCTCACCAGAGAACATCTGATTCCGCGTGAAGTTTTTCGCGTCGGCGACCGTCTACGTGCCATGCTGGTCGAGATCCGTCCAGATAACCGTGGCCCCCAGCTGATTTTGTCGCGAACGGCACCAGCGATGCTGATCGAGCTTTTCAAAGTAGAAGTGCCGGAAATTGCTGAAGACGTTATTCAAATTTTAGGTGCTGCCCGTGATCCGGGTTCCCGCGCAAAAATCGCCGTGCAAACCAACGATGGCCGCATAGATCCGGTCGGCGCCTGTGTGGGCATGCGAGGATCTCGAGTGCAGGCTGTTTCGGGTGAATTGGCTGGTGAACGCATCGATATCGTATTGTGGGATGACAATCCCGCTCAGCTCACCATCAACGCCATGGCACCAGCGGAAGTTGCCTCCATCGTATTAGACGAAGAAACCCATAGCATGGATATCGCGGTGACTGAAGCGAATCTTGCTCAGGCCATCGGTCGTGGCGGCCAAAACGTGCGGTTGGCTAGCGACCTTTGCGGTTGGTCGCTGAACATCATGACGGAAGAAGAAGCGGCGCAGAAACTCGAAGAAGAGTCCACTAAGTTTGTCGCTGAATTCATCGAGTACTTGGCCGTTGATGAAGACGTTGCCGAGGTTTTGGTCGAGGAAGGTTTTACGACTTTGGAAGAAGTGGCCTACGTGCCAATGGAAGAAATGCTGGCCATTGATGGTTTTGATGAAGAGATCGTCAACGAGCTGCGCAATCGCGCTAAAGACGCACTGCTGACAAAGGCTATTGCAAGTGAGGAAGCCTTTGGCGATGCCAAGCCGGCAGATGACCTGCTCGAGATGCGCACCATGACCCGAGAACTTGCGTTCCAACTGGCAAATAATGAGGTCGCGACGATGGAAGATTTGGCGGAGCTCGCCGTTCCAGAGTTGCTGGATATTGTCCCAGATCTCTCAGAAGACGAAGCAGCGCAGCTGATCATGATCGCGCGTGAGCCTTGGTTTGCTGAAGCGGAAGAAGCCGATGCTGAGTCAGCATGAGCGCGCTGAGAAAGTGGCAACAGATAGTGAATTAGATACGTAAAGAATCGCCGAGCAGGGGTTGCTTGCTTGGTAGGAGTGATTGATGGCTGAAGTAACGGTTAAACAACTTGCAGATGCGGTAGGCGCTCCGGTGGATCGTCTGCTTACACAAATGCAGCAGGCAGGGTTGTCCCACAAAAGCGAGGACGAGTCTGTTAGCGAGCAAGAAAAGCAAACCTTGTTGGCCTATCTAAAGGGTGACAAGGGTGACGCCGCCAAGCCAGCGGGCAAGATTACGCTCAAGCGTAAAAGTACGGGTACATTAAAGTCGGGCCAAGGCCGCGCAGGACGCAATGTCACGGTAGAAGTCCGGCGCAAGCGTACCTATGTGAAGCGCTCTGAAGCCGCGCCGGAAGCTGAGGCGGAAGCACAAGAACCTGTCGTTTCGCAGAGTGAGCTGGAAGCGCAGCGGATCCATGAAGAAGAGCGGGCGAGAAAAGAGGCCGAGGAACAAGCGCGCGTTGCCGAAGCTGAACGTAAGGCAGAGACTGAACGCCGCGTTGAGGAAGAAAAGCGCAAGCAAGAAGAGCTTGATCGTCAGCAGCAAGAACAACGCGCTGCGGAAGATAAAAAGACGAGCCAACCCGCAGCAGCGCCAATGTCCGCAGCAGACATTCAGGCCAAAGAACAATCCGAGCAACGAGGAGGCAAACGCTCTCGCGGTAGAGAACGGTCATCGGGATCCCCGGAGAAAGGACGCCGTCGCGAGCTAAGTCTGAAATCAGAGCGCCGTACGAAAAGACGCGCACCACAGCGCGATGTTGCCTTGAAGGTCGATCAGCAGGGCGGTGAGTTTAAGCCAGAAGAATTTATCTCCAGAGAAGTTGAGGTCGGGGAAGTGATCACCGTCGGACAACTTGCCTCTGGTATGGCAGTCAAGGCTGGCGAAGTCATCAAGGCGCTCATGGGCTTGGGCGTTATGGCGACGATCAACCAAGCCATCGACCAAGACACCGCGACCTTGGTCGTGGAAGAGATGGGTCATCGCATTAAGTTTGTTAGTGAAGATGTGCTGGAAGAACAGCTAGAAGCCTCCTTGGTTATCGAAGGAGAGACGACAAGCCGAGCACCCGTCGTCACCGTCATGGGCCATGTCGATCATGGTAAGACCTCGCTGCTAGATCACATCAGAAACGCCCGAGTCACCTCAGGCGAAGCCGGCGGCATCACCCAACATATCGGTGCCTATAGCGTCGATACGCCCAATGGCGAAATCACCTTTATCGATACGCCGGGCCACGCAGCCTTTACTTCCATGCGCGCCCGCGGTGCCAAGGTCACCGATATCGTGATTTTGGTTGTCGCTGCGGACGATGGCGTAATGCCCCAAACCGAAGAAGCGATACAGCACGCCAAGGCGGCTGAAGTGCCAGTGATCGTCGCCATCAACAAGATGGACCTAGAGGGTGCTGACCCGGACCGTGTGACCAATGAACTGGCCAGTAAGGATCTCGTTCCAGAAGCTTGGGGTGGCGACGTGCAGTTTAAGCAGGTTTCTGCCATGACTGGCGAGGGTATGGACGAGCTGTTAGAGGCGATTTCTCTGCAGGCCGAGCTGCTGGAACTTACGGCAATAAATGAAGCCCCCGCTCAAGGTGTGGTGGTTGAGTCCCGTCTAGATCGTGGTCGTGGGCCAGTGGCCACCGTGTTGGTGCAAAACGGCCAGCTTAAGCAAGGCGACATTGTTATTGCTGGAGAATTTTACGGTCGGGTTCGCGCCATGCTCGACGACACAGGTGCGAACGCCAAGGAAGCAGGCCCATCGCAACCTATCGAGTTGCTTGGGTTGAACGGCACGCCAGGTGCCGGCGACGATTTTGCAGTGGCGGCAGATGAACGCTCTGCCCGAGAGTTAGCCGAGTTTCGCCGCGATAAAATGCAGGAGCGCATTCAGGCTACTCAGCAGGCCGCCAAACTCGACAACATGTTTGCCAACATGATCGAAGGCGAGAAACGCATACTTAAATTGGTCGTGAAAACTGATGTGCGTGGAAGTCTCGAGGCCATCGTTCAAGCGATGTCAGAAGTAGGCAACGACGAAGTTGCAGTACAGGTTCTCGGTTCCGGCGTTGGCGGTATTTCTGAGTCAGACGCCACTATGGCGGCGACCTACGGCGCGACAGTATTTGGTTTCAACGTGCGCGCGGACAAAACCGCGAAAACGCTGCTGGAACGCGAAGGGGTAGAGTTACGTTACTACAGCGTCATTTATGAGCTGATTGACGATGTGAAGGCTGCACTCACCGGCATGTTGTCACCAGAAATTCGTGAAGAGATCGTGGGCACAGCCGAAGTGCGAGATGTGTTCCGGTCGCCTAGATTCGGTCAAATTGCGGGCTGTATGGTTATCGAGGGTACGGTCCATCGCAATAAGCCCATCCGTGTATTGCGTGACAATGTCGTAATTTACGAAGGCGAGCTCGAATCGCTCCGGCGCTTCAAGGACGACGTGGCCGACGTTCGAAACGGTACGGAATGCGGTATTGGCGTACGTAACTACAACGATGTGCGCGCAGGAGACCTCATTGAGGTATTCGACACCAAGGAGATTGCACGCTCGCTGTAGTATTGCGAGCGTTCATCAGCTGGCATGTCCAGAGATCTTCGAGTAGCCGATTTTGTTCGCGATGAAGTCTCGCGTATTTTGCAGCGCGATATGCGTGACCCGCGTGTGGGCAGTTTCGTGAGCGTAAACGATGTCAAAGTGAGCAGAGACCTTTCCTACGCTGAAATTTACGTATCATCGCTGCAAGCCAATGATGCTGAGGCGCAGGCTGAACTGGTCGAAGTACTCAATCGCGCAGCGGGGTTTTTTCGCACGGAGCTGGCCAAGCGTCACACCATGCGTACTACCCCCAAACCGCGGTTTCACTACGACGAGTTGGTGGAGCGAGGTCCGCGGCTGGAACAGCTCATCGGCGAGGCGGTAACGCAAGATCAGCAGCGCGCTGAGCCGAAGGGCGATGAACCCTCGTCGCAGCAGCAGGGCGACAGTTAGCTCTTGGCTAGAAGGCGTAAGGGCAGGGCGGTGAATGGGATACTGGTCGTGGATAAACCGGCAGGTATTTCGTCCAATGATGTTGTGCAACAGGCGAAGCGCTTGTTTGGTGCGCAAAAAGTCGGGCATACCGGTAGCTTAGATCCGCTGGCCACCGGTGTACTGCCGCTGTGTTTTGGTGAGGCCACGAAGTTTTCGCAGTATTTATTGGATGCGGACAAAAAGTATTGGACCCAAGTTCGGCTCGGTATTACCACTGAGACGGCAGACGCCGACGGTGAGGTGATTGCTCAGGCGGATACCAGCGGGATAACCGAATCTCAGGTCACCGCAGCGTTAGAAACATTTGTTGGTGAAATTGAGCAAATTCCGTCGATGTACTCGGCACTCAAGCACCAGGGCCAACCACTGTATAAATTGGCGCGCCAGGGAATTGAGGTTGAACGCGCGCCACGGCGGATCAGCATATACAGTGCAGAGCTTTTGCAATTTTCTGAGGCGTCTATAGAGTTGCGCGTCCACTGCAGCAAAGGCACCTACATTCGCAGTTTGGCGGAAGACTTGGGTGCAGCCCTTGGCTGTGGTGGTCATGTGAGCGCACTGCGCCGATTAGCCGCAGGGCCCTATGAAGAGGCCCAGGCAACGACGTTGGATGAGTTACGCGAAGTCGGTGACGTGCGAGAAATGGACGCACTGTTGTTGCCGGTTTCGAGCGCTGTCGGCTCTTGGCCTGCGGTGCGACTACATGAAGATACCGCGCACTACGTGCGGCAAGGACAGCCAGTACAGGTAGCGCATGCGCCAACAGATGGCTGGGTACAGATATTTGAATTAGCCGAGGAAGATCGTTTTCTTGGCGTCGGAGAAATTTTGACTGATGGTCGGGTAGCCCCCAGAAGGTTGGTTGCCAGCGATTAGTCGAATGACATATCAAGACTGTCAATACGCGCGGTTTTCGATGTCACGAGTAATAGCGTATTTAGGAGTGATAGAAATGGCATTAACAGCCACAGCAAAAGCAGAAATCGTCAAAGAGTATCAGCTCGAAGACGGTGATACGGGTTCTCCCGAAGTGCAGGTCGCACTGTTGACTCACAACATCAACACCTTGCAAGACCACTTCAAAGAGCACCACAAAGACCACCACTCTCGTCGCGGTCTTATTCGCATGGTTAACCAGCGTCGTAAGCTGTTGGACTACCTGAAGAAAAAAGACGTAGGTCGTTACAGCGATTTAATTAAGCGACTCGGGTTACGTCGATAGGAATGTTTCCCCGCGCATGCGGAAAATTGCCCACACCGAAACAACGATGCGTCACCAAGGAGAAAGATGTGGCGCGAGTGATAGTGGCTGTCGATCGATAAGATCGGCGAAATTGGGTGAAGGTGCGATATCCGCAGGTGGGGGCATGGGCTGGATGGAGCAGCTCATGCGCAAGAAACGCAAAAGCAACAAAGAAAGTAAACGAAGAAAGTAATAGTAGAAGTATGCAGATCCAATTGGAGGAATCAGCTTGAATCCCATTTATAAAGAATTTCAGTTTGGCAACGATACCGTTGTCATGGAAACCAACAAGGTAGCGAAGCAGGCCACAGGCTCTGTCACAGTAACCATTGGCAATACCGTGGTGCTGACAACGGTGGTCGGCGCCAAAAGTCCTCGTCCCGGTCAGGACTTTTTCCCGCTCACCGTGAACTATCAGGAAAAAACCTACGCTGCGGGCAAAATCCCCGGCGGTTTCTTCCGCCGTGAAGGCCGACCCAGTGAAAAAGAAACGCTGACATGTCGCCTGATCGACCGCCCCATTCGTCCTTTATTTCCAAAGGGTTTTATGAATGAAGTGCAGGTCGTGTGTACCGTTCTGTCCGCGGACAAGGATCAAGATCCGGATATTGCAGCCATGATCGGAACATCGGCAGCGCTGGCAATCTCAGGGATTCCCTTTAACGGACCGCTGGGTGCGGCTCGCGTCGGATACATTGACGGTAACTATATTCTCAATCCTGGCTACGAGACGCTAAAAGAATCTATGTTGAGCATGACGGTAGCAGGCACGGAATCTGCCGTTTTGATGGTGGAGTCTGAAGCCAAAGAAATGACCGAAGACGAAATGCTCGGCGCCGTGCTATTCGGTCACCAAGAGATGCAGGCGATTATTAAGGCGGTTGCTGAACTGGCCGCGGAAGCGGGCAAGGAAGCATGGGACTGGCAGGCCGCGGCAAAGGATGAAAGTCTGCAGGAATCTGTGGCCTCGGCCATTAAGGCCGACCTCGGTGAGGCTTATCGCATCTCAGACAAGATGGAGCGCCAAACGGCGGTTTCCGCTTTGCGTCACAAGGCGGTTGAGCAATTGGCCGGCGACGATGCTCAGTACAGTTCGGACGATGTGTCTGACACCTTTGCTCGCGTCGAGAAGGATCTCGTGCGTCAGCGCGTGCTCAATGGCGAGCCTCGTATTGATGGACGCGACTTGCGCACTGTTCGCCCCATTGAAGTTGAAGTCGGCGTGCTACCAAAGGCACACGGTTCCGCACTATTTACCCGCGGAGAAACGCAAGCATTAGTGGTTGCCACATTAGGCACCTTGCGCGATGCCGCGTTGATCGATGCATTAGAAGGTTCTTACAAAGACACGTTCATGCTGCACTACAACTTTCCTCCATACAGCGTTGGCGAAGCCGGTTTCATGAGTGGCCCTAAGCGCCGCGAGATTGGTCACGGCAAACTGGCGCGTCGCGGGGTGTCTGCAGCGTTGCCAAACGCTGATGATTTTCCCTACACAATTCGCGTGGTTTCTGAAATTACCGAATCCAACGGCTCAAGCTCCATGGCCAGCGTCTGCGGTACTTCCTTGGCATTGATGGATGCGGGCGTGCCCGTGACGGCTCCCGTGGCCGGCGTCGCCATGGGTTTGGTGAAAGAAGGCAATCGCTACGCGGTATTGACTGACATTTTGGGCGATGAAGATCACCTAGGTGATATGGACTTCAAAGTTGCTGGCACCAACAAGGGTGTGACGGCGCTACAGATGGACATCAAGATCGAGGGAATTACCGAAGAGATCATGGAAGCGGCTTTGGCTCAAGCGCATGAAGCTCGCATTCATATTCTTGGCGAAATGAACAAGGTGATTAGTGAGTCTCGTGCAGAGCTATCTGACAACGCACCGGCCATGGTGACTATGAATGTTCATCCGGACAAGATCCGCGACATCATCGGCAAGGGTGGTGCGACCATTCGCTCTATCGTTGAAGAAACCGGCGCAGAGGTCGACATCAACGACGACGGTAGCGTACGAATCTACGCCGAAGACGGCGCTGCTAAGGATGCTGCGGTCGCTCGTATTCAGGAAATCACCGCAGAGGCCGAGGTAGGCCAGATCTATCAGGGTACTGTGGCTCGCATCGTCGACTTTGGTGCGTTCGTAACGATTCTGCCCGGCAAGGACGGACTGCTACACATTTCTCAAATTGCGGAGGAACGCGTAGAAAATGTCAGCGATTACTTGAACGAAGGCCAAGATATTGAGGTTGTTGTGCTAGATGTAGACCAACGTGGCCGCATCAAGCTTTCCATCAAAGAGTTGGAAAACTATCGCGATCAAAACGAAGCCTCGTAAAAGGCGATGCTCGCGTAAAAGAAAGCCGGCTGTCGCCGGCTTTTTTGTGTCTGACTATCTGTGTCTGACTATCTTGCCCTGATTGCCTCCTAGCTATATCGAGGAGGCTTGTGCGCTTTATTGTTGAATACGTTTCGCGATCAAATCATCTACCACGCCGGGATCAGCGAGTGTTGAGGTATCCCCCAAGTTATCTAATTCGTTGGCTGCGATTTTTCGCAGAATTCGTCGCATGATCTTGCCCGATCGGGTTTTTGGTAACCCCGGAGCCCACTGGATGGCGTCTGGTTTCGCGATAGGTCCGATTTCCTGCCTTACCATGGCGATCAGCTCATTCAGCAGTGTGTCGGCGTCCGAGTTGTCGCCGCTCATGAGCGTGACATAGGCGTAGATTCCTTCTCCCTTCAGATCATGGGGGAAACCGACGACCGCGGCTTCGGCGACTGCTGGGTGCAGTACCAAGGCGCTTTCGACCTCGGCGGTGCCAATACGGTGGCCGGATACATTCATCACGTCGTCCACTCTGCCGGTAATCCAGTAGTAGCCGTCTGCGTCGCGACGTGCGCCGTCGCCGGTGAAGTAGTAACCGGGGTAGGTCGAGTAGTAGGTGTCGATCACGCGCTGGTGATCACCATACACAGAACGAATTTGGCCTGGCCAAGACGCCGTAATGACAAGGTTCCCTGATGCGCTTTGTTCTTCAATCAAATGGCCATCGGCATCCATCAAGGCTGGCTGCACACCGAAGAAGGGACGGCTGGCAGACCCTGGCTTCAAGGCCGTTGCGCCGGGCAGCGGTGTGATCATGATGCCGCCAGTCTCGGTCTGCCACCAAGTATCAACGATGGGGCATCGCCTCTCTCCCACCACGCGGTGGTACCACTCCCACGCCTCAGGGTTAATGGGCTCGCCCACACTGCCCAGCAAGTGCAATGACTGTCTAGAGCTCGGCGTTACGAAATCGTCGCCTTGAGCCATCAGTTGGCGCAGTGCGGTAGGTGCCGTGTAAAACACATTGACCTGATGTTTGTCGATAACCTCCCAGCAGCGCCCCGCGTCGGGATAGGTGGGCACCCCCTCGAACATCAGAGTGGTGGCGCCGTTGGCAAGCGGGCCATAGACGATATAGGAGTGACCGGTAATCCAGCCGACATCAGCCGTACACCAATAAATGTCACCGTCTTGGTAGTCGAAAACGTATTTGTGGCTGATGGCCGCGTGCAGCAGATAGCCTGCAGAACTGTGCTGCACACCCTTGGGTTTACCGGTAGAGCCAGAGGTGTAGAGAATAAAGAGCGGATCCTCAGATTCGACGACCTCTGGCTCACACGCCTTGGGCTGATTGGCGGTGAGGTCCGCATACCAAATGTCTCGACCCTCCTGCCAGCCTATGTCGCCGCCGGTGCGTTTGACCGTGACGACGGTATGCACATTGGGGCAGGCAGCTAGCGCCTCGTCGGTATTGGCTTTAAGCGGTATTGCCTTGCCGCCGCGCATGCCCTCGTCGGCGGTGATCACGGTTTGGCAGTCAGAATCCAAGATGCGATCCTTCAATGACTGGGGTGAAAACCCGCCAAACACGACGCTGTGGATTGCACCTATTCGAGCGCATGCCAACATGGCGTAGGCGGCTTCGGGGATCATGGGCATGTATATACAGACCCGATCACCTTTTTTGACACCTCTCGCACGTAAGCCATTGGCGAGCTGGCAGACGTGCTCGTACAGCTCTTGATAGGTAATTTGCAGATCATCGCTGGGGTCATCACCTTCCCAAATGATTGCCGTCTGCCCGCCTCTGTGAGGCAAATGCCGATCAATACAATTCACGCTGACATTGAGCTGACCGCCGACAAACCAGCGAATGTTACCGCTGGGAATATCAGCCTCGCTTACGGTCTGCCAGGGCTGCTGCCAGCTCAAGAATGCGCTCGCTTGATCAGCCCAAAAACCGTCTGGGTCAGCGATAGAGCGCTGATACATGCTGTCATAGGTGGCCTCGTCGATGAGCGTACGGGCTTTCATACTCGACGGGACGGGATATGTTTCGCTCACTGAAAATCTCCTATGCGGTTGGATCCCAGGGGTTACTTGGCGCGGTTGAGTTTCAGGCAGTGGTCAATAAGGTGACGCGTTGCAGGATCTTGGCTCGACGCGCTATGGCCTCCGAGTTGGGCGTATATGGGTAAGGCCAGCTGCTTACCTAGCTCGACTCCCCATTGATCAAATGAGTTTATATTCCACAGCACACCCTGACAAAAGACCTTGTGTTCATAGATTGCCAGCAGGCACCCAATCTGCGTTGGTCCAAGCGAGTCTAGGATCACCGTCGTCGACGGATGATTGCCCGGAACGCCCTTGTGTTGCTCATCTAAATTCGCGGGCTCGTGTCCTAGGGTCATGGCTTGCCCCTGGGCAATGCCATTGGCCAATAACCATTGATGATGTTCGTTGCGCTCAGTAGCGTCCTGACCAACCAGTATGAAGTCCGCAGCAAATTTGCTCGTGCCTTGGTGCAAAAGCTGGTGGTAGGCATGTTGTCCATTGGTACCACAGCCGCCCCACAGCACCTGCATGGTGCGGTAGTCGATGGGGTTGCCATCAACATCCACAGATTTACCGTTGCTCTCCATTTCCAGCTGCTGCAAGTAGTCAGGTAGCAGGGCTAGGCGTTGGTCGTAGCTCAGCACGGCAAGACTGTTGCAGCCAAGATGCGCAGTGTTCCAGGTTGCCAGCAGCGCTGCGAGCACCGGGATGTTCTGGTGCATTGGCGTTTGTGCAAAATGCTCGTCAGCGACGCGCGCTCCTTCAAGTAGATGATCAAAAACAGCACAACCAATTTGCAGCATGATCGGCAAGCCCACCGCAGACCACAGTGAGAAGCGACCACCGACCCAATCCCAAAGTGGGAAAAGATTCTCCTCGGCAAAGCCGAATTCGGATGCCGCTTTGCGGTTGGTCGTAACGCCCAAGAAATGCTGGCCAATGGCATCTTTATCGCCGGTGCGTTCCAGAAACCAGCTGCGCGCCGTATTGGCGTTGACCTGGGTTTCTAAGGTGCTGAACGATTTAGAGACGACGATGAAGAGCGTAGTTTCTGGGTTCAGGCCGCTAAGCGCGCGATTGATATCTGCAGCATCGACGTTGGCAACGAAATGAATGCCCGGTGCGTCACAAGCGGTGGGTAGATGGGCCAAAGCATTCACCAGCAGTTCCGGCCCTAGGTGCGAGCCACCAATCCCGATATGAATGACATCCTTGATGGGTTTGCCGGTGTAGCCCCGCCACGCGCCACTGCGAATGGCTTCGACGCTTTGATAGAGCCGCTGCTTGGTCTGCGCAACCTCAGCCGAAATCGTCTCGGATACTGCGGGCGCGCCCTGTCTTAAGGCTGTATGCAGAACCTCTCGATGCTCAGATTTGTTGATTTTTTCGCCAGCGAACATGGCGTCGCGCTTGGTAGGTAGGCCCAGAGACTCGGCGAGTCGGATTAGCTGCGTCAGCACATGTTGATCTACGCGCTGCCGCGAAAAGTCAAAGTGGCAACCCGCTAAGGCATGACGTAGTGCATCGTTGCGCCGTGCATCTTGCAGTAGATCGTGACTGTCAATTGATGACAGATGCGCAGCAGACGCAGCTAGGGAATCCCAGATCGGGTCAGAGTCGGGTAAATGCATAAGCTACAGTAAGGTTGGGTTTGGATTAAAAAACTGCCGCGTGCCTTCCATATGCAATATTTGATCAAGCAGGGCATTGAAGTGGTCGTCGTTATTGGCGAAATCAATCTCAGCGGCATTCACAATCAGCACCGGCGCCTCGTCGTAATAGTGGAAGAACTCCGTATAGCTGTCGGCTAGGGCATCGAGGTAGTCGATATGTATGGACTGCTCAAAGTCGATCCCTCGCCTGAACACGCGCTGCTGCAGCACTCGGGCCGGTGCCTGCAAATAGATTACGAGATCAGGTTTTGGCGGTACCAGCTGTAGGCTGCTGTGGATCTGGCGGTACAGATCCAGCTCTGCGGGGTCTAGGGTCAGGGTCGCGAAAAGATCGTCTTTTTCGATCATGAAATCGGCAATCAGGGTGCGTTCAAGCAGATCGTTTCCGGGCATATCCTGAACTTGCTTGGCCCGTTGCAATAAGAAGAACAGCTGAGTAGGTAGGGCCTGACTAGCCCCCTCGGCATAAAAACGATCAAGGAACGGGTTCTCAGTCACCGGCTCGAGCAAAAGCGGATAGTTCAGCAACCCGGCAAGTTTTTTTGCCAGCGTTGTTTTTCCTACACCAATGGGCCCTTCGATAACCAGATATTGCGGCAGGGTTTTGCTGCCTTTTGCTGCTGCAATAATTTGCAGCATGCTGGAGGAGTCGCTGCGCTGTGCTGCCGTGGATGTGTCTTTAGATGTGGGTAGGGGTATCGACACCGGACAGCTTGCTTCAGCGCTTTAAACGAAAGGAGAAAACTACTACGGACGGTGTCAAAGGCGCAATCAACTCCCTTCCTCCTGCGCCGATTCTGTCGACTTTCGTCGGCTTCGGTTGCGCCGACGCTTGCGCGGTGCCTTTGGTAGCTGCGATATCAGTGCTTGACGCTGGGACTCATCAGCGGCCTGAAACTCGGTCCACCAATCAGCGATAGGCGCTATCAGTTCGTCAGACTCTGCCTGCAGGCATAGGAAATCGTAGCCTGCACGAAAGCGCTTGTGGGTCACTAGGCGGTCCAAGCTTCTTGGGTTGCGTTTGTGCAGGCGCTCCTGAATCAACCAGACTTCTCGGGCAAATGTGCCGAACCGCCGGGGTACCGCGACATAGGACTGCTGATGCTTAAGCGTGGCAAAAGCCGGATCATCTTCCAGTGCTTCTTGGTCTTTGCCACGCGCGCAAAAGTCATCCCACAACAGCACAGCGACTAAAAAGCCTGGGGTTACTGATGCACCGCTAAGAATTCTCTCATCGGTGTTGCGCATGGCGGCGAGCGCTAGTGGGCTGTTTGGATCGCAGCATGGAAACATCGCGTTGGCGATGGGTGTCTTGCGCAGTTGGCGCCAAACGACCTCCGCGTAGCCGTTGAGAAAGAGCTTAAGAAATTCATCAAAGAGTCGGGCCGGCGAAACCGCCTCGAGGCGTTTGGCGGTCTCCTTCGCATGGCGCAGTATCTGCGGGTCAATACTAAAGCCAAGTTTCGCTGAAAAACGCATGGCGCGCAGCATACGTACTGGGTCTTCCGCCAAGCGCGTTTGCGTATCTCCAATAAACCTCAGGCGTTTCTTCTCAATGTCTTTGACGCCATCAACAAAGTCGATGATTTCGTCGCTGCCAGGGTCGTAGTACAGCGCGTTGGTGGTGAAGTCGCGGCGAAAGGCGTCTTCATGCAGCGTGCCGAAGGCGTTATCGCGCAGGATCATGCCTCGGTCGTCATGCACTACCTTGTCCGAAATCGATTGGCGGAAGGTTGATACTTCGATCAGATCTCGACCGAAGCGTACATGCACAATGGGAAAGCGCCGACCGACGATGCGCGAGCGCCGAAATAATTTACTGACGGCTTCCAAGGGCGCGTCAGTGGCCACATCAAAGTCCTTGGGTTTGACGCCACACAGTGCATCACGCACGCAGCCACCCACGAGGTAGGCCTGAAAACCGTTGGCGTTGAGAACCTCGATCACGTTGAGGGCATTGGCATCGGTGATCTGTCTACGCAGAGAGTGCTCGCGGATACGATTCGGCTTGGGCGTTGCATTTTTTTTGCGCCGAAAAAAATTGAGCATGCGTCTTAGGTTTGCTCGCGCAGGCCGCGCTGCTGGGTTTTTTTGCGAGGTATGTTCAAACGTTGCCGCCTTTCCCAGAGGCTTTTGCGGCTTATGCCAAGCTGCGCTGCGAGTTGGGTTTCAGTGAGAAAATCTTCGTTTTCTTGTACAAACCTGACGAAGTAATCTTCCAAAGAGGTTTGTTTTTCGTCAGCTTCGTCCTGCTCCGATACTGGGCTTGAGGCAGGGTCGATGGCGAGTAGGGACTGTGTAATTACCGCACCGTCATCCGCCAAAATGACGGCCCGTTCAATGGCGTTGCCTAGCTCGCGAACGTTGCCGGGCCAATGGTATTCCAGCATGGCCTCCTTGGCTTGTTCACCTAACACGAGTCCAGGTTTGTCTAGGCGCTTACAGGTCTCTACCAGCAATTGCTCGGCGATATCAATAATGTCCTTGCGTCGGCCCCGCAAAGGCGAAAGCTCAAAGCATAGAACGTTTAATCGATAAAACAGGTCGGAACGGAACTCGCCGGTCTCTGTCAGTGTTTTTAGGTCCTTATGTGTCGCCGCAATGATACGCACGTCGACGGGCATCGATTGAGCCTGGCCCACTTTGCGGTTCTCACCCTGTACGACCTGTAGCAAACGCGCTTGGGCACTTGCTGGTAACTCGGCAATCTCGTCCAAAAACAGGGTGCCGCCTGACGCAGCTTCGACAAGCCCGGTGGTTTCGTGTTGTCTATTTTCGTAGGCGGCTAAGCCAAAAAGTTCCGCTTCGATAAGATTGGCTGGCACCGTGGCGCAGTTGAGCGTAATCAGTGGGGCATGAGATCGATTGCTTGCCGCGTGGATGCCTCGTGCTACCAGTTCCTTGCCGGTGCCTGATTGACCGAGGATCAGTACCGTAGAGTCTGTGGGACCAACTTTGGCGATGCGTTGCCGAAGTGTGTTCATGATCTCAGACGAACCGATCATCTCAACGGGTTCGCTTACTCTCACCGGCTTGCGCACGCTATAGGCTGTCGCACGCTCTATGGCCGCCATCAGATCGCTAGTCGACGCGGGTAATGGTAAGTAGTCCTTGGCTCCAGCCTGAAGAGCGGTCACCGAAGCTTTCACCTCTGGTGCTTCGGCAAGCAAGATTAAAGGGGCTAGGCCTGACACGCTGCGAACCTGATCCGCAATTAGCCGATCTACTGCGGCAATCGCCTCGGCGCCGCTGAGTGATTCGATATTCAGTGTGTCATGTTCCTCAACATCGAAACCATGCTCGCGCAGTTCACCCGCCATGAGTGCTCGGCGGGCAGCATCATTGTCGATAAGCAGGATGCGCGTCATGACGAAATTCTAGCAGAGAATAGCGGCAAAAATGCGCGTAGGGAGACATAGGATTGGCTTCTAACGCTATGTTAATCAGTCTAGATCGCTGGCGACATAGGGCTTGAGTTGGGATGGAACAGCCTGCAAACGCCAATGTGTCACAGCCCAATCAATCCACTGATTTACGGTTAATTTGGTCGCCGGGGGAGTCTGTCCCAAGAAATCTAAGGCAGTTCGTATGTTGGCTTCAGGCATGGTGTTATCGAGGGCAGGGGCGTGAGTTTGCTTCGACAACTTAGTCCCATCGGCGAAGGTTAGAACAGGTATATGAGCATACTGCGGCGGCGACAGCCCAAGCCTATCCATGATGTAAACCTGCGGCGCTGTCATTGCAAAGAGGTCGTCGCCCCTTAACACATGGCTGTAGTCCATCGCGTCATCGCAGGCGGTCGCGAGGTGATAGGTGACAAGGTCTTCTTTTCGCCAGATCACAACGTCGCCAAAGTCTTCGGCGGGGATAAAGTGATAGCTGCCTTGCAGGGCATCGGTAAAGAAGCGCCGCTGTCTGTCCGCGCGAAGGCGTATTGCATGATTGGGCTGTTTTTCTTTATTCGCCCTGCAGCGTCCCGGATACAACCTCTGGCCGCGCAGCTCGCTGCGCGAACATCGACAAAAAAAGCACTCGCCGATCAGTTGTCTTAGCGCATTCGCGTAGCGCGCAGTAAAGCGACTCTGTCGACGCAAGGGAGCATCAGCGATAAGGCCATGCACCGTGAGTGTTTGGGTAATCTGTTCGATCGATTGCTGGTCTGTCCGCGCAGGATCGATGTCATCGATGCGCAAGAACCAACGACCGCCGCGCTGCTTGATGTCGCAATAGCTGGCCAAAGCCGCAACAAGGCTGCCCATATGTAAAGGGCCCGTGGGCGAGGGCGCGAAACGACCGCTAAGGCCTAGGTCTCGCTCCGTATCATAGGCTCGGCGGTCGTCCTGCATCAGAAATGAATAATGCAGTTTGAGCGGGACGTCGGTTTAACCGTGAATTTGGCGTTCTTTGATCTCGTCCAGGGCTTTGCAATCCACGCACTGCGTTGCCGTGGGTCTTGCCTCTAAACGCCGCAGACCGATTTCGATGCCGCAGGTTTCGCAGTAGCCAAAGTCATCGGTTTCAAGCAAATCGATGGTTTTATTGATCTTCTTGATCAGTTTGCGCTCGCGGTCGCGAGTGCGCAGCTCGATGCTGAACTCTTCCTCTTGGGTTGCGCGATCAGCCGGGTCTGGGAAGTTCGCCGCGTCGTCCTGCATGTGATTAACGGTCCTGTCGACTTCCTCCATCAGCTGGGTTCGCCATTGACTGAGGATGCCGCGCAAATGCTCAAGTTGACCTTCGCTCAGGTACTCCTCGCCGCGCTTGGGTTTGTAGGGTGTAAAATTGCGGAACTGCGAGTCTTTAGTTGCTGCTTTTCGACGTGTTGCAGCTTTCTTCGTGGCAGGTTTTGCTTTTGCGTCGGCGGCCATAGTGTTTCCTATGTTATGCAGGCCTATCGTGTTCTGTAGGCCCCAAAATCAGAAGGGCGCGAAATCTAGCAGATGCTGAAAGCGAAAACTATACCTACGGTATTGTGTTTTTGTGACCGCCCAGCGTAAATGCAACCTCGCAGGATTGACGATCTTGAGTTATCGGAACTCAATCACAACAATTCTCCTCACTATTCGACAAGGCCGTGCCCCATGTTTTCAAGTCGCTCTCGCGAGATTGCTCCATTCGTCGTTATGCAGTTGGCCCAACGGGCTAGTGAGTTTGAAGCCGAAGGCAAAACGGTTGTGCATTTTGAGGTAGGAGAGCCAGACTTTCAGACCGCTGCGCCAGTTGTTGATGCGGCGAAGTCGGCGATCGATGCCGGGCGCACGAAGTATACGACGGCGTTAGGCATTCCTGAGCTGCGAGAGCGCATCAGTCAGTACTATCTGGATCTAGGCGTGAATGTCAGCGCGAATCGTATTGTCGTTACCAGCGGCGCCAGCGGCGGACTCACGCTGTTGGCGGCCTTGCTATTGGATCCGGAGGATGAGCTGCTCATCACAGATCCCGGGTATCCGTGCAACGACGTCTTCGCCCGCTTGGTCGGCGCCTGCCCAAAACCGCTCAACGTGCACGAACAGAACCGGTTTCAACCGACGCTCGCAGACTTTGTTGATGCCTGGGGTGGTCAAACCCGCGCCGCTTTGCTGGCCTCACCGGGGAACCCAACCGGCACCATGCTTGATCAAGCCGATCTAGCGGCGATGAACGCTCATGCCAAAGCGTCTGATGGAGCGCTGATACTGGATGAGATTTATCAGGGCTTGCATCATCACCCGGTGGCCTACCCGACAGGCTTAGCGGTAGCGGACGATCTGTATATCTTGAACAGTTTTTCGAAGTACTTTGGTATGACAGGGTGGCGTCTAGGATGGGTGGTCGCTCCTGATGAGGCTGTCGACCCTTTAACGAAATTGGCGCAAAACCTCTTCATATCACCCAATGCACCTGCGCAATATGCAGCGCTGGCGACCTTTGAAGAACCGGCAATGGTGATTCATGAGGCGCGCAGAGAGATCTTTGCCCGACGTGCCCTCCTGATGGCAGATGGCCTGAAGGAATTGGGGTTTCATATTCCCGTTGTGCCTGATGGCGCGTTTTACCTTTATGTGGATATCAGTCATACCGGTATGACCAGTGGCGACTTTTGCTGGCGACTGATGAACGAGTTCCAAGTCGCGGTAACGCCTGGTTCCGATTTTGGCTCGCATCGAGCCGATCGCTACGCCCGTTTCGCCTACACCCGAGGGGAAGAAGCCATCGAACTGGGGCTTACGCGTATTGCCAGTGCTTTAGAGGCCTGGGGTATTAGTACGTGAAGCTGCCACCGTTACAGCAAGGCATATTGCTGAGGCGCTACAAGCGCTTTCTGGCGGACGTCGAGACGCAAAGTGGCAACACCATCACGGTACATTGCCCGAACACTGGCGCAATGACTGGATGCGCAGAACCGGGAAGCGTCGCCTATTACTCAACTTCCGACAATCCCAAGCGCAAATATCCATGCACCCTCGAGCTGGTGGAAACCATCAATGGGCTGGTGAGCGTGAACACGGGTAGGGCGAATAGCCTTGTTGCAGAGGCTCTGGCGAAACAAGACATAGCACCGCTTCGGCATTTTGACCAGATCAAGGCAGAACAGAACATACCCGGAGGCGGTGGCCGATTTGATTTCTTGCTGGGCAACGCGCAGGGCCAGTCTGCCTTTGTCGAGGTGAAAAGCGTGACCCTCTACAGCTCAAACGGACTGGGAGAGTTTCCCGATGCCGTCAGCGAACGCGCGCTAAAACATCTGCATGCACTGGAGCGAATGTTGTCTCTGGGGCACCGCGCTGTGCTGATTTTTTGTGCTCAACACTGTGGTGTCGAGCGAGTTACCGCCGCTGCAGCTATTGACCCCAAGTACGCTCAGGGCCTAGCGGAAGTTATGGCTGCGGGCGTGGAGGTGTATGCCGTAGGCTGCGTGACAGACACGCATAAAATGCATATTAATCGCCAGCTCAGCTTCGAGCTTTAGCGCCAGCAATCATGTAGTGGCGCTGAGCTGCTGATAGTCGGCGAGGCTGGGTAGGCGTGCGCCAAACTGCGTTATCACGCGCGCAGCCGCGCGGTTGGCAAAACGCGCGGCATCAGCGGCTTCGGCCCCTTGCAGCCGCGCAGCAAGGCAGGCACCGGCAAACATGTCACCCGCGCCGTTGGTGTCCACGGGGATGATAGATTCGCCACCCACCTGCCATCGACCCTCCAAGTTGCAGACTTCCGCGCCATCGCTGCCCAGCGTCACATAAAGCTCCTTGGCAATGTCTTTGAGTTCGCTGATGGCGACATCCAAGCGATCCGTTTTGGCCCATGCTGTCGCTTCATCCGCGTTGCAAAACAATACATCCACACCGTTGCCCAACATTGCGGTGAGTCCGTCGCGACAAAATTCGATCATGGAAATATCGCTCAGCGTTAAGGCAATCTGAGCGCCGCTGTCGCGGGCTAGCGCCGCGCTACGTGCCGCAGTTTGGCTGCTCAGCTCAGATGCGCTCAAGTAACCCTCAATGTAAACACATCGAGCAGCGCGTAAATCACTATCGTTGACGACGGCTTGGCCGACATCCTTGGAAACTCCTAAATCGGTGCACATGGTGCGTTGGGCGTCCGGGGTTATTAGCACCAAGCACTGGCCGGATCTTTGCTCGTCACTCATGGCAGAAATTTGCGACGTGACGACGCCGGCATCCTGCATTTCGCGAAAGAAATGATGTCCGTTTTCATCGTCGGCCAGCTGGCAGGCGTAGCTGGTATTCAGCCCGAAGGCTTGTGCGGCATAGATGGTGTTCGCGGCAGAACCGCCGCTGCATCGGCGCATCGTGCGGCGTCCTAAGTGGCCGACCAGTTCCGCCATCCTTACAGAATCTATGAGGGTCATTTGCCCCTTTGGCAGAGACTCGTCCTGTAAAAAACTCTCTTCGATTTCGACGTCCGTGTCGACAATGGCGTTTCCTATACCTAGGAGATCTAACATCTACGAATCCTTTTGTTGATCGTTTTACTGCGTCCGCACGCTAGGCTTGCGCGAGTTTCGCGAAGGCCACATCGGCCGCCTGTAACGTGCTCTCAATTTCCGCTTCACCGTGCTGAGCGGACAAGAACCCGGCTTCAAATGCCGAGGGCGCTAGGTAGATACCCTGAGCCAGCATCTCGTGAAAAAAGGCATTGAAGTGCCCTACGTTGGATGCAGCGACATCGTCGTAGTTGGTCACATGATCGTCAGTAAAGAAGAAACCAAACATCCCGCAGACGTGGTTTTCACTGAGTGGCACTGCATGCTTTTCCGCCGCTGCCATAATGCCACTGACTAGGGCGTCGGTAGTGACGCCAATCTTGGCATAAACGTCGGCGGTCAGATGATTCAGCGTGGCAAGGCCCGCGGCCATCGCTAGGGGGTTACCAGATAAGGTGCCCGCCTGATAGACCGGCCCAGCAGGCGCGATGCAGTTCATGATCTCTGCGCGACCACCAAAGGCACCCACAGGTAGGCCGCCACCTACGATCTTGCCAAGTGTGGTGAGATCGGGTTGAACGCCGTACAGTTCTTGCGCTCCACCGCTAGCGACTCTAAATCCCGTCATGACTTCATCAAAAATCAGCACTGCGCCGTGCTTTTCGCAAAGTTCTTTGAGGGTTTCTAAATAGCCCGGTAGTGGTGTGATACAGCCCATATTTCCTGCGATGGGTTCGACGATGATGCAGGCGACTTGGTCGCCAACGGCGGCCATGAGTTCGCTGATCGCTGCAGCGTCGTTAAACGGCGCCGTTAATGTGTGTTTTGCGAGATCCTCTGGCACACCGGGTGAGTTAGGTAGGCCTAAGGTCAGTACGCCGCTGCCGGCTTTGACTAACAGAGAGTCGGAATGTCCGTGATAGCAGCCGGCGAACTTGACGATCATGTCCCGCCCAGTGAATCCTCTGGCCAGTCGGATTGCTGACATGGTCGCTTCCGTACCGGAGTTCACCATGCGCACCCGATCCATGCTCGGGACAAGGCTGATTATTTTTTCTGCTAGTTCAATCTCTATCTCCGTCGGTGCGCCGAAGCTGAGTGCCTTTTGTGCTTGGTCTGTTACTGCCTGCACCGTCGGAGCAAAGTTATGACCAAGAATCATGGGTCCCCAAGAACCGATGTAATCGATGAATTGGTTGCCGTCGACATCGCGCAAGTAGGCGCCATCTGCACCTGCGAAAAAGATCGGGTCACCACCCACACCTTTAAACGCTCGAACTGGGGAATTGACTCCGCCAGGGATGCTTTGCAGCGCTCGCTGCATCAAGGATGTGGATGTATTTCTGTTCATAAGTTGCGTTTCCGTTGGCCTAGTGTGGTTTCAGGTCGATCATGCTGAGTAGGGATGTCTGCGTTATTGGGCAACAGGCCGACCACTCAGGAGGGTTGCAGAACGACGAGTAAAATGACTGGGATCAGAACGAACACAGGAAGTTCGTTGTAGATCCGGAAAAAACGCTCGCTTCTGTGCTGCTGGTTCGCGGCAAATGCCCTGATGATATGACCGCAGTGAAAATGGTAGGCGACGAGCAGACCGACTAAGGCGATTTTGACCCAAACCCAAGCCTGCACGCTCAGGCCCTGCCAGCCAAGCGCTAACATGGCGATACCAAGGGCTAGGGTAATCAGCATGGAGGGCGTCATGATTAAGCGATACAGCTTTTGCTCCATGACCTTAAATCGCTCATCGCTGATTTCGTCTTCACAAGCCGCGTGATACACGAACAAGCGTGGCAGATAAAAGATGCCCGCAAACCAAGTGATCACGCTGATGATGTGAAAGGCCTTTAGCCAGAGATACATGGTTCGCCATTCCCCTATGGGAGATCATAAACGATGCAAGTATAACTTTTAGAGATTCATAATACCGGCGGCTTTGTTTTGACATTAACGAATACCCCGCAAGCCTGACTGCGATTGGAGAGGATGCGATGGCAGTTGCTCAGAGGTAGGATGTGCGGCAAAGAGTAGTTCCCACGATAAAGGATGACAGTTGCAGTACCGAGTAATCAGAGAGCGATCCGTTTGGCGAGGAAGATTACTTTGGCTGGGTGCGTTCGCCGCGCTCGCGGTAATAGGGGGAGCTGGTTTTTTGTGGGGAGTATCCGCAGCGCAGTCGCAGATTCGACAGAACGCGGAATTGCGCGACGAAGTAAGGGAACTGAGCCTTCAAAACACGTTGCTGCAAAGTCGTCTGACTGACAGCGAACTGATTATCGATACCCAAAATCACACGTCGATTGCGCTGCGCGATGAGTTAACGCAACTGCACACTACCAACGCAGGTCTCGAGACAGAGCTGGGTTTTTTCCGCAAAATCATGGTGCCTGGAGAGACGGATCAGGGAATACATGTAGAGCGCATGAATGTTGCCGCCGCTGCCGAATCTATCTTCGTTATTGAAGCAACGCTGATACAGGTGGCGGAGCGTCCGTCGATTGTCAGCGGTTCCGTAACCCTTGAGATCGAGGGTACTCGCAATGGAGAGGCGGTCAGGCTTACAACCACCGAGCTGGGCGGTTCTCCAGCAGCCTTAGACTTTCGTTTTCGATATTTCCAAGCCTTGGAGCAGACTGTCGAGTTGCCTACAGAATTTACACCCAATCGCATAAAAGTTGCGGTGATCGGCAAAAAAGGCACACCGGTCGAAGCGGAGTTTGTCTGGCCAGCGTAGAGAGACTAGCGTATGCGGCCCTACATTGAGTTGCGTTGCTGATGAAGTGGAATAGAAAAGTACCGAATATGGCGAAAAAGAAAGAACTGACGTTGATTGCCACGGATGCAGAGTTAGTTGGCGACATCACGTTTTCCAGCCAACTGGTGGTAAACGGCGTACTGCGGGGATCCACATCGGCGGAGGAGCCAGGGGCTTCGATGACGGTGAGTCCGGGAGGGCACGTCGTAGGTGACATTCGCGCCCCGGTGGTGTTGATTCACGGTAAAGTTGATGGGACTGTTTATGCCCTCGAGCATCTTGAAATCGCCGAGGGTGCCGTCATCCAAGGTGACCTGCACTATAATGTGCTGCAGATGCACATGGGCGCCTCGGTGCAAGGACGGCTTATTCACTCCGTGCCCGAAAAAACGGCGCCCGTCGAGGAAAGGAAAGTTGAAGGCATCGGGTTAGTCAAAGAATAATAAGACCATGCACGCAGATATCGCATTTTCTGAAAGAGCCGCTGGCAAAGTGAAACGCCTGATCGAGGACGAGGGAGACCCCTTGCTGTGTCTTCGGGTCTTTATCACAGGCGGAGGCTGCAACGGCTTTTCCTATGGCTTTACGTTCGATGATACGCCCGCGGAGGACGATGCCGTGATTGAACGCTCAGGTGTACGTATGCTGGTGGACGCAATGAGCTACCCCTACTTAGCAGGCTCGGATATTGACTACGTCGAGGATCTCTCCGGTTCGCAATTTACGGTTTCAAACCCCAATGCTTCTGCAACCTGCGGCTGCGGTAGTTCTTTTTCTCTTTAGCGGCCTATGCGCGCAGCTGGCGGAAGAAAGAGTGCGGCAATAATTTTTCAGCCTGGGTAAATGGCGCCGAGCACGCGTGCGCCGAGTGCGCCGGTAACCCTAGGATCATTGCCTGATAGGTTCGCCATGCGGCGATAGGCAAGCCAAGCAAAAGCGGCGGCTTCGATAGCGTCACCATCGAAGCCCCAAGCCTCCGCGGGCATTACCCGAATATCCTCTTCTGTCAGATGTTGCAGACACTCTTGAATGTTGCGCATCAGGTGATCATTAGCGCGCCCACCGCCACAAATCGGCACGTCGCGCACATCAGGCATTGACTGGATGATCGAGGCCGCCAGCGTTGTCGCAGTTAATTGGGACAACGTGGCTTGTACGTCGGCTGAGGGTGGGAGGTCGGAAAGTGCGCTCACATGCGATTCGAGCCACGCCAGATTGAAGTATTCTCTGCCCGTGCTTTTTGGCGGTCTTCTCGCAAAGTAGACATCGCCAAGCATGCGCTCCAGTAAGGCTTCTTGTACTTTCCCTACCGCCGCCCACTTACCGGACGTGTCAAAGCGCTCTGGGTGATTAGGGTGATGCTGGCAAAACCAAGCATCCATCAGGCAGTTGCCAGGCCCAGTATCGAAGCCACCGTTGTGGTTGCCCAAGGGTGAAATGTTGCTGATGCCACCTATATTCACCACACAGGTGGCGGTCGCAGTGTTACCAAACAGCACGTCGTGGAAGGCCGGCGCTAGTGGCGCTCCTTGCCCGCCAGCGGCAACATCACGCCTTCGAAAATCGGCCACCGTATCGATGCCGGTGATCTCTGCAATCTGATTTGGGTCACCAATTTGCAGCGTAAACGCGGAATCGCGGGTTCCGGGTGGTCTGTGCCTGACGGTTTGGCCGTGACTGCCGATGGCCCGAATCGAAGCTAGTGAAATGTCCAGCGAGCGCAGCCAGTCAATGATTGATGCGCCGATAAAATCCCCGAGCTGCACATCGCATTCTCCCAACAAATCCACGCTCGATTGATCAGGCTGGCCGCTGGCGAGCAGAGCGTCTCGAAGTTTTTCAGGTAGCGGTACTGTTTGCGCGTTGAGTATGGAGATGGCCTCGCGCGCTAGATCTACGTTCTTTGGTGGCGAAACCTCGATGAGCGCAAGGTCTAGACCATCTACACTGGTACCTGTCATACAGCCGACGTAGCGACCGTATGTCACGAGCGCTGGCTCGTCAGCGCGAGGGTAACCTGTTGATTGAAGTGATCCAGCAAAACCAACCGCTCGAAAGTGCGCTCGCGAAAGCGCGCAACTTCCTGTTTGCTCACGGGTTTCGCTTGTGGGAGCGATACGGTGCGGGGGTTCTGATGTACACCGTTGACGAGAAACTCATAATGCAGGTGGGGGCCAGTGGCATAACCGGTCGATCCGACGTAACCGATGACTTGCCCTTGCTTGACGCGCCTACCAGCTTTGATGCCCCGCGCGAACTTCGACAAATGCAAGTACTTCGTCACGAATTGTTCGCCGTGCTTGAGTACTACGTATCTGCCATTGGGCTTGGTGCGAGAGGCTATTTCTACTCTGCCGTCCCCAGCCGCGAGAATGGGGGTGCCCGGAGGTGCCGCATAGTCGATGCCGCGATGCGGTCTAACAGTTTTGTAAAGCGGGTGCTTGCGGCGCAGATTAAAGCTTGAGCTGATGCGAGAAAACTCCACAGGCGCGCGCAGAAATGCTTTGCGCATACTCAAGCCTTGGGCATCAAAGTAATCCGAGACGCCATCCTGTGTGGTATAGCGCACCGCCGTATAGGCCCGACCTTGGTTGATAAATCGTGCAGACACGATGTTGCCGAAGCCGATGAACTCTCCGTCGAGGTATTGTTCTTCCACGAGGGCAAAGAATTCATCGCCGGGTCGGATGTCGAGTACGAAATCCACATCCCACTGAAAGATCTGCGCAAGACGCATGGTGACGTTATCTGGCAAGCCAATGGCTTGGCTGGTCAAAAACAAGCTGCTGTCGATTACACCGTGCTTGTAGGTCAATACTTTTTCTGGCCGCTCGATAATCTCTTCGCTAGTAAAGCCGCCGTCTTTGTCGCGAGAGAAGACGACGCGCTCTAATGGACTAGGTTGGTAGGTCAGTGTGGTCAGCTGACCCTGATCGCTCTCAAAGGTCAGTTCGGCGCCGGGAAAGATGCCATTGAGGGTGTCACCATGTTTTGTCTGGGTGAGTGTGTAAAGCGAGCGGGCGGAAAAATCGTTTCGTGCAAAGATTAAGGCCATGCTATCGCCGGTTCGCACAATCTCTTTTTTTTCGACTACTTCTTTTTCCACCGCAACGGGAAGATGCTGCTCAGCACGCGCTGGTTCGGCAAGGTCGTTGGGGACAAAAACGTCACTATTCAGGGATTCGCCACGCTGTTCAGGTAGGGGGGTGGCTAGCTCAACCGCATTGTTGGTTGGATCGTTCGGTATAAAACCCGACGCCAGAAACAGCAGCAGGCTCAGCCCGACGAACGCAGCGAGGCGTTTGTGAAGCAACGGCATTTGCATGGTGTTGAAGTCGTTCCTGATTTCGGGCTTGCACAGCGTTTGCTCAACGCATTAGTCCAGTCGGTGACTTGAGCCACATGACCGCGCGCGGCAAGTATAGAAGAAACTTGCCGCAAAAAAAGAGCCGCCGCGTCGCGGCATCGTGCCGCCTAGCGGGTTCTTTTGCTAGAGTCGCGCTCCTGCGCGGTAGTTTTAGGGCCGGTTCGCAGGCTGACTTGATATCTACACAATCAATAGGAAATGGTGAAATGAGCGCACAGGCCTTTATAGACGAGCTGCGTTGGCGCGGATTGCTGACACAAGTATCCGATGAGGAGGGACTGCTCGACTATTTGGATTCAGGGTGTCAGTCGCTGTACTGCGGTTTTGATCCAACTGCCGAAAGTTTACACGTTGGTAGCCTTGTGCCGCTCTTGGCCTTGCGTCGATTTCAGCTACAAGGTCATCGCCCCTTACTGTTGCTTGGGGGTGCTACCGGCTTGATTGGAGACCCCTCGGGTCGCGATGACGAGCGATCTTTGAACACCGGTGAAACAGTGAGTGCTTGGGTGCAGGCATTACGGGCGCAAGTTAGCGGTTTCCTTGAGTTTGATACCAAGAACGATAGCGCCGCCAAGATTGTGAACAATTTAGACTGGACCCATGATCTGCCTGTAATCGATTTCTTGCGCGACATCGGCAAGCATTTTTCGGTCAACGGTATGATCCAGCGGGACTCTGTGAAGTCGCGCTTAGAGCGTTCCAACGAAGGCATCTCCTACACTGAATTCAGCTACATGCTGCTACAGGCGATGGATTTTCTCCGCCTAGCGCAAAGCGAGAATTGTTTGCTGCAGATTGGCGGTAGCGATCAGTGGGTCAACATCGTGTCGGGTATTGATTTGATCCGTCGCCACACTGGCAAAAGCGCCTTTGCCTTTACGATGCCGCTGGTTACGAAGGCGGATGGGACAAAGTTTGGAAAATCAGCAGCCGGCGCGGTATGGCTTGATCCCAAGAAAACGTCGCCCTATGCGTTTTATCAGTTCTGGCTCAATACAGCTGACACGGACGTCGTCAAATTTCTAAAGCTCTTCACGTTTTTACAGCCGGAGGAAATTGAGAGCCTAGGAATTCAGACTCGGGATCATCCTGAACATAGGCAAGCGCACAAAAAGTTAGCGCAAGAAGTCACAACGATTGTACATGGCGCACAAGCGGTTGTGGCGGCTGAGCGCATTAGCGCCGCGTTGTTCGCTGGAGATACTCAGAAATTGCTTGAATCGGATCTGCAAGAACTGCAGCAAGACGGCATGCCCTGCACAAGCTGCCCAGCAGGCACCGGCCTGCTAACAGCTATAGTAGAAGCAGGGCTAACTAAATCTGCGGGAGAAGCCCGCAAGCTTATTCAAGCCAATGGCATCAAGTTGAACGGCGAATCGATTAGCGACGTGGGGCGTGACCTGACGTTTGAAGACGCTCTTTTTGAGCGCTTTTACCTGCTGCGAAAAGGTAAAAAGAACTATCACCTGATCGCCCGGGGGCGTTAGCGAAAAGTGATGTAAAAAAACGTTCATTTTTTTGCAATTTGCGGTTGCGCCACTACTTCATATGCGTATTATACGCCTCCCTTGCAGCGAGGCCGAAATCGGCCAAAGCGCAGATCTTTAACAATTTAAAGCAAGTGCATTGTGGTTCTTCAAGCACATAGAGTTGGCAGCCAAAACGGCAGCAAACAAAATGGGTTAGGAGAAGCAAAATGTACAAACAAGCCATTCGTGTGGGAACACGTAATTCGTTTTGAGTAAATGATTACTCGGCATCATGGCGAGAGCGAGGTAAAACTCGTTCGAACCGAAAGTCGAAAAAATTAAACTGAAGAGTTTGATCATGGCTCAGATTGAACGTTGGCGGCACGCCTAATACATGCAAGTCGAACGAGAAAGCACTTCGGTGTGAGTACAGTGGCGGACGGGTGAGTAACGCGTAGGAATCTACCTAGTAGTGGGGGACAACTCGGGGAAACTCGAGCTAATACCGCAT
>ERZ802822.307-NODE-307-length-35203-cov-7.564141_pt1 | contig 35203 bp, 34 predicted proteins | sample MGYA00345649_ERZ802822 | MGnify/ENA primary metagenome ERZ802822 (study PRJEB30503, sample SAMEA104212359) | marine metagenome | biome: Westerlies Biome; feature: [SRF] surface water layer (ENVO:00010504) within the epipelagic zone...; material: water...
AGCGGTAGAGCAGTTGACTGTTAATCAATTGGTCCGTGGTTCGATCCCACGTCAGGGAGCCATTCTTTTAGCCAATCTCTAATTTTAGTCTATTTACCATTTGCATGCATCGTCACGAACGAATAGGTTTATTTTTATTTTAATAAACTTTAAGTGATAATTATTTAATGAAAAGATTACAAGATAAAGTAGCAGTCGTCACGGGTGCTGGAAGTGGTATTGGCAAAGAAACAGCATTATTGTTTTTGGAACATGGTGCTAAGGTTGTTCTGGCTGATATAAACAAAGACTCCCTTGAAGAAACTTTCGAAATTATTAAACAAAAAAAACTAGATCCAGATGCATGCATATCTATTACGGATGTTTCATTGGAAAATGATATAAGGAGTATGATCGATCTAGCAGTTGATCATTTTGGTGGCCTGGATATTCTTTTTAATAATGCAGGCATTGGTGGCGCAGTTGGTCCTATTACTCATATTGATGGAGATGAGTGGGATAAGTCATTTCAAATCCTTTTAAAGTCAGTATTCCTTGGTTCAAAATACGCCGCCAGAATAATGAAAAAAAATGCACTAGGCGGATCTATTATCAATACTGCCTCTATTGCCGGCATGGGAGGAGGCTCAGGTCCCCTCGCTTATTCTGCCGCAAAAGCTGGTGTAATAAATTTTTGCAAAAATGCAGCTATCGAATTGGGTCCAAATAAAATCAGAGTCAATGCTATTTCTCCAGGAACAATAAATACGCCTTTGTTAGCAACAGCAATTGAGGATAGCAAGCTTGATCAGCCAATAGAAGATTTTGGAATGCCCATTGATATTGCTTATGCGGCTCTGTTCCTTGCATCGGATGAATCAAGATTTGTTACAGGAATAAATTTGTGCGTTGATGGCGGTCTTACTCTTGATAATTCTGGATTAATGTTAGATGCAGCTGAGCATTATGCAAAAATGGGGATTGAAAGGGTTGTTGGGATGAATATGGGCTCTACAGGAATTGAATCTGTTATTACTAATCTTGAAGAGGACGATTAAGATTTTTTCCAGGTCGTACCTTCAGTAGAATCATCTAATAAGATTCCTTGCTCCGCTAGATCGTCTCTAATTTGATCTGCTTTTTGAAAATCGTTAGCCTTTCTAGCTTCATTTCGTTGTTGTATTTGAGCTTCTATCTCATCATCAGACAAACTCGCACCATATTGAAGAAAGGCATCAGAGTTCTCATGCAAAAGACCCAGAACTTGGCCTAATTCTTTCATAGTTGATGAATACATGCTTTGCTCTTGAACGTTTTGACTGTTATTAATTAATTTTGCTAATCCAAAAAGCGTACTTAGTGCCTCTGGAGTATTTAAATCATCATTCATTGATTTTATAAATTCACTAATGCTCTCATCATGCAAATCTGTCTCTTCTGAAGGCGCAAGCAATAAAGCCTGATAAAGCCTTGTAAGAGCAGAACGTGCTTGATCTAGAGATTCATTATCAAAATTAAGAGAGCTTCTATAGTGACTAGAAATTAGATAATAACGAATGACTTCAGGATGATAAGAATCATATAGATCTTTTAACATCGCGAAATTGCCCAAAGATTTTGACATCTTTTCGCCGTTAATTTTTAGCAAACCTGAATGCATCCAATAGTTTGCAAATTTATGATCAGAGGCACATTCTGATTGTGCTATCTCATTCTCGTGATGTGGGAATAACAAATCTGGACCTCCGCCATGAATATCAAAATGTTCTCCTAAATTTTCTAGGGACATAACTGAACATTCAATATGCCAGCCTGGCCTTCCAAGGCCCCACGGAGAATCCCATGATGGTTCATTGGGCTTAGCACTTTTCCAAAGCACAAAATCTAATGGATCTTTTTTGGACTCATCTTCTTTAATTCTTGCACCTGGATTTAAATCATCTATATTTTTATTTGATAATTTTCCATATTCAGGAAATGTTCGTACTGCAAAAAAAACATCCCCACTTTCAGAATGATAAGCATGTCCTTTATCAATAAGCCCATTTATCATTTTTATCATGCCTTCGATATGATCAGTTGCACGAGGCTCATTTGTTGGAAGCTCTAATCCAAGCTTTGAAAAATCTTCATGCATGCTTGCAATCGTTCTGTCCGTGAGAGCATCTATTGTCTCATTGTTCTCATTTGCTCTCTCAATAATTTTGTCGTCTATATCAGTAATATTACGGACAAAATTTACCTTATAATTCTGATATCGAAGGTAACGCGCAAGAATGTCAAAGGCCATCATCGCTCTTGCATGACCTAAGTGACAGTTATCATAAACCGTCATTCCACATACATACATCCCAACCTCGCCCTCATTAATGGGCACAAAATCTTCTTTCTGATTGGTTAAGGAATTATAAAACTTAATTGTCATCTGTTATTTGATATATGAATCACTTATTATAGAGAACTTAAATGGAATGTAGGTTTTATTAATGTCAAAAATACAAATTGCTATCTTAATAATCATTGTAACCGCTGTTACATCAATCTTCTTCCTATTACCAACAGATCAGACTGAATACTATCCAGAGGAGGATCAAATGTCACTTGTTACTATTTCTACTTCAGCCGGAGATATCCATTTAGAGCTTGATGATGCTAATGCACCAATAACTGTAGCTAATTTTTTAAAATTAGCTGAGGATGATTACTATGCTGGCACGATTTTTCATAGAATCATTGATGGGTTTATGGTTCAAGGCGGAGGGTTGGATGAAAATATGTCTCCAAAGCCCAGTGGTACAGATCCAATTCAAAATGAAGCAAACAATGGTTTGAAAAATGATCGGGGCACCATTGCAATGGCTAGGACTATGGATCCTCACTCTGCTACAGGTCAGTTTTTTATCAATCATAAAGATAATGATTTCCTTAATCATACCGCTGAGACATCTCAAGGCTGGGGCTACGCAGTCTTTGGTTCAGTAATTGATGGAATGGATGTTGTGGATCAAATTGCTTTAAGTGTTACTTCTAACGTTGGTGGTTACGCTGATGCACCACTTGAACCAACAATGATTAATTCAGTTACAGTGAGTGAATGAAGTTAGGATTCATATCGGATCTTCATTTGTCTGAAAATATGCCCTCTATCACTGAGGGCTTTTTCGATTTTTTACATACCGCATCTCAAGAACTATCTCATCTTTACATCTTAGGTGATCTTTTTGAATCGTGGATAGGTGATGATGATGATTCTGAATATGCATTAAAAGTAATCAAGAAAATAAATCATGCTTCGCGCAATGGATTAGAAATATTTTTTATTCATGGAAATAGAGATTTTTTGTGTGGTCAAGAATTTGCTCTACGCTCTAACCTCACTCTACTCCCGGATCCATTTTTTATTAACTTTTTTGATCAAAAAATTGCTCTTTCTCATGGAGATGATTTTTGTACCAATGACCATCAATATATTGAATTTAAAAAAGAGGTTCGATCTCAGAAATGGCAAGATACATTTTTGAAAAAAACTCTAGATGAGCGTCTAAAAATTGCATCTAATATGCGTGATGCCAGTCAAACAAATAATAGTGGAAAAGATATGTCCATTATGGATGTCACTACAAGTGCCATTGATGAATTCTTTGTGAAACATCAAATAGATTTACTAATTCATGGCCATACTCATAGACCAAAAATCCATCATAATGATGTGGGTACTCGAGTTGTTTTAGGTGACTGGCACGAAACTGGTTGGTGTCTTTTTCTTGATCAGGAACAACAAGAATTAAAAGAATTTAAGCTGTAATACTATTGTTTGTTAGTAAATAATACTGTATAAATATACAGTATTTAAAAATCCCATGACTATTAACTATCTCGGTTCAATATCGGCAAATGATTTGCCTGCAAGTTTTACAAAATTTTTTGTAGAACCTGTGTCTGTAGGCTTTCCCAGTCCAGCTAATGATTACCTAGAGAGTCCTATCGATCTTAATAAATACCTGATTAAAAACGGAGCGGCAACTTTCTTGGTGAGAGTTTCTGGAGATTCGATGCTAAATGCAAATATTGCTGATCAAGCTATATTAATAGTCGATCGAAGCCTTAAGCCGAAGCATGGCAGTATCGTGGTTGCTTCTTTAGATGGTGACTTTGTATGCAAGCGATTACAGCTTAAGCCTAGGCTATGTTTAATGCCAGAAAATACTAAGTATGAACCAATCTATGTCCAGCATGGTCAAGATCTAGATATTATGGGGACAGTAACTGCAGCAATTAATAAGTTTGAATGAAATTATTGGCACTAGTAGATTGCGATAATTTCTATGCTTCATGCGAAAGAGTTTTTAGACCAGATTTAAAACGAAAGCCTATAGTTGTTCTATCCAATAATGATGGTTGTGTAATTGCCAGAAGCAAAGAGGCCAAGGCCATGGGAATAAAAATGGGTATCCCTTGGTTTCAAGTCAAGACGGCATATTTAGCTCAAGGAGGTAAGGTGTTTTCCTCTAATTTTGCCTTATATGGTGATTTGTCTAAGAGGGTGATGAATATTCTTGATGGGATGGTAAAAAAAATAGAGGTTTATAGCATCGATGAGGCATTTTTAGACCTGCGACATATACAACAACCAAATCAAGCACATGAATTTGGCATTTACTGCAGAAACACAATACATCAATGGGTTGGCATTCCCGTTCGCATTGGAATAGCACCAACAAAGACTCTAACCAAGGTTGCCAGCCACGTAGCAAAAAATAAGAGTAACGGAACAGGAGTTTACTGTCTTAGTAATAAAGAACAGATAACTCATATTCTCAAAACTCTCCCTATTGAGGAAGTTTGGGGTATCGGTCGCAGACTCTCTCAACAGCTTAATCAATTGGGAACATATTCTGCCTACGACTTAATGCAAATGGATATTAGATTTATTAGAAAAAAATTTAGCGTTGTTTTAGAGCGTACAGTGAGAGAATTAAGAGGAGAGCCATGCATTCAAATAGAAGACAATGTTGATCCAAAGAAACAGATTGTTGTAAGTCGAAGTTTTAGAGGTAAGATTGAAAATTTGAATTTGCTGAAACCACTGATCAGTAATTTTGCCGTACGAGCAGGAGAGAAACTAAGGCATGAAAAACAAAAATGTTCTCAAGTTTCAGTATTTATTTCAACCAGTCGATTCAATAAAAAACTACAGCATCGAGGCTATCATAGCTTTCAGTTTCCCTGCCCTATAGATGATACAAGGAGTATTTTAATGGGCGCAAACAGGTCTTTGAATACAATTTTTAGAAGCGGTTACCCTTATGCAAAAGCGGGAATACTGCTGAGTCATTTTTCAAATCCAACTTGTATTCAGCGATCTCTTTTTGAAGCAACGGATCAAGAGAGTTTCAAGCAAGATACAAATTTAATGCAAGTGATAGATGGGCTGAATAGTTATCAAACACAAATTTACTATGCATCACAATATCCTGCAGGATCATCACCCATACAGAAAAAAATGGTATCGCCTAAATACACAACAAATTGGTGGGATTTACCAACAACTAAGTAGAGAAATATCTTTCATAATGAACTTCGGAAAGTTCTAAAAACTCAGCATAAATCTGGTCTTTTAGCTCAGCAAGCTCTGAGCTGGTATGACAGGTTATACCAAATTGATGTAAATCTAAGTCTTGTGAGCCGGCGGCACGAAGTAAATCAAAGATCCAGGTCATGGGATCCATTGAATCGTTAAAATTAATTCCCTGGTCATGCAAACGAGTTGCCAATAAATTAGGATCGGTTACAGAAAATCTATCCTTCAATACAGTTAATTTAAAGCTTTCAAGGCGAAGATTAACTGTTTCTTTTTCAGGAACAGCATATTTATTCCAATTAATAACCTCATGAACAAAACGTTTGCAGCCCTTGCAAACATTATCTCCATAGGTGGTAGAGCATATACCTAAACATGGTGTGGAAGCTTTATTCTTCTTCATAGAATGGATAATACATTATTTAATTCATATAAATGTAACGAAATGGTTAATAGGCTTGGGGATTTAGGGATACCACAGTAAAATGACGGTCCAGGGAGAAATTTATGCTTCAAGATTACAAAGAACATTGTGAAGAAAGGGAAAAACAAGGGATACCACCCCTGCCGCTTTCTGCTCAACAAACATCAGATTTGGTTGAATTACTTAAATCTGAGCATGCGGAATCAGATTTATTATTAGAACTACTGAAAGAAAGAATACCTGCAGGAGTTGATCAAGCAGCTTACGTAAAAGCAGGATTTTTAGCTGATATCACAACAGATAAAACAAATAGTCCCTACATTTCAAAACAAGAAGCTGTAATGATTTTAGGAACAATGCTCGGTGGCTACAATATTCAGCCTTTGATTAAATGTTTGGAGAATGATGAGTTGGGTGAGGTGGCAGCGAATGCATTGAGCACAACACTACTTATCTTTGATGCTTTTAATGAGGTGCTAGCTCTTTCAGAAACCAATAAAAATGCGAAGACCGTTATAGATGCTTGGGCTGAGGGCACATGGTTTAAAGAAAAACAGGAAATTGCAGAGCAAATTAAATTAACAGTTTATAAAGTGCCTGGTGAAATTAATACAGATGATTTGTCTCCTGCAACTGATGCTTGGTCTAGGCCAGATATCCCATTGCATGCATTGGCAATGTTTAAAATGCCAAGAGAAGGTTTAGAAAAACCTCTCGAGACGATAGAAGATTTAAAGAAAAAAGGTAATCCATTGGTTTTTGTTGGAGACGTAGTTGGAACGGGCTCATCAAGAAAATCAGCAACAAACTCTGTACTTTGGCATATGGGCGATGAAATTCCATGCATTCCTAATAAAAAAGAAGGTGGATTTTGTTTTGGCGGAAAGATTGCTCCAATTTTTTTTAATACGTTAGAAGATTCAGGAGCATTTCCAGTCGAATGTGATGTTTCTCAATTAAATATGGGACAAGAAATAATATTTGAGCCATTTAATGGAAAAATCTTAGATGCAGAAAGCGGTAAAACTTTATCAACATTTGAACTAAAAACTCCTGTCCTCCTTGACGAGGTTCGAGCAAATGGTCGTATTCCACTAATTATTGGAAGACAGTTAACAGATAAGACAAGAGAAGCACTTGGTTTAGAACCAACCGATATCTTCACAAGGCCTGATGCTGAAGATTCATCAGAACAGGGTTTCACACTTGCACAAAAAATGGTGGGCAAAGCCTGCGGAGTTAAAGGGGTAAGGTCTGGAACATATTGTGAGCCAAGAATGACAACAGTGGGATCGCAAGATACAACAGGACCAATGACAAGGGATGAATTAAAGGAGTTAGCTTGTCTAGGATTTTCAGCAGATCTTGTAATGCAGTCCTTTTGTCATACTGCTGCATATCCCAAACCAGTAGATATTGATACGCAACATACTTTACCAGATTTTATTATGAATCGTGGTGGGGTATCACTAAAACCAGGTGATGGGATCATTCATTCCTGGTTAAACAGGATGTTATTGCCTGATGGAGTCGGAACTGGTGGAGATAGTCATACTCGTTTTCCATTAGGTATAAGTTTCCCAGCTGGATCAGGACTAGTTGCCTTTGCTGCAGCATTAGGAGTAATGCCCCTTGATATGCCTGAATCAGTGCTTGTAAGATTTAAGGGAGAAATGCAACCTGGAATAACTCTAAGAGATTTAGTAAATGCCATCCCGTATGCTGCAATTCAGAAAGGTCTTTTGACTGTTGCAAAAGAAGGTAAGAAAAATATTTTTTCTGGTCGCTGTCTTGAAATAGAGGGTTTACCAGACCTAAAGGTAGAACAAGCATTTGAATTATCTGATGCATCTGCTGAAAGATCTGCTTCAGGTTGCACAGTTAGATTAAATAAAGAGCCGATCATTGAGTATTTGAGATCTAATATAGTAATGTTGCGATGGATGATTGGAAGTGGTTATGGTGATGCCAAAACTTTGGAAAGAAGAGCCCAGGCAATGGAAGAATGGATCGAAAATCCTGAATTACTTGAGCCCGATAAAGATGCTGAGTATGCTGAAATAATTGAAATTGATCTCAATGAAATTAAAGAGCCGCTATTGGCATGCCCAAATGATCCAGATGATATCAAGCCTTTATCCGAAGTTGCAGAGACTAAGATTGATGAGGTCTTCATTGGATCATGTATGACGAACATAGGCCACTTTAGAGCTGCTGGTCATTTACTTAAAAAATATAATGGAACTAAGGCAAGGCTTTGGATAGTTCCTCCCACCAAAATGGATGAGAAGCAACTGATGGAGGAAGGTATTTATAATGTCTTTGGAACATCGGGCGCAAGAACTGAATTGCCTGGTTGCTCCCTTTGTATGGGCAATCAAGCAAGAGTCTTGGCAAATTCTACAGTTGTTTCAACTTCTACAAGAAACTTTCCAAATAGATTGGGTGATGGAGCAGACGTATTTTTAGCTTCAGCCGAACTTGCGGCAATTGCCTCAGTTATAGGTAAACTGCCTTCACCAAAAGAATACTTAAAATTCATGGAAGAAATTAATCCCCTGGCTGATGAAATATATCGTTATTTAAATTTTAATGAAATAGATAATTATGTTGAGAGTGCAAATGCAGCTGACATTCCAGCAGTAAATATTGTTAGTGCTTAATTAGATTTTTCTCTAGCAACTTTTTTATCGTCACCCCTTGACGATTCAAGATCTTCTAAATAATCCGAACTGATTGATGTTGGGTATTTACCATCAAAAATAGATATCTCAAAATTTTGAATATTTGGGTTGCCCTCTTGAGCAGACGCAATTAAATCATTGAGATCTTGATAAATGAGCCAATCAGCACCGATTTCTTTTGCAACTTCCTCATCAGTTCTGCCAGATGCAATCAATTCATTGGTTGCCGCCATATCGATACCGTAAAGGTTCTGAAATTTTACTGCAGGGGCTGCAGATGAAAAATATACTTTATTGGCACCAGCTTCTTTGGCCATTTCAATAATTCTTTTACTAGTTGTTCCTCGAACAATTGAATCATCCACCAAAAGTACATTCTTACCTTTGAATTCAAGATCTAATATATTAAGTTTGCGTCTTACTGATTTTTTTCTCTCCTCCTGATTGGGCATAATAAAGGTTCTACCAACATATCTGTTTTTGACAAAACCCTGTCTATATGGAAGTTTTAATGCAGCAGCAAGTTGCAATGCTGCCGTGGTAGAACTATCAGGGATTGGGATTACAACATCTATATCATGATTAGGATTTAGCTTAAGAATCTTTTTAGCTAACTTTTGACCCATTCTCATTCTAGCTTTATAAACGGAAATTTCATCCAGTGTTGAATCAGGTCTTGATAAATAAACATATTCAAATATGCATGGGGTAGCTTCCGCATTTTCTGCACATTGTTCGCTATGCATATTTCCATCAATGTCTATATAAACAGCTTCTCCAGGATTTACATCCCTTAAAGTTTTGAAACCTAAAGCAGAAAAAGAAGCATTTTCAGAAGCGACTATATATTCTTTCTTTGTTGGTCCGTCTCTTTCGCCAATTACCAATGGACGAATGCCTCGTGGATCCCTAAAAGCGAGCAAGCCAAAACCTGTAATTAGAGCAACAACTGCATATGCTCCTTGACATCTTATGTGAGTTTTTCTTACGGCTTGAAAGAAATGTTTTTTAGAAGGCAAAATTGCGCGCTGCTTACCAAGCTCATGTGCAAAAATATTTAATAGCACTTCTGAATCGGAATCAGTGTTGAGATGCCTCATCTCAGCATGGAATAATTCCCGGGCAAGGACTTTTGAATTTGTTAAGTTTCCGTTATGTGCAATGTTAATTCCATAGGGTGAATTTACATACATAGGTTGTGCAAACTCTTTACCACCTCCGCCAGCCGTTGGATATCTCACATGACCAATGCCGTAATTCCCTAATAATCTGTTCATGTGTACTTGTTGAAAGGCATCTCGGACATAGCCCATAGATTTTCGACTGTTGAGCTTGCCGCTCTGATCACAAACAACCATTCCAGCTGCGTCTTGACCTCTATGTTGAAGCATTAGCAAGGAATCATAGATTGAGCTAGCTACATGATTCTCAGAATATATACCAACTATTCCACACATTATGTTGTCTCTTGAATTGTGCTGATGTTTGATTCAAGCATAACTGAATTTCTGTTCGAGATCATACTTTTAAAGAATTTTTCCGTTAATGGTGCATATTTTTTTAAATATTGAGCACTTTTAGAATTTTCAACAAAATTCGATTGCTTAAATTCACTTGGCAGAATCAAATAAATTAATAGAATTAGAATAATACCTCTTATAAACCCAAAGATAACTCCTAGGAGCCTGTCTAAGCCTCCCATGCCAGACCATTGAACCAAACTACGAATTAATTTAACTAAATATCCTCCAATAAATAATATGCCGATAAATATAATTACAATTAAAAGTATTCTTCTTATCTCGGGATTATTTATATAATCTGAAAAATAAGAATCTAAGTATTCATTCAAAAATATTGATGCTGCAAAAGCAAAGATCCAAAGCATAAGAGATAAACTTTCTTGAATAAAACCCTTAAAAAAAGCTATTAAGCCTGAAAGAATAATAATGCCTATCACAACATAGTCTAAGATAGATAAAGCTAAGGACTCCAAACTATAACCTCTCCAGATTTTATACCAGCAATTTTATTAAGTTTCTTTTGATTCTCTTCAATATCTTTTTTTGTAGCAAATGGTCCAACTAAAACATTAGTTAAATTAACGTTTGATTCATTTTGCTTTGTAAAAGCTGGAAAACCAGAATCATTGTATGATTTCACAACAGCAGAAATAGCCTTTGAAGACTCAAAGGCGCCAATTTTGTATACATATAGATTGAAATCAATTTTAGCTACTCGCTCTTTTGCGGATGGAAGAGTATCTTTTGTATCAATTTTAAAATCGCCAATGTTAACCTCTTCAAATTCTATCTTTTGACGGTTCTGAGTATCAACAGATGGTTCTGGTAACTCAGGAATATTGATATTGATACTGGGTTGGTACTTGGGTTGAGGAGAAAGAGCAAAAATAAGTACCCACATTAAAATAGTTACTGCGACGAAAATTCCAAGCAGGCGATTAAAGCTCATTTTTTTGGATATAGTTTAGAAAGAAGGCTTGCTATTTTTGTTCTTAAATCTTTGCGATGAACTATCATGTCAATGGCGCCATGTTCTAATAAAAACTCAGATTTTTGAAAATCCTCTGGCAATTCAACTCTTACGGTTTGCTCAATTACCCGCCTTCCTGCAAATCCTACTAGTGCTTTTGGCTCAGCTATGTTTATGTCGCCAAGCATTGCAAGGCTTGCTGAAACACCGCCATAGATAGGATCTATCATTACAGAAATATAGGGCAATTTTTCTTCTTTAAGTTTTTCTAGTGCTGCAGATGTTTTAGCCATTTGCATTAATGAAACCATAGATTCCTGCATTCTAGCTCCTCCACTTGTTGAAAAACATACAAAAGGAAGTTTGTTGGCAATTGCAGCATCTATACCTTCAACAAATTTTGTCCCAACTGCTCCACCCATAGATCCACCCATATAGCGAAATTCAAAGGCAGCAACAATAATTTCAATTCCCTCAAGCATTCCCTTCGCAATAATGATAGCCTCTTCCTCACCAGTTTTTGAGACCGCTTCTTTAATTCTTTGGCTATAGGATTTAGTATCTTTGAATTTTAAAATATCTTTGGTGGTAATTTTAGTTGCAAGTTCATGAAAACTGCCGCCATCAAAGAATATTGACATTCTTGTTCGCGCTCCAATACGAAGATGATGGCCACATTTTGGACAAACAAATAGTGATTTTTCTAATTCAGGCTGATATAAAATAGCCTCGCATGCAGGGCAATTGTTCCAAAGGCCGTCAGGAACCTTGCTTTTTCTAGATGTGGAATCATTATTTGAGCCAATAGATGGAATTAATCTTGTTAACCAATTCATTAACTTATTGCCTCAGACATTTCAATTAGGTAATCATATATTTTTTTATATTCCCTTGATTCAGACTGCTCATGAATCATTTGCACTAAGGATGATCCAATCACAATGCCATCAGATATCTTGCTCAAATTAACAGCATCATCAGTGGTCTTGATACCAAAGCCTGCAAAAATAGGAAGAGAGGTTTGAGAGGAAATATAATCAATATTTTTTTCAGCTTCATTAATATCTAAATGAGATGACCCTGTAACACCCCTCAGAGTAACGTAGTATATAAAGCCTGAACTGGAGTCACATATTTTTGCAATTCTGTCTTTGCTAGTTGTTGGAGCAATAAGTGAAATTGAAGCAAGATTTTCTTTGTTGATTCCAAAATCTGCGAGATTACTTTCCCCAGGAATATCAACAATTAATACTGCATCAGTCCCTAAAAAATAAGACTCCTTTAGAGCTTTTGCATTCGCTAAAAAAGTATTCATGTATCCCATCAAAATGATTGGAGTATCAAGATTTTTCTCTCTAAATTTTTTCACTAAACTAAAAATTTTTTCTAGTGAAGTGTTGTTTTTAAGCGCCCTGTCATGAGCGGCCTGAATGACTGGACCTTCAGCGATGGGGTCTGTAAATGGAACACCCAGCTCAATAATATCTACGCCTGAATCTACAAACCCATGCATAAGCTCTATTGTTGAATCTAAATCTGGATCTCCAGCAACCAAGTAGGCAACAAGGGCTTTCTTAGATCTTTTTTTTAACGAAAGAATTTTTTCATCTAATCTAGTCAAGAGACATTCCATCCATGGTTGCAACTGTATTAATGTCTTTGTCGCCTCTGCCGGAAACATTAATGACAATATGCTGACTGGAACTGAAATTTTTTGCAACGTGCTCTAATGCTGCGAATGCATGTGCGGTTTCTAGAGCTGGCATAATCCCTTCAAGTTTTGTAACCATATGGAAAGATTCAAGAACCTCATTGTCATCAACTGCAATATAATCTGCTCTTCCTGAGTCCTTTAAGTTAGAGTGCTCTGGCCCAACACCAGGATAATCTAACCCTGCCGAGATAGAGTGCGTGTCTACAACTTGTCCATTTTTATCTTGCATCAAATAACTTTTAGCGCCGTGTAATATACCTGGTTCTCCATCATTAAGTGGGGCAGCGTGTTTTCCGCTCATAAGACCGCTACCCGCAGCCTCTACTCCAATCAGTTGAACATTGGATTCTTCAAGAAAAGGATAAAAAATTCCCATTGCATTTGATCCTCCGCCAACACAGGCAAGAATTGCATCTGGGTATTGAGAAAAAAGTTCCATGGATTGAACTTTCAGTTCTCTACCAACTATTGCATTAAAATCTCTTACTATCATTGGATATGGGTGAGGCCCAGTAACGCTCCCAATAATATAATAAGTATCTTCAATATTGGTAACCCAATCTCTCATGGCTTCATTCAAGGCATCTTTAAGTGTTGCAGTACCAGAATCTACGGCATGAACCTTTGCTCCAAGCAGTTTTATTCTATAAACGTTTAGAGACTGTCTTTCAACATCAGCTGCACCCATGTATATATGACATTCAAGGCCAAGCCTTGCAGCAACTGTTGCTGTGGCAACACCATGTTGACCTGCGCCTGTTTCTGCAATGATCCTTTTCTTCCCCATAGCTTTCGCAAGCAAAATCTGCCCAACTGTATTGTTGATTTTATGAGCACCTGTATGATTTAAATCCTCTCTTTTCAGCCATATTTGCGGACCGGAGTAATGATCTGTTAATCTTTTTGCAAAATAAAGTGGAGATGGTCGACCTACAAAGTGAACCAAGTCTTGATCGATCTCTTCTATAAATTTAGGATCATTTTTTAATTTTGAATACGTTTCATCCAGCTCTTTTAAAGCATACATGAGAGTTTCAGGTACAAACTTACCCCCATAGTCTCCAAAAAATCCGTCGGCGTTTGGTAAGTTAGTTAAGTTGTCCATCTTTAAAAATTGTAATAGCTTGATCTATAAGGTTAATATCTTTAAGCGCGAGTGATGATTCTACCCCAGAGTTAAGATCAATACACCATGGTTTTAAAGAGATTGCCTCTGAAAGATTTTGCAAATTAATCCCACCTGCAAGAATAAATTGTTTATCCAGTTCAATTTTTTTCAATAAACTCCAATCAAATACCTTTCCAGTGCCTCCATAAGAATCAATTGAATGTGTTTCAAGCAATAATGCCTCAGCGGAAGAAAAATCATGAATTTGCTCAAGTGATTTTGAGTTTTCAACCCTGATGGCTTTCCAGAATGGTTGATTGAATTGTTTACAAAACTCGTTAGATTCATCACCATGAAATTGTAAAATTGATTTAGGGATACTTGTTACAATTTTCATAACTTCATCAATTGTTGGGTTTACAAAAACAAAAACTGGGGTTGTTTTTTGAAAATCAAAATTTTTTAAAGAAGCAAGAAAGTCCTTAGAGATTTTTCTTGGACTTTTATCCGCCATTATAAATCCAGTAAAGTCTGCACCCATTTCACAGGCATATTGCAAGATTTCGGTATTACTTATTCCACAAATTTTTATTTTCATTATATTTACGCTGGAAAAAAAATTACAGAATTAGAAAAATTTTCTTCTTGATTCAAATTAATCTTCTCATAACTGGCGCCAGTTAAAAATAGTCCATTGGATTGAGCCGTTTTGCCTGCATTCTTTCTGTCTTCTGAAGTCAAGATGCTCTTTATATCTTTATTAGAACCTTTAGCAATATCTAATAAAGTGCCAACAATAATTCTTACCATATTATATAAGTAAGCATTTGCACAAAGGTGAACAATCACAAAATTATTCTTTTTGACTATTTCAATACTTTTAACAGTTCGCACTGGATTACTTGCAGTACATTTTGAACCCCTGAACGAACTAAAATTATGAGTTCCCACTAAATGAGAAGCTTCTTTTTTCATTATATTTAAATCTATTTCATTTTTCTCCCAATAAACATAATTTCTTTGAAAGGTGGGTCGGGTTTTTCCTGTATAGATAACATATGAATATGTTCTATCAATGGCATCAAACCTAGAATGGAAATTTTCAGGAGCCTCTTTTATGCAGGAAACTGCGATATCAACAGGTAATAATGAATTAATACCGTTGAACCATTGATGAATTGCTCGATCATCGCTTGTTGAAAAATCAAAAACTTGATGGGTTGCATGCACTCCAGCATCTGTTCTACCAGCATAATTTATTCGGCCGTTAAGGTGCCCAATTGAAGAAATAGCTAACTCAATCTTATCTTGAACAGATATTGCATTTTTTTGAGATTGAAATCCAGAATAGTTACAACCATCGTACTGACAAATACCAGCAAATCTCACAATTTATTTTTTTTCTTTAAGAAGCAAGCGTGCTTCTGAAACAATTGAGTCATTAGACGAATTGGCTATAAGTTTGTCTAAAATTTTAGTTGCACTCTGCCAGTCTCCCATCTCTAAATAAGTTCTAACCAAATCTAATTCTTGAGTTTCTATATCATTTGATACGCTTAAATTAGTTTGAAAGGTATTATTCTCATCCAGCAAGTCTTCTTCCAAAGCAGACTTTGTGTACACAGGACTTTTTCTATATTTAATCAACATATAGGCTATTACAAATCCTATAAATAATGATATTAAGCCTACCCAAAACAAATCCTGCAGACCAAAAGACCTAGCATTGCTTGGTATATCTGATGCTGAAGAATAATCACTCTCTGTGTTTAGTGAAATAACAGAAGTATTTTTTTGCACAATTTCGGAGGCAGTTAATCCAGAGTTATCTATTTCTTGAATTGAGATTAAATTAGATGAGGATATAGTATTTTCGTCAGTGCCACCTCCTTCTGAATCATTGAAAATTTCTGTTGGTGCGGTTAATTTTAATATTGGTTGTATTAAAGGCTCATTGATAAGGTTTTGCCTTGAACCCATAAATGCAATTGATTCTTTCGCAGTTACATTAGAGGTTGAAGCAACTAACTCCTGAGAGGGCAAATTAAGATCAACATCTCCTCTAACCAGATTTATATCTTCATCAATAAATGCATTTGGATTTTCAAGATAAAACCCCCACATAATTTGATAAATCGATGCATCATAATTTTTGCTAACTGATGTTGATACACTCCAGATAGTTTCAACCTCATCACTGGGTATACTCAATGATTCATTGATTTCTCCTTTTTGAGAATTGATAGGTTTTACAAGAGAAAAAGTATTATTTTCTTCTGTGTCAGAGTCATCATAATTTTGATCTTCAGATAGTATTCTTGCAATGTCATATCTTTCGGGCTCACCATAAATCTTTTTTGCTGGCAATTTAAAAGATACTTCTGATTGTTTGGAAGAAGTTAGGTCGTTTTGTGGCAAAAATATAAAAATATCTTTTTTAAGCTCCTCTTTAATGCTAAGTCGAAAAGAAATGTAATCTTCAGGATAAGTATTAGGAATAGCTAAGGTCAGACGAATATAATCTTCAAGGTTTTCAAAAATTTGATATTCAAATTCAAAATCAGATAGTTCATCATCCGATTTAAAATTAGTGAGTAAGATCTTATCTTCAGCAATAGAGTTATTAGAGCTAATTTTAATCTTCACCAAATATAGGCCTTCAGTATTTATTTCAACATTAGGACTACCAATAATTACACTTGCATTAATGCTGAAGCTAAAAAAAGCTAGAAAAAAAATAAATTTTTTCATCTCATTGAATTGTTGGAAACAAGCTCTTCACATATCTGGACTGCATTCAACGCAGCTCCCTTGCCATATACATTATCAGCAACTATCCACATAGAAATCCAGCATTCATTATCAAATATTTCTGATCGAATTCTTCCGACATAAACATCTTCTGTGTCGTTTGCATTTTCAACAGGTGTTGGGTACAAGCCTTCTTTAGGATCATCAAGAACCTTAATGCCAGCTGAATTTTCTAAAAGGGTTATGATCTCTTCACGAGACATATCTTTAGAAACCTTAAAGAATACTGCTTCAGAATGGCCATTATAAACTGGCACTCTAACGCAAGTTGCTTGAATCCTTATTGAGGAATCTAAAATTTTATGAGTTTCCCAAGTTAACTTCATTTCCTCTTTAGTAAAATTATTTTCTAAAAATATATCGCACTGTGGAATTACATTAAAAGCAATTTGTTTTGGGTAAACAACGGATTCATTTTCTGAATCTGTGAAATAAGTTTGATTGTGCAATTCTTCTAATGCAGCTTTACCAGTACCTGATACAGCTTGATATGTAGCTATATTTAAAAATTTAATTTTTGCATTATCATGAATTGGCTTCAAAGCCATTAGCAATTGGGCTGTGGAGCAATTCGGATTAGCTATCAGGGATGGCTTTGAAAGACTCTCTATAATGTCACCATTAATTTCAGGAATAATTAAAGGGACATCGTCTTGATATCTAAAATTAGAAGAAAGGTCGACTACAAAACTACCTGCTGCAACAAAATCTCTTGCATATTTTTCTGCAACAGTTGACCCAGCAGAAAAAATAATTATTTGTGCTGTTTGTGGATCGAAGTTCTCCAAAGACTCAATCAAATATTTTTTATTGTTAAATTCTATTGATGATCCTACCGTTGAATTTCCTAGTGGAATAAATTTACCAACAGGGAATAATCTTTTTTCCAATAATTTAATAATCTTTGTTCCTACAACACCAGAAGCGCCAACCAATGCAACAGAAAATTCTTTATTCATGTTCATCTTTTAAAATATTTATTAAAGTTGGAGCAACTTCATCAGTTCTAATAAAGTCATTGCCAGTAGCGATATCTTTTGTTCTGAGGCCTGAACTGATGAAGGTTTTGATAGCAGATTCAATTCTTCTAGCAAGATCAACCCTTTTCAGCGAATGCTCAAAAGCCATTGCAAGGGACGAGATCATCGCAAGCGGATTTGCTATTCCTTGGCCTGCTATATCTGGAGCACTTCCATGGCATGGCTCGTACATACCTTGAGCAGAACTATTCAAGGATGCTGATGGCAGCATTCCAATTGAGCCACTTAAAGTGGCTGCTATATCAGAAAGAATATCTCCAAAAAGATTTCCAGAAACAATCACATCGTATTGATTTGGATTTAGGACCAATTGCATAGCAGTGTTATCGGCAAGCTGATGAGTAAGCTCTACTTCAGGATATTCAGCACCCATTTCCGAAACTATGCCTCTCCAAAATTTAGAAACCTCAAGAACATTAGCTTTTTCAACAGAGCAAAGCTTCTTATTTCTATTCATCGCAGCTTCGAAAGCAACTGTTGCTATTCTTCTAATTTCATCTTCATTGTAAATCATTGTGTTAAAACCATATTTAGGATTTTTATTTTCAACAATCCCTCTGGGCTCTCCAAAATAGACCCCTCCTGTTAATTCTCTCACTATGAGAATATCTAAGTTTTCAATAATATGATTTTTTAGTGGCGAAGCAGAAGCAAGCTCATTAAATAAAAAAGCAGGCCTAAGATTTGCAAACAAGCCGAGAGCTTTTCGCAAACCCAATAAAGCTTGTTCGGGTCGAACATCCCATCCAAGATCATCCCATTGAGGGCCACCAACTGCACCAAATAAAATTGCATCCGATGATTTTGCAATATCTAAAGTCTCTTCGGTCAAAGGCTTACCAAATTCTTCGTAAGAGGATCCTCCAACTTTTCTTTCAGTAATTTCCAAATTTAGATCTTGCTCATCAATTAAATACTCCAACACTTTTTGCATTGATGAAGTTACTTCTTGACCGATACCATCTCCTGGAAGGATTAAGATTTTTTTTGTCATGTTTATACTCTAATTACTGTAATCAAAAAGCCAGGCTCTTTGCTTTTGTCTTTCTTTCTCATACTCCTGAATAAGAAGCTTGTCTTTTAAAGTAATATCAACATCATCTAAATTATGCACAATGCGATCAAGCAGGCTATCTTTTACTTCAAATGAATAACAAAAATCGTTGTCAACCTTAATTTCTTTCTTGAGTAGGTCAATTTCAAAGCTGTCAGGTGAACTACTAGCTCGTTCAAACAAATGACTAACTTCTTCCTTAGAGAGTTTGATGGGAAGTACTGAATTCTTAAAGCAATTATTATAAAAAATATCGCCAAATGAGCTCGCAATAACAGCCTTAAAACCAAAATCTCTAAGAGCCCATACTGCATGTTCTCTACTAGAGCCACATCCAAAGTTATCTCTTGTTAATAGAATATTAGATTTATTAAAAGGTTCCTGATTTAATATAAAATCGTCATTCTTTAATCTGTCATCTGCAGTCATATTCAATTTACCCTCATCCAAATATCTCCAACCATCAAAAAGAAAGTCTCCAAACCCATATTTCTTAATGGACTTAAGATACTCAGTTGGAATAATTTGATCAGTATCAATATTGTCTCTATCAAAGATTGCTACAATTCCTGTGATAATTGAATTACTCATGATGGATCAGTTATTTTGCCGTTTACAGCAGTTAAAGCTGCCATTAATGGGCTCATTAAATGAGTTCTACCAAGATTGCCTTGCCTGCCTTCAAAGTTCCTATTGGAAGTTGATGCACATCTTTCATATGGTTTTAATTGATCAGGATTCATCCCTAAACACATAGAGCATCCCGGGTCTCGCCACAAGAAACCAGCTTCCATAAAAATTGTGTCCAAACCCTCTTCTTCTGCTTGAGCTTTAACCATTCCTGAGCCAGGTACAACTATTGCTTCAGTTATATCTTTTGAAACTTTTTGACCTTTTATAACAGAAGCAGCATCGCGCAGATCCTCAATCCTTGAATTCGTACATGATCCAATAAAAATTCTATCAAAACTCAGTTCCTGAAGTGTTTTTGACTTTTCAAGGCCCATGTATGCTTTTGCAAGTGACATATTTTCTTGATTTTCTTCGCTAATATCTTTTGCAGAAGGAATATCTGCATCAAAATCAATAGTCATTTCTGGTGAAGTTCCCCAGGTCACTTGAGGTTTGATCTGTGAGACATCAATGATAATTTTTTTATCAAAATTTGCTCCGTCATCTGATCTTAATGTAAGCCAATATTCATTAGCTTTGCTGTGCATCGCATTTGAAAGATTAGAGTGTTTTTTCACATAATCAAGAGTTATTGAATCAACCCCAATAAGTCCTACCTTTGCTCCAGCCTCAATTGCCATATTACAGATGGTCATTCTAGATTCCATTGAAGCCGATGAAATATATGAACCAGAAAACTCAATAGCATGCCCGGTCCCGCCTGCAGTTCCAATCAATTTGATTAAATGAAGTACTATGTCTTTTGAGGTAACGCCACGTTGAAGCTCACCATTAAATTGAACTTGCATGTTTTTTAATTTAGAAATTTTTAGGCATTGAGTAGCCAAAACATGTTCTACTTCTGATGTTCCAATTCCCATAGCCAAACATCCAAATGCACCATGCGTAGAGGTATGAGAATCACCACACACAATCGTCATACCAGGCAGTGTATAGCCAAGCTCAGGACCCATGACATGGACGATGCCCTGTTTCTTAGAAGTTATATCAAATTGACGAATACCAAAATCATTACAGTTTTTATCAAGTTCAACTACTTGGATTTTTGCTATTTCATCAGAGATAGATTCTGCATAAAAAGTTTTACCTCTTGTGGTTGGAACATTGTGATCAGGCGTTGCCACATTTGCATCAAGTCTCCATGGTTTTAAATTCTTATGTCTTAATCCCTCAAAAGCTTGGGGTGATGTAACCTCATGAAGATAGTGTCGGTCTATATAAATCAATGACTCGTTACTATCATCAGTTTTAATTAAGTGCTCATCCCAGAGCTTGTCATACAAAGTTAAAGACATGCTATTTTTTAAATGGAATTGATTGATCAATCAATCCGCATTGCGCTTGATTTCTTAAGAAGTGGTCCATTATGACCAAATTAACCATCGCTTCAGCAATGGGAACAGCTCTGATTCCAACACAGGGATCATGCCTGCCAGTTACCTCTACTTCTACCTCTTCTCCGTTAGCATTAATGGTGTTACCTTTTGATTTAATACTGGAGGTTGGCTTTATAATAAAATCCAATTCAATCAGATCACCATTTGAGATCCCACCCAATATGCCGCCTGCATTATTTGATTTGAAACCATCTTGGGTAATTTCATCCCTAACCTCCGATCCTCTTAGTTCAAGTATGTTTTCAATATTACCTATAGTTACAGATTTTACAGCATTAATACTCATGATAGCCTTTGCTAACTCAGCATCTAATTTATCAAAAACAGGTTCGCCAAGTCCTACTGGGCAGTTTGAAACTCTTACACCTAACTTTGCTCCTACTGAATTACCTTCTGCTATTAAATCAGCAAACATAGAATCTAGATCAGCTAATTTTGACTCATCTGCAAAAAAATATTTATTTGTTTTTGCATTACCTAAATCTATTTTTTCAGCTTTTATAGACCCAATTTGACTAACGTAGCCTTCGGTGTGAATACCATTTAAATTTAGAAATTTTTTAGCGATTGCGCCTGATGCTACTCTCATCACGGTCTCCCGAGCACTTGATCGCCCTCCACCTCTGTAGTCACGATGACCATATTTTGCTTGATATGTGATATCAGCATGATTAGGACGAAAAACATCTTTTATATTAGAGTAATCTTTAGATCTCTCATCTTGGTTATAAATTATTAAACTTATTGGAGTTCCTAAAGTTTTGCCCTCAAAAACACCGGATAGAATTTCTACAATGTCATCCTCTTTTCTTTGAGTGGTCACATCAGATTGGCCAGGTTTCCTTCGATTAAGCTCAGATTGTATATCCTCTGGGGACAGCTCTAGTTGAGGTGGACATCCATCAATGATGCACCCTAAAGCATTACCATGGCTTTCACCATAAGTAGTAACTCGAAATAATTTTCCAAACGTATTACCTGACATACGCGGAATTATAGACCAAAAAGCTTAAGAGAGCCTATCTAAGCGTTGATAGGCCACCATCAATTCTAATTGTTTGGCCAGTAATCCAGTTTTCTTTTGCAGAAAAAAGGTTATATATAACTTTTGCAATTTTAATTGGATCTCCAATTGCATTCAACGGATGTCTCTCCGACGATGACTTCAATTTATTTTCATCTGCAACAAGATGCTCAGTAAGAGGCGTCTTGGTTAATGATGGTGCAATGCAATTTACTGCCACCTTAGGTGCCAGTTCGGCTGATAAACTTCTAGCAAAACCCTCGAGAGCGGACTTAGAAGCAGCAATGGATGAATGAAACGTTAATCCTGTATTTGCAGCAACAGATGAAATAAATACTACAGAGGCTCCATTATCTTTTTTCAAGTTAGGTAAAACTTTTTTAATGACATGAAATGCGCCCTCGAAATTAATTCTTAAATCTTCTTTGACATCTGCAATATCTAATCTTTGAATTGATTTAAGTGAAATGGACCCTGGGCAATACAATAAACCATCAATGGATTCAGGCAATGAATCTAAACCGGATAAGTCACCATTTGGATCTAACTGGATAAAATTATCTATTGAAACATCCATCATTGATCTTGAAGTCGCAATAATGTTGTCGCCTTTCACACTAGCAAGATTGATAACTTCTCTGCCAATAAGAGAATTACCACCTATAACTAAGATATTTTTTTGCATATTTAAGAATTATTTTTTTCAGAAACTATTACAATTATATTTGTGATTATAAAAAAAATTTCAAGTGCGGCCTTAATCTGTATAGCCATTAGTACAATTCTTAATTCCTGCTCAATGCTTGAAAAGAATAGCTCATATGAGATCAGTTCTAAATATAATGTTTCTATAAATAGAGATTTTTGGGGAATACCATATATCAAAGGTGAGTCTGATAAAGATGTTGCATATGGAATTGGCTTGGTTCATGCAGAAGATGCATATCAAGATCTAGTGGAGCTGATGCCTTTATATAGAGGAAAGAATGCAATGCACATTGGTTTGAAGGGAATTGAAACTGACTACCTGGTTAGATTATTAAAAGTTCATTCCAAAGTGAAAAGTGTTGGAAAGCAGCAGCTTTCTGAAAATATACTTTCCATGGCTCAAGCTTATGCTGATGGTGTAAATACCTATGCAAAGCAGCATCCAGATAAGGTAAATCTTTCCTTGCATCCGATCACTCAGGAAGATGTTCTCGCTGGATCATACATACAACACTTATTTTTTGCCGGGTTAGATAATGATTTGGCGCAGATGACCTCGCAGGATAAAACTGGGATTCCAACTGGATCAAATGCTATTGCTATTAATTCTATAAAGGCTGATTCAAATGCCTCTTACCTTCTGATTAACTCTCATCAACCATTATCTGGACCGGTTGGTTGGTATGAGCTAAACATCGAAAGTAAATCAGGATGGCACGGACATGGTGGTAACTTCCCTGGGTCTTTTTTGATTAATGTTGGTTTTAACGATGATATGGGTTGGGGAGCTACAGTAAATAGACCGGATGTGATGGATATATATGAACTAACGATTAATCCAGAAAATCCAAATCAATATTTATTAGATGGTCAATGGGAATTTTTTGAGATTGAAGAAGATTACTTGCCATTTAAAATATTCGGATTATTAAAATTAAGAACTAAACAAAAATTTAAGTACTCAAAATTTGGTCCTGTCTTAGAGATGAGTGGAAAATATTTTGCACTTAAACACATCAATCAAAACTCGTTTAACGAAATTGAGGGTTGGTATGAGATAGGTAATTCTAAAAATGTATTTGAATTTGAGAAACAAATTGAAAAAAGAAAGATTCCAAGTTTTAATTTTGTGACCATGGATTCAAATAGGAATATTGGATATTTTTATAATGGAAGAATTCCTTCGAGGCTGAATGCAGCGAAATCAAGGCAAATCATAAAAAGTTCAAGCTCGAAAGATATCTGGAATGAAGAACAATTAGTTAACAAACTCCCAAAATTCATTAACCCGTCAAATGGATGGATTCAAAGCACAAATCAAGATCCTTTTTTAGTTATGGGAGAACATTCGTTGAAGCAGAAATCAGTTAGAAAGAATGTTGATTTTGAAAAAAGGCTAACAAATCGATCATATGTAGCAAATCAGCTGCTCTCTGCAAATGAAGTCATTGACTTAAATAGGTTTATTGAAATTAAGTTTGACAATACATACTCAACAGATTCAAGGCAATATAGATACCTAGAATCTATTGCTAAATACAATGAAGATATTGAATTAACTCTCCAAAATTGGGATAGAAAAACTGATTTTGATAATAACAATGTAGGACTTGGTATGTGTTTGATGGCCCAAGAATGGATTTCAGAAATTAATAATAAACCTACTCCCTCATATAAATCTGCTCAAAAGGAATGTGATGATCTTTTTAAGACGATTCAAAGAAATTATTCAGATCCCTGGAATCTTCTTAACACCATTTCAAGGGGGGGAAGAACTTATCCTATGCAGGGATCAGTCGATACATTGAGGGCGGTCTATGGGACGCCAAATTCATCTACAAGAAGTTTGGATATGTCTGGAGGCGATGGATTATTTTTTATTATCGCAGAGGAGGACAAAGGCAGAACCATTTATGGCATGCATAATTATGGATCTTCTAGGAACGATTCTTCTATTCACTACTCTGACCAAACATTTTTATTCAGCCAAGAGGCATTAAGATTTATTCCACCTAGCCTTTAAAAGGAATTTTCTTTAACAGTAAATAATTCTTGAAAATCTAATACGCTCATTGATTCAAGTTCATCTTGATCAAGACACTTAGATAAAATGATCTGGACTTTTTCTTCATCAAAGATTTTACCGAGATTATTCTCAAATTTCTTTTCTAAAACAGGGATTCCCTCTTCTCTTCTGCGTTTATGGCCGATAGGATACTCAACTTCAATAGCATCTGTAGATGTGCCGTCATTAAAAAATATTTGTATCTTATTTGCTATAGATCTTTTTTCAGCCTCTAAATACTCGTTTGTATAACGTTGATCTTCTTTGATTGTCATTTTTTCTCTTAGCATATCTATCCTAGGGTCACTGGCAACGTCATCTTCGTAATGCTCCGCGATCAAATCTCCATGAATGAGTCCTATTGCAATCATATATTGCAAACAATGATCTCTATCTGCCGGATTATTTAACTGTCCTGATTTAGAGATAATTCTAATTGCAGATTCATGGGTAGTTACTTCAATGTTTGATATTTCAGCAAGTTTATCTTTAATCTGGGGATGAAGTGTAACTGCAGCTTCTACTGCAGTTTGAGCATGAAATTCTGCTGGGAAACTAATTTTAAAAAGCACATTCTCCATAACATATGAACCAAAAGGTTGGCTTAAAGATAATTTTTCGCCTTTAAATGACACATCTTCAAATCCCCAAGTTGGAGCTGATAATACACTTGGATAACCCATTTCTCCTGACAAAGTAATTAGTGCAAGCCTGACCGCTCTGCTGGTTGCATCTCCTGCTGCCCAGCTCTTCCGTGAACCAGCATTGGGCGCATGACGGTAGGTTCTAAGACTTTGTCCATCTACCCATGCTTGGCTAACTGCATCCATAATTTGATCTGAGTTACCACCAAGCAATTTAGTTACTACTGCAGTAGATGCAACCTTCACAAGCACAACATGATCTAAACCAACTCTATTAAAACTATTTGTTAAAGCTAAGACTCCCTGAATTTCATGAGCCATGATCATAGACTCTAATACATCTCTCATCGTTAGAGGATCTTTGCCAGCAGCTACATTCTCCTGAGAAACATAATCCGCAATAGACAAAATTGCTCCCAAATTATCTGATGGATGGCCCCATTCAGCGGCTAACCAAGTATCATTGTAATCTAGCCATCTAATAATACAGCCAATATCAAATGCTCCCTTAACTGGATCAAGTATGAAATTTGTTCCTGGAACTCTGACTCCATTGGGTACATTTGTTCCGGGAACAATTGGCCCAAGCATTTTAGTGCAAGCAGGAAAAGTTAAAGCTAATAATCCGCAGCCAATAGTATCTATTAAGCAATTGCGGGCAGTTGAAAGTGCCAATTCTGAATCTATGCTTTGCTTTCCAACGTACTCAGCAATTTCTACAAGCAAAGAGTCAGGACCTGACCTTATATTCAGTTCTACGTTATTTGACATTGATTACTCCCTGTCTTCGATATCAACCCAAGCAGAGGACTCTGGTCCAGTGTATTCTGCGCTTGGTCTGATGATTCTATTGTTGGCTCTTTGCTCCATACAATGAGCAGTCCATCCGGTAACTCGAGACATTACAAATATTGGTGTAAACAACTTTGTTGGAATTCCTAAATAAAAATATGCTGACGCATGAAAAAAATCAGCATTTGGGAATAGTTTCTTCTCATCCCACATTACTTGCTCGACTTCCTCAGAAACTTGGTATAAAGAGTCATCACCGTATTCCTGAGATAGTTCTCTTGAAAATTCTTTGATTACGGCATTTCGTGGATCTCTTTCTGAGTATATTGCATGACCAAATCCCATGATCTTGTCTTTGTTAGCAAGCATCTCTGATATGTTTTTATTTGCTTCTTCTCGCGTCTTCCAGTTCTCGATCATTTCCATTGCAGCTTCGTTTGCTCCTCCATGCAAAGGCCCTTTTAAAGATCCAATAGCAGCTACTACACATGAAAAAATATCTGACATTGTTGAGGCGCAAACCCTGGCAGTAAAAGTTGAAGCATTGAATTCATGTTCAGCATAAAGAACTAGCGATGCATCCATTACACGTCTATGAAGATCTGAGGGAGTTTTACCATGTAGAATATGTAAAAAATGGCCTGCCATAGTGTCCTCATCGTTTAAAAGGCTTATATCTTCACCATCATGAGAAAATTTATACCAGTAAGTTACAATCGATGGCAACGTTGCAACCATTCTATTAATGGAATCCATTTGTTTATCCATGGACTCTTCTGGTTCAAGATTTCCCAACATTGAGCACCCAGTAGCCATCACAGCCATTGGATGAGCAGATGCAGGAATTTCTCTTAAAACCTTCTTTAAAGAATCTGGCAGATCTCTTAAACCTTTTAATAATGATTTATAGTCTGATAATTCAGATAAATTAGGCAATTTTCCATAAAGCAAAAGATAAGCAACCTCTTCAAATGTGCCTTTTTCAGCCAGTGTTTCAATTTTGTGACCTCGATAAGCCAAACCCTCTTCTTGTCCAACCGTGCATAGAGATGTTTCTCCTGCAACTTGACCGCGTAACCCAGCCCCTTCTAATTTCTTAGCCATTTAATTATTCTCCTTCCTTTTAAATAGTTCATCTAATTTTTGCTCAAACGAATGATAGTTTAAATACTGATATAGTTCATCTCTTGTCTGCATCTTATCAACTGAATTTTTTTGAGATCCGTTTGCGCTAATATCTTGGTATACAGATTCTGCGGCTTTGTTCATTGCTCTAAAAGCTGATAAGGGAAAAAGCATTATATCAACACCAACCGATGCTAGATCCTCCGCTGAAAAAAGTGGTGTTTTACCAAATTCAGTGATGTTCGCTAATACAGGAACTTGCAGTGCATCTTTTAGCTGCTTGTAATCATCTAAATTTGCAACCGCCTCCAAAAATAGTCCATCTGCTCCAGCCTCAATGTATTCATTACATCGATCAATCGCTCCATCCATGCCCTCAGTTGCATAGGAGTCTGTCCTTGCCATTATAAAAAAGCTTTCGTCTGTTCGTCCGTCAACCGCAGCTTTTATTCGATCGCCCATTTCTATTTTATCAACAAGACTTTTGTTTGGTCTGTGGCCGCATCTTTTTTGAGTAACTTGATCCTCAATATGGACAGCCGCAACATCAGCATTAATCATCTCTTTAATGGTCCTGCCTATGCTGAATGCGCCCCCAAAGCCAGTATCAATATCAATCAAAAGAGGAAGGTCTGTAGCTTGAGTTATTCTTCTGGAGTCTTCTGCAACATCGTTTAGAGTTGTTATAGCTAAGTCTGGTAAGCCAAAAGATGCGTTTGCTACTCCTGCACCAGATAGATATAAAGCTTTATGGCCTGCGCTCTCGGCCATTTTTGCACAATAAGCGTTTATTGCTCCAACAACCATCAAAGGTTTGTTATCTGCTATGGCTTGTCTGAATTTTTTCCCCGGAGTATTCATTGGGGGGTATTGTACTTTGCCAAAGGTGTGTTTCCCAAATTAATTATAAAATTTAACGCCTCGAATAATACGATCTTTATTATTTTCTTTGCGCCATTTATTCGTGTCCCTAAGGCTGTATACACAACCGCAATATTCTTGTTGATAGAACTCTTCTCTTTTTGAAATTTCTATCATGCGAGAAGAGCCACCTTTTTTTCGCCAATTAAAATCCCAATAGTGCATACCCTCATAGCGATTTGCAGCGCGCACTCCTGATTCATTGATTTGATCCATATTTTTCCAACGAGAAATTCCAAGAGTTGTGCTGTATGTGTTAAAACCATTCTCATGAGCATAAAGTGCAGATTTTTCGAATCTCATATCAAAGCATTGAGTACACCTTTTGCCTCTTTCAGGTTCATTTTCAAGACCTTTTATTCTCTTAAACCAGTTTTCTTTGTCATAATCAGCATCAACAAATTCAAAACCTAATTTATCGCAAAACCTTTTATTTTCGTCTTTTCGAATTTCATATTCGGCAATGGGATGAATATTAGGATTATAAAAATATACAGTTGTTTCAATTTCTGATGCCGCAACAGCTTCCATGATCTCACCTGCGCATGGCGCACAACAGCTATGAAGCAAAAGTTTTTTTTCTTTGGAGGGCATTTCAAGCTTGGGTCTTGAAAAATTATTAAGAGAAAGATGATTATCCATAAAATTCTAATTATAGTTTCTTAATGCAGCCAAGAGATCAGAATATTTATTAAAGCTTGGAATTTCAGGCATAGAATCGGATATTAGTTCTGGAGCATTAATAAAAAAACCTTGATCTGCAACTTCAAACATTTGTAAGTCATTGTATGAATCTCCTGCCGCAATGCATTTGTAGCCTATCGATTGAAAGGCCAATATAGCTTGTTTTTTTGCTTTTTCATCTCTTAATTTATAACCAAGAATACTGCCTTCAGTATCTATATCAAGCGTGTGACACAAAAGCAGTGGATAGCCGAGTTTTTCCATTAAAGGATAGGCAATCTCATGAAAAGTATCGGATAAAATAACTACCTGAAATTCTTTTCTCACCTCATCTAAGAACTCAAGAGCTCCATTTAACAGATCTAACTTCTTTGTAGCATTCACTATGTCAACAAGCTTGAGATTATTTTGCCTCATGACATCAATCCGATAATTCATTAGATCAGAGTAAGACGGAATATCTCTGGTTGTTTTGCTTAGCTCAGGAATGCCAGAATCAAGTGAAACCTGCTCCCATATCTCAGGAGTAAGAGTTCCCTCCATATCAAAACACACTATATTCATTATTGATTCCTATTTTTAATGCCAAATGGTACATGAGCTGAAGTTACTTTATCAGAAGCGTCTGTGATATTTTGCTGCTGATCATCAAAAAAAATATCTGCTTCAAATGATTTTAAAAAATCTGCTTTATTCATTCCCCCTAAGAATAAGGATTCATCAATTCTAACTCCCCATTTTCTTAATGTTTTAATTACACGTTTATGTGAAGGGGCCGATCTAGCTGTTACCAAGGCAGTTCTGATTGGGCAATCTCCAGATTCTAGCTCGGATTGGAGTTTATTGAGCTCAACTAAAAATGATTTGAAAGGACCGGCTTTAAGCATAGATTTTTTTTTGCGTTCATTATCTAAGAAAGCTTGCAAGCCCGCCTCTTCAAAAACCTTCTCAGATTCATCTGAAAAAATAACTGAATCACCGTCAAAAGCAATTTTAAGAAGGTCGCTGTCTTTAACTTTTTTCTTTGCTTTGGATGGAATTATTCTTGCAGATGGCACATTATTTTCAATGGCCATTTTAACGTCATCTTTACTGCTGGATAAAAATAAATCTACGCCAAACGCTTTGACATATTTATAAGGACTTTCCCCGCCACAAAAGACTGCGCGTGTAATATTAAGTTCATGAGCTTCAATAGAATTAAAAACTCTAAGGCCAGTATCAGCTGTATTTCTCGATAAAAGAATTACCTCGACCCTATTCTCAAAATCGTAGAGATCATTAATTTTTAAAATTTTAGTTACTAGGTTGTATGCTTCACCAGGATCGAGGATTTCATTTTCATTCTTGATTTGATGAGACCGATATGCATCAATACCCTCTTTTTCAAATATTTTATGGCTTTTGCTTAAATCAAAAAGCGCTCTTGATGAAATTCCAATGACTAATTTTGAGTTCATGTTCTTAATAGGGTTGAAGTTATAAGTTAAAATTAATATACTGTAAAAATATACAGTATAAATAATATGAAAGAATTAACAAAACAACAATCAAAAGTTCTAGCTTGTGTAGAAGTTTATCTTAATAAAACAGGTTTTCCACCTACTAGGGCTGAAATATGTAAAGAGTTAGGTTTTAAATCTCCGAATGCAGCTGAGATGCATCTTAGAGCTCTTGAAAAAAAGGGCTACATCTCAATCCAAAGCGGCTCTTCAAGAGGGATCTCTATTGTTAAAAGCCAACAATCTTTTGAATCAAGTGGAGAAGAAATGCCTGTCATTGGATTGGTTGCGGCTGGTTCACCTACTCTTGCAGAGGAAAATATTGAAAAAAGAATTGCATGTGATCCAAATATGTTCTCTGACAACTTTGATTATTTTTTAAAAGTAAAGGGTCTTAGCATGATTGAAGCAGGTATTCATGAAGATGATTTAATAGCTATTAAAAAAACATCAGATGTAAAAAATGGTGACCTTGTTGTTGTAAGACTGGAAGATGAGGTAACTTTGAAATATTTCAAAAAAAATAATCACAATCTTGAATTAATTCCAGCAAACAAAGATTTCACAACAATAAAAATTGACTTAAGAAAAGAAGAGGCATTTGTTGAGGGGAAAAGCGTCGGCCTAATAAGGACGCATTAATGGAGTACTACAGGTTTTTTTCTTAGGCTGTTTTTTTCACTATCGAAAAAATCGTCGAAATCAATAGAACTTCCGCTGACGCTCTCTATGCCAGCTCTAATCATTTCTTTTGCGACTGAAAGTTCTGAACCATTTAAAAATTCTTTAGACTCTCCAGAGAATTCTATTTTTACTATTGGGTTCTCGTGATCATCGGATCTTCTTAATACGATTGTGCCATCTGGCAGTTGGGTTAATTCTAGGTAATTAGACATATGATTATATTAAAACTTTAACATCCTTCGTAAAAAATGATAGGGCTTAAGTTTTATATAAGAACTAAATAATATTATTCAAGGAATTTTACTTGGAAACCTCAATCCACTGCTCTCCATTATGTGTTGCAGTATTTCCAGTTTTTTTTCCATCTTTCTCAGATGCAAGATAATGAGTGTCTTCGACTTTGTTATATCTGATTATGTAAGGATTGCCTTTGCCATCATTCTTAGGAGCATCTAACAAATGGGCATGTTTCCCTTGATCCTCAAGATATTTACATGCATCAAGCAAAGTTGCCTCTGAAACAGCTTCATTAAATTCCTCTACAGAAGGAGCACGAGTTTCTCTATTTTTAGGATATTTGCTTGCTGCTAGAAATAAGCCTTTCATACTATCTCGCAATAAGTAAATATCCTCAAATTTACTGCAAGCAATCGATGTGCTAATTGGCTCCATAACAATGGGTTTGGGCTCTCCATTTCTTTGAAGCGCTCTTGTGGTTCCACAATTATCATTCATACATCCAAAATATTTACCAAATCGACCTGTTTTAAGTTGCATTTCGGAGCCGCATTTATGACAAGACAATATTGGTCCGTCATATCCTTTAATTTTAAAAGCGCCCTCTTCAACCTCGAATCCGTCACAGTCAGGGTTATTGGAGCAAATATGCAATTTATGGTTTTCATCTAACAAATAATTATCCATACTCGTGTCACATTTTGGGCATCGATGTTTTAAAATTAAATGCTCTGCCTCTTCTTGATCGTCTATGCTTACAGCCTCATCGCCGTGAATCAGATTAAGAGTTTTCTTGCATTGCTCATCTCCATCGTAATTGTATGCTTCGCACCCTAGAAAGGTGCCGCTACTTCCATTAGTGATTCTTAATTTATTTGATTTATTTTTTAGCTTGCAGTCTGGACAAGCTATGTTGGTAAGAGTTGGAGGGTTTGGGCGCATGCCATCTTCTTCAAAAGCTTCAAGCAGATCACTTTTAAATGCATCATAATAATTATTTAAAACCTCTTTCCATTGCATTTCTCCCATGGCTATCTTTTCTAGTTGGTCTTCAAATTTTGCAGTAAAGTTATAATCCATTAAGTCATGAAAACTAGTTACAAGCCTATCTGAAACTATCATTCCAATTTTTTTTACAAAAAAACGTCTGTTTTCAATATCTACATAACCACGATCTTGTATGGTTGAGATAATACTTGCGTATGTCGAAGGCCTACCAATACCTTTCTTTTCAAGCTCTTTTACCAAGGCGGCTTCTGAAAAACGAGAAGGAGGTTTTGTGTATTTTTGTTTATTTTCTATTCCCTGTAAATTTAACTTTTGTCCCTGAGTGAGGTTAGGCAAAATTGGGGAAGATTGCTCATCTTTTTTTAAATTCAAAGCTTTGGTATAACCGTCAAAAATTACTTCCCTGCCTGAGGCTGAAAAAATGTATTCATCTAATTTAATCTTTGCATTTGTAGCTAGGTATTCTGCGTCTGGAAGTTGCGAAGATATAAACTGTTGCCAGATTAGATCATAAAGTCTCTTTTCATCTTCTTTTATTTCTTTAGAGCTGGGAAGCAAAGCTGCCAGAGTGGATGCGTTTGTTGGTCTTATAGCTTCATGAGCTTCTTGAGCATTCTCGTTACTTGAATAAATTCTTGGGGCATTGGTTAAATACTTATCGCCGTAATTAGAAGATATATACATCCTTGCATCTGCAATGGATTCTTTTGAAAGTGCTGGAGCATCTGTTCTCATATAGGTTATAAAACCAGCGGCATACAAATTTTGAGCAACTCTCATTGTTCGCTTTACGTTAAAGCCAAGTTTAGTGCTAGCAGCTTGCTGCAATGTGGAGGTAATGAAAGGAGCCTTAGGTTTAACTTTGACTGGTTTTTGAGAGATCTCATTTATGGATAATTGATTGTCTTGAATTAGTGTCTCAATTTTTTTTGCTTCTTCGGATCCTAGTAGCGGTGAATTTTTGCTTCTATTTAAGCTAAAAGAAATTTCTAGATCATCGGATTCCTGCTTAGCAGTAAAAGAAATCTCCCAAAATTCCTCAGGTTTAAATTTTTGGATCTCGTGTTCCCTTTCTACCAACAGCCTTAATGCAACTGACTGGACTCGGCCTGCTGATAAACTGCGTGCAATTTTTTCCCACAACAAAGGTGATAGCTCATACCCTACAACGCGATCCAAAGCTCTTCTTGCTTGGTATGCTTCAACCAAATTTAAGTCAATTTCTTTTGGATCATTAATTGCTTGAGTAATTGCATCTTTTGTTATTTGATTGAACCTAATCCTAGAGTAATCATATTTTTTAGGCCCTAGAGTTTCCTTAAGGTGCCAAGCAATTGCCTCTCCCTCTCTATCAAGATCGGTCGCAAGAAATACAGAATCAACTTTCTTGGCAGCAGCTTTAAGTTCCTTTACAACCTTTGCTTTCTCTTCAGAAACTTGCCATACAATTTCCCAATTCTTATCTGGATCTACGCCCATTTTTCTTATGAGCGCATTGCGCTTATTAGCAGCCCTTAAAAGTCTCTTTTCATCTTCAGGTAAATCTTTTGGAATAGTATTTCTTTGAGGGGGTTTTTTTGACTTACCTTTTGGAAGGTCTCTAATATGTCCTACACTTGATTTCACAACATAATCTGAGCCCAGATATTTTGAAATAGTCTTAGCTTTGGCTGGTGATTCAACAATAACTAATGTTTTTGACATAAATTAATTAAATAATGTTTAAAAGTTCATATTTTTAGAATAGCTTCCTTTATTTTTAGAAGTTCTTCTATACCCAGCATTTCGTTCCAGACGATTGCTATATTGGACTGATAAAAAATAATTTCAAGTATCGAGGATGGTAATTTAGAAATTTGTTCTTCAATCAAATTGAAGTTTTTTTCATATTTAAAAGAAATGGGTTGATAAAGTTCAAACTTATTTTCTGATTTTATGTAGTGTAAATTTTTATGATCTGAAGAATTTTTAATTTGATATATAGCGACTTGGGGATTCCAATTTTTAAACTTTTTTCTCAGCTCATTTGTTGATCCGATCTTAAAACCTTCCTTGGCAGCAACCATTCTAACTTCGCTCAAGGCTTTCATTTTTTTTGATGGCTTCAAAAAACTAATTGCGCCAATTAAAAAAAGAATAATAAATATAGAAATCAGAGATTCCATATAAAAGTTTTAACTGAGTAATCGTTTAACAATTTCAGGGCCGTGATAAATAAAACTGGTATAAATCTGCACTAGAGAAGCGCCTAAGTCTAATTTTGAATTAAAACTTTCTTTACTATCTACTCCCCCAACGCCAACTTTAAGCAAATTGGGATTATGTGAATGAGCAATTTTTAATAGTTCATTAGATTTTGAAAGCAAAGGTTTACCTGATAACCCGCCATCAAGATTATGCCGACCAGAATAGCTTAAGTTATCTTTATTAATAGTAGTATTAGAGGTAATTACCCCATCAAATTCAAATTCTTTTATTGCATCTAAAATTACAGAAATTATCTTCTTATCTTCATCTGGTGAAAGTTTGATGAATATTGGCTTTGTATATTCTTCTTCATTGCGAGCCACACTTAGAGCCTCAAACAATGGTAAAAAATTTTCTTCTAAATGTAGCGATCTTAAATTAGGAGTATTTGGTGATGAAATATTCACCGCAATGTAATCGGCGTATGGGCATACTTTTGAAAAACATTCGATATAGTCATCTATTCTTTTTTGGCCTTCTGAGTCCTTATTGGCTCCAATATTTATACCTAAAACTCCTTTGTATGTTCTAAACTTTATCCTATTAACTAAATAATCAACGCCTTTGTTATTAAATCCAAGTCT
>ERZ802822.308-NODE-308-length-35190-cov-10.369037_pt1 | contig 35190 bp, 32 predicted proteins | sample MGYA00345649_ERZ802822 | MGnify/ENA primary metagenome ERZ802822 (study PRJEB30503, sample SAMEA104212359) | marine metagenome | biome: Westerlies Biome; feature: [SRF] surface water layer (ENVO:00010504) within the epipelagic zone...; material: water...
TCGTGTTTATTTTTTAATATATGGTCCATAAAATACTCCTTCTTATTCTCTGTTTGAACTTACTCCACCGTGACTGACTTCGCTAAATTCCTTGGCTGATCAACATCTGTGCCCTTTAGTAGAGCCACATGATAAGAGAGCATTTGCAAAGGCAGGGTGTAAACAATCGCCTCGAGGCTCTTAGGAACTGGCGGCATATTTATCACTGTGACACCTGGCTCAGACTCAAAGTTAGCGTTGCAATCTGCAAATACAAACAGCTCACCACCACGAGCTCTTACCTCGTGAAGATTAGATTTCAATTTATCAAGTAACTGATTATTTGGCGCAATAGTTACCACTGGCATATCTTCATCAACTAACGCGAGCGGACCGTGCTTGAGTTCTCCAGAGGGATATGCCTCGGCATGAATATAAGAAATCTCTTTCAGCTTCAAAGCTCCCTCAAGCGCAATAGGATACTGCTCGCCGCGACCAAGAAATAATGCGTGATGCTTGTTGGCAAAAGCCTCAGACATTTCTTCAATTACTGGATCAAGTGCCAACACTCGCTGACACAGCTCTGGCAATGTATGCAGATTTTCAACCAACTCCTTTTCGGTAGCAGCATCAATGCCATTATGTCGCCCAAGAGAAAGAGCCAGCAACTGCAGGGCCACGAGCTGAGTAGTGAATGCTTTGGTAGAAGCAACACCAATCTCTGGACCTGCCATAGTCATTAGCGATATATCTGACTCGCGCACTAAAGAACTGTTTGCGACGTTGCATATAGCTACAAATCCGAGATATCCGTCCTCTTTCGCCTTATGCAGTGCAGCCAGCGTGTCTGCCGTTTCCCCAGATTGCGATATAGTGACAAACAACGTGCCGGGAGGCACAGCAACTTTCCTGTATCGATATTCACTAGCTACTTCAACCTGACAGGGTAATCCCGCCATGTCTTCAAGCCAATATTTAGCCACTAACCCTGAGTGAAAACTAGTACCACACGCAACAATGTGAACGTTGTTTGTTTGTTCGAAGAGTGTTTCTGCTCTATGTCCAAAAATAGCTTCATGAATATGGTCAGTTCCTATTCGGCCAGCGAACGTATCCGCCAAAACTGTTGCTTGCTCAAACATTTCTTTTTGCATGAAATGCCGATACTCACCTTTCTCGGCAATATGATCATTATCATCTAATTGATGGATCTCACGATCAGCCTTTTTCCCTCGGCTGTCAAACACGCTAAAAGTATCGCTAGAGATAGCAACAATATCTCCCTCCTCAAGATAAACGAATCGATCCGTTACCTGACGCAGTGCCATCTGATCTGATGCAATAAAATGCTCATCCATTCCAACGCCAACTACTAATGGACTTCCACTTCTAGCACCAATAATTAAGTTTGGATGGTCCTGAGACATTACTCCTAAGGCGTATGCACCCTCGAGTCTACCAATGGTTTTAGTCACAGCTTGCTGCAGATCACTTGACTCGTTTAAATAGCGGTGGACAAGATGTGCAATTACTTCACTATCGGTGTCTGAACTAATTGGGTAGTTATCAGCGCGCAGCTCCTCGCGCAAAGTTTCGTGATTCTCAATAATGCCATTGTGGACAACTGAGATCCCAGATGACACATGAGGATGTGAATTGACACTACTCGGTTCTCCGTGAGTCGCCCAACGAGTGTGCGCTATTCCACTATTTCCGACTGCAAAATCGGTTTTACAGAGCGCCTTTAAATCAACAACCTTTCCAAATGTCTTGCGCGTCTGCAATACTTGGTCGCCATCCAATATGGAGAGGCCGGCAGAATCATAGCCCCTATATTCAAGCCTATTTAGCCCCTCAATTAAAATTTTATATACATTGCGCTCACACGTTGCGCCAACAATTCCACACATGTATCAATCTTCCCTTTTTATTGGCCGCTGCCAGCCTTTTATATTCCGTTGTTTACCTCGACCCACCGCTAAACTATCCTTCGGGACTTTTGTTGTAATGGTAGAACCCGCAGCAATAAATCCGTCATTCCCAACGGTTATTGGTGCTACCAGAGTACTGTTTGATCCTACAAAAACTCCATCACCAAGCAGAGTTTTATGTTTCTCAACACCATCATAATTACACGTTATTGTCCCCGCACCAATATTTACATTTTCTCCCAGCTCAGAGTCTCCTACATAGCTGAGATGATTAATCTTACTACCCCTCCCAACGTGAGACTTTTTGGTTTCAACAAAATTACCCACCTTAGTGTGTTCTGCCAACTCAGTGCCTGGCCGTATACGAGCAAAGGGCCCGATGACTGCACTATCGCCCACCTCTGAGGAGTCAATAATAGTGTTGGCCAAAATCTCTACATGATTACCTATCATGCTATTGGTAATGCAGCAATTTGGACCTATCGAAACATTGCTTCCAATAGTGACATTGCCCTCAAATATACAATTAATATCTATGAAGTTATCTATTCCAACAGACAACTGTCCTCTCTGATCAAATCTAGCAGGATCTGCCAGGGTAGTGCCTGATTCCATAAGCTGCTTCGCAAGTTCTAGCTGATGAGCCCTTTCTAATTGGCTAAGTTGTAAACGACTATTCACACCCTCTACCTCAGTAACTGATTCAGGATTTATGCTATTCACTTCAATACCACTTTGCCTCGCAATAGCAATGATGTCTGTCAAATAATACTCTCCTTGAGCATTATTATTGCTTATTTGCGGCAGCCAATTTCTCAATTGCGAGGAGGTAAGCGCCATTACTCCGGTGTTAATCTCACAAATCTTACGCTGCTCATTCGTGGCATCCTTCTGCTCAACAATTGATTCAATCAAACCATCTGCATTACGAACAATGCGACCATAGCCATCAGGATCATCCAGCGATATTGTTAGCAATCCCATACTCTTTTGATTCACAGAAGCAAGCATTCTTTGCAGTGTCACGGGACGGATTAACGGCACATCTCCATATAAAACTACAACAACTGCGTCCTCACAAAGTTCTGGAATCGCCATGCTGACTGCATGAGCTGTACCCAATTGATCTTCTTGCCGCACAAACTTTGTATCTGAGGACTCAAATTTTTCCTCAACTTGCTCTGCGCCATGACCAGTCACAATCACCTTCTTAGATTCACCAACTTTATTAGTCGCATCAATTACATGTCGCAACATAGAACGACCGGCTAGCTTGTGAAGTACTTTAGGAACAGACGATTTCATGCGGGTTCCCTTGCCAGCAGCAAGAACAACAAAATTAACGTTTTTCATTAACATTTGCCTTCCAGATCAACTTCCTGTTGATTACGTTACTTGTTATAAACCGACAACTCAAGCGCAGAGTCTCTGATGCATCTTTGTTTTTACTCAGAATTTTCAGCACTCAAAAAAAAAGAGCAGTTAATCCGCTCTTTTTAACTAACAGTCACAACGATTGTTTATCCGCCTAATTTTTTCCGCAACGTCTGCACCGTCCGAAGTTGTGCTGTGGCTTCTGCTAGCATTGACGCGGCCTTAGAGTACTCTATCTCTCCACTTTGATTAGCAATTGCTTGCTCTGCTGACTTTACTGCCTCAGCTGCAGCCGCCTCATCGATATCGCCGGCACGGACAGCAGTGTCAGCAAGTATTGCTATGCTATTTGGCTGAACTTCTACGTACCCACCAGAGAGGTAATATACCTCCTCATCACCTCCATCCTTGACTAATCGAACCGGACCAGGCCTAAGATCACTCAGCAAAGGAGCATGGCCAGGCATAATCCCCATCTCGCCAAGTGAACCAGTTGCAACTACCATTTGAACAGACCCTGAAAACAAGGACTCATCTGCACTTACGATATCACACTGAACTGTTGTAACCATTTCTGTTGCCTTTGCTTACTGCAATTTATAGCGTTTTTGCTTTCTCTACTACTTCATCAATAGAGCCAACCATGTAGAATGCCTGCTCTGGAAGGTCATCATACTGTCCTTCCAAAATACCCTGGAACCCAGCAATCGTATCTTTAAGGGACACGTACTTACCTGGTGAACCGGTGAATATTTCAGCAACATGAAAGGGCTGGGAGAGGAACCGCTCAATTTTCCTTGCCCTAGCAACTGCCATCTTGTCATCCTCCGAAAGCTCATCCATCCCCAAAATGGCAATAATGTCTTTTAACTCTTTATACCGCTGCAAAACAGATTGGACACCGCGGGCAACCTCATAGTGCTCTGTACCAATAATGAGTGGGTCCAACTGACGAGAGGTAGAGTCCAATGGATCTACCGCTGGATAAATACCTTTTGATGCAATGTCACGACTCAACACAACGGTAGAGTCAAGATGCGCGAATGTTGTAGCAGGAGAGGGATCAGTCAAATCATCTGCTGGCACATAAACTGCCTGGACAGATGTGATGGATCCCGTCTTAGTTGAAGTAATTCGTTCTTGTAATACCCCCATCTCCTCTGCAAGAGTTGGCTGATATCCAACCGCTGAGGGCATACGACCTAAAAGCGCAGAAACCTCTGTCCCTGCTAAGGTGTAACGATAAATATTATCTACAAATAAGAGTACATCCTTCCCTTCATCTCGGAATTTTTCAGCCATCGTTAAACCAGTCAAGGCCACACGTAGCCTATTTCCAGGAGGCTCATTCATCTGACCGTAAACCATCGCTACTTTGGAATCACTCGGCTTTTCTATATTTACAACTCCAGATTCCTGCATCTCATAGTAAAAGTCGTTTCCTTCACGAGTCCTCTCTCCAACACCTGCAAATACTGACAAGCCGCTGTGCTCAGTTGCGATGTTGTTAATTAGTTCCATCATATTTACGGTCTTGCCAACTCCGGCACCACCGAATAAACCTACCTTACCACCCTTGGCAAAGGGGCAAACAAGATCAATGACTTTGATACCTGTTTCTAAAAGATCATCTGATGCAGAAAGCTCGTCATAGGCTGGTGGCTTACGATGGATGGCCATTCGTTCCTGTTCACCAATTGGCCCTTTCTCATCAATTGGGTTACCCAGGACGTCCATGATTCGACCTAGTGTCTCGACTCCGACAGGCACAGAGATGGGAGCCGCTGTATTTTTTACTGACAAGCCTCGACTGATGCCTTCTGATGACCCCATGGCAATCGATCTCACGACGCCATCTCCCAACTGTTGCTGCACCTCCAGAGTCAGACCTTTATCGTCAACAACTAGTGCATCATAGACGTTGGGAACCTCATCACGTGGAAATTCCACATCAATTACGGCGCCAATAATTTGTACAATACGACCACTACTCATGTCCGGTTCCTCTTCGCTAAACCCTTAAAATTCAATTTGGCTCTATACAGCAGCCGCGCCACTAACGATTTCTGACAGCTCTTGGGTAATTGCTGCCTGGCGCGCTTTGTTATAAAGCAGTTGTAATTCATCAATCATGTCACCAGCATTGTCGGTGGCATTTTTCATCGCTAACATTCTTGCCGCCTGTTCACAGGCCTTGTTCTCTACTACACCCTGATAAACCTGCGATTCGATATATCGCACTAAAAGACCATCAAGTAACTCTTGAGCATCCGGCTCATACACATAATCCCAATGATGATTTAATCGGTCATCTTTTGTCGCTGACAGTGGAAGTAACTGCTCAACTGAAGGGGACTGAGTCATAGTGTTGATAAACTCATTACTAACCACAAATAATTTATCAATATTGCCTTTGTCAAATGAGTCCAACATAACTTTGACGCCACCAATTAGGTCTGCAGCAATAGGCTCATCGCCAACATCTTTTATTGCGGAAACAACATTTCCACCAACTGTTGAAAAGAATCCTGCAGCCTTGTTGCCTACTACACAGATATCGACATCAACATCCCTATCGGACCATTCTTTCATTGACTTTAGAGCCGCTTTAAACAGGTTGATATTCAAACCGCCACAAAGACCACGATCTGTGGAAATAACAATGTAGGCTACTCTATTTACTTCGCGCTCCAAAAGATAAGGATGCTTGTACTCAGAGACAGCATTGGCGATGTGCCCAACAACGTCTCGAATTCTTTGAGCATAAGGCTTACCTAAAGCCATACGATCTTGGGCGCGACGCATCTTGCTTGCAGCGACCATTTCCATGGCACTGGTAATTTTTTGGGTACTACCAATACTAGCAATTTTTGTTTTAACTTCTTTCCCGATTGCCATGTCTATTGCCTATCCGAATTACTTGATCTACCAAGTTTGTGTCGCTATAAACTTATCTAGAGCAGCTTTGAATGCAGCTCCAATATCATCGTTATAGTCACCTGATTGATTAATTTGATCCATCAAATCACCGTGCTCAGCCTTCATGTATGAGAGCAGGGCTGATTCAAAATCACCGATTTTGCTGACTTCAACTGACTGCAAAAATCCATTATCAGCGGCATAAACCATGACGCCCATTTCAGCGATGCTTTGAGGAGTGTACTGCTTCTGTTTCATTAGCTCAGTGACTCGCTCACCATGATCTAGCTGAGCTTTGGTGGCATCATCTAGATCAGAGGCAAACTGAGAAAATGCAGCTAGCTCTCTATATTGAGCGAGGGCTGTTCGAATTCCACCAGACAACTTTTTAATAATTTTGGTTTGAGCAGCCCCACCTACCCGGGAAACAGAAATACCTGCATTCATAGCCGGACGAATACCCGCATTGAACATATCTGCTTCGAGGAAAATTTGTCCATCTGTAATAGAAATAACATTGGTTGGTACAAAGGCTGACACGTCACCTGCTTGAGTCTCAATGACCGGAAGCGCAGTCAAAGATCCCGTCTGCCCTTTGATTTCACCACCAGTAAACTTCTCTACATAGTCAGCATTAACTCTAGCCGCTCGCTCTAACAAACGAGAATGGAGGTAAAACACGTCACCAGGATAAGCTTCTCGTCCAGGAGGACGCTTCAGTAGCAAGGAAATCTGACGGTAAGCCCAAGCCTGCTTTGTCAGATCATCGTAGATAATGAGTGCATCTTGCCCTCGATCTCGATAGTACTCACCCATAGAGCAACCAGCAAAAGGCGCAAGAAATTGCATCGCAGCTGGGTCAGAAGCAGTCGCAGCTACAACAATGGTATGCTCCATCGCTCCATGCTCCTCAAGCTTCCGAACAACGGCCGCAACTGAGGCAGCTTTTTGACCCACTGCTACGTAGATACATTTAATACCAGAACCCTTCTGATTAATAATGGCATCAACAGCGATCGCTGATTTACCAATCTGTCGATCTCCAATAATCAGCTCTCTCTGTCCACGTCCGATTGGAACCATTGTGTCAACAGCTTTTAAACCAATTTGCACGGGCTGATCCACTGACTGCCGCTCGATAACACCAGGCGCTACTTTTTCAACTGCATCAGTGAGAGGAGCATTGACTGGGCCTTTTCCATCAATTGGATTGCCAAGAGCATCAACCACGCGACCCTCTAGCTCTGGTCCAATGGGTACTTCAAGAACCCGACCTGTACATCTAGCCTTTTGACCCTCTGCTAATGTTTGGTAATCTCCCAAAACAACTGCGCCGACGGAGTCGCGCTCGAGGTTAAGGGCCATCCCGTAAATTCCGCCATCAAACTCAATCATTTCACCGTACATTACATCGGCTAAACCGTGTATTCGAATGATACCGTCTGAAACGGAAACAATGGTGCCCTCGTTCTGGGCTTCTGATGAAACTTCAAGATTGTCAATTCGACTTTTGATAATTTCACTGATCTCTGATGGATTCAGTTGTTGCATGCTTTGGCCTCAATCCTTAGGAATTAAATGACTCGGCTAATTTCGTCAAACGACCGCGGATGGACCCATCAATAACTGTGTCTCCCGCGCGAATGACTGCGCCACCCAACAGGCTCTTGTCCAAACTAACCTGCATATTTACTTTTCTTTCTAACTTTTTACTCAATGCTTCAGTAAGTTTTTCTTGCTGTTCTTCATCCAGCGGTTGAGCTGAAGCTACATCTACCTCAATCGCTTTCTCTTGATTCGCTTTCATAATTTCAAATTGGTGGGCAATCTGAGGAAGTAGCTTAAGTCGACGGTTTTCAGAAAGAATACATATGAAATTCTTTCCGGCACTGCTCAGAGATTCTCCACAAATTCCCGTTAGAGCTGCGGCCTGTTCCGCGGACGTCGAACTTGGTGAGCTCAGCAGCTGATCCACTGTCGACTGTTTTGCAACAGAGGATGCTGTTCCCAAACTATCTGACCAGCCCTGAAGATCGCCAGCTTCCAAGGCGTACTCGAAAGCTGCTTTCGCATAGGGCCTTGCCAAAGTGCTCAATTCTGCCATCTTAAACCTCTATTACAGCTGCGACGCTAAATCATCGACAAGCGCACGATTTGCTTTATCATCGATTGATGCTTCGAGAACTTTCTCAGCTCCTGCCAAAGCTAATCCAGCGACTGAAGCACGCAGTTCTTCTTTTGCTCGATTCACTTCTTGCTCGATTTCAGCCTCTGCTGCGACCTTCAAACGATCACCCTCAGCGACGGCTTGCTGTTTGGCTTCATCAACAATCTGACTTGCTCGCTTATTCGCCTGATCAACAATTGAAGCGGCTTCTTTCTTTGCTTCCTTCATTTGGTCAGTTGCTTTAGATTTAGCAGCCTCCAAGTCACGCACGGCTCTATCAGCCGCGTCTAAACCTTCTGAAATTTTTTGTTGCCGCTCTTCCATCGCCAAAAATATAACTGGCCAAACAAACTTCATGCAAAACCAGACAAAAATTGCAAAGGTCACCATTTGACCAAAGAGCGTTAGATTAATATTCACGCCAGTCCCTCACAAAAGGTTGGTTTAAAGATTAATTTTGTTGTTATGCAACACTAGGTGCGACAACAAAGATTAGATACATTGCGATACCAACACCAATAATAGGCACGGCATCGATCAGACCAGCCAAAAGGAACATTTTTCCCTGTAACATAGGCCCTAACTCTGGTTGACGAGCTGTTCCTTCAATCAATTTCCCGCCTAACAACCCCATTCCAATAGCGGCACCCAAAGCACCCATACCGAGCATTATCGCCGCAGCAATGATTACAAGTTCCATCGTAGACTCCCGATTTCAAAAGTTATAAAAAATTAATGGTCTTCTTCGTGCGCCATACTAAGGTAAACGATAGTAAGAACCATAAAAATAAATGCCTGAAGGGTTATTACCAAAATATGGAAAATTGCCCAACCCCACTGCATCAACCCACCACCAAGAGCAAACACACCACCACCGATAGTCAATAATCCTAACGTCAGCAGAATAGTTTTACTCGTAGAGATTTTTTCTTTGAGGTTCATCCAGCAAACCCCACAAACCAAACCAAAAATAACTAACCAAAATATAAAATTAGTGCTTTCCCCAAACAGTTGAGCATTCAGTCCGCCTGTGAGGATTCCAGTCCCTGCCCCGGCGGCAAACATCATTGCAATAAGGATAAATATCATCTCCCCAGCGTACATGTTGCCAAAAAGACGTAGACCGAGAGAGAACGGTTTCGCCAGGAGCCCTACCATCTCCATAAACAAGTTGATAGGAATAAACGCCCAATGATTAAAGGGATGCATGGTTAACTCTTTAACAAAACCAAACCCTTTGATCTTAATGTTGTAATAAAGCATTAGCACAAATACACCTAGAGCCATTCCCATGGTTATGTTTGGATCAGTTGATGGAACGATTTTCTGATACTCAACACCAGCCATCATGAGAAGTTTTGGAAAGAGGTCTACAGGCAACAAATCCATCAGATTCATTAGAAAAATCCAGACAAAGATTGTTAACGCCAACGGAGCGACCATTTTATTATTACCGCTGAAGCTATCCTTGACAGAATTATCGATGAACTCAACAATCAACTCTGCAAAATTTATGAATCCCGAAGGAACACCAGTTGATGCTTTTTTGGCGGCACGCCAAAACATCCAACAAAAAACTAAACCTAGGCCTATCGACCAAATCATGGAGTCAACATGAATCGCCCAAAATCCCATCGCTGCTGCTTCACTGGCTCCATGGGCCATGGTCCAAGTATCAGCCATAAGAATTTCAGTACCAGAATCAGTGTGGCGCTCAAAACCTTCAGGCAACTTTCCAAAAACAAGGTTTTGGAGATGGTGTTGGATATATTCAGTTGTGCTTGCTGGATTTTCGCCTGCCATCTCTTATCTCGACCCTTGAATACAGATAGCCCAGGCTACCGCATTGTGTTAACGAACTTTGCCACTAAACCAAGTTGTAGAGGAATCATGGCAATAAATGTTGCCATAAAACCTAACATATTTAGGTCATCAAACAGCACAAAAACCGCGACGAACCCTGAGGCTGTTAACAAGATTTTACCAGTCTCGCCTCGATACATTGACCGTAAAATTAAATGGGTTTTATTAGCTCCGCCATGTTTAAAGGCATAGTAAGAAAACCAAGCTTGTGGGACTATTTGATTGAGACCGCCAACCAGAACTGAGAACCCCAGTAAGGAATCATTCCAAAACGCAACTGCACTCAGTACCAGTAAAATAGACAACTGGATCATTAAAGCAAACAAAATACGCGGTTTAGGAATGGTAGACATGTAGTATCGTCACCCTTGCCTCAAGTTTCTCTGAAGTTATTGCTACCCCAGAAGCGGAGGCATTATAGGTATAGTAGGGTTGATATTCAATAAGTTGATTAACGGGTATTCGATATTGAATAGTCAAATGAATGTTAAAGCATTACTTGATATGGTCTAAAATACCGTCAAGCTCATCTAGGCTGTGATACTTAAAGGTTAACTTTCCAGATCCCTTGGGTGAGTGGTGTATTTCAACTTGAGCTCCAACTTTTTCTGAGAGCTCTTCCTGAATCCGAATAATATCAGGATCGATAGCCCTTGATGGCTTAGCAGAATCGGTGCTTTTTGATCGCAATTGTTTGATAAGCTTTTCTGTTTCGCGAACCGATAGCCCTTTCTCTGTAACATCTTTCGCAAGAGATATTTGAAGACTCCCTGTCACAGCTAACAGGCATTTCGCATGGCCTAATTCTATTTTCCCTTGCTCAAGTTGATCCTGAACCGACGGCTCTAATGAAGCCAAACGCATCAGATTAGTTACGGCTGATCGAGACTTTCCAACCGCGCTCGCCACTTGTTGTTGTGTTAACTCAAATTCATTTTGAAGTCTTATCAAGGCTCTGCTTTCCTCAATCGCATTTAGATCTTCTCTCTGAATGTTTTCTATAAGTGCCATCACAATGGCTGCTTCATCGGAAATATCCTTCACAATTGCCGGGATAGACTCTAGACCGGCTATTTGAGTAGCCCTCCAGCGGCGTTCACCAGCAACAATTTCATATTTACCGGAATTGATTTTTCGCACTACTATTGGCTGCATGACGCCCTGTTTTTCAATTGAGCTTGCCAGCTCATTTAAGGCATCAGGGTCCAGGTCTCTTCGAGGTTGATATTTGCCTCTTTGTAAAAACTCAATGGGTAAGTTTTGTAAAGATCCATTAGATATTTCCTCCAGCTCCTGATTGGATTGATCTAAATCGTTTGAAGATAATCCAAGAAGAGCATCCAATCCTGTACCAAGACTTTGTCTTTTCGCGGCCATGCTTTTACGCCTTTACTGTTTGCTTTAAGTTTTTTGCTTTTTCGATCTTAAGAATTTCTCCAGCAAGCGCCAGGTATGCTAGAGATCCTTTTGAATTTCGGTCATACATCAACGCTGGTAGTCCATGGCTTGGAGCCTCAGCTAATCTCACATTTCTTGGGATACTGACTCGGTATACTCGATCACCAAAATATTTTCTAAGTTGGGCGGTCACCGCATTAGTAAGACTACTTCGTGGGTCATACATTGTCCTTAGTATTCCTTGGATATGTAGAGAGGGATTGATAAGTTTAGCGATTTGCTTAATTGTATTGTTTAAATCAGCTAAGCCCTCTAAGGCAAAATATTCACACTGCATCGGGATAATGACACCCTTACTCGCCACCAATGCGTTAACAGTTAGCATATTCAATGTTGGAGGGCAGTCTATAACAATGTAATCATAGTTATTACTAACGTCCTCAAGAGCTAGCTTTAATCTAGATTCTCTACCAATCTCCTTCATCAGTTCAACTTCGGCTGCTACCAAGTCCCTATTAGCTGGCAGAACGTCATACTTGCCAGCATCTGAGCTATAAACCGCCTCTTCAATAGAGTTTTTTCCAGTAAGAACATGATATACGTTAATCTCACAGTCCTGTTTGTTGATTCCTGACCCCATCGTTCCATTACCCTGAGGGTCAAGGTCAATCAAAAGTACTCGTTTCTTGTAAGCGGCTAAGGAGGCACATAAATTGACGGTGGTGGTGGTTTTTCCAACCCCTCCTTTCTGATTTGCTATTGAGATTATATTTACCACCGGTCTTCCTTTGTTGTTATTTTTAGCTCTTTATGATTTTTAGAATGTGCCTGCTCCCATCCACTCCAGGAACATTAATTGAGGAGCTATGGCTGACCTTATAGTTTTTCGCTACTTCACTCAACTCTGATTCATCGATGCGACCTTTCATAGCCAAAAAATAACCCTCCAGCGTTAGCAGATGATGGCAATTTTTAATCATTTCGCCAAGGGATGCAAAAGCCCTAGTTAGAACACAATCATATTTTTCTTCAGGAAAAAATCTTTCAGCTCTGTCATTTATTTCATCGATGTTAGCAAGACCCAAATCCAATTTAGCCTGAAACAGAAAGCGGGTTTTTTTCCCATTACTATCAAGTAGAGTGAATTTTCGATGGGGGTTTATAATTGCGAGAGGGATGCCAGGCAAACCTGCCCCTGTGCCTACATCAATAAAGTTATTACCTTCAAGAAATTGATTGATTGCCAAACTATCTAACAAATGAAATCTTATTACATCAAGTGGATCTCTTATCGCAGTGAGATTGTAGGTTTTGTTCCAACGTCCCAAAAGAACTGAATAGTCTATGAGTTGATCAATCTGTGGTTCATTAATTTTTATATTTAAAAAATCACATCCGTCGATTAAAAGCTGTTTTTTTTTATTATTTAATTGAGGTAGAAGACTGTCAGGCATGATTCTAGCTATCTTAAGCTGCTCGTCTTTTTAACTGCACAAGCAGCAAGGAGACTGCAGCAGGAGTAACACCGGGGATTCTGGCTGCTTTGGCTAAAGTGTCTGGAAGAACTTCACTTAATTTTTGTTGAACTTCATTAGATAACCCTTTTATTTTCGAGTAATCAAAGTCAATTGGTATAGGTGTGTTTTCATGTCTCTGAAGACGATCTATGTCATTTTTTTGCCGACTGATATAACCAGAATACTTTGCATCGATTTCTACTTGCTGGCCTATAGCTTCATCCGGTTTATCTTTTGGTGTTAAATCACCAATAATTTTGTGGTTTAGCTCTGGTCGTTTTAAAAGATCAAAAAGTGAGTACTCATGAGTGATTTTTTTATCAATATGAAGACCGAGTTTTTCTGAAAGGTCGGTGTTAGGCTGCACCCATGTGTTTTTTAATCTCTGGGTTTCTGATGCTATAGCTTCTTGTTTTTCGCAGAATTGACGCCACCTTTTGTCGTCTACCAACCCTAGCTTCCTTCCTGTCTCGGTCAATCTGGCATCAGCATTATCTTCTCTAAGAAGCAGTCTGTACTCCGCTCTACTGGTAAACATTCGATAAGGCTCGTTAGTACCCATAGAAATGAGATCATCAACTAAGACACCCATATAAGCTTTGTCTCTTGTAGGACACCAATAGTCTTTATCTTTAACTTTTAAAGCAGCATTTGTGCCTGCTAGTAGACCTTGCGCTGCTGCCTCTTCATAGCCTGTTGTTCCATTGATTTGACCTGCAAAAAACAATCCTTCAATAGACTTTGTCTCCAAGGAGTACTTGAGATCTTGAGGATTAAAATAGTCATATTCAATAGCATATCCTGGACGGGTTATATGGGCATTTTTAAAACCATTAATCGACCTGACAAGTTTAATTTGCACATCAAACGGAAGGCTAGTAGAAATACCATTGGGATATAGCTCATAAGTATCTAAGCCCTCTGGTTCAATAAAAATTTGGTGCTGATCCTTATCTGCAAATCGAATTACTTTGTCTTCAATAGAGGGGCAATACCTTGGCCCCACACCATCTATCACACCGGTGTATAAAGGCGATCGGTCCATACCGCCTTTGATAATCTCATGGGTAGTGGTGTTAGTGTAAGTAATCCAGCAGCAAGTCTGCTTAGGGTGTTGCTCAATTCTACCGATATAAGACATTACCGGCTCTGGTTGATCGCCCCACTGTTCTTTTAAAGAAGTAAAGTCTACGCTCCTGGCATCAATTCGAGGTGGGGTTCCTGTCTTTAGTCTTTCAACTCGAAAAGGTAATTCTCTCATTCGCTCGGCAAGGCTTATCGCCGGTGGATCTCCGGCGCGACCAGCAGCGTGATTTTCTAAGCCAATATGGACCTTCCCTGCCAAAAAAGTGCCTGCTGTGACAATGACTGTTTGACTGAAAAACTTTAACCCCATCTGAGTAACTACCCCAGAAACTTGATCTTTATCAATTATTAGATCATCGACACTCTGCTGGAATATGGATAAGTTAGGTTGTTTTTCAAGAATTTTCCTTATTGCTGCTTTGTATCTTGTTCGATCAGCTTGTGCTCGAGTCGCCCTCACTGCGGGCCCTTTTCGGGAATTTAAAACCCTAAACTGAATACCTCCATGGTCGGCTGCGATAGCCATTGCACCACCTAGCGCATCGACTTCCTTAACCAAATGGCTTTTTCCTATCCCCCCAATTGCTGGATTACAAGACATTTGGCCTAAGGTTTCTATGTTATGAGTCAATAAGAGTGTTTTACATCCCATACGCGCTGATGCAAGACATGCTTCTGTTCCAGCATGCCCTCCGCCTATAACAATTACGTCAAATGTACTGGGATGTTCCATAGTCATTGCTAAAAAAATAAACGAAGATTATACGGCTTTACGATTAATAACGTAATTGAATAATATTTTCTTTTTTATATATCTGTTTATACTTGTTCTTATTATTGTTTAATTAAATATATTTTTATTTATTGTTATTGTTATTAGGTTAACAAGAATTTGTGGGTAACTTTAGAAAGTTACTAAATAACATATACTTAAGTGATAATTAAGGCTGTATAGACAGGTGTAATTAACTGAAACTATTCTCTGGATTAAGTTGTTTTGTTTGGTATAAAAAAAAGCTGTATTGGTTTTTTGTTTAAAAGCCTTAAAATTTGTGAGTAACTTGCTATTTTCCTAACTGGTTAATCACAAGTTATTAACTTACAATAATCCTTAAAGAGGTTTATCCACAATTGGTAAGATTAAAATGTAGTGGGGTTAGGCTTCTGCAAAGTTTATTTAACAACAAATCATTGAATTGCAGTCGGTATTTCATTAAAATCGCCGACCTTGTGAATTTCAACACAAATAACTTTTGGATCTGGTGCCATGAAAAGAACATTTCAACCTAGCAACTTAAAGAGAAAAAGAACGCATGGTTTTAGGGCTAGAATGGCTACTGCGGGCGGAAGAGCGGTTTTAAATCGTCGCCGCGCCAAAGGCCGAAAGCGTCTCTCTGCGTAAGGCAGGGGCTTTGTGCCCGATTGTAAGTTCACTAGAGACGACCGTCTTCTAAGCTCCTCTGATTTCCAACAGGTCTTCAAAAACAATAGCTTAAGAGTTTCTAACCCCGATTTGTTAATTTTAGCTATGCTAAATGGTAAACAAAACTCAAGGTTAGGTTTAGTGATTGGTAAAAAGAATGTTCCATCGGCGGTCGGTCGAAATAGATTCAAACGAGCCGTCAGAGAAACCTTCCGTAAAAATACGTTTAAAATTTCCCTAGATATTATTGTATTAGCCCGACAGGGAGTTGGTATCTTAAGCTCGGAGCAGTTGAACTTGTTGTTGAATCAATCTTGGTGCAGACTTCGTGATCGTTGCAATAAAGCTAAGGAAAACCATGCGTAAGTTGGCATTGCTTTTGATTAAAGGCTATCAATCATTTCTTAGCCCTCTTCTTGGGAAAAACTGTAGGTTTGAACCAACCTGTTCTTGTTATGCTCATGAGGCAATAGAAAAATATGGTTTCTTCAAAGGAGCCTTTCTCTCCATTATAAGAATTTTAAAGTGCCATCCCCTACATCCTGGGGGATACGATCCTGTGGTTGCGCCTGTTGATAGCACGCAAAAAAAACACCAAAAACTTACAGAGTAAAAAAAATGAGAGATTGGCATAGATCATTATTGATAGCTGGAATGGCATTAATAGCTTGGCTTTTGGTTATTGAGTGGAATCAATTCAGCGATGACCGAGCTTCAGTGAATCAATCTTCCGCTGCTATTGAAGATAATTATGATCAGTATGAGGTTGGACCTGATATAAATACAAACAAAGCCCAAAGTGATATCCCAATACTTGAATCCTCGCTAAAGGAAGTCGTAATTCCTGAAGTTCGTGGTGCTCAGTTAATAATAGCCAAAAACGAAGTATTGGAAATTGCCATCGATACCTATGGTGGAGACATAGTTGGTGCAAAGTTGCTTAAACATTTGGACAAGAAACAGGAAGAAGGCGGCAAACCATTATCATTATTAAAAAGATCTAAAGGCAGAGTCTACGAAGCTAGAAGTGGGATTATAGGAGCTAACGCTACAGATACCGCGGTTGGTAGACCACAGTTTTATGCAGCCGCAACTAATTATGAGTTTAATTATGGTGATGAAGTTTTAAATATTGATCTCTTGACTAACATTGATGGAGTAAAAATCACCAAACGGTTCCAACTCAATCCAGATGGCTATGATATTAAAGTTCAATATCTAATTAATAATTCATCATTATCTAATTGGAGTGGAAGCTTCTACGGCCAAATTAAAAGGGATTCCAATCCACCATCTTCTGAGGGTCCAGCTTTCGGAATGAGGTCATATTGGGGTGCAGCTCTCAGAGAGCCCGAAAAAAACTATTCTAAATACAGTTTTGATGATCTTAATGATGGGGCAATTAAAACAACTATCCAAGGTGGATGGGTGGCAATGCTTCAACATTACTTTGTAAGTGCTTGGATTCCTCCGTCTGATGACACAAATAACTTTTCTCTTCGGAAGTCCTCTGATCGGTCAACAAACCTAATGTCCTTTACTGGTGCTCCCATCGTTGTTCCTCCAGGTGGAACTGGAGATTACCATGCTACTTTTTACATTGGTCCAAAAGACCAAAAGATATTGGGGGATCTAGCTACCTATCTGGATAGAACGATTGATTACGGTTGGGCGTGGGTTTTTGCGCAACCTTTGTTCTGGGTCCTAGACTCGATTTATGATTATGTTGGTAACTGGGGCTGGTCCATTATTTTATTGACTATCTTGTTGAAAATTATTCTTTATCCATTGTCTGCGGCGAGTTTAAGATCAATGGCGAGAATGCGTAATTTACAGCCGAAACTGACAAGGTTAAAAGAATTATATGGCGATGATCGTCAGAAAATGTCCCAGGAGACGTTTGCCTTATATAAAAAGGAAAAAGTTAACCCAGTTGGAGGCTGCCTTCCTATGCTTCTGCAACTTCCAATATTTTTATCGCTTTACTGGGTTCTCTTTGAATCTTATGAAATAAGGCATGCCCCATGGCTGCTTTGGATACAGGACCTGGCTACAAAGGATCCATACTTTGTTTTACCAATTTTAATGGGTGGTAGTATGTTCCTTATGCAGAAGCTTCAACCAATGCCCACAGATCCAATGCAAGCCAACGTAATGCGGTATATGCCAATAGCTCTTACAATATTAATGCTCGGATTCCCGTCTGGATTAGTTCTTTATTGGACAGTAAACAATCTGCTCTCAATGGCTCAACAGTGGTATGTCAACCGACAGATGAAAACAAATTTAAAAGCCAAACCATAGATTAGCAAAGTTGGCCGTTCAAAAGGCTAAGGTATGATCCAAAATAATAACGATGACATTGTTGCTATCGCCTCAGCCAAAGGGAGGGGAGGCATCGGCATTGTTAGAGTTTCTGGGACCGATGTCTATTCATACATGGATGGAGTCTTAGGGAAAAATATCAATCCTAGGCTGGCAGCCTATAGCAAATTTCTAGATTCATCTGGATCCACGATCGACGAAGGAATAGCGCTTTATTTTCCAGCACCAAGCTCGTTTACAGGCGAGTCCGTTATAGAGTTTCATGGCCATGGCGGCGTGGTTGTTCTAGATGCCCTTGTTGCAAGATGTGTAGAGCTTGGTGCTCGTGTTGCGAGGCCTGGCGAGTTTAGTGAACGGGCATTTTTAAACGATAAAATAGATCTAACTCAGGCTGAAGCAATTGCTGATCTTATCGATGCATCCACGGTAGAAGCCGCTCGCTCTGCGGTAAGGTCTATGCAGGGTGATTTTTCACTCGTTGTAAATCAGTTGGTCGATGACATGATTTACATTCGAATGTATGTGGAAGCGGCGATTGATTTCCCGGAGGAAGAGGTCGACTTTTTAAATGATGATCTGCTGCTAGGTAAACTTAATTCATTACAACAAAGCTTAAAAGATGTCCTCAAACTCGCTAGACAGGGTTCCCTTTTAAAAGATGGGATAACCCTTGTTCTAGCGGGTAAGCCAAATGCAGGCAAGTCGAGTCTTTTGAATGCTTTATCAGGGAATGAAACAGCAATAGTCACATCGATAGCGGGCACCACGAGAGATGTGTTACGCGACCGAATTCTTGTCAATGGTTTACCTGTAAACATTGTCGATACCGCTGGACTAAGAGAGTCTGATGATCCTATTGAAAAAGAGGGAATGGCTAGGGCTTGGAAGGAAATAGAGCTAGCAGATCGCATCCTATTTTTGGTGGATTCATCGGTAGATAAAGAGTATGAATTAAAAAAGGTATGGCCAGAGTTTTATCAAAGATTTCCTGAGTCTAACCAGGTAGTTACTTTATTGTTAAACAAAATAGATATCTCAGGGCTTCAAGCAGGCCCGTATGGTAAAGCTGATAATGCTTTTTCCATATCTGCAACAAATAAAGATGGCATAGATGCATTAGTGGAAGACTTGCACCATGGTGCGGGATTTGATTCTGTTTCTGAAGGGGTATTCTCCGCCAGAAGAAGACATTTAGCCTCTTTAGAAGCTGCGCTAAAGTTGGTAACAACGGGATTGAATCAGCTTCAAGAAGCCGGTGCAGGTGAACTTTTGGCAGAGGACCTGCGACAGGCACAATTTCAGTTATCCGAGATCACAGGTCAATTTACATCAGACGATCTTTTAGGCCATATTTTCTCATCTTTCTGTATCGGTAAGTGACTTTTAAATTCATTTTGGTCACGATATAAAAAAAATAAAGCTCTCCCGCTAATCAGGTTTGCATAAAGCGTCATAAATAACCGCTTTTCAACGCACTATTAACAATTTATCCACAATAATTGCTTATTTTATAAACAATTATATTTTTTTATTTGTTAGTAAATAAAAACTTGTTTTTTTTTAACATGTTGTTTTACATAACTTTTTGTAAGATAGTCAATTTATAAGCAAAATCATAAAGTGTGGATAATTCAAAATATGTCCGATACACTCAAGGTCAAACATTTAGGCTTCTTTTTTTAAATGAAAAGTCTGCCATATAGTCCACTATAGGGGTTAATTGAAGCGTCATGATCCACTCTTTTTTGTTCTTAGACACTAATTCACAGGGACTGTCCTTTGAGTCCTGATTTGGTTTCTATGATTTGGCCTCAGTGCCAAAGTTATCTTCGAAATGAGCTTCCTGAACAGCAATTTAATACTTGGATTCGGCCGCTCGTCATTCAGTCGGGATCTGACTCAGTCGTATATCTTTTGGCGCCCAATCGGTTTATTGAAGATTGGGTTAAAAATAAGTTCCTAGGTCGTATTGAAGAATTGTTAGTTCAACTTGGAGGTCAAAACGTAAATGTTGAAATTACAGTAAACAGAACCTCAACTCCAGAAAGTGTAATCCAGAGTTATTCTTCTGAGCAACCAGCACAAAATTCCGAGACCGGTTGGTCCATTGCTAAAAAGGTTAATACGGAACAAGCGAATCCTAAGCCAGCTGCCATTCAGTCGGCCGCGGAAAGTAGCTTGAGGACTAACTTGAATCGTGACTTCACTTTCGACAGCTTTGTTGAAGGAAAGTCTAATCAGTTAGCTTTTGCTGCAGCCAGGCAAGTAGCTGAAAATCCTGGAGGGTCTTACAACCCTTTGTTCATCTATGGCGGAGTCGGGTTAGGTAAAACTCACTTGATGCATGCGGTAGGGCATGCAATGAAAAAGAAAAATCCTGAAGCAAAGATAGTCTATTTGCACTCAGAGCGGTTTGTCGCGGATATGGTGAAGGCTCTTCAGCTGAAGGCTATTGACGAATTTAAACGGTTCTATAGATCTGTAGACGCTTTACTTATTGATGATATTCAGTTTTTTGCGGGGAAGGAAAGGTCTCAAGAAGAATTCTTCCATACCTACAATGCCTTACTTGAGGGCGGGCAGCAGATGATACTGACGTGTGATAGGTACCCTAAAGAAATTGATGGTGTGGAAGAAAGGCTGAAATCTCGATTTGGTTGGGGATTAACCGTGGCGGTTGAGCCTCCCGAATTAGAGACCAGAGCGGCCATTCTTATTAATAAAGCTCAGCAATCAGGAATGGATCTTTCAAAAGATGCAGCTTTTTTCATTGCTCAAAGAATTCGTTCAAATGTCAGGGAATTAGAAGGAGCTTTGAAAAGAGTGATGGCCCATGCTCAGTTCACAGGACGAGCTATTGATATAGATCTCATTAGAGAGTCTCTTAAGGATCTGTTAGCATTACAGGATAAGTTGGTGACAATAGATAACATTCAAAGAGTAGTGGCAGACTACTACAAATTGAAAATGTCAGATATGTTAAGCAAGCGACGAAGCAGGTCAGTAGCGCGTCCAAGGCAAGTAGCTATGTCCATTGCAAAGGAGCTAACAAGCCACAGTTTGCCTGAGATAGGAGAATCGTTTGGTGGGAGAGACCACACGACCGTTTTGCATGCTTGCCGCAAAGTAAAAGAACTTGAGGGCATGGATCGGGAGGTGCAAAGGGATTTGAAAAACTTGTACCGATCCTTATCTACTTAGTCCCTTATCATTGTTGCATTAGAGATATGGAGTTAATAAATAATTATGAAGTTTAGTTTATCGCGTGAAGCTATTTTAAAGCCTTTGCAGCTTGTTGTTGGCGTTGTTGAGCGGCGCCAGACTCTTCCCATCTTGTCTAATGTCCTCCTTTGTTTGGATGGCCAAAGGCTATCAATGACTGGGACTGATTTAGAAGTGGAAATTGTCGGAGTCACTGATACATCTGAGCCAGGCGAAGATGGAGATGTAACTGTTTCGGCTCGCAAACTTGTTGATATATGCCGTTCATTGCCAGATGGGGCAAAGCTTGATTTCTCCAGTAGTGATGGTAAGGCGATGATCAAGAGTGGCCGAAGTAAGTTCACGTTAGCAACATTACCAGCTAATGAATTTCCTTCGGTCGACGAAGGAGATAAAGCGGTAGATTTTATGGTTTCAGGTTCAATCATCAAGGGATTAATAGAGTCAACTTCTTTTGCGATGGCTCAGCAGGACGTGCGGTATTATTTAAATGGGATGTTGTGGGAACTGAAAGATAACAATCTCAGAGCAGTTGCTACAGACGGGCATAGAATGGCGCTCAGCGACAGCACTTGTGATGTATCTGTTGCCGAAACTATGACCTCAATACTTCCTCGCAAAGGCATAATCGAACTCTCGAGACTCTTGGATGAGGCAGACGTAAGAGTGGCTATGGGTTCAAATCATATACGCGTGACAGGAGCAGATTACTGTTTTACTTCCAAATTAGTCGATGGCGCCTATCCAGATTATGACAGGGTTCTTCCAAAGGGTGGGGATAAGGTGGTAGTGGGCGAACGCTCAGAGTTGAAGCAAGCTTTTGGTAGAGCGGCCATTTTGTCTAATGAGAAATATCGTGGTGTGAGGATAATGTTATCTGAGGGTGCGATAAGAATGGTTGCTAATAATCCTGAGCAGGAAGAGGCGGAAGAAGAGGTCTCAGTTGACTACTCTGGAGATGATCTTGAGATTGGATTTAATGTGAGTTACTTGCTTGATGTTCTAAATGTTATTAATGGCGATCAAGTTCGTATTACTTTGTCCAATTCTAACAGCAGTGCTTTGGTGGAAGACGCTGAAGATGGCTCGGCGGTCTATGTTGTCATGCCTATGCGCCTGTAACGTGCTAGCAGGAGAGACTGTGCTTAATTACACATAGGCCAAGTTGACATGCATATCTCTCATCTTGATATTTTTCAAGTTCGAAACCTTAAGCATCTTTCGTTAGATTGCCATCCATGCGCTAATGTAATACATGGCGCAAACGGCAGCGGGAAAACTAGCTTACTTGAAGCACTATATCTACTAGGACGAGGACGCTCCTTTCGTCATCGTGACTTGAGACTTGTGGTAAATCATAAATCTACAGAGCTCGTAGTATCAGCCAAAGTCTGTAAGACTGAACCTACCAAGATGCATCAAATAGGGATTAAAAGATCCTCCGATGGTGAATTTTCTGCAAGAATGGATGGGAAAACCCTGCAGACTGCCGGCCAACTAGCCTCCATTCTCCCTATTCAGCTCATTGACGCCCATAGCTTCAATTTACTGGAGGGCGGTCCTTTGCAGAGAAGGCAGTTCTTGGACTGGGGAGTGTTCCACGTGGAACCTGGTTATTCAGCTATTTGTAAACGCTTCCAAAAAGCTTTAAAACAGCGAAATCAACTGCTAAGACATGGTAGAATGCCACTAGAATCTTTGAAGGCATGGACTGCTGAGCTCCTGCCGTTAAGTGAACAGATCACTGCGAGCCGCCGCTGCTATATTAAAGGGTTGATTAGCTATATTAAATCGGCAGCATCTGCCTTTAAAGGGCTTGGAACGTTGGACGTTGAGTATTATCAGGGCTGGGATGAGCAGCGAGGTTTAGCAGAGGTCATGTCTGATGATGAGAAGCGAGACTTGTCATCAGGGGTTACTAACCATGGAGCTCACAAGGCAGATATAAGAATCAAGGTTGATGGTGTTGCCGCCTCAGAGAGTTTGTCCCGAGGACAAACAAAGTTGCTTGTATATGCGCTCAAGCTAGCTCAAGCTACCTATTTTAAAGATAGTTCAGGCGAATCATGCTTGTTCTTACTGGATGATCTTCCTGCTGAATTAGATTATCAGCATCGTCAGCAGGTGGTAAACTATCTCTATGAGCTGGGAAGCCAGTTTTTTATAACTGGTGTAGACGAAAGAGATTTTGAAAGTTTAATAAAAGACGGTAAGCATCAAATGTTCCACATGGAACATGGTGCTGTGATTTAAACGTACAGGAACTTATACAGTTATGTCTGAAGAAGAAAATTACGACTCGTCAAGTATTAAAGTGCTTAAAGGCTTGGATGCCGTGCGCAAGCGCCCAGGTATGTATATTGGTGATACCGACGACGGCACTGGCCTGCATCATATGGTATTTGAGGTAGTGGATAATTCAATTGACGAAGCTCTGGCTGGGCATTGTTCAGAGATTCGAATCGTTATTCACCCTAATGAGTCTATTTCAGTTTTCGATAATGGGCGGGGCATTCCAACAGAAATGCATGATGAAGGCGTTTCTGCTGCGGAAGTCATTATGACGGTACTCCATGCCGGTGGTAAATTTGATGATAATAGCTACAAAGTCTCTGGAGGCCTACATGGGGTAGGCGTTTCAGTGGTCAATGCGTTGTCAAAAAAAATGCGTCTTACCATTCGTCGTAACGGTCAAGTTCACGAGCAAACCTACAGTCATGGTGTGCCAGATGGGCCTTTAGAAGTAATTGGTGAGACGGAAGAGACTGGGACAGAGGTTTTCTTTGTACCTTCAGAAGATACTTTCACTAATATCAAATTCCATTTTGAGCAGCTTGCTAAGCGGTTGCGAGAGCTTTCCTTTTTAAATGCGGGCGTGCGCATTGTTCTGCAGGACGAAAGATCGGGTAAAGAAGAGGTTTATGCTTATGAGGGCGGCCTTAGCGCCTTTGTAGAATTTTTAAATACCAATAAAACAACCGTCAATAAGATCATGCATTTTAATACCGACCGAGAGGATGGCACCAGTGTTGAAGTAGCGCTGCAATGGAATGACGGGTTTCAAGAGAATATCCTTTGTTATACCAATAATATTCCTCAGAGAGATGGCGGAACGCATTTGGCCGGGTTTCGTTCTGCTTTAACTCGCGGATTAAATAGCTACATAGAGCGAGAGGGTATCAATGGGAAATCTAAAGTTAACACGACTGGTGACGACGCAAGAGAAGGATTAACTGCAATTATTTCGGTGAAGGTTCCAGATCCAAAGTTTTCCTCTCAAACTAAAGATAAGTTAGTTAGCTCGGAGGTAAAAACAGCTGTCGAGCAAGAAATGGGCGATAAATTTAATGATTATTTGATGGAGTATCCTCAAGAGGCGCGCAGTATTGTTAGTAAAATGATAGATGCAGCCAGAGCTAGAGAGGCGGCGAGAAAGGCAAGAGAAATGACTCGTCGAAAAGGTGCCTTGGACATTGCGGGGTTGCCTGGAAAATTAGCTGATTGCCAAGAGAAAGACCCAGCATTGTCGGAGCTCTATTTGGTGGAGGGAGACTCTGCAGGAGGGTCCGCTAAACAAGGTAGGGCCCGAAAGACTCAAGCTATTCTTCCGCTCAAGGGGAAAATACTAAATGTAGAGAAAGCACGGTTCGACAAAATGCTTTCTAGCGCTGAAGTTGGAACGCTAATCACAGCTCTGGGCTGTGGGATTGGAACTGAAGAATTTAATCTAGAGAAGCTGCGCTATCATACGATTGTTATCATGACAGATGCTGATGTGGATGGTTCGCATATTAGGACGTTATTGTTGACGTTCTTCTTTAGGCAGATGCGGGAATTGGTTGAGAATGGACATATCTTTATTGCTCAACCGCCCCTGTATAAGGTGAGTAAGGGAAAAAATGAGCAATATGTCAAGGATGATGCCGCATTGTTGGTTTATCTGACTCAAAAAGCCCTGGAAGGTTCAAGTTTACACGTCAATGCGAAGGCTCCCGCACTGCAAGGTGCTGCCTTAGAGGCACTGGTTAATCAATTTCGTCGCGTCGGTGACTTAATAGATCGTATGTCACTAGTTTACCCTCTTGAAATACTAAATACCCTAGTCTACACGTCGAGTCTTGACAGTAAACTTCTTCAAAAATGCGGCGAAGTTGAAGCATGGTGCAGTGAACTCCAGGAAAAATTAGGAAAAATTGAAACAGGCACACATCGCTATCAAGTCTCCGCTAAAGAAGATAAGGAACGAAAAGTTTACTTGCCTGAAATAGAAATTACCGCGCATGGTGTCCCTCATTACCACATGCTTGGTCGAGACTTCTTTAACTCAGGAGAATATGGGGCAATTGTGGAGTTGGGAAATGTCTTACAAGGACTTTTAGAGGATGGAGCTTACGTTAAGCGGGGTGAGCGCGAGAAACCTGTTGATAGCTTCAAAGAAGCGTTGGATTGGTTGATGGCTGAATCCAGACGAGGGATCAACACTCAGCGCTATAAAGGGTTGGGCGAAATGAATCCCGACCAGCTTTGGGAAACAACAATGGATCCGGACAGCAGGCGCATGCTAGTTGTTACTATCGAGGATGCTATAGCTGCCGATCAAATGTTTACTACTTTGATGGGGGATCAGGTAGAACCTAGGCGAGATTTTATCGAAACAAACGCTTTATCAGTGGTAAATTTAGATATTTAGATGCTACTTTTGGGTCTAAACGCGGAATAAAGAGTGACCTATTGGTTATTTTGTCCCAGCAAGCAACGATATATCCGCAACATCAGTAAACAGGTTGTGCAAATCAGTCAGTAAACTAAGTCGATTGTTTCTTAAAGATTTGTCTTCCGTCATTACCATCACTTCGTTAAAGAATCTATCGACTGGGTTTCGCAGCATGGCCAGCTTTTGAAGTGCACCGGCATAATCTCGATCCCTAACCAATGCTGTTGTGATGTTTTTAAGTCTGTCTACCGCCTTAGACAGCTCGATTTCTGCCTCATCAACGAGTAACGAGGTATTTAGCGGAGAAACTTTTTGTCCTTTCAACTGCTTTGTCAAAATATTTGACACTCGTTTATTAGCGGCAGCTAAATCTTGAGATTCAGGCAAAGAGGCGAAGCGAGACACCGCTTTTACACGAGAATCTATGTCAAGTGGATTTGATAAATCTAGTGCTGCTACCGATAAAAATATTTCAGGCGAAAGACCTTCCTCTTTGTACCAAGACTTAAATCTTTCCAATACGTAAGCAAGTACTTGCTTACGTATAAGATCAAGTGCCTTATTATCAATTTTGAGTTGATTCCCTGCTATATTAATAGCATCGTTGAGGTCTAAGTCAATCCCTCTATTGATGATAATACGCAGGACTCCGAGGCTTGCGCGTCTGAGCGCAAATGGATCTCGAGATCCGGACGGTTGTTGCCCAACACTAAAAATTCCAACTATAGTATCTAGCTTGTCAGATATTGCTAATGTTGCTCCAACTGCTGTTGCGGGAACATCATCCCCTGAAAAGCGAGGTAGATATTGCTCAAGTTGGGCTTCAGCTACATCTGGATGCTCGCCATCTTCTATTGCGTAATATCGACCCATGATGCCTTGGAGATCAGCAAACTCTCCAACCATGTCAGTAATTAAATCAGATTTACTGATTAGAGCAGCTCTTTCAGCTAATGTTTGGTCAGCACCAATTCTTGTTGCTATTTTTTTAGACAGCGCAGCAACTCGAATTGTTTTATCATACAAAGATCCTAACTTATCCTGGAAGACGACCGTCTTTAAATTATTTCTTCTCGTTTCGAGAGAAATCTTTGCATCATTTTTGTAAAAGAAAGCCGCATCCGCTAGGCGCGGACGAATTACTCGCTCGTTACCCTCTATGACTTTCTGTGGATCCTTGCTTGAAATATTGGCAACAGTTATGAACGCAGGCATCAAATGTCCAGCTTTATCAACAATATGGAAATATTTTTGGTGTTCCTTCATGGAAGAAATCAGAGCTTCGGGGGGTATTGAAAGAAAAGCTTTATCGAATTTTCCTAGAAGGGGCACTGGCCATTCGTTAAGTGCAGCTACCTCATCAATCAAAGCCAAATCCAAGACAGCAACGCCATTTATATCACTAGCAAGCTGACTGACTCCAGCCTGTATGATATCTCTGCGCTCATTAATATTTGCGATTACGAAGTTATCTCGCATTTGCGGTTCATAGCTCAGAGGGGATTCAATGACTATATCCCCAGAGCCATGAAATCGATGACCTTGGCTTATATTACTTGCACAGAGTCCTAAAATGTTCTCAGAACAGACCTCATTATTAAACAATAATACTGCCCATTGAACAGGGCGAACAAACTCTTCTTTACTATTCCCCCAACGCATTCGCTTTGGAATTGGCAGCTTACGCAAAGACTCGTTGAGCATGTTACCTAAAAGATCTCTGGTTAATTCTCCCTTTTGAGTCGAGCGATAGCAAAGCTTTTCCTGATGTCCATCGTGTTCTATATTATTTAAAAGTTCAGATGTGGCTATATTGTGCTTCTTTGCGAAAGCCTCGCCAGCCTTTGTGGGACTCTTGTTTTCTCCAAATGCAACTTTGGTTGGTGGACCCCAGGACACAAGGTTTTTGTCTGGTGCTGACACATCAAGCGCCGTGACCAACAATGCCAGTCGTCGAGGCGTTGCAAAAGTTTCAATATGATCAAATGATAGGTCTGAGTCATTAAAACAGGAGGTAAGCTCCTCCGCTAATGCGTGAGACAAAGTTATTAGTGCTTTAGGTGGGAGCTCTTCGGTACCCAGTTCGAACAGCAAATCAGACTTCATTTTAAGTCACCACTGAATCGATTAAGTACCTCTGCGGCAATCTCCTTATTAGCAAGTGGAAATCCAGCAGCCATTCTAGAATTGAAATAACCTTGAGCAGCACCACGGGCTAATGTCCGAACTCTCAGGATGTAGCGCTGCCTTTCAGTAACCGAAATTGCCTTACGTGCATCAAGTAAGTTGAATACATGAGAAGCTTTCATAACCATTTCATATGCAGGAAGGGGTAAATTACTTTCGATCATTTTCTGGCAATCTTGCTCGTGCTGATCGAAGGAGTTAAACAAGAAATCAACGTCAGCATGTTCAAAATTATACTTAGACATTTCAACTTCGTTTTGCAGAAATACATCTCCATAGGTAACGAAGTTTTCCGAACTTTTTGCCCAAACCAGGTCATAAATGCTATCAACTCCTTGCAGATACATTGCAATACGCTCTAAACCATAGGTAATTTCTCCGGTCACTGGATAGCATTCAAGACCTCCGACCTGCTGAAAATATGTAAATTGGGACACCTCCATACCGTTCAACCAGACCTCCCATCCAAGACCCCATGCTCCAAGAGTAGGTGATTCCCAGTTGTCCTCAACAAATCTAACGTCATGAGTCAAAGTATCAATACCCAGGGCGCGCAGAGACCCTAGGTACAGCTCTTGAAAATCCTTTGGGGACGGCTTCATGACCACTTGGAACTGATAGTAATGCTGTAAACGATTTGGATTTTCTCCATATCGACCATCCGTCGGCCGACGAGATGGCTGAACATAGGCGCTGTTCCAAATCTCTGGACCAATAGCCCGTAAAAAGGTTGCAGGATGAAATGTGCCTGCACCCACTTCCATATCCAGAGGCTGCATAATGACACAGCCTTTAATTGCCCAATATTCTTGAAGCTTGGCAATAAGGTCTTGAAAAGTATCCGGTGCTTTGGGAAGTTCAGTCACAACAAAAAAATTCTCTTAATAAAATATTAAAAATGCCAGTACGTAATTATAAAGCTGTGTAGGCATAAAGATAGCGTTTTAAAGTACCGATTAAAACTAATTAGCTGACCATGAGCAGTCGTCTTTATATATAATTACAAACTGTTATCTAGGCTATTAAGTCCTGATAGTCCCTAGCGGGTTAACTGGTTATTGTTGCTATTTATGACTACGAATAAGATAAAAAATATAGCAGTATTATGTGTGCTTAGATTGTTTTCATGGTTTCCTCTAAGCGTGGGTCGATTAAAAGGGCGATGCTTGGGACGATTGGTGTTCGCTTTAAATTTAAAGCCCGCGAGAATAGCAAGGTTCAATATTGATCGTTGCTATTCTGATCTTTCCTCAAAAGAACGCGTCGAACTTTGTAAATTAAGGATGATGCATCTAGGCCAGTCTGCATTTGAGATGCCAAAAGTTTGGCATAAAGGTAACCCATGGGTAACTCAAAAAATCATTTCGATTGAGGGGTTAGATTTATTCAAACAAAGTATCTCAGATGATCGAGGAACTATTTTAATTATTCCTCATCAAGGTAACTGGGAGGTGGTTGGATTATGGGCATCTCAGATGCAGGCAATGACATCGCTTTATGACCCACCACGACTTGAGGCGCTTGAGAGTTGGATCAAGAGTGCACGGGAACAATCTGGAGCAGTACTGGTTCCTACTAACATTAGAGGAGTAGCGGCATTGGCCAAAGCACTTCATAGAGGTGAAATGACAGGTATTTTACCTGACCAGCACCCGCCAGCTTCGGGTGGACGATTGGCTCCTCTCTTAGGCATTGAAACCAGAACTATGACTCTGATTTATAAACTTTTAAAGAAATCCGGCGCCCAAGCGATTATGGCCTCTGCTTTACGGGTCTCAGGTGGTTGGACTCTTCATTTTACTCACGTTAGCAATGAAATATATAGTGATGATGAGGCAACGAGCTTGGCGGCACTTAATAAAGGCGTAGAGGATGTCATTGCATTAGCCCCTGATCAGTATCAATGGGAATATAACCGATTCAGAGAAATACCATTAGGTGAATCAATACATGATTAGATTAATTTATTTTTTATTACGATTATGTAGTAGAGGCAACTGTGCTTGATAATAGTCAATGTCATTATTCGGGGATATTCGATTGGGTAGATCTAACGTTAGTTTCTCGGAGCGCTATCCCGATCCATTGGTACGAGTGGTTGGCTGATCGCGGCTCGTTGACAGAAAGATTGATTGACGCAAGTAACGGCCAACTTTTAGTTAAAGTAATTAGTCAGATGGACATGTTGCCTAGCTATTCGGAAGCGGACGCCTTGAATGTAAGCCAAAGCTCGCCTATGTTAATTAGACAAGTTGTTCTAAGTGGACAAGCGACCCCTTGGATATTTGCACGAAGTGCCATACCTCTCTCCACGCTAACGGGACGACAGTCCTCATTGCGTGATATTGATAGCCAACCTCTTGGTGCTGTTCTTTTTAACGATTCCTCAATGACTAGAGCACCAGTCCAGATTGCTCGTCAAACTGCTTCGAGCTTTTCTGTGCCATCGACTGTTTGTCCTCAAGAGGAAATTTTGTGGGCACGCAGGTCAGTCTTTTTACTCGAAAACAAACCGCTCTTAGTTGCCGAGATATTTTTACCTACGTTTAAACCCTATAATCAGCTTTTAGACCAAAACAGATAATTCAATGAGCCCGTCCGCTGAGATAAGAGTCGAAAAAGTTTCTAATCGCTGGCTAAGGTTAATGCGATTAGACAGACCCATTGGGGTATATTTATTACTTTGGCCTACGCTGTGGGCGCTTTGGTTTGCAGGATCAGGAGTACCCTCAGTAAAGAACTTAGTAATATTCTTAGCAGGGTTAATAGTCATGCGCGCAGCTGGTTGTGTTATCAACGACTATGCTGACCGTCATGTTGACGGATTAGTGGAAAGGACTAAAACTCGACCGCTCCCAGCTGGAGAGATAAAACCAAATCAAGCATTGCTTCTTTTTTTCTTTCTTATCGTTATTGCATTGGCTTTAGTGCTGATGACTAACCTCTTAACGATTTTGTTGTCCGTTGGTGGGCTGTTAATTACCTTTTTATACCCATTCATGAAACGTTTTACGAATTTACCTCAACTGGGATTGGGAGTAGCGTGGGCTTGGGTAGTTCCTATGGCTTTCGCCGCAGAAACCAAAGAGCTCCCAGCAGAATTATGGATAATATTTTTTGCTATTGTCACTTGGACGATAGCATTTGATACCTACTACGCGATGGTTGATCGTGACGACGATTTGAAGATAGGGGTTAAATCGACAGCTGTATTGTTTGGTCGTTATGATCATTTGGCCATAATTTCTCTTCAAACAAGCTTTTTAGTCTTGTTGATATTTGCGGGACTTCTTTTTGATAGAGGCTGGATATATTTTGTATCACTCGCAATTGCAGCAAGTTTTTTTATTAATCAATATTTAGCAACTAGAGATAAAGAGCGTGAGGCTTGCTTTGCAGCATTTTTAAATAACCATCGCGTTGGCATGGTAATTTTCTTGGGTATTGCGACTGACTACCTTGTTTTGAGCTAAGCTAGTGTGATCATTATTTAATTTTTTCGCCAAATCAATAAATGATTATTTGCAGGTAGATCGTTATTTTCTGAAAAGACTAAATTATTTTTTCTGGCAAGATCATTGATGGCATCAAATTTCCTGATACCTTGATGAGCACCTCTAGATTTGAGCTCTGCATCAAAGGCTTTATTAGATGGGGCCATTTCTCTCCCCTTAAAATCAAAGGGCCCGTATAGGCAAAAACGACCGCCTGAAGGTAGCACGCAAGCTGCTTTTGTCACAAAAACCTCTACTTCTGGCCAAGCCATTATATGAGCAGTGTTGGCACTGAAAATTGCATCGAAGGTCGCTTGTGGCCAGGAATTTTTAACAACATCTAGGGCTATAGGAGCGTGAACATTGTGTATCTGCTCTTCTTCCAACCACTTTTTAATGCCCTCGTGATTCTCAATACGATCACTGGTACACCATTCCAGATGGGGTAGGTGACGCCCAAACCAAACAGCATGCTGGCCCGTGCCACTGCCAATTTCTAAGACGGTATTACAACCTTGCAGGACACGCTTAAGGATATTAAGGATTGGATCGCGATTGTTCAGGCAGGCCTGAGAGAACGGCCTATCCAAAGAAAATCACTAAGATGGTGGATTTTATCCCCGGGTAAAGACCCATCGATCTCCCTCAGTCAAAGTAGAGTTAAAGCTATAGTCATCACTGTCAAATGTTTTTATTAACTCGACATCTGAAATTCTATTTTTAATGATGAACGCAGCCATTAGACCTCTGGCCTTCTTAGCAAAGAAACTGATAATTTTGTATTTACCATCTTTATTGTCCATAAAGACGGGCGTGACAATGCGCTTAGGTATAGTTTTTTCTTGCGTCGCTTTAAAGTACTCATTTGATGCAAGATTGAGAAGCACATCCTCTGGCTGTCCCAGCAAATTGTTTATTTCTTTGTTGATAATTCCATCCCAAAAGGAATACAAATCAGGCCCCTTACTATTAGCAAACTTGGTCCCCATTTCAAGACGATAAGGCTGCATAAGGTCAAGTGGCCTTAAAATCCCGTAAAGACCAGACAGGATTCGAAGATTATCTTGAGCCCAATTAAGATCTTGACTGCTCATCGACTCAGCAGAAAGCCCTTGGTAGACATCGCCCTTGAAAGCGAGCACTGCTGGACGAGCATTGTTACTATTAAAGGGAGTTCGCCACTCCTGAAAACGCTCATAATTAAGAGCGCCTAATTTGTCGCTTAGCCCCATTAGCGCACATACTTCCTGAGGAGTCAGTGTTTTAAGTCCTTCAAGTAGTTTTTTTGAGTGTTCCAAAAGAGCGGGTTGTGTATGGTTACTCACTTTAACTGGAGTAGCATAGTCAAGTTTTTTCGCCGGAGAGATTACGGTAAGCATCATATTTATTTACCTGTATATAAAGTATTGCGATAGCCTATAACCTGATTATAACAAGCTTTATGCAACTGTTTAGATTTATAGACGTCTAAGTTGTCTAACTCAGATCTCATGTAAACAGATGTTATGAGAGTTTTATGCGACCAAAATCGACTAATTTGATTATGAGGATAAATGTTTAAAACACGGTATTTTTTATTAATTATAGTGATAGCGGCCCAGTTCGTCCTTGGGTGCAGCACGAACCCTGTGACTGGGAAGCAGGAGCTATCGTTATTATCGAGTAACCAAGAAATTAATATCGGAGAGAAAAACTATGGTTCTTATCGTCAGGCACAGGGTGGAGACTATTATCTTGATCCTTCACTGCAAAGCTATGTGTCTGGTGTAGGAGCAAAACTTGCACAGGTCAGTGATGCTCCCAACTTACCCTATGAATTTGTAGTTTTAAACAACAGTATGCCTAATGCTTGGGCACTTCCAGGAGGAAAAATAGCGATTAACAGAGGATTGCTCGCATATTTAGAGGACGAGGCGCAGTTAGCGGCTGTATTGGCACATGAGATTGTCCACGCCGCAGCCCGCCATGGAGCTTCTCAGATGACTCGGGGAGCACTGACCAACCTTGGTTTAATAGCTATTGGAGCGGGCATAGAAGGCAAGACAAATACTCAGCTCTATGACGCAGCATCTCAGGTCGGTATAGCGGCTTGGATGTCAAAATACGGGAGAGACGATGAGTTGGAGTCAGATTACTATGGGATGGAATATATGGTCAGGGCAGGTTATGACCCGCAGGGTGCAGTGGAATTACAAAAGGCCTTCGTGGCCTTGAATAAAGGCAGCCAGCCAGATTTTGTTAACGCGCTGTTTGCTAGCCATCCACCCTCTCAAAAACGATTAGAGGCGAATCAGGTACATGCAAAAAATTATCCATCAGGGAGACGCTATAGGCAGAGATACCTAAATGCAATTGCGCAAGTAATTAAAGATCAGCCAGCATATGATTTTGCAAAACAGGCTCATGAGAAACTTAGAAAGAAACAGCCTAAGGAAGCTTTGCGAGACCTAGACAAAGCGGTCCTTGCACAAAATAATGAATTTTCATTTTGGCTGATGCGTGGTTATGCCTGGGCAATGTTAGGCAATAATAAAAATGCTGAACTGGCCTTTACGACTAGTATTATCAAAAACCCAGCTCATTACAGAGCATATCTTGAGAGGGGCATACTACTTTACGATCAAGGACAGAGAGAAAAAGGCATTAGCGATATTAAGCGTAGTCATGCAATTTTGCCCACGGCCAAAGGTAGCTATTACCTTGGCGAGCAGGAGATGGCCATGAAAAATTATGCTAGAGCTAAAAGCTATTATTCAGAGGCATCTAACAGTCCTGGAAAATTTAGAGAATTGGCTCAACAAAAAATGATGGTGGCTGATCAAAACCTAAACCCCAAAAAGTATATCCAAGCCAAAGTTGTTATTGTGGAACCGGCTCAAGTTGGTATTAAGTTAACTAATCTGGGAACAGTCCCTATACACAATATCCAAATTTGGATATCTAATGGACAAACAACCCAAAATATTTTGTGGCATAAAAATATTAATTCTAAAAAATCAGCGATTATCCGCTCCCAATTTAAAGTTGGAGTCTCCTCATTAAGTGATCAGTTGTTTCAAGTAGGCGTAACGAATGCAGTTATTGCACCTTAGTCTATCTTCAAACTCTCTTTTGCCGCTCATGTCAGATGATTACCTGTCGATATACTAGAGAGATATGTCTAATTGCGGCTATGCTCTATTGAATTATTGCTCCTTGATCATTAGAGTAATGCATTAAATGATTATCGGAAGCTCAAACTAATTATCTGCTAAGGCATCAGGTTAATTTGATGAAAGAAGAACGTCCGCCATGTGTGTTCTGTCAAAGAGTCAGAATTTTTGCAGGGCTTGCAATAGTGACTGTGGCATTGTTGGCAACAAGGACAGATATTGTATTTTTATCTGATATCGACCTTAACAATCTATTTTTTAAGTTTGTTGTAGCAATGTTCGTGGGTCTTTTTATTTGGAAAGTCGTTCAAGAATATTGGGTAGTTGATAAGGAAGATAAAGGTGAAAAAGACTAACAATTGCTGGGAGTGTAGGTACTTTAAAATAACTCATCAGCCATCAAGGCCTTATGCTTGTGACGCTATGGGCTTTAAATCTA
>ERZ802822.309-NODE-309-length-35175-cov-7.572084_pt1 | contig 35175 bp, 34 predicted proteins | sample MGYA00345649_ERZ802822 | MGnify/ENA primary metagenome ERZ802822 (study PRJEB30503, sample SAMEA104212359) | marine metagenome | biome: Westerlies Biome; feature: [SRF] surface water layer (ENVO:00010504) within the epipelagic zone...; material: water...
GATGTCATCGTCAGCAGAGAGTTTGCGGCATCTGCCGTGGCTCAGGTGCGCAAGATCAATGACGTTGCCGCGGACGAAATGATTTTAGATATTGGCCCGACCACTGCACGCGCATGGGCTCAAGAGCTTTTGGACGCCAAAACGATTCTATGGAATGGCCCGGTGGGAGTATTCGAGTTCGACCAATTCGGTGAAGGCACCAGAGTGTTGGCCGAGGCTGTGGCGCAGAGCGAGGGCTTTTCCATCGCCGGAGGTGGCGATACATTAGCCGCGATCGATAAATATGCAGTTAGCGATGGTGTGTCTTATATTTCCACAGGCGGCGGTGCGTTTCTAGAATTTGTCGAAGGCAAGGTTTTGCCTGCAGTGGATGTACTGGCAGCGCGAAGCGCAGACTAACTGCATGGGCAAATCCGCTAAAACTATTTTTATGAGCAGGAGAACATCATGGCTCTAATCAGTATGCGTCAATTATTGGACCATGCCGCTGAAAACAATTACGGCGTGCCGGCATTCAATGTAAATAACTTAGAGCAGATGCGCGCCATCATGGAAGGGGCTGAGGAAACTCAGTCGCCTGTGATCGTGCAGGCATCGGCGGGCGCGAGAAAATACGCGGGACCGACCTTTCTGCGCCATTTGATCCTTGCGGCGATCGAGGAGTTTCCTGATATCCCAGTGGTGATGCATCAAGACCATGGGGCCTCGCCGGCGGCGTGCCAGCGCTCAATTCAATTAGGGTTTAGCTCCGTGATGATGGACGGGTCGCTGCTTGAGGACCAAAAAACCCCAGCCGAATACGATTACAACGTTGACGTAACGCGCAGAGTTGTTGATATGGCTCATGCGTGTGGTGTTTCGGTTGAAGGGGAGTTGGGCTGTCTTGGTTCGTTGGAATCTGGTACCGCGGGTGAGGAAGATGGTGTTGGTGCGGAGGGCATCTTGTCTCTGGAGCAGATGCTTACCGATCCTGAGCAAGCCGCAGATTTCGTGCACAAAACCGGAGTGGACGCACTGGCGATTGCCATCGGCACGTCTCACGGTGCTTACAAATTCAGCCGCCCGCCGACAGGCGACATTCTTGCAATCGAGCAGGTTAAGGCGATTCATAGCCGCTTACCGAACACGCATCTTGTGATGCATGGCAGTTCGTCAGTGCCGCAAGACTTGCTCGCAGAAATTAATCAATATGGCGGAGAAATTCCTGAAACCTACGGCGTGCCGGTAGAGGAAATTCAGCAGGGCATTAAGCATGGGGTGCGAAAAGTAAATATTGATACAGATCTGCGGCTTGCCTCAACTGCGGCGATTCGTAAATTTCTGGCAAACAATAAATCCGAGTTTGATCCGCGCAAATACTTGGCGGCTTCTACCGACGCGATGAAAGCAGTGGTAATTGATCGCTACAAAGCCTTTGGTACTGAGGGACAGGCGCAAAAGCTCAAGCCCTATTCTCTTGATGCCATGCACGATCAGTATTCTTCCGGTGCGTTAAATCAGGTGATTCAATAATCGCCTCGAATCGGTAACGTGACAGAAACGCGCGGTCGCAGCTCATTCGATGATGCCAATCTTTTGGCAGCATTGGCGTGTTATCCGGTAGACGACCTTGGGTACAGTCCGGCAGATGGTCTAGCGTTAGAAGAGTATTACGCGTTCTATGCGTTGAACTTCCAGCATACAGAGTCTGCGATGGGTATTGTTGGCGTAGCCGGTCAGCGCATTGCTGTGCAGACGTTCAAGCCAACGACTAATCACAATGGTCGGTGGGCGTTGGTCAGCCATGGCTATTACGACCACGCTGGGCTGTATGGGCACCTAATCGAAGCGTTGTTGCAGCGTGGCCTTGGCGTGTTGATTTTCGATCACCTTGGCCATGGCTTATCTACCGGGCAGCCAGCGACGATAGATCGCTTTCAAAGTTACGTCGAAGTCTTGGCCTGCATACACGGCCTAGCTGACGAAATAATCGGTTGCGAACCGAGTCACTGGATCGGGCAGAGCATGGGCGGAGCGTTACTGATGGAATATGAGCAACAGCGGCGGCTTTCGCCCAGCGGCGAACTCATTTTGTTTGCGCCATTGGTGCGGCCCTACGGATGGCCGGTGCTGCAGTGGTATTTCGTATTGATTAAGCGTTGGATCACAGCGCGACCCCGCGATATGCGCAGTAATATGCAATCAGAGTTCACCGAGTTCTTGGCCAGAGATCCTTTTCAAGCGAATATTCTGCCGGTGGCTTGGGTACAAGCTATGGTGGATTGGTTCACACAGTTTGAAACTTACTCGGGGAGCAAGCTAAAGGCCAAAATTATCCAGGGATATGCCGATAAAACTGTCAGCTATCGGCATAACATACCGGTCTTGAGCCGCCGCTATCAACGCGCCAGTATTCTTACGTTACCTAATGCTCGGCATCACTTAGTCAATGAAACTGGTGCTGTGCAACAACAAATGTGGACGTGGCTAGACGGCGAGTGCCGCTGGTGACAATCGGACCACCCACGGCCCTAGGAGGTAAGGCGTGCTCTCAGAGATCTTAAGTAACAAACAGATCCACACGGACGAAGACAGTCTGCAGCACTGGGGTAAGGATTGGACCAATGGCTTCAAGGTCTCACCGAGCGCAGTAGTGTTCCCAGAAACTGTCGAGCAGCTTCAAGAGTTAGTGCGCTATGCGATTTCTGCAGATGTGAAGTTGGTGCCCAGCGGAGGGAGGACTGGACTCTCTGGCGGTGCGGTGGCCAGCAATGGCGAGGTGGTGGTGTCCTTTGATCGAATGAATCAAATTTTGGACTTCTCGGAGCAAGACCGCATTGTGACCTGCCAACCAGGGGTGATTACCGCCAATTTGCAAAATTTCGCGGAACGGCAGGGGCTTTTCTATCCAGTCGACTTCGCTTCTTCTGGCTCGAGTCAAATAGGCGGTAATGTCTCGACTAATGCTGGTGGTATTAAAGTTATTCGTTATGGGCTGACCCGAGATTGGGTCGCAGGCCTGAAAGTCGTAACCGGCACGGGTGCCCTATTAGACTGCAACGCGGGTTTGGTAAAAAACGCCACTGGCTACGACTTTCGCCACTTAATGATTGGAGCGGAGGGTACCTTAGGATTGCTGGCAGAGATCGACGTGCAACTGACTGCGATGCCGGAACCTCAGATCGTTATGGTTATGGGTGTGCCGAATGTCGTTGATCTTTTGCAGATACTGCAGACCTTTAATGCGGCGTTGACGCTATCTGCATTCGAGTTCTTCTCTGACCTCGCGTTGCAAAAGGTTCGCGATCATCGCAGTTTGCCGGCACCGTTGGGTCAGCCGGAGGCGTTTTATGCGCTGGTGGAGTTTGACCAGTCGGCTAATAGTGCGGCTGAAGCGGCCTTTGCCGCCTGTATGGAATCTGGCTGGGTAACTGATGGGGTAGTCAGTCAATCGGAAGCCCAAGCGGCAGCACTTTGGCAGTTGCGCGAAGGAATTTCTGAGGCAATCGCGCCATATACCCCATATAAGAATGACTTGTCTGTGCGCATTAGTGATGTGCCGGATTTCCTAGCGGACGTGGACAGTTATGTCGCCGGTAGCTTTCCTGACTTCGAAGTGTGTTGGTATGGGCATATCGGTGATGGCAACTTGCATCTGAATATTTTGCGTCCAGAACATATGAGTGTTGAGGAGTTCTTTCATCACGGTCACGCCATGAGTCCAAAAATCTTTGCTCTAGTCGCGCAGCGACGCGGCAGCATCTCAGCAGAGCATGGGGTTGGCCTGCTGAAAAGAGACTTTTTAGATTTTTCTCGTAGCTCAGAGGAAATAGCCTTGATGCGCGGTTTAAAAGATTTGTTTGATCCGCATGCGATCTTCAATCCGAATAAGTTATTGCCTGCGATTGATGGGCTTGCCGCAGATGCAGACTAGCCTATCTCGATAATTTCGTCTGGGGTGGCGAGCAGGATGCAATCGGCGGGCGACAGAGCGAACAGGCCGTTACACACCACGCCAGGGATGTTATTGATGCTGGTTTCCATTGCCTCGGGTTGGTCAATGCACAACTCATGCACGTCAAGAATCCAGTTGCCATTATCTGTCACCACATTCTCCCGCCACTCGGGGCGTCCGCCTAACGTCACTAATTGTCTAGCGACGACGCTGCGTGCCATAGGTATGATTTCTACAGGTAGCGGGAAGGCGCCTAGCTGCTCCACCCGTTTGCTGGCATCAGCGATGCAAATAAACTGCTCAGCAGCGCTGGCTAGGATTTTTTCGCGGGTCAGGGCGGCGCCACCGCCCTTAATTAATTGCTTTGCATTGTTCAGTTCATCGGCGCCATCGATATAAACGTCAACGCTGGGGGCGGCGTTAAGATCTAGCACAGGGATGCCCAATTTCTGCAGCCGCGCTGTTGATGCGTCGCTAGAGGAAATTGCGGCGTCAAAGGTGTGTTTGATGGCTGCGAGTTGATCGATGAAACAATTGGTCGTGGAACCGGTTCCGACCCCAATGACGCTTTTACTGGACAGCAGCGGTGCAATTTTTTTTATCGCTGCCGCAGCGGCCCTCGCTTTCTGCTCGTGGGCGAGATCTACAGCGCCTGATTTTAATTCGCTAATGGCTGGTTCCTGTTGGCGATTCGAAGGAAAATGGTGACATGTTAGAAACCTATGTAAAGAAAATTCTGTCCTCGCGAGTTTATGAGGTTGCGGACGAAACGCCCTTAACTCGAGCGGCGAGCTTGAGTCAACGCTTGGGTGTGGATGTGCGCCTTAAGCGTGAAGACTTGCAGTCTGTATTTAGCTTCAAGCTGCGCGGCGCGTACAACAAGATTAGTCAATTGCCCGCCGACGAGCTTGCCCGTGGTGTTATTACTGCATCAGCAGGAAATCACGCCCAAGGCGTTGCCCTGGCGGCTCAGCGATTGGGCATCAAAGCTACGATTGTGATGGGTCGTAATACGCCAAGTATTAAGGTGAACGCTGTTCGCGCGCGCGGCGCAAAAGTTATTTTACATGGCGATAGTTATGACCAAGCGTCTACTCACGCTGCAGCAATGGCGGCAGCGGAGCGTTTAGTTTATGTCCCGCCTTATGATGATGTTGATGTGATTGCCGGTCAGGGAACGATCGGTATGGAAATTGTTAACCAGTATCCTGGTGATCTCGACTCTATTTTTGTCCCTGTTGGCGGTGGCGGTTTAATCGCCGGTATAGCAGCCTACGTAAAATATTTGCATCCAAAAACTAAGGTGATTGGTGTAGAAGCAGAGGGCTCGGCGTGTTTGTACGCGGCGCGACAGGCAGGTAGACGAGTGCGTTTGCCTGCAGATACCTTAGATCTGTTTGCCGATGGCGTTAGCGTTGCGCAAGTGGGTGCAGCACCCTTCAAGATAGCCAAGCACTATGTTGACGATGTGGTATTAGTGAATACTGATGAAATTTGCGCTGCCATAAAAGACGTTTTTGAGGATGCTCGATGTGTCGCGGAACCCGCCGGCGCATTGGCTATTGCCGGTATGAAACGGTATCTGGCTCGGGCTAGTGGAATTGAATCCGCGGTAGCCATCGTCAGTGGCGCTAACGTTAATTTTGATCGTTTACGGCACATTTCTGAGCGAGCGGAGCTCGGCGAGGAGCGGGAAGCGATTCTGGCGGCAAAGATTGACGAGCAGCCTGGCAGTTTCCTGCGGTTTTGCAAAGCGCTAGGCCGCCGCGCAATCACCGAATTTAATTACCGCTCTGCAGACGCCGATAGCGCACACATTTATGTGGGACTTGGCGTTGACTCCCAAGCGGACCGAGAGGGGGTGGTTAAGAGCTTGCAGGAAAAGCATTACGGCGTTCTCGACATGACAGATAACGAAGCGGCTAAATTGCATGTCCGTCACATGGTAGGCGGCAGAAGTCCTGAAGGAATTGACGAGTTGCTGTATCGGTTTGAGTTTCCTGAACGCCCCGGCGCCTTGCTGCAGTTCTTGACGGGTTTAGGTCAGCGCTGGAACATCAGCTTATTCCATTATCGTAACCATGGGTCAGCTTGGGGGCGGGTATTGGTGGGATTTACTGCGTCCAAGAAAGATCAGCCAGCGTTGAATAAATATCTAAGGCAGATTGGCTACCGGTTTTGGTCGGAGCAAGATAACCCCGCGTATAAAATGTTTTTACAGTAATCGCCTTGATGTTCACTGCGAGTGCTTAAGCCATTCGTCCTCAAAGGCCAGTAGGGTGGTATCCGTTATGCGGTCAACGTACAGCCTGCCGTCGAGGTGGTCGAATTCGTGTTGCATTACGGTAGCCAGAAAGCCCCGTAATTCGAGAACCTCAGTTTGTTTTGCGGTGTTTGTATAGGTTACCCGTATATGCTGCGGTCGTTCCACGAACCCGCGTAGGCCAGGCACGGATAAGCAGCCCTCCCAGTAGCCTTCGCATCGCGTATCGAGGACTTCGATAACGGGGTTGAAAAATACCGTAAGCGGCATCGCTTCTATATCGCCGTAGCGGGTGGGTCCTCCAGGAATGTCGATGATAGCCAGACGCAGGTCCTCGTTGATTTGTGGCGCCGCCAGACCTATACCGCCAGAGTCTTTAAGGGTGTCCACCATGTCATCTAAAAGGCGCTCCATGTCAGGGCTATCCATATGGGCATCGGCAACAGGCGCAGCGATGCGTCGTAAGTTGGGGTGGCCCATTCGGAGGATCTGTCTTACTGCCATACTTTCCTGCTTAGTGGAATTGTCTAAAGGCCTCGTCCGTTACGACCATATCTAGTGGCACATCCCATCCCTCGCGGGGTAATAAAGACGGTGTTTGTTGTTCGCTAAAGGCAATGCCGATAAGAGTAGGACGTTCGGTGGGGTCGGAAAAAAAACGATCATAGTAGCCGCCACCCATTCCCAGTCGACTGCCACGTTCATCGAACGCAACTAAGGGCACTAAGGCGCAATCAAGTTCACTGGCGCGGGCAGGGGTGCTTTGGTCTGCCGGTTCCAGTAAGCCGAAACGATTTCTTTGCAGTTCGGCGTTCGGATCCTGTTTGACAAAAATCATGTGCCCGCGCTCCTCGTTGATACAGGGCAGGAAAATCGACTGCTGGCGCTGCCATGCAAAATTGATAAACGCGCCAATCCATGCCTCCTCCGGGCTTGCCAAATAGGCCGCTATGCGCTGAGCAGTATTTAGGATGGGTAATGCTTCCAGACGCCGATTGATCCGCTCGCTTTTATGGGTACGGCAAGCAGCATCCAGGTGCTGACGCAACGATCGGTAATGGGCGCGTAGTGTGGGCCGGTTTGTCATGCCTACATCATCGACTGACGAAAAAAATGTTCCCGGTGATGCCGCTGTTGGTTTGCCCTGAACCGTTGAGATTCAAGGCGGAGACCCCAGCCAAGCCGAAGGCGACCCATAATATTGGGTATGCACACTGGCCTAGCGAAAGAATCTCCTGAGGTTTATATAACGGCTCAAGGACGCGACCACTGGCTAACATCCCAGGAACACAAGAAGTATAACCACTAATGGCCTGGCCACCAGCGGAGATTTCTTAACTCTAAGTCAGATTTTCATCTGTTTATTTTCGTTAATGGCATCCGCGACCCGATCGCTGAGTTTCTGCACTCGTTCAGTAACAAGGTCGTGTGCTTCGGCATGCTTGCTTTTGCTTTGCAATAACTCGTTGCAGACATTTAATGCGGCCATGACAGCGACTCGATCAAGCCCGACGACGCGGCCAGAGGAGCGAATAGATTCCATTAATGTGTGTAGATAGTGGGCAGCTTCGCGCAGCGATTGTTCCTCGCCCGCAGGGCAAGCGACTTGATAATCCTTGCCGACAATAGAAACGGTGAGGGTATTACTTTCTGTTGTCATTACTGCTCTCTCTCCGGGCGAGGTCTTAGATGCGCTGTAAAGTCAGCTGCGCTCTAGGGATTTCAGGCGCGTAATCATCGCTTGGACGCCGGTTGTGGCGGTCTGGTTTTTTTCCAGCAACTTGGCGCGTTCGAGGCTCCACTGCTGCTGCTGTGCGCGCAAAGCTCGATTCTCGTTGGCCAGGACTTCGGTCAGTGTGATCAGATCGTCGACACGACGCGCTAATTGATCGAGTTGTATGGATTGATCACCTACGTCATTCATAGAGCTTTACTAGTATTTCTGCGGACAGTGCGTAATAGTTTGCGCCCTTTAATGTTTATTGTGTAGCCCCTCCGCAGTGTCCGATTTAGATCATAAAGCGCAACTCGCATCCGTGCTGCTGTCTCGTCAAGAACTCCATGGCATGGTTGCAGGTTTTATTGCCGCCTCAGCCTGCCCCACGGTGGAAGATTTTCCGCTCAGTGAATTAGTTGCCCTAGCGGGTGATCAAGCGCTCACCGACGAACCCGCCGTCTTGGATTTTGTTGCAGCGAGTTTACTTAACCTGCGCGATGAAGATTTGGGTTTTGCTCCGTTGATTGCGGATGATGACGAGCCGCTGGCTCAACGAGTTGACGAATTAGCAGAATGGTGCGGCAGTTTTCTCAGCGGTTTTGCTGGAGCGAACGCCACAGGCCGCGATCAGTTACCCGTGGACATCCAAGAAATCATCCGCGACTTTGCGACGTTATCGGCCATGGGCGCTGACGTGGAAGTTGCAGACGCGGACGCTGAATCTGCGCAAGACGAAGAGTCCTTCAGCGAAATATATGAATACGTTCGTGTCAGTGTCTTGCTGGTGCTCGCGTTGCTTGACGAAGAGCAGCCTGATGTCGAACAGGGCCCTGTGCAGTGACCCAAATCGATCAGGCGGAATTTGCTCAACGCCGGCGCCAACTGATGGATGCCATGGAGCCGGGATCCATCGCCCTAGTGCCTGGCGCGACCACGCAGCGCCGTAATCGCGACATCGACCATGCATTCCGCCAAGACAGCGATCTTTGGTACCTATGTGGGTTCGACGAACCGGATGCTGTGCTTGTTTTAGCGCCTGAACGCGGTCAGGGTGAAGTGATTATGTTTTGCCGTGACCGAGATGTTCGAGCGGAGCAATGGGATGGTGGAATTTGTGGTCCGGAGCGTATTGTAGAGCGCTATGGGGTGGATGTTGGTTTTCCAATCGCTGACTTGGACGACATTGTGCCGGGACTATTGGAGGGTCGTCGGCGCATCTATTTGACCATGGGCGAATACCCTGCGTTTGATCAACGCCTGTTGAGCTATGTGGCGACCATTCGCAGTCGAGAAGCCGGTGGCGCGATGCCTCCTGGGGAATTTGTATCGCTAAAGCATTTGCTGCATGAACAGCGGTTGGTTAAAAGCCCCGCTGAAATTGCGTTGATGCGCGAGGCTGCAAACATCAGTGCTCAAGCGCACATCCGGGCCATGCAAAAATGTCGTGCTGGCTGCACTGAAACCCAGCTCGAAGCGGAATTGATTTATGCATTTATGCGCGGTGGGGCGCGGCACAGCGCCTATCCCAACATTGTTGGCAGCGGGGCTAATGCCTGCGTACTGCACTACACGGATAACACTTCGATATTACGGAGCGGCGAACTGGTGCTCATTGATGCAGGTTGCGAATATCAGTACTACGCCGCCGACATTACCCGTACCTTTCCTGTTGCCGGCGTGTTCTCACCTAAGCAGCGCGCACTTTACGACATTGTGTTGGCTGCAAACGAAGCTGCCATTGCTCAATGTCGCCCTGGCGTGCCATTTAACGCACCCCACGATGCAGCAATAAGCACCATGATCGAAGGTCTATTAACGCTGGGTTTACTCGATGGCTCGGTCAATCAGATTATCCATAGCGGGGCGTATCTGCAGTTTTGTCCGCATAAGAGTTGTCACTGGTTGGGCCTCGATGTTCATGATGTTGGCGATTATCGTCTTGGGGGAGAGTGGCGGCCATTGCAGCCCGGAATGGTGCTCACCGTGGAACCAGGAATCTATATCTCCGCAGATGCTGCTGGTCACGACGATCAGCAACTAAGCCATATGGCCCAACGCGCGCTAAAAAACTTCATCGGCACAGGCATTCGCATTGAGGATGATGTGCTAATTACTGAGTCAGGATGTGAGGTTCTAAGTCATCGCGTTCCTAAAACTGCAGATGAGATAGAAGGGTTGATGAGCGCACTATGAGCCGGGGCCAACACATTGCTATAGCAGGGGCGGGCCCGGTAGGTGCTGTGGCTGCACTAGCACTCCAGCAACGTGGTTTTGCAGTAACCATTGTTGATCGTAGAAAGCCCGCGCCGGGACCGCACGGCTTGGGCATGGATATTCGCAATGTCGCGTTGTCGCAAGGCTCTCGTAAACTGGTTGAGAGCGTTATTGCCTGGCCGCAACAGGCAGGTATGTTCAAGTCTATGCGCGTTTGGGAGCAGTGGGGTGTTAATGCTCTAAATTTTGATGCCGAGGAGCTCGGCAGCAACTGCCTAGGCTGGATTTGTGAGGTGGCGCCGTTGCTGCAGGCGTTGTGGCAGCAACTTGAGGCCAACCCCGGTATTCGTATCGTTTTGGGCGATATTCAGTTGGTAGAGGCGAATTCCACCGGTGTAGCGATAACCGTCGCTGACGAATCTCTAAGCGCTGATTTCTTGGTTGCCGCAGATGGCGCACGCTCGGCAGTGCGCAATTTATTAGAGGTGCCGACTCAGGTTTGGCCGACCGGCCAGAGTGCCCTTACGACAGTCGTTGAAACAGAGCTCAGTCACGAGCATACCGCTTGGCAGCGTTTTCTGGTGGATGGGCCATTGGCGTTTTTGCCCAGCAAGCATGAACATTATTGCTCGGTGGTTTGGTCACAGTCGCCCACGTCGATCGAAGCTAATCTTGCGCTCACAGATGCTGAATTTTGCCAGCGCGTGGGGGGTGCACTGGAAAATCGCTTGGGCAATATTGTGCAAGTGGCTCAGCGCCTGAGTTTTCCTCTGCAGCAGCAGTTGGCCCAGAGTGCGCAGCCACGACCCCGGATATTGCTGATTGGTGATGCTTTGCGAGTGGTGCATCCATTGGCGGGTTTGGGTATGAATCTTGGTCTTGAAGATGTGCGCGCCCTGTTGCAGCGTGTAGATGAAACAAACGCAGATTTAGCCCCAGAATGTTTCACGAAATTTGCTCGCCAACGTTTGTTAAAATCTCAGCTGATGTTGCGTATTTTGGCCGGTCTTAAGACGCTTTATGGACAACCTTCTCCAGCACTAAGTTGGCTACGCAATGTCGGGGTCGGTGCAGTAAATCGGTCAGACTGGCTGAAACGCCAAATCATGGTCGAGGCCCTTGGGGGGCGCGAAGTTTTGGCGCGAAAAAATTCACACTAGGATTAAAATTTCCCACCCGATAGCCGTAACTTTGGAGTATCCATTGGCAGCACAACAAATACCCGCGAAGACACCCTTGTACCAAGAACATCTGGCGTGTGGTGGCAAAATGGTGGACTTCGCGGGCTGGTTGATGCCGGTCACCTATGGCTCACAAATAGAAGAGCACACCGCAGTGCGCGATGACGCGGGCATGTTTGATGTTTCCCACATGACCATTATCGATGTGCAGGGTGAGCAAGCAGAGGTTTTTCTGCGGCGTATAGTTGCTAACGACGTGGCCCGCCTCAACCTTAATCAAGCGCTTTACGGCGCATTACTGAACGAGCAGGCGGGTGTCTTAGACGACCTTATCGTCTATCGTCTCGCCGAGGGCTTTCGTTGCGTTGTAAACGCCTCTACCCGCGATAAAGTTTTGGCATGGATGCAGCAAAATACTCTGCCCGGTGCCCACTTCGAGCATAAACCTCAGGTGATGATTGCGGTACAGGGGCCGAACGCGATACAGCGGCTGCAGCAAGTCGAAGTTGTGTCCGGTTTGGCAGACCTCGCGCCGTTTTATGCTATGCAGTATGGATCGTGGCTCATTGGGCGCACCGGTTATACGGGCGAAGACGGCGTTGAGGTAATGTTGCCTGAAGCCGACGGAGTTAATTTGTGGCGTAAGCTTCGCGAGGCTGGCGTGGCGCCTGCTGGATTGGGGGCGCGAGATACCCTGAGGCTCGAAGCAGGCTTGAATTTGTATGGCCAAGATTTGGATGAGGCGACCTCGCCGTTGGCCAGCAACATCGGCTGGACGATCGCTTGGGAACCCCAAGATCGCGATTTTATAGGTCGTGGAGCATTAGAGCAGCATCGTCAAGCCAACGAGCAAAAACTAACGGGTTTGATTATGCGTGACAAAGGTATTTTGCGGCATGGCCAGATCGTTTATACAGATGCAGGCATGGGTGTGATTACCAGTGGGACTTACTCGCCCACCTTGGAGTACAGTATTGCGCTGGCGCGGGTGCCTAAAAAGGCGACCGGTGAGTGTGAAGTGGACATTCGAGGTAAGCGCAAAACGGCAATGCTGTGCAAGCCACCCTTTGTGCGCAATGGCAAGATAATGCACACCTAATTGGGCGTGTGCGATGCCGATAGTTTTAATTGATCAGTCAGAGACGAAGCGATGAGCGAAATACCCAGCGATTTAAAATATGCGGCCACCCATGAATGGGCGCGGATAGAGGAAGACGGCACGGTTACCGTGGGCATCAGTGATCATGCGCAAGACGCGCTCGGCGACGTGGTTTATGTGGAACTTCCAGAAGTCGACCAAGTGATTGCGGCGGGTGATGAAGCCGGTGTAGTTGAATCTGTAAAGGCGGCGTCGGATGTGTATGCCCCCATTAGCGGTACTGTTTGTGCAGTTAATGAAACCCTTGAAGAGGCGCCAGAAACCGTCAACTCGGACGCTTATGCCGGCGGCTGGTTCTTTAAAATGCAGCCCGCGGATGTGGGCGAGCTAGAAGAATTGTTGGACGCTGAAGCCTATGGCGAGGTCTGTGAGGCCGAGGACCACTAACCCTTCGCGCAGTATATGGCTTGTCCATCAGTGTTACGGACAAGCCTCAGTTTTAGGAGAAACCATGCCCTTTATCCCTCATACCGAATCAGACGTTGCAGAAATGCTCGCAGAGATTGGTGTTGCCGATATCGATGCACTGTTCGATGAAATTCCTGCAGATCTTGTTAGTGATCAGCTTAACTCTGTGCCGGAAGGTCGAAGTGAGTTGGAAATGTTGCAGTTTATGGCCGCTCGGGCGGAACAGGACCAAGGCTACACCTGCTTCTTAGGTGCTGGGAGTTACGACCATCATATTCCTGCGGCGGTTTGGGACCTCACCGCTCGGGGTGAGTTTATGACCGCTTATACACCGTACCAAGCGGAGGCGAGCCAAGGCACGCTGCAACTGATCTATGAGTATCAGTCAATGATGACTGCCCTCACGGCAATGGATGTGTCCAATGCCTCGGTTTATGACGGCGCCAGTGGCTTGGCTGAAGCCGTGCTGATGGCTGTCCGGGCAAACAAGAAAAATAAATCTGGACGGGTATTGGTCGCGCAAACAGTGCACCCAAACTATATTCAGACCACTCAGAATATTGTCCATAACCAAAATGTTGATTTAGCGATGCTGCCTGTCAGCGGTGACGGTGTGATGGCTATTGCCGAAATGGAAGCAGGTGATGTGCCGCCGGTCGCGGTGGTGATCCAGCAGCCAAACTTTTTTGGCCGCCTCGAAGAAGTGGATGCACTCACCGATTGGGCCCATTCACATGGCGCCTTGGTTATTGCAGTAGTCAATCCAATGACGCTTGCTGTGCTGAAGCCGCCGGGGGAATGGGGTGAGCAGGGCGCGGACATTGTTTGTGGTGATGGCCAGCCTTTTGGTGTGCCTATGGCGTCGGGTGGCCCGTCGTTTGGATTCATTTGCAGTCGCAAGACGTTGATGCGGCAGCTACCCGGCCGGGTTATCGGTCGCACTCAGGATCTCGAAAGCCGGGTGGGCTATACCCTGACTTTGCAAGCTCGGGAGCAGCACATCCGGCGTGGTAAGGCCACGTCGAACATTTGCACTAACCAAGGATTGCTGGTCACAGCGGGCACCATATACATGAGTTTGATGGGTTATCAGGGCATACGCGAAACCGCGGTAGCCAGCCATCAAAAAGCAACCCAGTTGCGCGACGCTTTACTCCAGTGCTCCGGCGTGGAGGCGCTGTTCCCGGGGCCAAGTTTCCATGAGTTTGCGCTGAAATTGCCGGTGCCGGCGAAGACAGTGATTGATGCCATGATCGAAGACGGCATTCTCGCCGGATTAAATCTGGCAGATTTTCCAATCCCAGGGGTCGAAGGTGCAGAACACGGCCTCTTGGTCGCGGTCACCGAAAAACGCACCGACGCGGAATTACGACATTACGTCCAAGCGTTTACCCGCGCTTTGGCGGCATCGACAGAGGATTAGCGCATGAATCAAATGAGCCCGTTAAACCAATTGAACCCGAAGGATCAGAGCCAGCAAGGTCGAACAATATTCGAATTGAGCGTCCAAGCCCGGCGCGCCAGCGCCCAACGAGTCGACGGCGCGGATGAACAATCCTTGAGTGGCCTGCCACAACATTTGCTGCGCACTCACGCGGCACAGATGCCGGAAGTTTCTGAACTGCAGACCGTTCGGCATTACACTAATTTGTCGCGCAAGAATTTTTCAATCGATACTCAGTTTTACCCGCTGGGCTCCTGCACCATGAAATATAACCCCCGCGGAGCGCATAAGGCGGCCAGCCTGCCCGGGTTTCTTGGCCGCCATCCGTTGGCGCCTGAGTCGGTAAGCCAAGGTCACTTGGCGTGTCTTCACGATTTGCAGGAAATCTTACGGGACGTCACGGGAATGAAGGGTGTATCGCTGGCACCGATGGCGGGTGCCCAAGGCGAGTTTGCAGGCGTTGCAATGATTCGAGCTTATCACCAAGCGCGAGGCGATGAAGCGCGTACCGAGATTATCGTCCCCAATGCGGCCCATGGCACGAATCCCGCCACCGCGGTTATGTGCGGATATAAAGTCACTGAAGTGCCGGTGAATGCCGACGGCGATGTAGATTTGGCGGCACTTAGGGCCTGTGTTGGACCGCAAACGGCCGGTTTGATGATGACTAACCCGTCTACCTGCGGTGTGTTTGAGCGTCAGATTAAAGAGATCGCTGAAACTGTCCATGGCGCCGGAGGGCTGCTCTATTACGATGGCGCAAACCTGAATGCAATTCTGGGTAAGGTTAAGCCGGGCGATATGGGTTTTGATGTGTTGCACATGAACCTGCACAAAACCTTTGCCACGCCCCACGGCGGCGGCGGACCGGGTGCTGGGCCAGTGGGTGTAAGCGAGCGCTTGCTGCCCCATTTGCCGTTGCCGGTGGTGGCAAAAACAACCGATGCTGATGAGCCTTATTACCGTTGGTTGGGCGCTGCTGATCTGCCAGAGAGCATTGGCACGCTGTCGGCCTTTGCCGGTAATGCGGGCATTCTTATTCGAGCGCTCGCCTATGCATTGTTGCTGGGTCGTCAGGGCATGCATCGGGTTGGGCAGTACGCGACTCTCAATGCCAATTACATGGCGGCACGCTTTGCCAAGGCAGGTTTCCAGCTGGCTTACCCAGAACGCCGCGCGACCCACGAATTTATTTTGACGTTCCAAAAAGAAGCTAAGGAGCTTGGCGTTAGTGCCATGGATCTCGCTAAACGATTACTCGACTACGGTGTACATTCGCCGACCACCTATTTTCCTCTGTTGGTGCCGGAGTGCTTCTTGATTGAACCGACCGAGACGGAAACCAAAGCAGAGTTAGACGGTTTCGTCGATGCGCTCATTAAGGTGCGGGATGAGGCCATTCGCGACGCTGAGTTCGTTCAGCAGGCCCCGTACACTACAACTGTTAGACGTCTGGATGATGTTAAAGCCGCACGGGATCTGGATTTGGCCTGGGGCGATGAGGCTGCGGCTGCTAAGCGCTAGCTTTCAGCGCTCTAGCCCAGTTGGTCTTTTAAAGCCTCCAAGTCAGTAAGCGCGGGTGCGCATTCAGAGCCATCAAAGATGAACGCGCTGACACTATTCTGGGCCGCCGTACTGACCAGTCGCGGTAAGAAGCTGGGTAGAGGTCCGGCGCTCGTATAGGGGATCGCGTAGACGCTGCGCCAGGGCGCAAAAGTACTTTCAAGCGCAGCGCTCCAAACCGCCATTTCGGCCTCGGGTCCGCGTAAGATTATCGCCTGCGGCACCAGCAAAGCGTCCTCTAGTGCCGTCAGCAAGCCGCAATGCCCAGTGGGCAGATGTTCCATTACCGCCCGCGCCCAACGCAGTGTGTTGGCTGCCGCATCAAGATAGCGTTGCTCGCCGAAGAGCAGCCCCAGCCGGTGGAGTGTTAAAGCCAGAGTTGCATTACCGGGCGGCAGCGCCTCATCTAAGGTCGGTTTTGGTTCATAGATGAGCGGTTCGACGTCTCGTGCTGCAAAGTAGAAGCCACCGTCGTCGTTGTCATAGAACTTGGCCAGTGCGGCGTCCGCCAGTTCGCGTGCAAAGCGCGCGATGTCCTCTCGCCAGTGGCATTGCAGCAGGCTTTCCAGCCCCGCGAGTACATTGGCGTAATCATCAAGACATGCCGCATGGCCCAGTCCGCCTTCATGCCAAGTGCTATATAACGTCTCTTTATCCCAGCAATGTTTCCGTATGAAGTCTGCACAGTTATCGGCAAGAGTTGTCCAATCGGGACGGTTAGCGAGGCGACCGGCATCGGCGAGGCCTTTTATCGCCAAACCGTTCCAAGCCGTAATTACTTTGCGGTCGACAGCGGGCGGGGTCTCGGACTCTAATCGCGTGGCGGCCATTTTGCGCTTCGCGGAGGCGAGCAAGGCATCGGCCTCATCGGCAGTCATAGAGAGGCGATCAACCACGGATCGATAGGAATCATGCCGATGCAGATTCCAGTAATTTCCCACGTTAGCGAGTTTGTCCAAACCAAAGAGGGTTTCCACCAGCAAGTACTCGTCCTCGCTGAGCAATTTTTTCAGTTGTTCGCGACGCCAAAGAAAGTACTGGCCGTTTTGCCCATGGCTTTCGCCGTCCTCGCCGGCCACAAAGGCACCCTCGGGTGTTAGCAGGGTTGTTTGCATCCAATCTGCCATACCGGACATAGTGCCGTGGAATAAATCGTCTTGGCCTAAGGTTAGTGCCGCGGCAAATATTGGCAGCATTTGCGCGTTGTCATACAGTTTCTTCTCAAAGGTGGGCACCATCCACTGAGGGTCGTGAGCGTAACTGAACAAACCGCCGCTGATGTGGTCATGAATGCCGCCACGGGCTATTTTGGTAAGGGTCGTCATGACGGCGTCGAGTGCTTCCCGGTCATTGTCGCCGCGCCGTCGGCTATAGGCCCAATGGCGCAGCAGCCGCTGCATGCGGGTCGGCATTGGAAATTTGACGCTTTTACCGAAACCGCCTTGAGATGGATCGTGTTGCTGCAGTAGCTGGTCGCGACCATGTTCCAGGAGCGCAAAATCCTCTACGCCTGGGTCCAATACTGGAGGCGTTAGTTGCTCTAGTGCTTGGCTGAGTTTCTGCGCCTGCTCGTCCAGTTCCTGCCTTTTGCTGTTAAAGGTTTCGATAATTCGCAGCAATAAATCTGCGAACCCCGGGGTTTGGTGTTGGGCTTCGTGTGGGAAGTAGGTGCCGCCAAAAAATGGCAGTTGGCTGTCAGGCTCCAAAATCAGGGTTAGCGGCCATCCACCGCTTTTGGGAGCAATAAGCTGTAAGGCACTTTGATACACCTTGTCTAGATCCGGCCTTTCGTCTCGATCAACTTTAATGTTTATAAAGTGTTCATTCATAACTGCGGCGGTGGTGGCGTTGCAAAACGACTCGCGAGCCATGGCCTCGCAGCCGCGACAGCCGCGGTAGCCAATGGTCATGAGAATCGGTTTGTTGCTGGCGCGCGCACTAGCTAAGACTGTATCCGTCCATTCATGCCATTCCACAAGGTCTTTGGCGTGATCGAGTAAATAGTCGCTGGTCGCGTTGGCAAGCTCATTTGGCATGGTCGGGATTAAAGCGGTTAAAACAAAATTTTCGCACGTTTGCGGGCCTTTAGTGCAGCTTATATTTAGCCAAAGCCAGATCACTGATCTTGCAAACGCAGTAACTAATTGAAACAAGGTCGAATAGAACCGCTATGGCCGCTTGTGCGAACATGCACGGACGGAGCGCCAACTGTATGTTGGTGATCAGCGAATAAAGACGGGCAGAAGCAAATTAATGATTGATGAAAACGGTTACCGCTCGAATGTCGGCATAGTGTTGGCAAACGCTACAGGCCAAGTCCTGTGGGCGCGGCGTGTCGGTGGCCGGAATGCTTGGCAGTTTCCACAAGGAGGGGTCAACCAAGGCGAAACGTCCGAGCAAGCGCTGTACCGAGAGCTCTACGAAGAAGTGGGGCTGCGCGCTGACAGTGTGCGGCTGCTTGGCCAAACCGATGATTGGCTGCATTACGACTTGCCACAGCGCATGCGTCGTAACAATTCGACGCCGGGATTTGTTGGTCAAAAACAAAAGTGGTTTTTGTTGGAGCTTGTCGATGATGACGCTGCAATTCAGGTCGACCACTCTTGCAAGCCAGAATTCGACCAGTGGTGCTGGGTCAGTTACTACTACCCGATCTCGCAAATCATCGACTTCAAGCGTGCCGTCTATCGGCAAGCGCTGGTGCGGTTGGCACCCCTTCTGCCGATGCCGAGCTAATTATGCTCAATACTCTGCGGCAAATTGTACAAGCGTTCGCTCAAGAGGCTGATTTTGCAGCATCGGTACGCCTGCTTGCCCGCCAAGTACGCGTGGCATTGGGCACCGAGGTGTGCAGTATTTACCTCCTCAACGGCACGCGCGACGGTTACCGTCTTGCAGCAACGGAGGGGTTAAACCAAGCACAAATTGGTGAGGTGATTCTCGCACAGAACCAAGGTCTGGTCGGGCTAGTGGGCCGGCGTGCCGAACCGTTAAACCTAGACGCCGCTCAGGACCATCCTAATTTTTTCTTTGTGCCGGAAATCGGTGAGGAACCGTTCAACGCTTTTCTTGGTGTACCCATCATCCATCAGGGGCGGGTGCTGGGTGTGTTGGTGGTGCAGCAACGGGATACGCGGCGTTTTGACGAGGGCGAAGAAGCCTTTATGGTCACATTGTCGGCGCAGCTCGCCACCGTAGTGGCTCACGCTCAAGCCGTGGGTGACAGCTCCCTGTTTGGTGGTGCGCGGGAAACCAACGTGGAAGGCTGCTTTCGAGGATTACCTGGCTCCCCGGGGGTCGGTATTGGTACGAGTGTAGTCTTGCACCCTATTGCGAATTTCGAGGCGGTGCCTGAGCGTCCGGCAAGTGATATCACCGTTGAATTGACCCTCCTCGACCGCGCGGTGGAGGCGGTGCGTAACGATATCCGCGGCATTATCGAAGAGTTCAAAAACAGTCTGCCCCAAGAAGAGCTGGCGCTTTTCGATGCGTACCTTCACATGCTCGACGATAACGCTCTGGCTGGAGATATTCGCGAACGGGTACGCCTTGGTCAGTGGGCCCAAGGCGCGTTAAAGCAGGTGATTCGCGAGCACGTCAGCCGCTTCGAATTAATGGAAGACCCTTACCTAAAAGAGCGCGGCAGTGATGTAAAGGACCTTGGCGTGCGGATTCTCGGGTATTTGCAACGCATTCGAGAAAAGAAAACGCAGTTTCCACGAAACACTATTTTGGTCGGTGAAGAAGTTACGCCGTCTATGCTCACCAGTATCCCAGCGGAGCGCCTGCGCGGTGTTGTGTCGGTGAGAGGATCGGGCAATTCGCACGTAGCGATTTTGGCCCGCGCTATGGCTATACCGGCAGTGATGGGGGCGGTGGATTTGCCTGGCTACGATCTGGAAGGCGTGCCCCTCATCGTTGATGGCGACTACGGTGAGGTCTATACCCATCCGAGCAAAGAGCGGATAGCAGAAAACCGGATACAAATAGCCGAACAAAAACTCTTTGAAGAAGAATTAGATGCGCTCAAAGATTTACCCTGCATTACTCAGGACGGTTGGCGAGTGCAATTGTGGGTCAATATCGGGCTTACCGGCGACATCACCCGCTCGTTAGATCGGGGTGCGGAAGGTATCGGGCTATTTCGAACCGAAGTGCCGTTTATGACAAAAGATCGATTTCCTACTGAGGTGGAACAACGCGCGATTTATCGTGAGCATATGGAAGCCTTTGAGCCGCGGCCCGTGACGATGCGCAGCCTCGACATCGGTGGCGACAAGGCCTTGTCGTATTTTCCCATCAGCGAAGAAAACCCCTTTTTGGGCTGGCGCGGCATACGGGTCACCCTAGATCACCCGGAAATTTTTCTTATCCAGATCCGTGCCATGCTCAAAGCCAATGCGGGATTGCTTGGTGAGTTGCGCATAATGTTGCCGATGATCTCAAGCCTCACCGAACTGCACGCTGCTCAGCAGCTGATTGCGCAGGCGTTTGACGAGGTGATAGAAGAAGGGGTGCAGGTAAAGCGGCCGCAAGTAGGCGTACTGATTGAAGTGCCAGCGGCGGTTTATCAGGCGCGGTTGTTGGCGAAAGAGGCAGACTTCATCGCCGTGGGCTCAAATGACCTTACCCAGTACATGCTGGCGGTGGACCGTAATAACCCCAGAGTTGCCGCGCTCTACGAAGAAGTGCACCCGGCAGTGATCAGCGCCCTGCGCGAAGTTGCCCGCGCCGCCCATGCCGAAGAAAAACCGCTGGGTATCTGCGGTGAGCTGGCGGGCACACCGGTAGGCGCGGTGTTGCTGATGGCCATGGGCTATCACGTGCTGTCCATGAACGCGACGCATCTGCCGAAGGTGAAATGGGTGATTCGTAATATTAAGCGCCGCGATGCACGCCGTATTCTGGCGCGGGTATTGAAAATGAATACCGCTGACGAAGTCAGTCGTTACGTGAACCGGCAATTAATTGATGCGGGCTTAGAGCGGGTGGTGCCGTCCCGGCAGGTTGGTTAGGCAGATCACACCACCTTTGACAACCCACCGTCCATATTTATGGCGCATCCGGTGATGTAAGAACCACGTTCGCTGGCGAGGAACAGCGCCAAATCGGCGCATTCTTCGGCGCGGCCCATGCGGCCCATTGGCAGTCGCTCACCGGCTTTAGCGATAAACTCTTCTAGCGAATCGTTACTGCCGCTGGCGTCATGGCGGCGGCGGATTTGGTCGCTTTCTAAAAATCCGATCAATAGCGCATTTACCAAAATATTGTCCGCGGCACCCTCGGCACTGAGCACTTTTGTGAGTGCCATACCTGCGGCTCGAGAGATCGATGTCGGCGCGGTATTGGCGTCCGGGGTTTTTGCGTAGACGTTTAACAGGTTGAGCACACGTCCCCACTGTTGCGCCTGCATATTCGGCCACACCAATCGGGTTAGCCGAATCGCGGCCATTAGCTTTAGATCCAGATCGGCTTGCCATTCTTCGTCGGTAATTTGGCTAAATGGTTTTGCCGCGGACTGCCCGGCATTGTTCACCAAAATATCCACCGGCCCGAAGCGCTCTACGACGGCATTGTGGGTCGCTATCACGGCCGTCGGGTCGGTAACATCACAGGCAAAGTAAGCCACGTTGCCATCGCCGTCTTGCTCGGCGATCTCCGCGGCGGCTTCAATAAGCGGTTCGGGGCGGCGCGCCAGGATCGCAACGTTCGCCCCGGCGCTATAAAAATGCTTAGCCATGGCGAGCCCGAGTCCGAGACTGCCGCCAGTAATGAGGGCAGTCTTATTCGTCAGTGAAGTATCCATTAGGCGCGCTCCTGTTGCTGGGTATTGCGTTGGGGGAACTCGAAGTCGACGCGTCCGCCCACTTGCCCGGCGGCCAGATAAGTCTGCTCCGAAAAATAGATGTGGCCGTTATCAAAGATCACGGCGCTGCTAGCGCGGGTTCCGTAATCGTTGCCGATGATAAAGCAGGGCGCAATGCGCCGTTCAAATTCGATGTCGCGTTGGCGATTGGGCAGACGCTCGTCCGCAGGAATGGTGCTGTTGGTCAGCTGTGCCAGCAACTCGTCGACATTGGCGTTGGCGGTGGCTAGGTGTGCAATGGCATTGGCGCCGTCAACACACTTTGGCCAAGTCGCGCCTAACTCAGCATTACTCAAGCCGTAGCTGCCCGGCTCTAATAACCGCGGCAGTGTGGCCTTGCCCCTTGCGATATTCGAGGCATAGGCGAGGTGTTGGCCGTCAAACAGCAGCAGGTTAAAGCCGGCGTAGGCGGGGTTGTCTATGCTGTTTGCGTAGGCCAGAGCGGGCTGTTGTGAGGTTAAAAAGTTGTGCACCAAACTACCCCGGGACTTTGCGTCGAGCGGATCGGTGTCCTGAGAAAAATTCGTCAATGCCGCAAAGCGACCGGTGCGAGTACAGCCAAGCCAAGTACCCCCGGCGACCAAGTCTCTGCCAGCAAGTAGATCGGGGTACTCGGGCCAAAAGTCTGCTGGCTGGGTTGCTCGCACATGGAATTCGTCACGATTTGCAGCGACGATTATGGGCCGAGAGGTGTCCGGTTGGTAACTGAGAAGGATCAAGCACATAGATCGATGCGGCCAAAACCGCCAGTGTAACAAGACTTTGGGGAATGTTTGGGGCTTGACCGTAGGGCGTAATTAGCCGCAAAAAAAACCAGCGTCAGCGCGCTTTGAGGTATCCTGCCTCCAGTTCCAGATGTGCTTAAGTCGGGAAGCCATGCACTATCCGCAAATTGATCCGATTATTTTTTCCTTAGGCCCGGTAGCATTGCGCTGGTATGGGCTCATGTACCTGTTGGGCTTTGCTGCGGTGTTGTGGCTGGGTCGTCATCGCGCCTTGGCTCAGCAACCGCACTGGACTCATGAAGAACTCTCAGACTTGGTGTTTTATGGTGCCTTGGGCGCAGTGCTTGGTGGCCGCGTCGGGTATGTGCTTTTTTACAACGCTTCCGTTCTCGCCAATGACCCGCTGTATATTTTCCGCATTTGGGAAGGCGGCATGGCGTTTCATGGTGGTCTGTTAGGAGTATTGGTGGCAATGCTGGTGTTTGCGCGCAGAACGAGCCGTAGCTTTATTGCAATTACAGACTTTCTCGCGCCGTTGTGTCCCATTGGCCTCGGTCTAGGCCGCTTGGGAAATTTTATCAATATGGAGTTGCCTGGTCGGGTGAGCGAATCTGGCGTGGGTCTGGTTTATCCCTGCGACGCTGTCTTGGCCATCAGTCCCATGTGCGTTGGCGCCTGGGAGTCAGCGGTACGCCATCCTTCACCTCTTTATCAGGCATTTTTTGAAGGTGTTGTGCTGTTCGCGCTGCTTTGGTTGGTGTCGCGCAGGCCAAGACCGATCGGATTCGTTTCCGCCCTTTTTTTGGTTGGTTACGGGTGTTTTCGTTTGGTTACTGAATTATTCCGCGAGCCCGATGCACACATTGGGTTTGTTTTGTTTGGTGGGGTCAGCATGGGTCAGTTGCTGTCGCTGCCGTTGCTTATCGCTGGTATTCTGCTGGGCCTCTGGTCGCTGCGAAATGCTCGCGGGAAGGCGAGCTAGAGCACTTATTTTTCGCCCAAGAAACATCAGTTAATAGTCAGTAGAGTAAGTCAGCAAGGTTATGCAGCAATATTTAGATCTTATGTGTCATGTGCGTGAGCACGGTACTTATAAAGATGATCGCACCGGTACCGGCACTTACAGTGTATTTGGCCATCAAATGCGCTTCACGTTAGCGGATGGGTTCCCGCTGGTTACGACCAAAAAAATGTTCCTGAAAGGCATCATTCACGAACTGCTGTGGTTTTTGTCTGGCTCTACGAACATTGGTTACCTGACGGATCATGACGTGCACATCTGGGATGAGTGGGCTGACGAACATGGCGAACTCGGCCCTGTTTATGGTTCCCAGTGGCGCTCTTGGCCCGGTCCGGACGGATCTACCATCGATCAGATCAGTAAGCTACAGCAGGCCATTCGCAACAACCCAGATAGTCGTAGACATATCGTTAGCGCATGGAATGTGGCTGAGGTCGACAACATGGCGCTGCCACCGTGCCATACGCTGTTTCAGTTTTATGTTGCCGATGGCAAATTGTCGTGTCAGCTGTATCAACGCAGCGCAGATATATTCCTTGGCGTGCCGTTCAATATTGCATCCTACGCGCTGCTCACCATGATGTTGGCTCAGGTTTGTGAGCTTGAGGCTGGCGACTTTGTGCATACGTTGGGTGATGCGCACATCTACTCAAATCACCTTGAACAGGCCGATCGGCAGCTGCAGCGCGATCCGCTGCCGCTGCCAATTATGACCATCAACCCAGCGGTAAAAGACATCTTTGGTTTTCAATACCAAGACTTTGGTCTTGAGGGCTACAGTTCTCACCCGGGCATAAAAGCGCCGATTGCAGTTTAGGTTTATCAGGTGCGTATTAGCTTAATTTGGGCCATGGCCGACAACGGTGTAATCGGTCGTGACAATAGTTTGCCCTGGCGGTTACCGGTCGACATGAAGCATTTTATGTCCACAACTATGGGTAAGCCTGTGGTTATGGGGCGTAAAACTCTGGAATCGATGAAGGCACCGCTGCCAGGGCGCACGAACATCGTGCTGACCCGCGACCCCCTCTGGCAGCGCGACGGTGTGCAGGTGGTTCGAGATTTGCCGGCGGCGTTGGACCTTGCTGAGCAGCACGGTCTCATCGACGGTGTTGATGAGACAATGGTGATCGGCGGGGCCGAAGTTTATGCCTTAGCTCTGCCCATTTCTGAACGCTTGTATGTTACTCGTGTGCATGCGCAACCGTCGGGGGATGTGCATTTCCCGCCTATCGATTTTTCCGAATGGCGTTTGTTGTCGCAACAACAGCACCCTGCGGATGAGCGTCATAGCGAGCCCTGTTCAATCGAGGTGTATGAACGCTAAGGTCGGGTTATGCGTTAACCCAATGGCCGGGCGTGATGTGCGAAGGCTCGCCGCGCGCGCCAGCACTATGACCCACGAGGCGAAACGCGACATAGTGGCACGAGTCGCCGCCGGTGCCGACGCGGTGGGTGCTACCGACCTCTACATCGCCCGCGAGCCGTTTGGTATCGCGTCAAAAGCACTGGAGTTTATGGATCTTAAGGCCCGAGTGCATGTTCTTGAGTACCCGATCACCAACACTGCTCAAGATACTGAAGTGATGATTCGGCGTTTCAAGGCGGCGGGCTGCGACACCGTGGTATCACTTGGCGGCGACGGCACCAATCGCGCCATTGTGCGCGCGTGCGCAGATCTTGACCTGATTGCGATTTCTACCGGGACCAATAATGTGTTTCCAGCGCTGGTGGAGCCAACCATTGCCGGAATAGTGGCTGGATTAAATGCGCGGGGATTTCTGGATGCTGCGGCTCTTGGCCTTAAACAGGCCACCAAAGTACTGCACGTGGAAACGCCGAGGGGTACAGACATCGGGTTGATCGATGCGGTTTTATTGGCCGACGACAAGGTAGGTAACTTGTTGCCGTTTGACGCTCAACGTTTGCGTCGCATGGTGTTAACTCGTGCGGAACCTAATGCCATTGGCATGTCGCCGATTGGCGGCTACGTCGACCCGGTTTATGCAGCCGATGACTGTGGGTTGAGGGTCGACATGGGTGCAGGCGGCGAAATGGTTCTTGCACCCCTGTCGCCGGGGTTGTTTCGCTCCATTCCAGTCATTGCCACCGAGCGTGTAGCATTAGAGCAACGGGTGCAATTTTCAGGTCCCGGCGTGATTGCCCTCGACGGTGATCGCGACCACGATTTGGCCGCGGACGAAACGGCTTGGGTAACCGTTCGACGAGACGGCCCGCGTGTATTCGACACCAATGCCACCATGCGCTGGGCGGTCGCCGAAGGTATGATGTCGCCACGCACGCTTTATGCTTAAGCTGGCAACTAAACCGGTTGTTAGCTAGCGGCGCTCCAGAAAACCACTAAAAGTACTCACGTAATGATTGTAAAACCTCGTATTCGCGGCTTTATTTGTACAACAGCACATCCCACCGGGTGTGCTGCCCATGTGCAAGAGCAAATCGACTATGTGGCGAACCAAGCGGCCGCTGACGACAAACCATTTAAAAATGTCTTGGTGTTGGGCTGTTCCGGTGGCTACGGCCTGGCCAGTCGGGTTGTTGCGGGTTTTGGCTATGGCGCCAATACCCTCGGCATCTCCTACGAAAAGGCGCCAACGGAGAATAAAACCGCCTCGGCTGGTTGGTATAACAATCTAGCGTACGAACGGGCGGCTAAAGAGGCAGGTTTATACGCACGCTCATTAGACGGCGATGCGTTCTCTGAAGAGATGCGTGATAAAGCGGCCGAAGTGATACGCCAAGATATGGGTCCGATCGATCTGGTGATTTACAGCCTAGCTTCGCCCGTACGCCAGCATCCCCGCACGGGTGAGTTGCATCGTTCTAGCATTAAGCCGCTGGGTGAAGTGCTCAACATCAAAACCGTACATGTTGAAAAGGGCGAGGTTAGTGAGGTGTCGCTGGAACCGGCCACCGAAGAGGAAAGTGCCAATACCGTCGCTGTAATGGGCGGAGAAGATTGGGAGTTTTGGATGCACATGCTCAAAAATCAAAATTTACTCGCGCCCAATGCTCAGACCGTCGCATTCACCTACATCGGCAGCGAATTAACTTGGCCGATCTACTGGGAAGGAACCTTGGGATTGGCTAAGGCGGATTTGGACCGCGCCAGTCAGGCCATCAGCAATAGTTTGACAGACTTGGGGGGCCGCGCGCGGGTTGCGGTGCTTAAGGCTATTGTCAGCCAGGCCAGTTCGGCGATCCCAGTGGTGCCGCTGTATGTTGCGTTGTTGTTTAAGGTGATGAAAGAACAAGGTGTGCATGAAGATTGCATCAGCCACATATACCGGTTGTTTAGCACTCAGTTGATCCCTGATGCCGAACAGCGTTTGGACGACCATGGTCGTATTCGAGTGGATGATCAAGAATTGTCCGAGTCTGTGCAGCAGGCCGTAAGAGCGCGCTGGCCCGAGGTAACGACCGAAAATCTAGAGCAACTAGGAGATCTTGAGGGTTTCCGTGAAGACTTCCTGCGCATCTTTGGATTCGGTATTGCGGGTGTGGACTACGCCGCTGAAGTCGACCCGCTCGGCATTGCCTAGGCCGTTGGGCAAATACATAGACGTACGAGAACAAGGAAAATTTCGCATGGAGAAGGTGTTCCTGCAAGCGTGTCGTGGCGAACAGCCGGCGCATACGCCGATATGGCTCAATCGTCAGGCCGGGCGCTACATGCCCGAATATCACCAAGTGAAAGGCGACTTGCCGAGCTTGGATTTTTTTAAAAACCCAGAAAAAGCCGCCCAAGCGACGCTCGATGCTCAGCGTATTCTCGGTGTCGACGCTGCGATTATGTTCGCTGATCTGCTGCCTATTCTTGAGCCCATGGGGTTACACCTCGACTACCTGCCGGGCGAGGGTCCGGTCTTTAGTAATCCTATTCGTCACGAACAGGATGTTGCGGCGCTGCGGACTGCACCGGCCATAGAGGCCACGCCATATATTGCTGAAACCGTGCGCTGCATTAATGCGGATTTACCAAAACAGATCGCGTTAATTGGTTTTGCCGGAGCGCCCTTCACGCTGGCGTCTTACGCCATCGAAGGCCGTGGTTCGCGCAACTATGTTGAAGTGAAAAAAATGATGCACAACCGCCCAGACCTTTGGGCCCAGCTGATGGACAAGTTGGTGCAGCAGGTGGTCAGTTACCTGCAGTTGCAGATCAGCGCGGGGGTCGAAGCCGTGCAGTTGTTTGACACTTGGGTTGGAAACTTATCGGTTCAGGATTACGGCACTTTTGTACACCCTTACTTAGAAAAAATGTTGCAGCTTTTAGGCGATACGGTACCGGTAATTTATTTCGGTACTGGTAACTCTCATTTGCTGCCGAGCGTGTCCACATTACCCTTCGATGTTTTAGCGTTTGATTGGCGTACACCGTTGGTGCCGACTTGGGAGCGGCTCGGGTGCAAGGCCGTACAGGGCAATCTCGATCCAATCATTTTGTGTGCACAACAACAGGCTATACGCCAGCAAGCGGGCCAGCTATTAGACGCCGTGGCGGGTCGTGGCGGCCATATCTTTAATTTGGGGCACGGTATTATTCCAGAGACGCCGGTGGATAACGTTAAGTTCCTAGTGGATTTTGTGCATCAGCACAGCGCGGGCTAAAGCGTTTCGACTCGCCACCCGGAGTAATTATGAGACTGATTGCAAAGCTGCTAGGCAGTGTATTCGCGCTGCTGTTATTTGTCGTCCTGCTGCAAGGGGTGGCGTCGGAAACCGGAGAGGTAGTAGTACTGACTTCAGTGGATCAGGCGACTAGTGCTCCAACAACAACGCGTTTATGGGTGGTGGATCACGACGGCGCGATGTGGCTGCGCGGCGATGCCGCCTCGGGATGGACTCAGCGAGTGCTCGCGCAATCTACGCCAGTGGTCTTGGAGCGCAACGGCGTCCGCTATGAGTTTGTGGCTGCGTCGGAGCCAGAGCGGTTAGCACTAGTGAACCAGCTGATGCGCGAGAAGTACGGCTGGCGCGATCAACTCATTAGCATGATGGCGCCGCGAGAGGATTCCGTCGCCCTGCGTCTCACCCCGGTGAGCTGAGTCGGTCGCCGGCGCGTCCTGTCACAGGGCGTAGTCTTCGGGTGGCGAATAGTGTCGTGGCAATAGGCCGCGGCCGTTTCGATCCGGGATAAGCAGTCCAGCCTTGGCCAGAGCCATGAACAAAACCGGCTCAGCCTCTTTTGGCCAGCCGATTTCTGCATCCTGCCAACACAAGTCACAAACCAGCAAGCGGTACCCCGGTATTTTTTGCCAAGTCTGGCTGGGCGAATTGCAAATCGGGCAGTCTGTGGTTTGTTGCACGTCAGTCCAGATACTTGTCGGTTACCGCACCCTCACTGGCGGAACTGACCTGCTGGGCGTATTTGGCTAATGTTCCGCGTTTTGTATAGGGTTTCGGTGCTGTCCATTGCGCGCGGCGATTGGCGATTTCATCGTCACTTACGGCAAGCGTGACCGTGCATTGCTCGGCATCGACGGTAATTGTGTCGCCGTCTTCTACCAAAGCGATGGGGCCGCCTAGATGCGCTTCCGGGGTTACGTGACCGATTACGAATCCGTGCGAACCGCCGGAAAAGCGGCCGTCGGTTAGCAGCGCCACGTGCTCTGATAGTCCACGGCCGTTAATGGCGCTGGTTGGGCTGAGCATTTCACGCATACCCGGGCCACCTTTTGGCCCTTCATAGCGCACGATTACCACATCGCCCTTATCTACAGTGCCATCCATAATTGCCGCCATGGCCGCTTCTTCGCCGTGGAAACATCGAGCGGTACCGGTAAAAGTAAGGCCTTCGTGGCCGGTAATTTTTGCGACGGCGCCCTCAGGAGCGAGGTTGCCGCGCAATACCACTAGGTGGCTGTCTTTTTTGATTGGATTGCTCAGAGGTCGGATGATCTTTTGCTGCGGTGGATAATCCTCCACCGTGGCAAGATTTTCCGCTAAGGTTTTACCGGTTACGGTTAAGCAATCACCGTGCATTAAGCCTTCTGCAAGCAGGGTTTTCATGAGCGGTTGGATGCCACCAATTTCGATGAGTTCGCTCATTGCGTACTGACCTGCGGGGCGCATATCCGCCAGCACCGGTACGCGCTTACCAACGCGACTGAAATCATCCAGGGTCAGAGGGATTTGCGCGGCATGGGCGATAGCTAATAAGTGCAGTACCGCATTAGTAGAGCCCTCCAACGCGATCGTGATGGTGATCGCGTTTTCAAATGCCTCTCGGCTCAGCATGTCGCTGGGTTTGATGCCCAGTTTAATCAGGTTCCGCACCGCGGCCCCGGCGTTGTAACTGTCTTGGCGTTTGGCTTCGCTGACTGCATTTTGTGCGGAGCTATTGGGCAGAGATAGTCCTAACGCTTCCATCGATGATGCCATGGTGTTTGCGGTATACATGCCGCCACACGACCCCGGCCCCGGAATCGCTGTGGCTTCTACTTCTTCTAGTTCGATGTCTGAGACTTTGCCGGCAGCGTGTCCCCCAACCGCTTCAAATACCGACACAATATCCCGACGCTGCTCGCCGGGTAAAATCGTGCCGCCATAAACGAAGACGCTGGGTCGATTCATACGCGCGATCGCGATACCACAGGCGGGCATATTTTTGTCGCAACCACCGATAGCAACAAAGCCGTCAAAGCCCTGAGCTCCAACGACAGTTTCGATGGAGTCTGCGATCACTTCACGGGATACCAGGGAGTAACGCATACCCGGTGTGCCCATAGATATACCATCCGATACGGTAATGGTGTTAAACAAAACGGACTTCGCGCCGGCTTCGTCGGCACCCATGGCGGCGGCTTCTGCCAGCTCATTAATGTGCATGTTGCACGGAGTCACCATGCTCCATGTGGATGCGATGCCAATTTGCGGTTTGCTAAAATCTTCTTTCTTAAAGCCAGTTGGGTACAACATCGCGCGGCTGGGTGCTTGCTCTACGCCGTCGACGACCTGACTGCTATAGGGGCGTTCGTTCGCCATTAGGTATTCCTACTAAAAATTAAGGGACTTTTGCAGCACGGCCGAACCACGCTGCCAGTTGTATAAAGATTGCTTACTTTGGGGTAGCGATTCTACGTCGGCTGGCGAAAAGCCGTGACTGACGAACCACTCCTGAGTTTGCGTTGTCAGCACAAATAAACTCTTGGCGCCATGAGCCTCCGCTGCTCGCTCAGCAGCCTCTAACAGGGCGCCACCAATGCCCATAGCACTGTATTGATGACGGTAATTTTCATGCACTGCCACACAGGCAAGCTCTGCTGCATCAGCAAAGGTGTATATCGCGCAGCAACCCACCACGACACCGTCCAACTCGGCGATAAAGAAGTGCGCGATTTCCTGTTCTAATTGAGTCCGAGAGCGCGGCACCAGAACGCCAGCTTCTTCCAGTGGCCGTATGATTTCGACTATGTCGGCCACGTCCTCGAGTCGGGCTTGGCGAATTAGGTCCCCGCTGTGGGCGGATACTTGGGTGCCTATGCCGTCAGCGGTGAACAGCTCTTGGAGCAACGCGCCGTCGCTCGCGAAAGCGACGAGGTGAGCGCGCTCCACGCCCTGAGTATTTGCGGCGATTAAGGCTTCGCAGCGCGCCGCGGTAATAGGATCTAAATCAGCACAGAGCCCGTTCAGCCGCTCCGGTGTAATGCGGCTGATGCGCTGATGCCGAGCATCGGTGATTTGACCGGGGTTGTTAAAAACAATCAGCTTATCGGCTTTAAGCGCTATAGCGAGCTCCGCCGCCAATTCTTCAGCCGCGAGATTGAATGCCTGACCGGACGCAGAAAAACCGACTGGCGACTGTAAGATAATCGCCTGAGTGTCCAGTAATTTTTTCATGGCATCGATATTGACGCTGCGCGGCCGACCGGTGCATTGGTGGTCTACGCCATCAATGATGCCAACGGGTTTGGCCGCTATGAAATTCCCCGACACGATGTTGATCTCAACATTGTGCAGGGGCGTGTTGGGCAAGCCGGTAGAGAAGAGCGCCTCTAATTTTGCGCGCAGTGCGCCGAAGATTGCGCTGACCTCTTGCATTTCACTGGCGGAGGTAATGCGGCGACCGTCGTGAAAAAGGCTGTCGTTCAATGCATCGTTAGGTTGCGGTCTTGCGCCGTGTACGATGGCCAGGCGTACGCCGAGCACACTAAGCAACGCTAAATCATGGACGATGTTTACTAGGTTGCTATGCATGAGCGCATCGCCACCAAGGAATACCACAAAGGTCTTACCGCGGTGCGCGCTGATATAAGGCGTAGAGCCGCGGAACCAACTTGTATAACGTTCTAAACTGTCCAAACTCAATCTTCCGAATCATCTGGGTGTTGCTGGGACGCGTATTCTACGCTCAATGCGCCTCGTGCTGCTGGATTGAATGCGCGCATGTTCATTCTAAGCTTGACAATAACGGCTAATGACCCGCTGTAGGGTATCGATAGCTGGTTGAATATGTGCGTGCTCAAGGTATTCGTTAGGTTGGTGGGCTTGATCAATGCTGCCCGGACCCCACACGACGGTTTGCATGCCAAGGGTTTGTAAAAAATGCGCCTCGGTGCCGAATGCGACGGTACCCGGCGCGCGACCGGACAATTCAGCCAACGTCAAAGTGAGATCGCCGTCGGCCGGCGACTCAAATGGTGGTACGGGCGGATAAGTCGTATCTACTGTGAGCTGGGTGTGTGAGCCTGCAGCCGCTTCCTGGCAACGATGTTCAAGTTGCCGGTGAACAGCAGTTGAATCCATCCCGGGCAGCAGGCGCAAATCAATTTGCAACTCCGCATGTCCGCAGATGCGATTCGGGTTGTCGCCTGCGCGCATGCAGCCAAGATTCAGAGTAGGCACGTGCACTGTAAACCCCGGATGTTGATGCTGTTGTGCGAGCTCTTGGCGAAAGGTCATCAGTGCGCCCATAACTGAGTGCATGGTATCCAAAGCGTTGTTGCCCAGGCTCGGGTCGGAAGAATGCCCCGCAGCACCGTGTACTGTTACCGTTATCATACTAACGCCCTTATGGGCATAAATGGGCTGTAAGCCTGTAGGTTCACCGATGATCGCGTAATCGGCTTTTGGTCGACCGCTTTCCACCAAATATCGCGCACCAGCCATAGAGGATTCCTCGTCTGAGGTCGCGACAATTGTCAAAGGTGCTTTGAGTGTTTTGTTAGTAAATGCGGCGGCGGCCTGCAATGCCACGGGAAAAAATCCTTTCATGTCGCAGCTGCCAAGACCATAGAAACGTTGGTCTGTGTCGCGCAGTTGAAACGGGTCAGACTGCCACAGCGCCTCATCTACTGGGACCGTGTCGGTGTGCCCTGCCAGCACTAAACCACCGGGATGCGATTTACCATTTGCGCCTAATGTGGCAATTAAATTGGCTTTGTCGGGTCGCTCGGGTAGTGGCATCAGTTCAGTGGCGAAGCCTAGGTCATTAAGCCAGTTGGCCAAATGTTCAACCACGCGCAGATTGCTGCGGTCGATCTCTGCAGTGGTTGAGCTGATGGAGGGTTCCGCCACCAGTTGGTTAAGCATGTCGGCGAACTTAGGTAACACTAGAGGCTCCGGCAGTAATGGTGCGATAGAGTAGCGGCGTATTGTAATCGCTGGGTTGCGCAGACGCACCTGGGTTTTAGTAGACGGGCGGCGCGCCATCAGGGCGTGTCTTGAAGCGGCGGTGCACCCACAGGTATTGGGCCGGGTGCGATCGAATGCGCGTTTCCAGCAGCTGGTTGATTCGGCTTGCGTCGGCGATATCGTCACCGCTTGGGAAGTTTTCGAACACCGGGTCAAAGGTCAGTGTCCAATGGGCACGATCAACATCGCGAAAGGCGCTCAGCATCAATACTTTTGCCCCGGTGGCTTTCGCTAGCCGCGAAGTTGCGCGAATGGTCGCTGCCGGCTGGTTAAAAAATGGTGCAAATACTGAGTGTTTGCGACCGTAGTCCTGGTCAGGGGCGTACCATAATGCGCGACCTGACTTGAGTAAGCTCAGGGTCCGTCGCATGTCGTTACGTTCCACTACATGGTCAAAAAAGTGACTGCGTCCGCGCACCTGCAGCCACTCCCAGACTGGGTTTTTGTTGGCTCGATACATGACGTCGATATCCGCGTCGCCGAGGGGCTGGCAAGTAATGTCGATACAGGTGTAATGGCCGCCCAATAGCACTACCCCCTTGCCGGCGGCTTTTGCCTCATCAAGGTGCTCAAGTCCGATAACGGATGTCTGTTTGCGGAAATCGCGTTTAGGGTTAAGCCATGGAATTGTCGCTTCGGTCAGACCCATGCCGGTATGCAGGAGATTGTCTTTAACCAGTTGCGTGCGTTCTGCTTCGCTGAGTTCGGGAAAGCATAGTTTGATATTGACCTCTGCGATGTGGCGCCGGGAGCCGGCGACATGATAGGCAAGGTGTCCGAGAAGCTTGCCTAAAGACAGAATCCAACTGAGTGGCAGTCGCGCGACCAACCAAGCCATGGCAACGAGCAGCCAACTTGGCCAGAATTTGGGGGCGAGCATCTTGTAATGGGACATATTGAAGAAGGCCATTGTGGCGATGATAGCGGCAGCGCCGAGTGGTTGCGATCCCTGTTAGACTGCGCGAAATGAAAAAGAGCGCGAAGTGAATCGTTTTTTTACTCCAAATGTTGATCCGGTAGATCATCCAGACGGCCATGTCCTAGTTGTCGGTGATATCGCGGTGATGCCGAGCACAGACGGTAAGATCATTCCGGCGGTGGGTGCACAAGTAGCCCTGTCAGTCGCGGCTTCAAATCGGCAATGCGCACTTATAGGGTTTGTTGGCAATGACGAGATCGGTGCGGCGTTGCTAGATCAGCTGCAATGCGCTGGCGTGAGTCTTGACGTACTCCCTGTGACCGACTGGTCCAGCTATACCGTTGGCGCTGATGTAAATCCAGATCAGCCCGAACAGCAACGCGTGCTGCCGTTTAATGGCATGAGTGAATATCAGGCGCATCTACAAAATCGCGTCGAGCGAGCGGTCCGCAATGCCTGCGCGTTGGTTGTTGTAGATCAAGGATTCGGGTCGATGGGCGATCCGCGTGCGGCCGTATTTGCGGCGCAGCAGACGGGCATTCCAAGCCTAGTACTGTGCGCCGCCAGTCGGCATGACGATTATTTGAAAGCCACCCAATTGATATCGGTAGGACCGCAGGTAGACGCAGCTTTGTTGCTTCAACAGCTGCGCGATTTGGGATCGATGGGCGACGATTCGCGCTCTGATGGCGTTGGTTCCTGATGGCGGTGGCATATACCAAGGTAACTCCAGCCTTGCGCCTTTATCGCGGGGTTTTGCTGTTTGCTACACCATTTATTCTCCTGCGATTGTGGTGGCGCGGGCGTCGCGAGCCCGACTATCGTCGCCGCATTGGCGAGCGCTTTGGTTTTGTTCAACTCGGCGATGGGCGCTCAACAATTTGGTTTCACGCGGTCTCTGCTGGAGAAGTCATTGCAGCTGCGCCGTTAATCCGGAGTATTGCCGATCACTACCCGCAGCATCAGGTTCTGGTCAGCACAATGACGCCTACGGGTGCTGAGCAAGTCGAGGCGCTGCTGGGTGATGTGGTCTTACACCGATATGCGCCCTATGACATCAATTTTGCGGTAGCACGTTATTGGCGCAACGTACGGCCGAAGCTG
>ERZ802822.311-NODE-311-length-35007-cov-10.745176_pt1 | contig 35007 bp, 39 predicted proteins | sample MGYA00345649_ERZ802822 | MGnify/ENA primary metagenome ERZ802822 (study PRJEB30503, sample SAMEA104212359) | marine metagenome | biome: Westerlies Biome; feature: [SRF] surface water layer (ENVO:00010504) within the epipelagic zone...; material: water...
CTTGCAGCCTCCAGGCAAAAAAAGGGAGGCTCTATCTTGCCAGATGATAGCGTTTATCTAATATTGTACATTATTAATCTTATTTGGGTCCGAGTTTATGGCTGAAGACAGATTAGAGCGAAAAGTTACCGTTATTCTTGCCACTGACGTCGCCGGCTACAGCAAACATGTAGAGCAAGACGAAAGCCTTACTATCAAGACCTTCAATGCGCATGAGGCGATGTTACGTCAGCTCATCACGGATTTTCGTGGCCGCGTCTTTAATACCGGGGGCGACTCGGTTCTCGCAGAATTTGCCAGCGCTGTAGATGCGGTTGAATGTGCGGTCGCCTTCCAGAGCCGCATGGCAGACATCAACAAACAGCCTGACACCAAGTGCCGCCTGGAATTCCGAGTTGGCATCAATATGGGTGATGTCATTCAGAAGGACGACAACCTTCTTGGGGATGGTGTGAACATAGCGGCCCGGCTTGAAGCGCTTTCGCAGCCAAATGGCGTCTGTGTTTCAAAGTCAGTCTATGACCTTGTGGCCCAAAAGACTGAACTAGCGTTTAACGATCTTGGCATCCAGAAGGTCAAAGAAAACTCATTTCACGCTTTCGACCTTGTTCTGTCGCATCTGGAAAAGCGGACAGTGCGCCGACCATTCAAAGCAGCGCAGTTGGCCATTGGTGCCGCCCTAATCCTGCTGTTTGCTAGCGCGGCGGGGTTCTACCTGTATGACGGTGCAGCTGAAACAGACGCACCTGCTTTCACCACTGCAAATTCATCTCAGCCAACGATCCTAGTCTATCCATTTGAAAACCTGTCTGACAAAACCGATAGCAACAGTTTTGGCGCTGCCTTCACTGACAGCCTAATTCAAAGCCTATCTCAATATTCCGGGATCATTGTACTTTCAGGAAGTACCAGCAAGCACGCCAAGCAAAACGAATATACCGATGCCCAGATGCGTGAGAATTACGGCGCCACAGTCATGGTAAAAGGATCGATACAGTCTGTTGGATCAAATTCCAGACTCGGCGTGCGTATTGTCGACCTGAAGCAGAACGCTGTTGGCTGGTCCGACAACTACCAGTTCAGCGACAGCGAGATTTTCGATATTCAGGATCAGATCGGGGCTGAGATACTCAATTACCTGCAAATCAATATCGTCACCGGTTCCATAACGAAAGATTACATCAAGAAGTTTGGTAATCTGAAAAACTTAACCCTCGTTTTAAACGCCCGGAACGAGTGGCGGAAATACAACCCCAATAGCCATGCAGCGTACTGGAAATATATTGAGAGGGTGGAAGAGAACATCGGCAAAGACTCGCCAGCTCTCTTTAGCCAAAAGGCTTGGGGGCTCTATCAGAGGATCGGGCTGGGCCTTTCGACTGATATCGAGGCAGATAAGGCAAGAATGTTCGAATACGCGGATGCCAATTTAGAAACCTATGGCAACGCAAGTTCATATGGATTGCGCGCGCTTCTAGAGTTGCGACATGGGTCGGTTGGGTGTTCAAAGGCAACTGAACTTGCGCGCAAAGCGACCCAGATCGGCGGTGCCGGAGATGCGTTTACCATTGCTGGCACGGTTGAAAGAAAATGTGGCGACATAAATGTTTCAATCGAAAACTTCAAGAATGCGCTTCGGATAACACCAAACGACAATGGATACTTCATCCGCAAGCAGCTAGCTGGATCGTACTTGCTGAGCGCAGATTATGAGGAAATTCAAGAGATGGTAAATCCGTTGGTCAACAACCGTGACATTGGCCCGGCCATGCTTGCCTTGCTGGCTTATGCCGATCTGAAAACAGGCAGCAAGCGAACAGCAAAGGCGCATTTTCAAAAGGCGAAAGACTTGGGACTGAAGGTCGGTAATATGAACCGCGTCCTAGCGACGCCGGCCCAGGTGGATGATTTCTTCGCTGTGATGAGTGACGTTGGCGTCATTGAATAGCGCATAGGTTGGCATGCCTGGCATCCGCTTTCGTATGGTTATCGATTGTGTTTTTTAACAAAAAACCGCCAACCAGAGGGTTAGCGGTGTTGTTAGGGTGTGGTCGGCTACGGGGGCGGGCTGACGGCGTTACTTGTACGTAACTTTTGCTAAGGTTTAGAACCCTTAGGATTGCAGGTGCTGATCGCAGGGAAAGGATTTGTTCAAGAGTCTGCATCGACAAAGCGGGGATGAAGTCGTTTCACCAACAGAGATTTGAAACTGTGACTTTCAATTTTGAGCATAAAATGTTGTCGCATGCTTAAAACCAGTTGTCTCTTTATTAGAGGGTATAATTGGTTTTTTACGGAAGTAAGGTGGGATCGTTTGATGGTGAAATCGCAATGGCAACATAACTTTATGGAGGATGGGACCACAAAATCCGTCCAGAGGTAGGGTATCTTCTTCATCTATTGCTAGTAAGTTGATCTAGCGTAACGTCCCCTGCAATAAGCAAGTCTGTTAACGGACCCACGATCGGCTCTGACTTGGCTCCCATCTGAGCTATCTGTTCTCGCGCCTGCTTGGTGGCAGCTGCAAACTGCTCGGCGGTTTTTTCATCTGGAAATATACCGATGTGGACGACTTGGTTTTCTGATAGGTGGATCTTAAAGCTCATCATCATGCCATTCTTCAAGTCGAAGTTGTGCATCATGAAGGTAGTCACACTCTGCTTCATCATTTCGTTGGTAAAAGTATGTTTGACGCCCCTTGCATACATTAGATTAAACTCCCCACAAGATTAAAAGTGAGAAGGGCCACTCCAGCAGCCCTTCCAAAAACCTCGTCAAAACAATCGAAATTAGTCCGATTGATTTGGCTAGTAACCGTGTCAATTGCCAAAAAATCCAACTAATTTTTAACAATCAATTTTCAGGTCAGTGTATTCTTTGCATGGCGTATGATTCAATCAAAGTCCCTAGCTCATTACCTCGCATTACGAACTTTTGAAACTCTTCCGACATACCTATACGATCGATGCCTTCTCCTAATCCCGCCAAGTCCGCAAAACCATAAAATACCGAAAGCCTATCCATGTTCTCTGCGATAACAGGTACCGTTGCCATGATGTTAACAGTATCATCACTGTAAGTGTTTGCCATTTCATCAACCAAATCAACAGCCAATGGGACATGTTTTCTGGGCATCTGATACACCCTAACTAATCCAGCATGGGTGTTTGGGTTTGGCTCGCCAAAAACTCGCCGGAATGCCTCTGGTCCAACCAATTCAAGTGATTGATCAGCTTCTCGTTCCGCCATCAATGCTTGCATTTCATCGTCCATAGACAGGCTGGAACTTACCGAAGCGGCTTTCGACATGCTTTCAAAACTAGCATAGACATGAAATTCGCCAGCGCCGGCTCCTGCTATAACCTTTGTGGCGCGGACTGTTTCAACGTGTTTACTCATAATTTTGGTTAATCGTAGTACACGTTCTTCGCCGGTTCTGGATTTGCCGACGATCGGTGTCATTTTTCTTCTAGAAATAAACATCTATGTTTCCCCTTTCCCTAGTTGTTCGAAAAATCGAAACACACAGCTAAGCCTGCTGATGCTGCTAAAATCGCATATGGACAGTGCAAATATCAGTCATTTAGTTACTGGTTGGTTTTTTTTCGCTGAAACTGGCAGATATAGTTTCTGATTTTTTTAATTCAGTGGTTCAAGCCAGTGCAGGCCTATTTCGAATGGCGAAAAAAAGCCAAGATGGACTGAGCACCAGATGTGGCAAATATTATCAATCTTCTGAACCTTCAAAATTTCTCAAATAAACGAAAAATACAACGATTTCACGCTGGCAAAAAAGTGGTCCAGGAATTTACACGCGCTTGTCATCAACCACTGTCACGCGGTTCATACAGCGATAAGCTGGCATATAGTCAGCGACCGCGTAATGCATAGTTACGCGATTATCCCACATGGCCAGATCGCCTTCATGCCAGCGCCACCGCACCTGATCCTCTGGCCTGTTCATATGGTTTGCCAGCACCATTTTAAGAGAGTTTGATTCATTCGTTGTAAGACCAACGATATGTGTAACAAACGCCTCGTTAAAATTCAGATATGGGCGCCCAGTAACAGGGTGAAAATCTATTAGTGGTCTTACAGCATGCCCAAAACGAGTGACCGCCATGTCCAAACGCTGCGCGGCCAACATACTGCAGTCATCAATGGCAAAATCGTTTCGAAAATCACCAAAATCATGCACGGCATTTAGCTCTTTGAGGTCGCGCTTTAACCCATCTGGCAACCTTTCAAAAGCGGCATAGCAACTGGACCATAAGGTATCACCGCCCGTCGGTGGCACTCTGCGCGCGACAAGTATCGAGGCAAAGGGCTGTTCACTCTTAAATGTCAAATCGGTATGCCAGCTATTTGTATCAGGCGGATTGTCCTTGTCATTTTCCAACACCACAATCTGTTCAAATCCATCAACATGTGGGTAATGAGGATGAGGCGCATCAATCTGCCCAAAAGCTCTGGCGAAATTCAGATGATCTGCAGGTGTTAAGTCCATATCTCTTATGAAAATCACCAGCGAATCCATAAGTGCGGCGTGAATATAATCAATGCTGGCGCGTGAAAAGGGGGATGACATATCAACATCCAACAGCTCTGCGCCTATTGCTGGCGTGCACTTAGCAATCTTCATCACAATATCCCCAAGTTGTCTGATGAAAATGATGCCCTAAAACATGGTAAAAAGGCAGGCATTGATTTTAATCAAAAAACTCTATTCAGATTGATTGTGGCCCTTGCAGTTGTTGTCGGACTTAGCTGATGGTGCCGAATTTGGGAGGTAAACCTCTACACGTGAGCCTGTTTTTTGAAGTGACCGTGTTCTCAATTATGTTATTACAACATTCAAGTTCAGAGTAAATTGAACCCACTGGAAAACAATTAATTGCTAGGCTATTGATGCATAAAATAAAGAGCTGGTATGTCAATCTCTGGGTCCTAATTACCAACTGAAACTAGCCCAATTGGCTCCCTATGCCCTTACATCTGGCATTAGTGATCGTTAACTACGTCCCTTTTTTGAAGCCACTTGACGCTGGGCAGCTAGTTGGCGCAAGTGTGATTGAATACTTGTTTTAAGCGAGCCGTCAGATCCAGACCTGACCATTGCTGCAAGATCAGCGTCGCTCAGATCGCGGCGCTGCTGCAATAGGATACCTGCATAAGTCCCAGCATCAATGCCACTGACATCGGCCAGAATGCGGCTTTCAATCTCCGCCCACTCAAACTTTTCAGCGACTTTGTTGAGATATCCTTCGGCACATCCATCCTGTGCACCAAATGGACTGTCACGCAGCACAAGTCTGCGAAAAGCATCCTCACCAACTAGCTCTGTCAATCGGCGTGATCCCAGAACCACTCCGAAGCGTGGGCCCGGCATGCGGAAACTAGCGTCTGATGATGCAATGCGCCACTGACAAGATGCCACTAACTCAGCAGCGGCTCCGTAACACGGTCCATGGACAAAAGCCAACGTGGCAATTGGGGCGTGGTGAACCGCCTGCAACAACTTCTCAACACGGATCAAGCGCAGCAGCAAATCACCATCACTCGACTGTTCAATATCGCTAAGGTCAAAGCCACCAGAAAAGCCCTTGCCCTCAGCTTGCATCACAAGCATGCGTGCCCCCGACGCAATAGCCTCTGACACAGCTATCATCAATTCGTTGACTAGCTCGACATTAAACGCATTGAGCTTTTCCGGACGGTTCAGCGTGATACGGGCCAATGGCCCCTCCAGTGAATAAATGATCAGGCTCATCCATCAGACCCCTTGTCAGGTTCTGCCAACCATTCATCTGCCACCTCTTTTTGATGCACACCCAGTTGTGGTGGCGGGCGATAGATTTCAAATTCGAAACCAGTCATTGCAATCGGAAAGGCAGTGGTTCTGGTTTCAACGCCATTTGGCAGTCTCAACGGGCGGACCAAATTCATATGGGTGATCTGTTCGTCTTCCAGCATATCCGGATACGCATTGATCGGTGCACAGGGGACACCGCGCCGTTCCATCTCTTCCAACCAATAGGCACTTGTTTTCATATCAAATTCTGTCTGCAATAGCTGCGCCAGAACCTGCTGATTTTTGGCTCTTAACAACTGCGTGGCAAACCGTGGATCATTCATCAGGTGCGGCAGGCCTGCCGCCGCCGCGACCTCTGCCCAAAGACCATCATTGCCGGCCGCGATCACGAAATAATCATCACTGCCCCGAAATGCCTGATAGGGCGCATTTCTGGGATGCGCCGACCCAAGTGCCTGCTGCGCTCGACCAGTTCCAAAATATTCAGAGGTCTGCAAGGCAGATACTCCAATCAAACCACCAATCATAGTACAGTCAATATATGCCCCTTGTCCTGTCTGCCGCGCCTCCATCAACCTAGCAAGAATGGTATAACCCGCATAAAGACCCGCACAGAAATCACCAACGGGCACACCGCATTTTACCGGCTTGCCACCCGTCTCGCCAGTCACGCTCATCAGACCGGCAAATGCCTGCACCGTAACATCAAAAGCACCCATCTGCGCCTTTGGACCACTTTGGCCAAATCCGGAAACCGAACAATAAACAAGACCCGGATTCTGCTGTTTCAGCTCATCGTACCCCAGCCCCAGACGCGGTAGGACACCTGGCCGAAAATTTTCCAACACCACATCACAGGCACTAGCCAGCTGTTTCAGATATGCCACATCATCAACATTCTTCAGATCAGCCACAATCGATCGCTTGTTGCGATTCAGCGATGCAAAATTCTCGCTGAAGACATCACCATCAGGCCCTGTTGTCAACGGCGGCCAGGACCGAAAGGCGTCGCCGCCATCAGGTCGCTCTACTTTTACAACATCGGCGCCAAGATCAGCCAAAAGCGACCCGGCAAACGGGCCTGCTGCTATTTGGCCAAATTCCAGAACCCTGATGCCGGCAAGCGGTTTGGCCGAAGCTCCACCGGCCTGAGAAACCGCCATGGTTAGTTCTGCACCTTTACAATGCACGGCAGCTCGGTCTTGTTTTCAAGATCAAAAATTGACCGGCCAGTGTGATTTAGATGCCGCCCATAAGTATGAAGCGACATCGCTATATCAGTGCCATTATTCCAGACGCTGTGAATATCCTCGGGCATGCAGCAAACAACCGTGCCTGGATGCAGCGTTTCTTCATGTGATATCTGAAGGTCAGCAAACCCAGGTTTGCTTTTATCATCAATCCTGCGATAGCCAGTTTCGTGTTCCTGCCCTTCGATACCGGCAACCACCGCCCATGTCTTGTGGTTATGCGGACTTAAACCCCGTCCTGGCGCCCATGAAATCAGGAATACCGCAAGGTCGTGATTGTCTTCTTCATGCAGAAGGTGCAAGCCAAACCCTTGCTCTGGATCCACCTCGCGATGCAGCTCTTTGATCCAGGATCTATCTGCTGCCAGCCTTCGGGCCATGGGCTTGATGCGAGATGTGATCGCTGCCTCGGTATCTTCCTCGGCAACAACATTACGAATATCTGCAACATATTCTTCAACTGAGTATGGTCCCATCCTTAACCCCCCGCCTGTTGCAAAATCTAGGTTATAAACAAACTACCTCCAGACTGATTGTTTTAAAAATTGATTGCAAGAGCCATACATGAAAGTGGTGCAAGGCTAATCAATTCAGGCCATTTTAAACGCTACATCCTCGCGTAGTCGGTTGAAGCACAAGGGAAACCGAAGAGACATATTGGAAGATGAGAAACAGAGTGTCCTCTGCATATCCGAATTAAGAACAAATTCGGACCCGGTTCGTCGCAAAGCGCAGTCATCATCTTCCAAGCAGCTGAAGCGCAACTTAAGAAGAAAGTGCTTGCACAGAATTACCTTTCGACGCTCAGTTCTCGCTTTCACTTACCGTCGCCACAAATTCTCCTTCGAAACGAACAACCTTCGGCATCAACTTTTTCCGATAAGGAAGGATGATGTGATCAGCAATGGCCTGCATTTCAGCCGCCTGTTCTTTGGACTGAAGTGTCCAACTAGCCTGCATCACATTCTGATCCTTCTCAGACCGGAAAATGTCCATTCTTGCTTCTGGAAGCTTGTTTATAAAATTTGGCCATTGCTGCTGAAGTACCATGATAAACATGTCGCAATCGCTATCCGATGGGAAAGTGTTGGTGATGGTCACTTGATACATGTCATACACTCTCAATTTTCACCTAAGAAATTTTATGTCAATTGGTGTTGCCGGTAAGCTGATCTAGTGTTACGTCACCAGCAAGCATGAAGTCAGTCAGAGGGCCTGCCATCACTTCGTGCTTTGCTCCCATCTGCGTAATTTGGGCAACAACAGGCTTGGCCGCCTCTCCTGCCTTGTCTGCGGTCTGTTTGTCAGGGAAGACACCTACATGCAGCACTTGATTTTCAGACAGGTGTAGCTTGAAGGCCATGATCATGCCATTCTGCAGATCAAAGTTTGCTATCAGGAAACTCAAGAGACTTTTCTTCATAACTTCGTTAGTGAAAGTCCCTTTGATTGCTCTTGCATACAATGTCTTTGGCCTCCAACCCGTAATTGTAACTGAGAATAGTTTGTCCCGATTTGCATCAAGAAAATCGTAGCCCATTTTGAAGCATCATCTAAAGCCGGGCCCGCGTCACGGCCATCAATTATTCCAAAATGCTGGGTCAACTGGCATAGTCTGTGCCAACTAGCACCTATTCTAAAATAGTAGTAATTTCACAATGCAATGTATTGCCAACGGTACACGTCGCTTTTGCCTGCTTTACGATCTGTTCCGACTTGTCCTTGTCAGTTGGCAACAGGCCTTTGATGACCACATCCATCCGCCCGATGCGGATTGGTAGATCACCAGAACTGGTGCTGGTGATTTGAATTGTGAAGTCAGGCAGCGCGATAGCACTCTGGTCAGCTACCCGGTTCATGCTGACCACATAACATGCACCTAGCGATGCCATCAGCGTATGCGACGGATAATCGGCTGGCGGCGTTGATGTCATGCTGTCTGGATCATTGAAAGAATACAGAATCTTGCCGCCAGACCATTGAACAATGATGGGTCCGACTGTCTTTGGTTTCAACTTGATAGCCATCTAGTGTCCTTTCAGTTTTGCAGTGTCACTGGTGCCTAGCGCTCGGACTTTAATGTGGGGTCAAGCCGATCGCGTAACCAGTCGCCGACCATTGATACTGACAGCGCCAGACAAAAGATGATTGCGCCTGGAAAAAGTGTCAGCCACCAGGCGGTAAGCAGACGGTCACGCCCCTCGCTCATGATCTGGCCAAGGCTGGTCAGCGGTGGCTGGACGCCCAGCCCTAGAAATGACAGAGCAGTTTCAAGAAGAATGGTTAGTGGCAAATTGACCGTGAACTGCACAAGGGCAACGCTGACGATATTCGGTAATATGTGACCTAGGTAGATTTTGTACGGTGAAGCGCCCAGCGCGCGTACCGCTGTGACATAGCCATGTTCCTTTGCGGATAATGTGGCACCACGCATCAGCCTTGCATAAATCTCCCAGCCGTTCAGTCCGACCAGTAACAGGAAGAGGACGAAGGAATTGTCGAACATGGCCAACATAAATAGAGCTACAATAATGATTGGCAAAGATGCCTGAACATCAATTGCGGCGACGATGACAGCTTCGACCCACCCGCGCTTCGCAGCTGCCAAAATGCCGAGTAGTGATCCCAGAACAGCGCCGATCAGGGTGCCGACGATGGCCACGATCAGGGTGATCTGTGCACCGGTTACAAGGCGCGCCAGCAGATCACGCCCGCGCGAATCCGTGCCGATGATAAAATCGTCCGTACCCGGAGGGCGCAACCGTTCGAACATTGAAGTTTCGCGAAAACCATAGGGCGTCAACAGGTGACCAAACACCGAAAACAGGACAAACAACATAATGAACCCGAGCGCAATCTTCACGCTTGTCGGGATCGGATCCCTGATCATTTGAGGATGCTGTGGTGTCGGTCGCGCGTCTGACATCAGCGGACCCTTATGCGGGGGTCGATTAGCAGATACAGCGTGTCGACCAGCAGGTTCGCCAGAACCATGGTAAAGGCAACAGCGAGGACTAGAAACTGTACCATTGCCAGATCTCGCGTTGCAACAGAGCGAATCAACAGCTGACCAACGCCCGGCCAGGCAAAAACCTGTTCGGTTACCACCGATCCAGCGATCAGACCGCCAATCGAAAGACCAACCAGTGTTACCAGTGGAATGGCTGCATTCGGCGCAGCATGCCTGATCAAACGGCGCATGAAAGGAATTCCCCTCGCCTCGGCAGCCCGCATAAAGGGTGCATTTATGATTTCCAGGAGCGATGAACGGGTAAAGCGGGCGAAGCCCCCCATGGATGCCAGCCCAAGTGTCAGTGCTGGAAACAAGACATTTGCCCCTTCACCGCCCAGATAAATCTGAAACCACAACGCGCTTGTCAGAATGATGATAAGCCCAAATAGAAAATTCGGCATTGCAAAGGCAAAGACTGAAAATCCCATTACCAGCCTGTCAAGCTTGCTGGCACGATTCACCGCCGCCAAGGACCCCAGCGGAATGCCAAATAACAGGGCAATCAGAAATGCACAGCCACCAAGCTGCAATGTATAAGGAAGGCGTTCAAGGAATAGTTCTTCAACAGCGCGGCCGGTATGCACCGAATAGCCGAACTCACCAACCATAAGACCGCCGATATATCCCGAATACTGGACCCAGAACGGCTTGTCGAGGCCCATCTGTTCCGCATATTGATCAATGACTTCTTGCGGTGCGTCCGGCGGTGCCAACGCGGCGGCTGGGTCACCTGAGAAGCGAATGAATGTAAACACCAATGACACTGTGATCAGCATCGTCACTGCCGCCCGCATCAGTTTTGAAAGCACATAAGTCAGCATCACTTGCCCCTTAGCGCTAAAAAATCACTGGTTGGGGCGGCGGCCAGCAATGCTTTTGTATAGTCATGCGAGGGATGCGTGAACACTGATGTCACCGTGCCTCTTTCCAGAACTTCGCCTGATTTCATAACAATAATGTCATCGCAAACCGCACGTGCAACCCGCAAATCATGGGTGATGAATAACATCGCAAAGCCGAAGCGGTTCTGCATGTCGGCGAACAACTTGAGTATCTGTGCTTGCACAGATACATCAAGTGCAGACACGGCTTCGTCTGCCACCAACAGCTCCGGCTCCAGTGCCAGAGCGCGTGCAATACAGATCCTCTGGCGCTGCCCACCTGAAAATTCGTGTGGATATCTTTGTCCGGCAGTTGACGAAAGGCCTGTCAATTCCAGCAATTCCTCTGCCCTTGCATAAGCCTTCTTCTTTGGCATGCCATGGATGATCGGACCTTCAGCGATAGACGCACGCACAAGCTTGCGCGGGTTTAGAGCTGAATATGGGTCCTGAAGAACAACCTGAATAGATTTTCGCAGCCTTTGTAGGTCCGGGCCTGCAAGATGTGTGATGTTGTGTCCATTGTATCGGATTGTGCCGCTGTCGGTTTCCTCAAGCCGCAAAAGCGCGCGTGCCAGCGAACTCTTGCCAGACCCGCTTTCTCCAACAAGCCCAAGTGTCTGGCCCTTTGCGATTTCAAGGGATACATTCCTAACAGCATGAGTGCGTTGCCTGTTCAACAGTCCGCCGCTGCGATATACCAGATTGATATCTTGTGCTTGCAGCAGTTCCTCTGCGGCTGTTATGGGCTTATCGGGCGCACTTGGTTGCGCCGCTGCAATCAGTTTTTGAGTATAGGCGTGCTGCGGTGATGTTAAAATATCGGCTGCCGCGCCATGTTCAACAATCACACCGTCCTTCATAACGCTGACATGATCGGCAATTTCAGCTACCACACCGAAATCATGGGTCACAAACAGCACCGCAAGGCCCAGTTCTTTTTTCAGGTCGGCGATCAGCTTCAGGATTCCAGCTTGCGTTGTAACGTCCAGTGCGGTGGTGGGTTCATCCGCAATCAGCAGTGATGGTTTCAGCAGCAGCGCACCGGCAATAACCACCCGCTGTGCCTGTCCGCCTGAAATCTGGTGTGGATATGCACGCATAATCCGGTCTGGTTCATCCAGCCGGACAGCGGCCAAAACGTCCCTAATTCGGTCTTTATGACTGCTGGCATCAAAACCATGGACCTGCAGAATTTCAGCGAGTTGTTTACCAATGCGTTTTATCGGATTCAGGCTGGCGCTGGCATCCTGGAAGATTGTCGCGATGCGGGCGCTGCGAATGCTGTTAAAGGCGGGATCGCGTTGTTTGGGTAGGTTTTCGCCATGCAGCGCTACGCTTCCGGATAGCTGGGGCAGGGCGTCGGGAAGCATTCCAAGGATAGCGTTTCCGATCACCGATTTGCCGGATCCTGATTCGCCGACAAGGCATCTTGTCTGTCCTGCCATAACAGCAAGACTGGCATTCTCAACAGCAAACTTTCTGTCGCCATCGGGAGGCAGGCCTACCGTCAGGTCTGACACCAAAAGCGTCGGGGCGTCACGCGCCCCGACTTTCGTCATCTTGCTCACTTCATGTAGAGATTGTCAAAGACTGTCACCGCGCTGTTGCCCGGATCCCAGTCAAGGTCTTCATCGACAACATAGCTGACAACGTTGCGCCACAGATACATGCCCGGCGTAACGTCCTCCCACTCGGCTACAAGATCAAGATAAGCCTGCTTGCGGCTGTCAAAATCCTGTGCAAGTTCGAAAGCCTCACCCAGCTTTTCAAAATCCGGGGTCATCTTCCAGGTGCTGTGCTTTGCACGAACACGGCTAGACAGGGGCCCCCAATCCATCCAAAGCGGCCGGTATGGATCACCAGAGAACTCGCTCGACATGGACATGTTGAGAAGGTGGAAAGGACGCTGATATGCCAACGAGAAGTTGTCCTTGAGTTCGATCTTCACATTAATGCCGGCATCTGCCCATTGCTCGACCATCAATTCTGCGGCGATTTCGTAATTCGGGTAAAAGCCGCGCGTGATGTGCCATACAAGTTCTTCGCCACTATAATCGCTCTTTTTCAACATGGCAGCTGCCATGTCAGGATCATACTTGATCTTGCGCTCGCGATCAGCGTCATAGAATTCGCCATACTCAGGGAAGTTGAATGGTGTCGGAACAAAGGTTGCGTCCCCCCAGATAGCCTTGGTGATTGAGACACGATCCACCGCATGCACCATCGCCTTGCGCAAATTGACATCTGTCAGCGGGTTATCAGGCAGGAGTTCGGTTTCAAGCATGTTGAAGGCAAACATCGGATAGTTCTCGATGCCCTTTTCCATGACCTTTACGCCAGACTTGGTTTTCAGCTGAGCCACCTGGTCCGACGGGACATTCACCACAACATCAAATTCACCGGACATCAGGCCGGCAAAACGGGTCGAGAATTCAGGTACAATCTGAAAATGTAGGCTTTTGGCAGGAACGTCGCCACCCCACCAGTCATCGAAGGCCACTGCTTTCAGCCCAACTGACGGGTCGAACTCAGTGATCTTGTAGGCACCGGTGCCCATGGGCATCTGCCCAAATGCATCAGTACCCACTTCTTCATAATAATGCTTCGGCAAGACAAATCCGATCGGGGTAACCATGCGGTATGGCATGTTCGGATCAGGGAAGCTGGTTTCCACTTCCAATGTTAGCGGGCCAGTCGCCTCAACGCGAGTGATGCCTCGAGCATAACGGGTGCCTCGACGGGCAATCGGCTTTTCACCCCATAGGCGCTCTGCAGACAGTGAAAAGGCGACGTCTTCCGCATCCATCACGTGACCGTCATGGAATTTGACACCTTCACGAAGCTTAAATTCCCATACAAACTCAGATTTACGTGTCCAGCTCTCGGCTAGCCATGGCACAAGCGAGTTGCCATTTGGGTCTTCCCAGCGATTGCGCCGGACTAGGGTATCGAATACGTTAAAATGCACTCGCTGTCCGGTTGTGGAGATACCAATCACCGGATCCATTGTTGGCCATAGATTGTCGACGGCAATTGTCAAGTCGGGGCGCCCATCTTGTGCGAGTGCATTCCCGCCTGTACCGATCGCAACGAGAGCAATCGCCAGTGGTTTGAACAATTTGTGAAATCTCATTCTTTTCTCCTTGGTTGCGGTGATTCGATTGGATTTTGGTCGATCTGCGATTTTTGCAGTGGTGAAATCTGTTTGATAATATCAAGCTGGTAATTTGGGTCTGCTTGAAGTGACGGTATCTGCGTTCGCGCGGACTGAGATTTCTCCAGATCAATCTCGACTGTCATGGTCTGTGTGACGTCGCCTCCAAGGTCTGCAACCACCTCTCCCCATGGTGATATGATCAGCGAATGCCCCCAGGTCCTGCGACCGTCTGCATGCGATCCAACCTGCGCCGCTGCGACAATCCACATACCGTTCTCAATGGCCCGCGCGCGCAATAACGTTTCCCAATGTGCCTTACCTGTTGGCACTGTGAAAGCCGAAGGAATGAAAGCGAGGACCGCCCCTGCCTTGGCCATGTCCCGGTACAGATACGGAAAGCGCAGATCGTAACAAATGGTCAAGCCGAATGGCCCCCACGGTGTGTCAATGACAACCGCCCGGTCTCCTGCCGAATAGCGATTTGATTCGCCAGTTGGGGGTTTGCCTTCAAGAAAGATGTCGAAAAGATGCAGCTTGTTGTAGGTGGCGATTATCTCGCCGCTAGGGTTGATCATTGTGCCATGGTTGAAAAATTTGCCTCCACCATCAAGTACAGGTGTCGAGCCAGCCTGTATCCAGATGCCATGACGTACCGCATGCGCACAGCATGCTGCCAGATAGGGATCATCATCCGCATCAACAACTTGCTTTAGTGCCATTTCGCGGTCACGGTTCATGAGACCCACTGCTTCTGGCAGCGCAATCATTTCGGCATTCTGAGAAATTGCTGTCGCCACAATCTCGTCCAGCATCGCAATGTTTTCAGCGTGCGAATTGGAGGATGTAGTCTGCGCAATAGCAAGCTGCAGGGACGCCTTCATATCGAGCCTCTCATCTAAATTTCACGCTAGAACAAGGAGACATAAATAAAAATTTAAAAATACTTGCCTTTTATAAGAAAAACTTACAATTAAGTGAGATGAAGCAGAAACCGCTGCCATCTCTCAACGCATTGAAAACTTTAGAAGCTGTGCGGGAAGCAGGGTCAATTTCGTTAGCAGCAGAGCGACTGTCAGTTTCGCATTCTGCTGTCAGCCAGCAGTTAAAACAACTGCAAGACTGGACCGGACGGGCACTTGTGGTGCGCAAAGGCAGGTCCGTGATGTTGACCAGCGCAGGGGAAAGCCTTGCCAGCGTGGTCAACGCATCCTTTGACGCCATCCGCCATGAGCTTGACGTGTTACCGACCCGCTTCAAGCAGCCGATAAGTATATCGGCTGCGCCTGTAATTGCAGAAAACATCATTCTGCCGGCTTTGCCACTATTCTTAACAGAGCAATCCGATATCGTCCTGCATCTGAGCCTTGTACATTCGGATCACCGTCGAAACCCGACGGCAAATATTGAAATATCTTTTCAGCGGATGGACCGTATGCTGACCGAAGAGACTGTGTTCCTGCCCGGCACAGCGCAACCAGTGGCTGCACCGGCGCTGATCAAGAAATATGGGAATGATTTGCAGCGAACGCTGTACGAGGCACCCCTCATTTCTGATGAAGATTCGCGCATGTGGACAGCATGGTTTCGCGAAAACAGCATGCCCGACGGACGGGGGAATATCGGCACGCGACTTTTCTTTGAAGGCTCTTTGCTTATGCAGCGAGCTGCGATTGAGGGGCTGGGTGTCGCGCTGGCCCGGAGTGCCTCCATTGCAGATGATATTAAGCAAGGCCGCCTAGTCGCGCTTTCGTCGCAAATGATCGATCACAACTGGGCCTACATCATGCACGTCAATAACAAGACACAAACTGAACCTGAAACAGTTCGCGTGTTACAATGGCTTAGGTCACTGACAAATGTAGTGGCAAAGACCCCATCAAAAGACGGGCAGGATCGACCAATCATCGCGAATGAGAATGATATTGTTAATAAAATGAAAGTCCGGAAGTGATGATGTAGGGATGTGCCGGCCAGTGAAAAGCCCTCGCTAGAAAAAAAGCGTGGCTGGGATTGTTAGGTATCTGATGTCATCAGCTTCTTTAAATACCGCATGTATTGGAGGGTAGAACGAGATCTCAGAAACCGCAAGTTTGATAACGTTGGGATCATTTCGTCATCTCTTATTGATCAGGCTTGAAACAGATATGGCTGGATAGAACAGGAACTCCGCCAACTGCCTATTGTGACTTTGCCATTGGCTGGAAAGCACAGCGCATTAGTGTTCTTGGCGGAAGTTATGGCACTAGCCCGGCCAATGTTAAACGCATGCGTGAGGATCTTTTTTAGGCTCAAATATTGGTGGATGAATTGGGGTATTTATCGGGTGCGTAACTGGAGCAAATCAGTGAGCAATCAGCGTATGATTAAAGTCCAATTTTATTTGGAACTTCTCAGTTCGGCTGTTCATTGATTTAAACTAATTGTTCCCCCGAAGAAAAGCTTTGACACATGTTCAATTTTTGAATTTTATATCACAACTATTATGTCTAGATTAGTAGATTCAGTGCTAAATCCAACCCGTTTCCCACCTGAAAATATTTGACGAAACTCTGAATCATAAAGGCTTGCGATGCTTATAAATGTTGGATCAGCCCAACTGTTTTTCGATGTGGTGGGTGAAGGTTTTGATGCGGGCAGCCCGAACATGGCACAGCGTCCAACTATGATTTTGTTACACGGGGGTCCGGGCTACGACCATTCAACACTAAGACCCTATTTCGATAGATACAGCGACACACATCAACTGATTTATTTGGACCATCGCGGCTGTGGGCGGTCAACTGGTGAACGGGAGAGTTGGTATTTAGACCAATGGGCCGATGACATCGCGGTCTTTTGCAACCTCCTCGGGATTGAAGCTCCGGTGCTCTTCGGCCAATCCTTTGGGGGAATGGTGGCGATGCATTATGCGGCACAACATCCATCAAAGTTGTCCAAATTGATCTTGTCTTCGACGGCTGCCCAGTTTCGCCTGGACGAAACAGTGAACATGATGCGAAAGCTGGGTGGCGAGAGTGCCGCTGATGTGGCCAGACGGTTTTTTTCCTGCCCATCTGAGGATGTTTACAAAATCTATGGTGAAGTGTGCTTGCCGCTTTACAGCAATCCTGATGCACCAATGGCTGGTAGCTTTCGCGACAGGGCCATTCAGCGCCCCGAGGTAGCAATCCATTTTTTTACTGACGAAATGCCCCAAATGGATTTGCGCGATGAGATTGCAGATATTGTATGTCCAACACTTGTAATTGGAGGCACTGTAGATCCAATCACGCCGCCCGTGTGTTCGGAGGCTATTGCCTCTGCTATTGGCGATAATGCGATCCTTCATATGTTCGAACGCTGCGGGCATGGGCCTCACAGAGATAATCCAGACGGGGCAGAAAAAGTTATGCGCAACTTTTTGAATAGTTAACAAGGGTCTCGTTGCTTGCTATGAAACCCCCAGCAAGCACCAAAAGGCGATACACGCGTAACTCCGTCGCTTTCATGCCTAAATTGAAGGCTTGACGGGCGGGGATTTCAGCTTTGCTCTGGAGGCCCATCTTCAAAAGCCTTAAACAAGATATACATAGAAGCCGCCACACAAGGCCCAATCCCAAATGCGTACATTAGCGTGCCTACGCCAACCACTCCGCCAAGTGACCATCCTAGAAGGACGACGCTGATTTCAATGGCGCTGCGGACCCCAGCGACGGGAAAACCAGTCAGCTGCACAAGACCAGTCATCAGACCGTCACGCGGCCCTGGCCCGAGATTGGCAATGAGATAAATACCGCCCCCAATGCCAGTAACGATCACGCCGAATGCCGCCTCAGCAACTCGCAATGTTAAGGATTCGAATTTTGGAAGCCAGGGCAGCGCCAGATCGAGCACCACTGAAATAATGATGATGTTCAGAAATGTGCCGATACCAGGGGTCTGTCGCAATGGCACCCACACAAGCAAAACGATAACGCTAACAACAAAAGTCGATAAGCCAACACTCAAGCCGATGATATTGGCAATGCCTTGTGCCAAAACCGTCCATGGGCTGACACCGACGCCAGAAGCAATCATTAGCGCTTCACCAAAACCAAAGATGACAAGCCCAACAACAAGTAGCACCATTGAGATTAATGGGGGCCGGATCGTAAGAGGGTGCGGGGCGCTCCAGAATAGTCGGGGTACGGTTTTGATTTTTAAAAAACTGAAGCTGCTTTTTAGCGTAACCAACGATATACCAAAATTATTGGGAATCCTGCTCATTCATCCGCCAAGTTGTATATTTGGTTCCGCTTTTTTCACAATTCTTAAGAAATAGGGCTCTTAACAAATGAGGAGGAGTTCCTCCACCCCCCTGCTTCGAATTTGTCCCATCAATGGCAACGCATAACTCATCGTTGCTTATCAATTTAATCTGGTTATTGCTGGTGAATCTAAATTTTTGAGTGCTGATGTCAGTGCAAGTATTAAGATTTAAATGCGAACCTTCAATAACGTCCTCTGCTTCCATACAAACGCCAAAAAAAGGTAAATTAAACTCACCTTGGCTTACCAGTTTTGCGTCAAAAGCTTGGTCAACGCTGATCTGGCCCTGGTATGAGTAGCAGGTGTGAGCTTGGAGCCCTTTTTTTACCTTGGCCCGTTCTTTGTGGCCTCGTATGTCTATACAGAATCCACGCAAGTCATCTAATTTATGCATTAACTGAATTTCAATGAGCTCCCCAGCCCACACCGGCTGGACAGCATTCGCCAGAATCATGGTGATAGCGAGCAGGCGTATCATTCGCTGTGAGTTAACCTTCCATGAAAAATGCTGTCTTACCCTCCATTCGGCTCAGTTTATGGCTCTTCTTTATTTCCGCTCGGTCTTCTTTCCGTAATTCCATGACTTTCAATGCCGTTTCTTTATCTGGGAAAGTTAGAATGAGCATCCCTTTATTTTCGTCAACATTTACGAATCTTCCAGATAAACATCCTTGGGAAAGCACCCATGGGATGTAATTAGTTTGATAATAGGCCACAAGCATCTCCCTCATCATCTTTGATGGAGATGTGGTCTGGATTACTCTCAAATACATCGGCTCTACCTCTTTTGAATGTAGTTGAGGTCTAAGGTAAGGTGCAATCTTCGTTTTGGTTAAGACCCGTGTTGGGCTCATTCATCCATTAACTTACCATCTAAATAAGTAACCATAACGTCTCCGCTTATAGGAACTTGTTCGCGAATAAGTTCCCTGAATTTGCTTGTCGATATGCCTTCGTCACGTATTTTGTCTGCATTCGATCGTGCATCTTCAGTTGGATAGACATTAATAGAGATCGCACTCGTTTCACCTGTCTGAACCCAAAGTGATATCTTGTTATCTTTGAACGCACCGTGAGCTTTGTACCAATTTGAAAACTTTTCAATACCCTCTTTATCTTTGAATTCGCACATAACAATATTTGCTACTGACATCAGTATCTCCTTTGCGTGTCGATGAAAGCGTATCCAACTGAGCAACAATTCTCTATCGCCAAATGTTTCACAGCTTCGCCACCAAAGCTCTGCTCCCAAATACGTATACCTGAAGAGCGTCCTAGTGTTTTTTAAACCGAGATATACGCTATTTCAGAGATGTTTAGGCCAAGCTCAAAGAGGCGTGGGATGGTATCACGACGAAAATGGTAAAACCGCAAGTCAGACAACCCAACCCGCCGTTCTCAGTAACTAAATTGAATTTCTCTGTCGAAGATCTCGTCCTCAGCCAGTCTTAGCCTGCACTAACAGCCTCTGCCAGAACACAAAGCAACTCATACATGACTGTCGCACCAGTCATTGATGTAAGCCCACCTGTATCGAAAGGTGGTGAAACTTCAACCATGTCAGCACCCACATAACTCAGTTTCCGGAAGCCCCGGATTAGCGCCATCGCTTCGGGAGTAGTCAGACCAGCAATTTCTGGAGTCCCGGTACCAGGGGCAAAGGCTGGATCAAGACTATCAATGTCGAAACTCAGGTATACTGGCGCATCGCCGACAATTGATCGTGTTTCTTCGACAATCTCATCAACGCCACGTTTCTGGAGTTCTTCGACAAACACCACCCGCATGCCAGCATTCTTGGAATAATCCCATCCTTCCGAGACATTTTGGGCACCCCGAATGCCAATCTGCACAGTCTTTGTTGCGTCGATCAAACCCTCTTCATGAGCCCTACGAAACGGAGCTCCATGGTTAAATTTAGATCCCTGAAAACTATCCCAAGTGTCTGTATGAGCATCGATGTGGATGAATGCTAGGGGTTGCTTTGCCACGGCGCGCAGTATTGGAAGGCTAACCGAATGATCGCCGCCGCAAGACAATGGAATGATCCCTGCTTTTACCATTTCCCCAATAAAATTGAATATTTCATCATGGGCTTTTTCAATATCAAATGCTGATTCAAATGGTATGTCCCCAACATCTGCGATCCGGCACAGTTGATAAGGATTAATGCGAGTTGCGTGATTGATTGAGCGCATAAGGCTGGATTGATTTCTAACTTCACGTGGGCCATGGCGCGCACCAGGGCGATTGGTTAAGGCACCATCATAAGGGATGCCAACCATTCCAATATCAATTTTTTCAAGGGCTTGTGCAATCGGTGCACGCATGAAAGTGGCAAGGCCTGAATACCTAGGCGCCAACATATCAGGTGTGCTTGGTGATACGTAATCTGACACTAGTTGAACCTTTATTTTTCTGGATTGTTTCCTTGGTCATCTAACCGAACAATGCACTCAAATCTGGGTGGAACACGGCAACGAAAACCATTAACCAAAGAATTGTTTCCTTACCAAGGGACTTTTGAATGCATTTTCCAACTGGCGCTCGAATGGCCTATACCTAGGCGCGTTTCTTTTTTCCATCATGACCCTCTAAATTAATGATCGCTTAACGTGAGAGCGGTTGCTAGCTAGTCAGCAATTTGAATGGCAGAGAAAATTTTAACTTTCCATGTGTCTCTATCTATTGGATCGTTATGGCCTGATTTTCGTGAGGCTTTTCTAATTGCCATGTAACTATTGTAATCACGAAGGCTGCTCCAAGTACCCCAGATGCAAAATTCGTTTTTGCCGATGTCTCCAGAAAATTCAAGTTCAAGACAGCCTGGCTGCTTTCGTGTCATGGGCAAGGCTATATTGGCCATGTTGTCTGCCGCTTCTTTTGCTCTGCCTTCTTTTGCGGAAAACTGAATGTTTACGTGAGTTGTCATTGGCTCATCACCGTCTATCCAATAGTAAAAGCAACTACCACAAAAAATACGGTCACAACTGGTTGTCGATTGCTGCCCTTGTCATCGCCCGGTAAAAGTCCATTCGTGAGGGGGATCTTAATGAAGTCGTATTGTTTTTCTGACGTCTGTCTCATGCGCTGCCTTTTGATAAAAGCCGTTGATGTAAAGTTCCAAAGATGCCTACTTATGTGTTGTCAAGTTCCGCCCAAACTTTGCTGACGTGACTGATTTTTCCTTCAGTAAATTCCAGTAGATAGACATAGTCGGTCTCGAACGGTTGTGGTGTCTCACTCATGGTGATAACACCCCGATAAATGCCATATATCAATACGACATCTCTGCTCTCGTCATGAGCCAAGCCTTTAACATCAAACGAGATGTCCGTCATATGCTTGTGCACTTCGGCCATCCATTCCGTATAATGATCTAGCGTATCTATTTCCTGCAACATTTTTGCCTGACTACTAAAAGTCGCTTCGGGATGACAATAGGGTTGGCAATTTGTCCATCCGGTTCCGTTTTCGCAAGCGAAGTAAAAGTGTTCAGCGGCTTTTAAGGTCTGTGAACTGTCCATTTCTTTCCACCTTGTATTTTTAGAGGCTAATTTAGAACTCCAGTTTTAAACTGCCTCACTAACGTGTCCTGATTCAAAATAACAATAAAGATATCTGTTAATGGACGAGATTCAAATTTTTTAAATTGGTATGTTGATGAACAAGATTACTGGCGGTGCTGGGTCTCCAACACCCCACCCAGATCATCTGATGACGATTGCAACCTCTATCTCTTTTAAGTAAGAAACGTTAGGTCTTGTAAATTAATTACAGCTTAATTTTGAGAGTCACTATACCATTGTGTAGGAGGTTGAAGGTGTCGCTTTGGTGGTGGCAACAACAACTAACTCATGGATAAACACCACTTGCTGCTTTCAATCTTACCAAGCGAAGTAGCGAACGGCAGTGATAAAAATGGTCGGGGATAAATGATATCCTTGGCATGTTCGACCACGGCCGTAACTTGCTTGTCTAAAGATCAGGTTCTTTATGCCTCGGGTCATTAGAATTTTTTTTGGGACGCCTGAACAAAACGCCCTCCAATGCACTGGTCGTCTCTTGGCTTCTTATTCCTTGACCGAAGTATTTGAGAATAAAAAACACTGGCACCATCAGGAAACCTGTCAAGCTATACCCAGCAATGCCACCATAAAACAGTGCGAACAGATCGAGAGCGACAGGGCTTGAACTAGCTCGAATAGCAAAAAATGTTGCAAATAATAGACTCAAAATGAAGGCGATGAGATTTACTTGTCGTGAATACAATTCACAAATGGCTATTAAGTTTCGCATGAAAGCAGTTTTAAGACCGTTGCGTCAGCGTAATCTTGCCCATGTTTAAAAAGTGACATTTCAACCTTCGCTTTAGTGCTTTAGCCAAGATGACAAGGCGCACAAGTTGGTAATTGGCCGACCAATGCTATGTTACAATCTCAGAATCGTAATTCCTAGAGTGATGGAGGCGTGGGTCTCTTGTAAGCTTCAAGAAATGGATTACTCGAAGGAGAAGCATGAGACCTACGCTTAGACTTAGCTTCTCGTCGCAGGTAGTAAATGTTTAAGCAAATAGACGCCATAAGAATGCTTGGTCCAATAATTACGAAGAGCCATACATTGATCTCTTCATATGTGATTCCCATTATGCCGGCTGCGTCAACTAAAAGCTTCACACACCAGTCAAACGTCACGTCTATCCAAAGAATACCAGAATTAGCCATTGTCTCCTCCTAAGCTACATGGAGATACTGCAGATGCTATTTGGCTTAAATTGGATAGACCTCGCCACAATTTAAACACGATTACCCAAGGGCTGATAACCTTCAAAAAAACCACACAAAGGTGAGAGCTGACATCAGAAAACTGATCGACGCCATCAAGGCTGGCCTTCCAGGGGAAGCGCTGCGCGATGAGATGCAGCGAATGCAGCAACCTACGAAGCAAATGCCGAATCTATAATGACAAAACTTGATAATCTTGTGGCTGAAGTCGACGCCGAACTGGAGCCGGTCAAAGGTAGAGGTTACATCGTATTTCACGATGCATACCAGTATTTTGAGAAGCGCTTTAAAGTATCAGCAGTTGGTTCGATAACTGTGTCGCCTGAAGTGCTGCCTGGCGCCGAACGTGTGAGGGAGCTTCAGGAAAAGGTACGAGATATTGACGCAACCTGCGTGTTCTCTGAGCCACAGTTCGAACCAAAGCTTGTGACAACCATTACTGAAAACACAAATGCAGGGACGGGTGTGCTTGACCCTATCGGCGCGTCGATTGACGATGGTCCCGAGCTATATTTTACCTTGATCCGGAATATGGCGAAGTCTTTGAAGGACTGCCTTATCAAGTAGGGCAGATTTTTCCGGCCAAATAAGCTTCAGATGTGAGATGTTATTATTAACATCTCGCATCGTGTAACGTTTTCAGCACATTTGTATTGATCACTGCAGACCGTTTCTTAAAAATCATAAATTTCAAAACGGCGATGGCTGGCAATGTTCGCATACAAATGCACGACGCCCATTGATTTCAAAGCGGCTTATTTCACCCTTACAATCCGGACAGGTTTCCTTCGCAAAAATATTGAAATCTTCGCGACATTTGCTTTTGAATCTACCAGCGCCTCTCTTTGTTATAATAGCGTTGTGTTTTACGCCAAGGGTGAGAAGATCCTTCGCATCATTCCAAATACGGTCAAAAGTTTGCCTATCAATATTGTTGCCAAGCGTTTCTGGGTGCACTGCTTGGCGCCACAAAATTTCTGTCCTATAGATGTTCCCAATACCAGCCATGACAGACTGATTCATGATCAGACTTCCAATTGAAGACTTACTTTTTGCTATTTTTTTAAATGCCAAGTCTGGATTGGCATCTGAACGCAGGACATCCGGGCCGATCCGTGCAGTCAACTTCGTGAATTCTTCTATATTCAACACCTCACAAATTGATGGACCGTTTATGTCAATGACGTGGGTTCCACTTATCAAACGAACACGTACAGCCCCCCTAGGTTCTTTGAGAGGCAATTTATGTTTACGAATCTTTCCGAACAAACCGAGGTGTATATGGAGTGAGTCACCAGCTTCAAACCTGTAAACGAGATGCTTACCGAAGGCCTCAACGGCGGTGCATAACTTCCCCGATAGATGTTGAGATCCTTCCGCAAACCGACCTTGCGGTGACTGGATTATTAGTTTATCGCCAGCAAGCACCTTATGATGATCTATCGCAGCGCGATGAATGGTATGGCCTTCTGGCATTTTGATCTCCGCATCATTAGAAACAGTTCGTGACAGCTAGCTAGATCACAATTTGGCGAGATGGTTTGTAAGCCTATTTATCGAAGTGATGTAACAAGAAAAGAATAACTGGTTCGGTAACTAGCACCACTAACCTCAATCTAAGATCCAAGGTTCAAGCAAAATTACGATAAATTATTGTGAGACAAGCTGAATGTGACTATTGCCTGAGCCAAGCGTTACGCCTCTATCCACAGCGACAATAATTTAGGACGCAAAAAAGACACCTCAAATTAAAAGCGGCTAAAAAATGTAAATATTCTAAAATTATTAATTGCGCGGGCGCGTAACCGCCATTAGTTGCAGCTGAATTTTGCGAGTGTGTAGGGTCTTCATGGTTGCGGAGGCAGAATGCTCTGGATACCCTGTCCGCTCGAATTGGTGATCCGGACCGCCATCTAGGAATTCTGTCAAATACAGACCTTGGACCACACCCTGTTATATCTAGGTTTGCTCGCTTTATCGAGACTGAGTTCAAATCACTTGCTAACCTGCTCTTGCAGCGCGAACAGAATGAACTCTGGCGCTCTTGAAATCCCATCGTGAACATCGGTCTGCGTGACATGTCGAAAAAGAATATTCTCTTCATCATGTATGACCAGTTGCGGTTCGACTATCTGAGCTGCGCCGGACACAAGACCCTGCACACCCCCAATTTCGACCGGGTGGCCGCGCGGGGGGTTCGCTTCACCAACGCCTATGTCCAGTCACCGGTCTGCGGGGCCAGCCGCATGTCGACCTATACCGGCCGCTATGTGGCAAGCCACGGGGCCGGCTGGAACAAATTTCCCATCAGGGTCGGCGAGGTCACGCTTGGCGATCATCTGAGGCAGAACGGCATGTCCTGTTGGCTTCTCGGCAAGACACACATGCAAGCCGACGAGGAAGGCATGGCGCGGCTTGGCATTCCGAAGGACAGCATCATCGGCGTGCGCCAGTCCGAATGCGGGTTCGACCCGTGGGTGCGGGATGACGGATTGCACGGGAATGGCTGGGATGGCGATTATGGCGAGAATGACGGCCCTTATAACCGCTATCTCAAGGAAAAGGGATATGATACGGACAACCCGTGGGCGACTTATGCCAACGGGTCTGTCGAAAACGGGCGGCTGGCCTCTGGCTGGTTCATTGAAAATGCGGATAAGCCGGCCAACATCCGCGAAGAGGACAGCGAAACGCCCTGGCTGACACGCGAGGCCATCAGGTTCATCGACCAGGCCAAGGGCCCTTGGTGCGCTCATGTCAGCTTCATCAAGCCACACTGGCCCTATATCGTGCCAGCGCCCTATCACGACATTTACGGGCCGGACGACATCCAGCCGCTGATACGTCACGAGGCGGAACGCGAGAACGCCAACCCCGTCTATGAATCCTTCTTCACCAACAAGATCGCCGAGACCTTTCGCGACGAAGAGGCACGGACCAAGGCCATCATCGCCTATATGGGGCTGATCAAGCAGTGCGACGACCAGCTTGGGGTGCTTCTTGACCACCTGCAGAAGACTGGGTGTGACAAGGATACGGTCATTGTCCTGACCTCCGACCATGGTGATTATCTCGGCGATCACTGGCTTGGCGAGAAGGACCTGTTCCACGAGGTGTCGGTCAAGGTGCCGCTGATTATCGCCGACCCAGATCCTGCCTGTGACGCCACCCGCGGCGCCGCAAGCGACGCGCTAGTCGAGCAGATCGACCTTGCATCGACCTTTATCGATATGGCGGGCGGCAGCCCGCCGATGCACATACTCGAGGGGAGGTCTCTTGTGCCGCTGCTTAAAGGCGAGACCCCCTCAGACTGGCGCCAATTTGTGATAAGCGAATATGATTATGCGGTCACGCCGATGGCAGGCCGGCTTGGCATTTCGAGCCGCGATGCACGGCTGTTCATGGTATATGACGGCCGCTACAAGATGATGCACTCCGCCGGCGGGCACCGCCCGATGCTGTTCGATCTCGAGTTTGACCCGGACGAGTATCATGACCGCGGCAATGATCCGGCTTTTCGCCCAACTCTCGACCGGCTCTATGGCTTTCTTCATGAATGGGGGCTTCGCATGTCGCAGCGGGTGACCATGTCGGAGGCGGATATCGAAAGGAAGAAAGGCGAGCCGCAACGCGAAGGCATCCTTGTCGGGGTCCACCGTGAGACGGATCTGGAAAAGAAACTCACCAAGCATTATTCCGGTCGCGCGCGCCAAAATTACCTGGATAAGCCAAGTGATCTATAGAGGTTACATTTAACCAGAGAAGAGCAGGTTTTATCACCCGTCCGCGTTACGAGCCGCAAATACCTTCAACACACGCCCCCAACCCTCGGACCAATTCGCTTCAGATCTGGCAACCAGCCCCAGTAACCCCGATCCGAGATCCATAATCCATATTTGTCAGCTTTTTAAAAAATCTGCTCTAATGGAGCTAAGTTGCTTCGGGCAAACTGGTAAAGAGTTCAAAAAAGCAGGAGCGATTTTCCGACTATTCAAGATTACCAATCTCCAAAAGGCCCCCAATAGTTTTTTCTAAAAGGTCTCGTTGCGAAGAATTTTTGCTTAAATCTCGCTCAAATCTCTGTCTGTCGAAATTATTCTTTTTTGCTCTCTCCAAGTATATTTTTGCTTTTTCTATATTACCTTCTTGTTGTTCAAGAAACGCATAAACAGCAAGAACCATCGGTGACATATCTTCAGCATTGATATCCTCTCCGATCAGTTTATATATCTCTTCGATCTGATTATCTCTGTATAAAGACATCGTTAGACCGCTAGTAATAAACCAGCCTGTGTCGTTTGGTACTAAGAGTAGTGCGTGTCTTTTTGCGTCAATACCGCCTTTTAGGTCACCGCAGCGCTCGTAAACATTGCCGGCGATAGTTAGAGTATCAACTGTACTTCCTAATTCCTCGGCTTTCTCGATATCGTCCAAGGATTGCATGCAATTTCTATTTAACAACATGAGGCCAATTAAAGACCTGGCAGCGAATGCATCTGGAGAATTGGGATCTAGTTCTATGGCTCTGTTAAGAACAAACGACAGTCTATCGAGATCTTCTTCTCTTCTTTTGCTGAGCCCAAGCAAGAGTTTTTGTTGTAATTGCCAAGCCTCCACCACCAGAAGCGGTCTGGCCTCAGTTGGATAGGACGATTTTAATTCATCAAACATCCTGTTGGAATTGATATATCCACTCTTGGTAAATTTTCGCCATTCCTCACGCCAATTTAAAAATAAATTGAAGTCTTCCAGAGAATTATAATCATTTGCCCAGTTGCTGCCTTGACCAGAACCAACCCCCAAGCTTATTTGAAGTTCCGTCAAAATTTCATTGCTCAGTTGATCTTGAGCTTCAAAAATATCCTCCAGCCTAAAGTCCTTCTTTTTGGAAACTGTAACTTTTGAAACGTTTAAGTCAGTTATTTCAAGATTAAGCCGGGCATTTTCACCCATTACTTGCATTGAACCTCTAATTACATAATTTACTCCAAACTCATCTCTAATGGATTCATCAATCATGCTTATCTTTTCAGCATGGAAGCTAGTGCTACTAGACAGTACCGTGATTGCTTTATACCCCGTAAGAGTAGCTATCATGCTTTCAGTAATACCATTTCCAAATCCCGTTTGATCTTCAGCCAAGCCAGAAGTCTTGATTGGCATAACTAGAATTTTTGGTTTGGATGATGTTTCTAATACTAAAGTGTTAGCCCTCTTATCGTTCAGCGGGTTCAAATAAAGCATCGCTATGATTGCAACAAATGCCGCTATCACGATCGCACCTAATATAGGTAAATATGGCTTAGGTTTTGCCGCAAGACTCCTTCTGTGAGAGGAATCAAGCAGAATATCGAATACGTGAAATTCGTTTTCTTTTACTTTTTGAATGCCAAGATCGTTGAACGCATATTCCGTTTTACCTTTCACGTAATCGTAAATAACCTTGGATAATGCAATGCCGCCTGGCTGGGCTAAAGCCTCAAGCCTGGCTGCTATGTTGACGCCATCACCAAGCAGGTTGTCCTTTTCCTTTATGACATCGCCAGAATTTATCCCAATGCGAAATTGCAGCTTTACCGCTGTTGCGTCGGATAAGTTTCTTTTTTTCACAACATTCTGAAATTCCACCGCACATTCAACTGCGGATACAGCACTTGGAAACTCTGCAAGAAAAGAGTCTCCGCCTGAATTGAACAATCGCCCGTTATGCTTCTTAAACAATTCCGTTAGAAGTTTTTTACAGGCTCTAAGGTTTTTAACCGTTCCGCTTTCGTTGGCTTCAATATGTTTGCTATAGCCGACAACGTCAGTTGCAAAAATTACTGCAATTTTACGATCAATTTCGTCTTCAGACATTTGAGACCCTTATAACCTTTCAAAATGATTGCATGTGGAACAAGTTCAGTCCAACTGACGATGTGCATATCATCGCTCGCGGTAATAGTAATCCGGTGGAGTACAAAAAAGAAGAAAGTTCCGCAGTCCAAGAGGCGTGAAAACAAATCTTTGTTTTGTCAGACTTGGAGCGTTTCCAGTAATAGCGCCACCTGCGCACCATGCATGTCTCGGTCCCGTAGGCTGCCCTGCGTATACGGGCGTGGAAAACTAAATTTCAGCACATTCAGACCCGGCATCTCGAAGCGTTTGAGCTGTGAAGCGTCAAGCTGAAGATAATCCGCCACTCGTTCCGCCGGCAACCCCGCCGCCACCCGCGCCAGCACATCTGGACTGTCACAGAAGACATCGATGGTGATCCAGAACGGGCCTGCATTCTTGGACCTGATGCGCCGAGCAACCGCGCGCAGCTCAGTCATGGCCAACCTCGTCAACTTGCAGCCTGAACCCGTCCATCGGATCGTTCAGGTCTAGGACATGATTGAGCGCGAATTCATATATTGCACCACGGTTGGAATGCACCGGCGACACTGGAAAGGCAAAAGTTGGCATCGGTTCATCATCGGTCAGCGGATAATGCAGAAGATGCGGATTGATTACCGCAGCGATCTCAGTTGCCACCGTCTGGTCGTTGGCAGTGATCAGCAACATCACCCCGACCTCGACAGGCGATCCGCGATCTCGCTCAAGGCAGCCGAGAGCTGAATCCACACCGATCAAACGTAACTCAATGTCAAAGGCATCATCCTGCAGGTCGAGAGATGCTGCAATCAACCCTCTGCAATGCAGCAATAACCTATCTGCCCAGTGTTCTACCACCTCGACATAGCGGGGATCACGAATCACCGCCAGCATCATTGTCTGGTAGCCAACAAGGCGCGCACCTTCCAGCTTTACACGGTAATCCCCGGCGGCCACCCAAATGGCACCAACGACCCTGACGCCATCCTGCGCGGCCTCGGTATAGGTGGCCGCCGTCACATCAAGATGGCCACCAGGTTCATAAAGTATCCAAGGATCGCTATTCTCATAAAGCATATGCGCCGCAACTGATTGTGGTGTGCATCGCACCCCTTCGCCCATCGGCCTAACAGTAAAACCGGCCTCATCGAAGGTCACCATGACAACTCCACTTGCTGGACGGGTGGTACAGAATGCCCCGCATTCAGCGATTTTCGCGCCATGCCAAGCCGCTCCAGAATGCGCCCCACGTGCCAGTGGTAAGGCGGCAATGGTCGCGGTGTCGGTAGCTCGTCCAGCCAGCACCACATCAGCACCTGTATGAATGGCCGCCTGTATTTGCTCGGCTCCTGCAAGCGCGACGATATTTGTCATAGCCTCCAAAGCGGCATCATCAATCGTCTGCGCGGGGTGGAGTGGCGATAGACGACCAGAATCGCGCGCAACCCGCAAAGTTTCGACTGGCACATCGCTATAGAGCCGCGCCACTCGCAGGGTTTGGCCAAGCTCGGCAGCCAGTTCGCAGGTGATCCCGAACATCCAGTCAACGGTCTCTGCAGTCCCACAAGTGCCGCAGCTGCCAATTACTAGTGGTACGCCAGCAGTGGCACGCGCCTCAAGAAGCTGACGCCATTCGTCACGGCATACAGAACGGCTGTATTTTGATGTACCGGTGCCAAGATAGAAGGGACCGCTGTCGGTCGATCCACCATCAATTGCGATTATGTCAGGATTAGCTGCAACGCCGCGCGCCAGCGCGTCAGGATCGAAACCGAGACCCAGTACGCCTGACGGCACCAGCACCCGGGTCTGCATTATCCCTTGTCCCGTTTAACATCATCATCCGTCATCACCGGTGCCGGTACTTTTAGATAAGGTCGCAGGAACAGCGGCAGGATGAACCCAGCCACAGCAGCGATCCAAAGCCCAATCGAGATCGGTGAGGCGAAGAGATATGTCCAGTCGCCATCCGACAGCACCATGGCACGGCGCAGGCTGACCTCCATATGGCCTCCAAGCAAGATGCCAAGAATAACCGGCACAGCCGGAATTGAAAGCTTGCGAAGCGTGTAGCCGAGGACACCGAACCCGATCATCAGCAACAGATCGAAATAACTTCCTGACAACGAATAAATTCCGACGAAGGAAATCATCGTCACTCCGGGCAGTAGAACCGCCGCCGGCACCTGCAGAATCCGGCTGAACACTCGTACCAGCGGCACGTTGAGGATCAGCAAAACAACATTGGCTATAAGCAGAGATGCAATCAGACCCCACACCACCTCAGGCCTCTCTGTGAAAAGGAGTGGCCCTGGCGTAATGTTTAACGTCATAAGCAGCGCCAGCAATACCGCTGTTGTCCCCGACCCGGGCACGCCAAGCGTTAGCATGGGGACTAGCGCACCGCCGGCCGCCGCATTATTGCCAGCCTCCGGTGCAGTAATGCCCCTTGGTTCTCCTTTGCCGAATGTGCTCTTGTCGCGAGCAGTCGATTTCTCCAGCATATACGCTAGAAAACTGCCAAGCGATGCACCAGCACCAGGTAACAGACCGGCGATAAAACCGATGCCGGTGCCACGCAGCATTGTCCAGCCACTATTGACGATGTCACGCACTGGAATTCGGATTTTCTCCAGTTTCACGCCGATAGCAGAGTCACGGCCATGGCTTTCGATGAAGACAAACACCTCTGCCACAGCAAACAGACCGACGATAGCGACCAGAAAATCAACGCCATCATATAGATGCAGACTACCACCTGTGAAGCGTGTCAAGCCAGTAGATTTGTCGACCCCAATCATTGCGATGCCAAGTCCGAGGCAGACCGAGATCGCAGCCTTCGCCTGATTGTTCGAGCCAAGCCCGCCAAGTGTGCAGAAGGCCAGAACATAAAGAGCAAAATATTCCGCCGGACCAAACATAAAAGCCACTCGCGCCAGAATGGGCGCCAAAAGCATTAGCCCAATGGTGGCCAAAAATGCGCCGACAAATGAGGCCACGCCCGATAACACCAACGCATCCCCGGCCCGCCCGGCCTTGGCCATCGGATAGCCGTCCAGCGTTGTCATCATCGCCGGTTCATCCCCTGGGATATTTAACAGGATAGACGAGATTCTCCCACCATACATGGCGCCGTAATAGACGGCCGTCATCAGCACCAACGAATGCGTTGCGTCAAGCCCAAAGCTGAAGGATATAGGGATTAGAATGGCGACGCCGTTAGATGGACCGAGTCCAGGCAGCGCGCCGATCATCGTACCCAAAATGCACCCAACCACCGCGAGCGCCAGCGTTTCCGGCGATAACGCAACGGAAAATCCAAGAGCAAGATTGGCAAACAGATCCATGTTCCTAAACCATCAACCAACGAGGTAGGGCAAACAACCCAAGCCCCAGTGCATATTTAAAAATCACAAACAATCCAACCGACAGCGCAAGCCCGATGACGACGCTCTGCCTTAATCGAGGCCTGATTTGGTAGGACAATGCCGCCGAAGCAATGCCAGTCGGAAGCAGAAAGCCGAGTGGCTTCAGCGCGTAGGCATAGGCCACCAGAATAATGGTCGCAATAGCAAGCCGCATCAGCGTTGCCAAACCCGGCCAAGCAGGCTCGGCATCAGGGCGCATTAACATCGTGGCGGCGGCCACGAAAGAGATGGCAGAAATCAACAAAGGAAATGCCTTCGGACCCAACGGGTCAGCGAAGAAAGGCTCCTCAAGCTGACTGGCACTCGCCGCGAAGGCGAGTGCCAGAACAGCCACAATCAATCCGGTGATCCGGTCTGACATTACTTCATCACGCCCAATTCAACCGACATGGCACGAACTTCACCGATCACACTGTCGACGTAAGACTGGAAGTCACCGCCTACCATGTTGAAAGGCGCCAGGCCGTTGGCAACCATCGCTTCCTTCCATTCGGGCGAGTCACCAACTTTACGAAGTGCATCGGTCCACTGCTTGTAGGACGCGTCGGACGCGCCTTTTGGGGTGTAAAGACCACGCCAGTTCACGGCGATGACATCAATGCCTTGCTCTCGCGCCGTGGGTATATCTTCAAAACCTGGGATCCTTTCTTCTGTGAAAGACGCTAGAACCCGCACATCGCCAGACTTGATAAAGCCAACAACGCCCGATATGTCACCAGTCATTGCGCTGGTGAAACCACCAACGGTCTGGGTGATGGCATCGGCATCACCGTCGACACCGATATATTTCACTTTCTTAATGTCGGTGAAGCCCTTGCGCTTCAGGGCCATCAGCACCTTCAGGTGGTCAAAGCCACCGGCGGCGGAACCACCGGCAAAGGCATGTTTCGACGGATCGGCAATCACTGAATCAAGAAGGTCATTCAGGTTCTTGTGGGGCGAGTCCTTAGCCACCACAATTACGCCAGGATCGGCACCGATAGCGCCAAGGAAGCGCACCTGATCGGATGTCATGCCGGAATAGGCATTCTGCGCCAAACGTGTTGCGGTCGCGGTCGAGGCGGCAACAATCAGATTGTCGTCACTATTGCGCTCGTTCACAACATGGGTGTAGGCAAGTCCACCGCCGCCGCCAGCCATGTTGGTGACCTGGATCGAGCCATCATAAGCATCGATATCGGTCATGATCTTGGTAATGGACCGGCAGGTAAAGTCCCATCCACCTCCCGGATTCGCCGGTGCAATGCACTCGGCCGCAAATGACTGCGCGCTAAGACCGGCACTGAAGGCGGCGGCAAGCGACAGTTTTAAAATGTGTTTCATGTCAAATCCTCCCATGAACAGTAAATAACCAAGACCCGTTATGGGTTCTTTCTGCTCTTTACAGCATGATCTTCCCTTACTAACCGGCCGAATTCAACGATATTCCGTGTGCGGCTGAGGAGCTGTTTTATCGGTATTTTTGCTACCAAATTTTTGTTTGCCAGCAAGGACGCACGGCGATCCAACATATTTTGTTGTTTACGATTTTGGCTGTTCGTTTCCACCCAAAAAATCATTACTCATATCAGACGGATGATTAGGCTTTGAATTGCTGAGTTGTTCATTGGTGTGAGTATCAACAAAGGTGAAGCACTGCCTGTTAAAACTGACGTTGCAAGCTAATATACGCAATAGTGAAGCATAAACGCTCAAAAACATGAAAAAACCTGACGGCAGGTAACAAAAGGGGTAACAAAAGAGAGGGTGCTAAACACAGAAAACCCTCGCAGGTCCGAAGACTTGGAGGGTTTTAAGATACTGTAATGTTTGGACTATTGGTTGCGGGGGCAGGATTTGTTCAAGAGCCTACGATTAGAATGCAGGTATGAAGTCGTTGCAGGGTCGCGCAACCACTGACACATGCATCCGGCTTTTGTTCAGGCATATGGTCAGAATCGGCGAATATGGGTTTGACCGGTAAAATCCAATCTGACATCGTCGAAAGATGACATCAGAAACAGGCTTTGATTGCTACTGGTGGCAGGAACGGCCACCAATCTCCGCACCTCCAACTAGCTGGTTAGACCATGCCGAGATCATCATTGTCGGGTGCGGCTTCGCCGGATTGTCCGCCGCCATTACATTGGCGCGGGCAGGCAAACAGGTAGTCATTCTGGAGAAAGGCCTGATCGGAGAGGGAGCGTCAACGCGCAATGGCGGCATTACCAGCGGGAATATACGGCTGTCATCACAACAGTTGAAACGTCGTTTCGGCAGCGAGAAGGCTCAAAAATTCATTGACGAGGCGGTTCTGGCCAGGGCGGACCTTGAGCGTTTTATCCTCGGTGAGAAAATCGAATGCGACTTTCAGCCTGTCGGCAGAATTGTCGGCCTTACCGGCCGGTTTTCCGCGGACAGGATCAAGCGAGACAATGAGGGATTTCACGCTCGTTACGGTATAGCCCCTGTTTTCATCGAAAAGCGTGAGATGGACGACTACACCGAATCGTCGATTTATGACGGCGGCATCTTGCGGCCCGATATCGGCGGCATC
>ERZ802822.315-NODE-315-length-34886-cov-9.526732_pt1 | contig 34886 bp, 44 predicted proteins | sample MGYA00345649_ERZ802822 | MGnify/ENA primary metagenome ERZ802822 (study PRJEB30503, sample SAMEA104212359) | marine metagenome | biome: Westerlies Biome; feature: [SRF] surface water layer (ENVO:00010504) within the epipelagic zone...; material: water...
CATCAATTGCAGGTAAAGAAGGAAATCCAAATGCAATGCCATATAGTGCAGCCAAAGCAGGAGTAATTGCGCTTACGAAATCACTTGGTAAGGAGCTATCAAATAAAAATATTGCTGTTAATTGTGTAACACCAGCAGCAGCTAAAACCAAAATATTTGATCAAATCAGCCAAGAACATATTGATTATATGTTATCGAAAATACCACGGGGAAGATTTTTAAAAGTTGATGAACTGGCATCTATGGTATCTTGGTTAGTATCTGAAGAAAACTCTTATACTACAAGCGCAGTCTTCGATCTAAGTGGTGGAAGAGCTACGTATTAGTTTTAATCAAATACTTTTCCTGGATTCATTATATTATTAGGATCAAAACTTTTTTTAATTAATTTCATATAAGGTAAATTATCTGGATGTTGTTTAACAAGATATTCTTTTTTATGCATACCAATACCATGTTCACCAGTTATTGTTCCCTCTAAATCAAGCGCTTTTTTAATGAGCTTATCACTAAACTCTCTTATTACTTTATAACTATCTTTATCTTTTGGATCATATTGTATGGCGACATGAAAATTACCATCACCAACATGTCCAACCATGGGAGCTCTTAATCCATAATTTTGAATTTCTGTTTCAGCAAATTGTATTGCTTCAACAAGGTTTGAAATAGGTACACAAATATCAGTCGTGTAAACTTTTATATTATTTTTTTCAGCTTTAACCGAGTAATAAACATCATGTCTTGCCTGCCATAATTTATTCCTTTCTTCGGTAGTTTTTGCCCATGTAAATTTACTACCACTATTTTCATTAGATATTGATTCAACTATTTCAATTGATTCAAATACAATGAGAGCAACAATATCGGCAAGTTCTGGTAATAAATTAGAACTAGACTTTCAAAACTTAGTTCATCAAAATGCTCCACCAATGAAAACCTTAGGATGGGTGTTGGGATTTAGAAAAAAACATATTATGGATGCAAGTAGTATCGAAGGTTGGATATTAGGTGTTAATTAAATTATGTTAAATAGTAAAATCATAAAAATACAACCTGAGGTATTAGAAGTTACTGCAGAGTATGATGGGATAAGATTAGATAGGTTCATTAAATCAGAAAATAATGAAAAAGAATACGAATTAATATTAATTTCTTTCATTAAGCTTTGAATCAACCAATGGTTGTCCAGTTGCTTTATTGTAAAATATTGACAGTGGAACACCCCAAGCTCTTTGCCTCGATACAACCCAATCTGGTCTATTCTCAATCATCGACAAAATGCGGTTTTTTCCTTGAGATGGATACCAGTTTACTTTTTCAATAGCTTCAAGAGCTTTTTTTCTTAAATCATTAGTCTCCATACTAATAAACCATTGAGGTGTATTTCTAAAAATAACTGGTGCTTTAGATCGCCATGAATGTGGGTAACTATGCCTTACAGAACCTTTACCACTCAATGCATTATTTTTTCTGAGCTCTATAATAATGGCGACATTAGCTTCTCCATCTGTACCATCATCATTAAATATTTTTTTTCCCGCAAACATTGGAACATGATCAAAATAGATACCATCCCTATCAACTGTTTCAGGAATTTCTACACCATTAGCTTTACCTAATTCGTAATCATCTGGACCGTGACCAGGAGCAATATGAACAAATCCGGTACCTTGCTCTAAGGTGACAAATTCAGCATGATATAAATTTACATCAAAATCATAGCCAAATCCATTAAATGGATGCCTGCAAATGATCTTCGAAACATCTTTAATCGATTTAATTTTTTCAAACGTTTCAATTTTACAATTTTCTTTAAATTGATCTGACAGTTGATCAGCAATAACAACTTGATCACCTTCTACACTGTGAGAACCCTCGATTACCTTAATAACTTTATATAGACTATAGGAGATATCTTTACTAAATGCCAAAGCTCGGTTGCCGGGAATTGTCCATGGGGTTGTAGTCCAAATTACTACTGATGCATCAATGAGATCTGGATCATTTGCCTTCTTAATTGGAAATTTTGTATAAATTGTAATAGATTTATGCTCTCGGTACTCAAGTTCGGCTTCAGCTAAAGCTGTTTTTTCAACTGTTGACCACATAACAGGTTTTGAACCCCTATAAAGTCCTTTATTTTCTAAAAACTTAAAAAATTCTTTAACAATTATTGCCTCAGACTTATGAGCCATTGTGGTATAAGGAGCATACCAATCACCTGTAATTCCAAGTCTAATAAATTCTTCTCTTTGAATATCAATCCACTTATTAGCAAAGTCCCTGCACTCTTTTCTAAACTGAACAATATCAACTTCATCTTTATTTAATCCTTTTTTTCTATATTCCTCCTCAATTTTCCATTCAATTGGGAGGCCATGACAATCCCATCCAGGAATATAAGAAGAATCTTTTCCTAACATTTGTTGAGATCTTACTACGAAATCTTTTAAAATCTTGTTTAGAGCATGACCAATATGTAAATGTCCATTAGCATAAGGTGGCCCATCATGAAGGATAAATTTTTCTTTAGATTTTGAATTAGATCTTAAGTTTTTATAGATTTCTTTTTCAGACCACTGTTGCAGTATTTTTGGTTCTTGCTCAGGCAAACCTGCTCGCATTGCAAAATCTGTTTTGGGTAGAAATAAACTTTCGCTAAAATCTATATTTTCATCTTTAGCCGTCATAATTAATTGATCTTAATTTAAAATTTTCTTTGCTTTGCTAATATCTTTTTTAATTTGATTTTTAAGTGAAGTAATTCCTGAAAACTTTTTCTCAGGTCTCACATAATCAATAAAACTTACTTTTAATGCAGTTTTATAAATATTCAATTTAAAACTAAACAAATGCACCTCTAAAACTGCGGATTTTTTTCCGAAAGTTGGTCTAAGACCAAAGTTTGCGACTCCCTTTTTTTGCTTCCCTTTATACCTTCCTGAAAGGAACAATACTTCAACTGCATAGACCCCAAACTTAGGATAAATATATTTTTCTGTAGATATATTGGCTGTTGGAAATCCAATCAGTCTACCCCTTTTATCTCCAGCTATTACTCTTCCTGATACAGCCCATGGATGGCCTAAAAATTTATTAGCCTCTTTAATTTTTCCTTTTTTAATAAACTCTCTTATGTTTGTTGATGAAAAAATTTTTTTACTACCCTTAATTCTATGAAGTTCAGACCCAGTTACTTCAAAACCATTTTTTAATCCGAAATCTTTTAAATAATTTAAATCTCCAATCCTATTTTTTCCAAATCTGAAATTTTTTCCAGTAAAAATATGTTGCATATTACAATTTTTTAACAAGATTTTTTTACAAAAATCTAATGCAGACATTGAAGCTAATTGCTTATTAAATTTTAGAACAATTACAAAGTTAACTCCAAGGCTATCTAGTATTTCAAATTTATTGTCATTAGATGAAAGTAAAAAACGCTTTTCCTTTGAGAAATATTCGCGTGGATGTGGATCAAACATCATTACCCCTAGATAGTTTTTGTTTTTTTTAGAAATGTTTTTTGCTAATTGAATTACTTTTTTATGTCCACAATGAACACCATCAAAATTTCCAATAACCAATGAAGATTTATGAAATTTTTTTGAAATTTTTTTATGATTAGTAAATATTTTTAATTTATTCATAAATTATTTGATGTAATTAACTTTGCAGGTAGTGTCGATAAATATCTCTTTGCTATAACATTAATATCATTGGTTTCATTAATTTCTTTATGATGGATCCCTGATTTTATAAATAATGCATCAATATTAAAATTATTGGCACCTAAAATATCAGTAGAAAAACTATCTCCTATTGCAAGAAGATCTTTTTTTTCAATTTCAGGTTCATCTTTATTTAATTCAGTTAATATATGTTCGTATATTTCAATATGAGGTTTGCCAAAATATTTTACTTTTCCACCCATTTTTTCATATTTTAATGCAACTGCTCCAGCACAATCTATTTTTGTATCACCTCGATAGACTATTTTATCTGGGTTTGCACAAACCATTTCAAGTTTTAGTTTGTGGATTTCTTCTAAAATTTTTAAATAATCATTAGCTGACTCTACTGGACCATTATTAGGATCTGATAAGTCATCATTTATGCCAGTACAAAGAATAAAATCTGAGGAATAAATTTCTTTTTTTTGACTCAGTTCAATGATTGACAGCAAATCTTTATCTTTATCAGGCCCAATATGATAATAATTTTTTTCTGTATTCTTTTTATTAAGTTGCATGGCAGTAATATCTCCTGAAGTAACGACATAATCATATAGATCGCTACTTAAACCTAATTTATTTCTTAATTGTTCCTCAACTGTAAAGTTAGGTCTGGGTGCATTGGATATAAGAATAATTTTTTTACCATCGTTTTTAACTTTTTCTAAAAAATCTTGACTGTGTTTGTGAATTTTTTCACCATTATGAATCACACCCCATAGATCACAAAGTATAACCGAGTAACGAGCACTATATTCATAGGTGTCTGATATATTTTGGATTTCCATCAAAATTTACTTGTATAATTTGCTTCTGTTAAACTATAATTAATTTTTAAAACTTAATTATACTTGTTATGTCTACTTTGTTCAATTTATCTGGAAAAAAAGCAATAATTACTGGCTCCTCAAGAGGTATTGGAAAAGCTACTGCTATCCGTTTGGCAGAACATGGTGCTAAAGTTGTTATAACTAGTAGAAAAATTGATGCCTGTGAGGAAGCGGCAAAAGAAATAAACGATACTTATGGTTCTGACACCGCAATTGCTCTGGCTTGCAATATATCTGATAAGGATCAATTAGAAAAGATGCATAAAGAGTCAATGGCATGGTGTGGGGATATTGACATACTTGTCTGCAATGCCGCTATCAACCCTTATTTTGGTCCCTCTATAAATACTCCTGATTCCGCATTTGAAAAAATTATGCGATCAAATGTTCAAAGTAATTTTTGGTTATGCAATATGGTAATTCCTGACATGGTTAAAAACAAAAATGGATCAATTATAATAATTTCTTCAATTGCTGGCTTACATGGTAATTCTTTATTAGGAGCTTATGCAATTTCTAAAGCCGCTGACTCTCAGTTAGCAAGAAATATTTCTGTTGAATATGGACCAAAAGGAATTAGAGCAAATTGTATATCACCTGGATTAATTAAAACTGATTTCGCAAGAGCATTGTGGGAAAATGAAGCAATACTAAAAACCCAAACAAACAAGTCTGCCCTTAAAAGAATTGGTATGCCAGACGAAATAGCTGGGGCAGCCGTTTTTCTTGCCTCAGAAGCAGGTTCTTTTACAACAGGGCAAAATATTGTTATTGACGGTGGTGAAGGTGAAACCGCTTAAATCAAAAATAAAATCATTATAATTCATATACTTAGATACTAAAATCTGAGGCCTTGACATGACTAATGTGGATCACTATATGCCTACATGAACTGAGTGAAATCATCAGTAAATATTAATTTTATTTAGGAGAATGCATAATGAATTTTAGTCCTCTACACGACAGAGTGTTGGTAAAAAGATTGGAAAGTGAAGAAAAGACAGCTGGAGGTATTATAATTCCTGACACAGCACAAGAAAAACCTCAGGAAGGTCTCATCGTGGCCGTTGGATCTGGTGCAAAATCTGAAGACGGAAAAGTAACTCCATTAGATGTCAAGATTGGAGACAAAGTTTTGTTTGGTAAGTGGTCTGGTACAGAAGTAAAGGTTGATGGTGAAGAGCTTTGTATCATGAAGGAGTCAGATATTATGGGAATAATCTCAGACTCAAAACCAAAAAGTAAGAAAAAGAAAAAATAATTTTTTATAATATAAGGAGAATAAATAATGTCTGGTAAAGAAATTCATTTTAGTACTGAAGCAAGAAATAAAATGCTTAAAGGCGTCAATGTACTTGCTGATGCAGTTGCAGTAACACTAGGACCAAAAGGTCGAAACGTAGTAATGGATAAATCATTTGGCGCACCAAAAAGCACTAAAGACGGTGTATCTGTTGCAAAAGAAATCGAACTTAAAGATAAGTTTGAAAATATGGGAGCTCAAATGGTTCGCGAAGCTGCCAGTAAAACCAATGATGTTGCTGGAGACGGAACGACCACAGCTACAGTACTAACTAGAGCTATCGTTACAGAGGGTTTAAAGTTTGTTGCTGCTGGCATGAATCCTATGGATTTAAGACGAGGCGTAGACGCTGCCATTGAAGCTGCAAATTCTGCGATTAAAACAAGTTCTAAAAAAGTAAAAACTAGCGCTGAAGTTGCTCAAGTTGGATCTATATCAGCAAATGGTGATTCTGATGTTGGTGATATGATAGCTAAAGCAATGGATAAAGTTGGTAACGAAGGAGTTATTACTGTCGAAGAAGCAAAAGGTTTAGAAACTGAACTAGATGTAGTTGAAGGTATGCAATTTGATAGAGGTTATTTGTCGCCATACTTTGTTACAAATCCAGAAAAAATGACTGCTGAACTTGAAAATGCTTTCATTCTTCTTCATGAAAAGAAGCTCACAAACTTACAACCAATGTTACCTTTACTGGAAGCGGTGGTGCAAGCTGGAAGACCTCTTGTAATTATTGCTGAGGATGTTGAAGGTGAAGCTTTGGCAACACTAGTGGTTAATAAGCTGCGTGGTGGTCTTAAAATAGCCGCGGTTAAAGCTCCAGGTTTTGGTGATAGAAGAAAGGCAATGCTAGAAGATCTATCTATCTTGACTGGTGGCCAAGTAATTTCTGAGGAACTTGGCATTAAACTAGAGAATGTTACCATTAATGATTTAGGAACTGCGAAAAGAGTTAGTATTGATAAAGAAAATACGACTGTAGTGAATGGCGCTGGAACAAAAGCTGATATTCAAGCTCGTTGTTCTCAAATTAGAAAACAAATTGAAGAAACTTCATCTGATTACGATAGAGAAAAACTTCAAGAAAGACTTGCAAAACTTGCAGGTGGAGTAGCTGTTATTAAAGTTGGTGGCGCTACAGAAGTTGAAGTTAAAGAGAGAAAAGATCGTGTTGATGATGCATTAAATGCAACTCGTGCTGCAGTTGAGGAAGGTATTGTACCAGGTGGTGGTCTTGCTTTATTAAAAGCAGCAAGCTCTCTAGATAAGGTTAAAACATCAAACTCTGATCAAAAAGCTGGGGTTGATATTGTTCGTAGAGCGCTAGAAGCTCCAATTAGAACAATATCTAACAATGCTGGTGTTGATGGTCCCGTTATTGTTGGAAAACTAAGAGAGGAAAAATCAACAACAGTTGGATACGATGCTCAGGATGATAAGTTCGTAGATATGTTCAAAGCTGGAATTATAGATCCAACTAAAGTTGTTAGAACGAGCTTACAAAATGCTGGTTCCGTTGCCGGGGTGCTTATTACCACTGAAGCATTGATTGCTGATGCACCAGAAGATAAATCTGCTGCAGCGCCTGCAATGCCTGACATGGGCGGCATGGGCGGCATGGGCGGCATGGGTGGCATGATGTAACCCAAGTTTTATTGCTTAATGAAAAAAACCCGGCTTAGCCGGGTTTTTTTATATCTAGTATAATATATTTATCTAACAAAGTTGAATGGCTCGTCTGTTAATTCAAACTGGTGCGGTTCAAAAAACTCGTCATAATCCGCTAACATTTGATTAACATCATCAGGACTATTCGCTTTCCAGAAACAAAACATTGCCAATGAATCACCTGGGGTTGTCCAGCTCATTTGACATGCTGCGTTATCGCCGGTCATACCTTTAATTTGATCTTCATCAGACATACCTTCACCAGCTTTAGCAAAAGCCTCTTTCATTTCTAATGATCTAAATTTGTGAGTTACAATATAATTATTCATAATCAGTGTCCTTTCTATTTATTAAAATTATTAAACAGGTGAGATATTTACTCTCCCCATATTCCTGCAAATTCAATTGCCTCAACCGCTTCTTCGCCAACAACCCATGCATCGTGACCAGGTTTAATAGAATATGCATCACCTTTAGTATACGTCATTTCAGTTCCATCATCATGCTTGCAACAAATGGTTCCTGAATTAACTATTCCAAGATGAGTTGCTTGACAACTATGGGTACCTACTGAAGGCTTTACATCAACAGACCATTTCCACCCAGGCTGTAAGTGCAATCGGTTAACTCTTTGACCTCCAACATTTACAGACTCAATTTTTGCATTATCAAAGTTCTCATTAACTTCATCAGCATTACTAAAACTTTTAACTTCGATTGAACTCATTTATTTATCCTTTTGTTATTATTTACTTATTGAATTGACCATTGATAGGGTATCATCAAAAGTCATCATAGTTTTTGTTTTATTATCTTCTATTTCAAAATAATGCCCAAACAATGTGTCCATTCCATCAGCCGAACCTTTTACTATAGCAAAGACTTTATTGCCCTCACTAATCATTGAAATAGGCTTAACAGTAAAATTATTCCAATTTTCGGGTATTTTTGCAAAATTAGCCATACAACTTTCTTTACCTTGATGAACACCTGCTAATGGGTGTTTAGTTGTATCGCCAGGAAAAGTCCATGTCATGTCATCATGAACAATTTCATTCATAAAACTTTCCATATCACCTGATCCAAACAAGTCATAAGCTTTTTGTACCACATCTTTTGCTTCCATTATTTTCTCTCCATTTTAGTAAATTATAATTATTCATTTGAGTGTTCATGTAGAACGTCTTCATAAGTTATTTCTGGTCCATCAGTAGCAAGAAGCGAAACAACATGTTCAAGATGACCTACTTCTGTTCTCCACGCTAGATATGCTTCATGATCTTCTTGAGAATTCCATTTTTCATATATAGTTATTAAACCTGACTCACTATTTCCACTGGCATAACAATTCAAGTTACCTGCATGCTCTTTCATATCAATTAGGTGATCTGTCATCCATTTATATAGTTCATCGTAGCACTCTTCTTTTGCTTGAAATCTAGCTATACAAGTTATTGCCATAGTTATTCTCCTGGCTTTCTGTAACTTGATAAAGCATTACTCGCACCAGTTGCAATTTTATTCATATCTGTTGTTTCAAAAACCATAAAATCTTTTATCATTCCAGTAGACTGCACCGCTACTTTAACACTTGCTAAAGTTTCAAAATCGACACCTTCAACACACATGATAAAATCAGAAGACCCTCTTAATATATCAAATAGAATAACAGTGCCTCCAACTGAACCAAATAACGTTTTTATAACTTCACTTCTATCTTCATTTGGATTCTTTAAAAACCCTCCTAAAGCCTGGTCTGTATATGAACCTAGTGCATAAAACTTGCTCATTTTTCCTCCTAAATTTAATTGGCTGTATTTATTAATTAAATTATGCAATAAAATTGTTACAGAGTCATGAACAAATTTTTATTAGTAAAAATTATTAGTATATTAGTTTTTTTGTTTTTTTGACTTAAATCTATCAGACAAGTTCTCTATCTTAGTTTTTCTGCCACGAACTCGCTTGCGCCAATTTAAAAAAGATGTTCGTTTCAGATTTGCTTTCATTAAAGCAATAACTTCTTTTTCTAATAGATCAAATTGAACTCTAATATCTTCAAAAGTTGTTCGATCTTCCCATCCCATCTCAATAATTCTATCAATTTCTGCTTGAGATAGTGTCTCAAGCTTATTTATTTTTTTCATGGTGTTTATGAAATAGATTTTAAAAATTGATTACTAACAATCTCCAGATCATTAGTCCACTCAATTGTTTTTGATTTAAAAATATTAGCTGAAGATTTTAGTATCAATCCATCATCTAAAATTCTTAAATTGTTAGCTTTTAGAGTTTCTCCAGTTGATGTAATGTCAACAATTATGTCTGCGATACCGTTAAATGGGGCGCTCTCTGTTGATCCAGAACTACCAACTGTACGATAATCAGTAACACCACACTTAGAAAAAAACTGATTAGTCAAATTTATATATTTAGTCGCAACCTTTAGACGTTTCGAAGTGTTCATTCTTTTAACATGACTAATTTCATCCAAATCTGCCATTGTGGTAACATCAAGCCAGATCTTAGGAACTGCTACTACTAAATCTGCCTTACCAAAATCTAAGGTTAATTCTGAGGTGACCTTTTCTTCAGAATCTAAAATTTTTTCTTGTACAAGATCATCTCCAGTAATGCCCAAATGAATATTCCCTTCATCAAGTTGAGTCACTATTTCTTTTGCACCCATGAAGTATATCAAAATGTCATTTTGATTAGCTAATTTAGCAATATAATTTCTTTCATTACCCTCCTCGACAAATTCAATTTTTTTAAATCTAAGTAGTTTTTCTAGATCTTTTCTGAGTCTACCCTTACTTGGAAAAGCAATTTTTAATTTTGTTTCGCTAACCATATATTAAATATTATTATTATTTACAGCAAACCCTATTGCTGAAGCTTTATTGTTTAAGCCTAAGCTTAAAAGAAGAGAATCGTATCTTCCCCCAGTAATCATTTTATTGTTTTTACTATCTTTTACTTCAAACATAATTCCATCGTAATATTCAATTGAATGTCCAAAATCAGTTTTAAAATTAATGTTTTTATTACTTAATCCTTGATTGATTTTTTCACTAAAAGTGAAAGCCATTTTTATTAGTGATGCAAATTGATTTATATTTTTTTGATTAGTAACATTTAAAATAGCCTCCGATAATTTACCTAAATCACATTCAATTTTAAGAAATTCTCGTATAGTTTTAGCTATCTCTATTCCCTTTTCTGTTGAAATAATTGTTTCACTTTTTATATTTAGTCGACGTATGATATCTTCAATTGACCTCTCTCCAAATTCAATAGGGTTGATATTTGCTAGTAGATTATTTAAATCTTTATCGGATATATCGGCATCAATTCCAAGATGAGTTTTTAATAAATCTTCTTTTCTAATTTCATTAAAACCAATTCCCGACTCAATTCGCTTTAGTAAAGATTCAAAGTAGTCTCTTCTAAAAAAATGCCTTCTCAATCTATCTTTCCAACGCTCTGGTAAGTCAAGACAATTTAAGAACTCTATAAAAAGTGAAATATTTCCAATATTTATTTCGATATCATCTTTTTTAATATGCTTTAATGCTCTAATTGCTAGATTAATTGTTTCAATTTCTTCTTTATAATTACCATCATTTTGGGTATTCATATTTAAAATTTCTATTCCAGACTGATTGAGCTCTATAGAATTGCTTGTACTACTTGATCTAAAAATGGGACCACTATAGCAAAGTTTTGCTTGATCAAATTTTTTGTTGTCCTCTAAAAACTTTTGACAAGTTGGAATTGTCAAATCAGGCCTCAAGCACATTTCTTCTTCTTTTGAGCTAACAACTGAAAACATATCTTTTCTAATTTGCTCACCAGATGTTTCGAAATAGATGTCTGACTTAATTACAAGAGATGGCTCAATATATTTAAACCCCTCAGAAAGAAAAAATTCTTTTAGTATATTATTTAAATCCTGAATAGATTGAGTATTAGACATTATTAATTATCCTAAAATTTTTTTTAATTCAGTAATCAAATCATCTTTATTAATAATAAATTGACCTGCTTTTAATTCTTTCCACTCTTCACGACTATCAATATTTTTTGATAATTCCTTGCCAACTGTTAAATTTTTTATTGAAATAGTTTTATTTTTTATTTCATCTTCTCCAATAATAATTACTAATGATGCTTTTCTTTTATCAGAATATTTTAACTGTTTACTTAAGTTATTAGATCCATAAAATATTTCACATGCATAGCCTTCATCACGAACAACTTCTGCAATAGATAAATAATTTGAGATTTGCTCAGGTATTAAATTTGCAATAATAATTAGAGGTTTTTTGTTTGATTGAATTTTATCAAATTGTTCTATCGCATAAATAAGCCGATCTATACCTATTGAGATCCCTGTTGCTGGTACATCTTCTTTGCCAAATCTTGCAATTAACTTATCATACCTACCACCGCCAGCTACAGAGCCAAAAATTACTTCTTTGCCTTTATCATTTACTACCTTAGTAGTAAGCTCAACTTCAAAAACAAGTCCAGTATAATATTCTAAACCCCTGACAACTGTTGGATCAAACTCAAAAGGTAGATCTTTATAATTCTGTAAATATTCCTCAAAACTACTTAGCTGATCATCTTTGGAATTTTTATTTGAAATAAAATCTAAAATTTTATTTACCTGATCGTTCTTTAGATTTACACCTTCCATAAAATCACCAGACTGATCTTCACGTCCTTTTAGTAACAAATCTTTTACACCATTAATGCCTACACGATCTAATTTATCTACTGCTCTTAAAACAGCAGGTATTTGCATATCTTCAATTTCAATCTGTTTAAAAAGATTTTCCCAAATTATTCTGCTTGAATATTTTATTTTGTATTCATTTTCACTAAAACCAATTTTTTTGAATATTCTTGCAACAATTACACACAATTCAGCATCTATATAGTTATTACTAATACCTATAGCATCGGCATCAAATTGAATAAATTCTCGATACCTTCCAGGTCCTGGCTTTTCATTTCTCCACACTGAACCAAATTGATATCTTTTGAAAGGCTTGGAAATAAATTGATAATTTTCTGCAACATACCGGGCTAAAGGTGCGGTTAAATCATACCGCATAGATAACCATTGACCATCATCATCCTGAAATGAAAATACTCCTCCACTAGGTCTATCAACATCAGGCAAAAATTTTCCTAATGCTTCTGTATACTCAAGCGCAGGCGTTTCTATATTTTTAAAACCAAATTGCTCACATTCATTTCTAATTATATTGATCACTTGATTCCTGATATCAATACTATCTTCTGAGTTATCTCTAAACCCTTTGGGCAACTGAGCTTTTAGCTTTTTATTTTTTTCCATAATTTATATTCATAATACGGTATCAATTATTTGATACTTAAAAAATTTATTTAATATTTTATATAGGGGGTCGTTGTCTGTTAAAACGTTTTTAACAAACTTAGATATGATAATGATGTATTAATTTAGTAATCATTAAGAGTGAAATGCCTGAATTTGAAGAAAAAGTCAATATTTAATGATTTGTTGCAATCAAGAAAATTGATAAAAATTACCTCATTTATTGAAAAAAAAGCTATATTTATTAAATAAAAATGAGTCAATACACTGCAAAATTAACAACTTTTTACGCTGCCATAGGCCACCTTATAATGCACATGTTTGCAGCTTTTTATTTTGTCATTGTATTAGCAATCGAAGATGATTGGCGTTTAAGTTACGACGAGCTTTTAAATTTATGGTTTCTTGGCTCATTACTTGTTGGGCTAGGTGCAATACCTGCGGGTTGGATGAGTGACCGTTGGAGTAGAACTGGCATGATGGCTATAATGTTTTTGGGGCTAGGAGTTGCCTCTATAAGCTGCGGTATGAGCTCAACAAAATTAGCGCTATTTATTAATTTATCTATTCTTGGCCTATTTTGCTCAATATATCATCCAGCAGGTATTTCATGGGTAGTCAATTCTTCCAAGTCCACAGGCAGAGCTCTTGGATTTAACAATATATTTGGTGGAGTTGGAATAGGGATTGGGGCATTAAGTTCTGGATTTTTTATCGATTATTTTAATTGGCAAACAGCATTCATCATACCTGGCATAATATCTATATTAATTGGCATAATGCTAACATGGCATATTGTTTCAAAAGTAATACCAATTCAAAATATATTATCAGAAAAGTTTAGAGAAAATCCTCCAAGTGGTGATTATTTAAAAATAATTTTAATTATGATGATAAGTATAACTTGTATGGGTTTTGTTTTTCAAATTTTACAAACATCAATCCCAAAAGTTATTGATATACGCTTAAGTGAAAGTCTCGATTTAAATACAACAAAAATTGGTATAGCAGTTTCTTCTATATATATAATTAGCGGCCTTATGAATTACATTGGTGGTATCCTCGCTGACAAATATTCTGAAAAGTTTATTTACGTTTGTGGGATTTTCGGCCAGGCAATTTTACTGATTGTCGTTGCCTTAACTTCTAATTATTTTCTTATTGTTTTTGCACTGATGACTGTTGCCTTTAATTCAAGCATACTTCCTGCAGAAAATGTTCTGCTTGCTAAATTTTCTCCAGAAAAATATCAAGGCCTTGTTTATGGAATAAAATTTATAGTATCATTTGCAATAGCGCCTATTGCAGTCCTATTGATTGCTAAAAGTTATGAACTAACTAATGACTTTATTTATTTGTATTTAGGGGTTGGAATTTTGATGATAGTTGTATTCTTGATGGCTTTATCTTTACCTTACACAAACAAAAAATTACCAGTTAATGAGGCATTCTAAATTTTTCGTGACAGTTTTTACACTGTGACCATATCATTTTCTTTTGGATATCTTTTAGTTCATCACCCATTAAATTATTAACCATCATTGAAAAATCATTGGCTTCATTTGCTGCCTTCTTCATTAATGCATTAAATTCTTCTTTTTTTTCCCAAATCGTTGGTCGAGCTTCTGTTTTAAATCCACTTTTGGAATCGTCAGGAAAATATTCTATTAATTTTTTATAATTTTCAGACATTTTTATAGCTAAACCAGTGATCATTTCTTTATCATCTTTTTTAATTGCTGCAGACATTTTCTTGGCATAACTATAATTCTGTTTAAACATAGCTTTTCGGCCTTTTATTATCTCTTCAGTTGACATTTCTATGGCAAAAATACTTAACGAAGATACTAAGAAAACTATTACTACTAGTAATTGAAAAAACTTATTCATAAGTTAAGTTAATTATAATGATTTTTAAAAATAGCGAAAGTAAATATGGATTAATTTCAATATTTTTTCATTGGCTAACTTTTTTAGTTCTACTTTTGCAAATTCCTCTAGGTTTTTATTTGGTCGATTTAGAATTTTCTGATTTTAAGATATCGGTTGAAAACTTTCACGCAATATTAGGTATAGCATTATTTTACACAACATTATTAAGATTAATTTGGAAATCTATTAATATCTCCCCTGTTGAAAACGGCAAGATAAGAAATTGGCAATTAATAATTTCGAAGATAAATCATTGGATGCTTTATATAACACTATTTGCAATCACTATTTCGGGAATATTAAAAAAATTACTTTCAGGAGAAAGTGTCAATTTTATTGTTACATCTATATCATTAGATTACTTTGACTTTGAATTAGTAGAATTATCTGAAAAAATTCATAGTAATGCCGCTATTTTTCTTTTAATGCTTGTAAGTATTCATATTTTAGCAGTTATTTATCATCACCTTTTTATGAAAGATCCAATTTTAAAAAAAATGCTTTAAGAGTGGTACAGCTGGTCTGACTTGAACAGACGACCTCCTGGTCCACAACCAGGCGCTCTAACCAACTGAGCTACAGCTGCAAATAAAAATCACTAATAAACTATATAATAGCAATAGTACAGTATCATATATGTTATTGAATTTGCTATATTATTAAAGTTTTAAACAGGTGATAAATTTCAGCATATTTTGTATAATGATTAAAAGAGAATTTATACAAATCCTATGTCATCAAAAAGTAACAAATCAAGGTCTTTGGTAAAAGCATTCACTTGGAGATTTACTGCAACCATTGATACGTTCATTATTAGTTACTTAGTTATATGGCAATCAGATTTTACCGCTTTTGAAACAGCCGGCCTTATTGCTGGATTTGAAATTATTACGAAAATAACACTATATTATATGCACGAACGGGTATGGTCTTCTATTTCATGGGGTCGTGCACAAGAATAGTATTCCATCAAAAATTAGATGATTTTGATGGTTAAATTTTAATAATTGCTGTCATAATTTCTAATGGTCAATAACATTCTGCTCAAAGATAATATATTTTATAGAATTGCTTTTTACATTTTTTGGAATAAGTTTTTAATATGAAATATATTAAAGACACATCAATTATATTTTTAGTTGTATTTTTCTTTACTTCAACTTTGTTTGGAATCCATATGTTTGGGAAGGATTTTAATATTTTAATAGCTATTATTTTATATGGTGGGCTGTATTTAGTACTGGCATATTATAATGCAAGAAGACTAGAACGAGAAATCAAAATTAATATGTTACAAAAAGAATTGAAAGACCTCGAAGAAGAGTAGGATGGTTATTCCTTTGATATTAAATCAACCATCTACTAAATGAATTGTTCTAGCAATTTTATCATGCAATCCTTGTTTTCTTATAGTCCAACCAATCATAAAAAAACCTATAAATAAAATTATAGCAGATAGCCCTGATGTAAAATATCTACCAGTCGCACGTCCAAAACTTATTCTTCCTTCTAGTTCATTATAGATTCTGACTCTAAGTACCATCATTCCAAGTGTTGCTTGATATTTAGAGGAATGAAAAATTGAATAATATAACCACCCAATAAACAAAGTTAAAAATACTAATCCGATCATAGACAATATTATTCCTGCCGCTGCTAATATAAGGCCATCTATTAAACCGGCTGCAAATCGCATCCAAAATCCTGCATATTTTTTTGAATAACTCTCAGCGTAAGGGTTTTTTGTAATTAAGTAATGAGTTAAAATGGGAGGAATTCCATAAATTATTAAAAATATCAAGAGTATTATTCCCATAAAAAAAATTTATTAGCTAAAGGGTATGTTGGCAAGAAATTATAAGTCCTTTGTATAATTTTTGCTTACAAACAATTGGAAAATGTTGAAAAACGTGGTGGCTCGAGGTGGACTTGAACCACCGACACAAGGATTTTCAGTCCTTTGCTCTACCAACTGAGCTATCGAGCCATTACATAGATGAAATGAATAATTGTAATCCTATTTATCTATAGATAATTAATACAGTTCAATAGTAATGTTATAAAGATTTGCTCATGACTAGGCAAGTATGATTTCTTATAAAGAATTATGGTTTATCTACCTTCGTATTGATCTAAATAATATCAAAAGATTTCTTACATTAAAGATGCTTATAAGTGAGCCGGCTAAGTATGTATACGCTGCAGCTTTTAATATTGATTTACAATGACCAAGGTAATGTTCTGGAACATTCTCAGATAAAATTGGCATAGCCCTATTAAAGCTTGCATCAAATTCAACTGGAAGAGTAACGAGATGAATTAAAATATTAACGATTGATGCTACTAACGCAATTCCTAGGCAAACAAATATCAAAGATGGCATTCCAGTGGCGAGTATAACTGGAAGACCAACATAAAAGATTCCAGAGCCTAAGTATTGTATCCAAAGAGTTTTTTTTACAAGGGTTTGTCTTAAACCCAATAGTTTATAATCACATTCATCTTGTAATGCGTGTCCAATTTCATGACAAACAATAGATATACTAGTTAGACTTTTCTTGCCCATCCTTTGCTCTAAGACACGCACTCTTTTCTTTTCAGCATCATAGTGATCACCAATTTTGGTGGTTTCAATTTCAACTTTATCTAAATTTTTTTCAGATAAAATTTTATTACCAAATTGATATCCATTAAATGGCATATCATCTATTTCTTTATCATATTTGTCAAAAATATATCTTACCCAAAGCTGAGGGGTATAAATCAATATAAATGGCAGTAGTAAAAAGATGATTTTGAACATTATTTAATTTAAAGTTGTTTAATAAATAACTATTTCATTTAAATAAATAACCAACAGAAAAAAGCATATTTTTTACTTCATATAGAGGCAAACCGACAACGTTACTATAAGAACCATTTATAGATTTTATAAACCCTGCTGCTTTACCTTGAATCTTGTATGCCCCCGCTACATTTATCCATTCTTCGCTTTCTAAGTACCAATCAATTTCATGCTTATTAAGATTTTTAAAATTTATTGTTGTCTTAACAGTTCTAGAAATACTTTTATTATTATGTGCCACATATACGGAAGTCACAACTTTATGCCTTCTGCCAGATAAAAGCTTCAGATAATCACGTGCAACCTCGATATTGTCAGTCTTATCAATTATTCGTCGACCACAAAATGCAATACTGTCAGCAGTAAGGATTAAAGAATCAGGATAATCATTTTTGATTTTCACAGCCTTGTTCTTTGCTAACCTCTTCGCACAAGCTGTTGGTAGCTCGTCTTTTAAATTACTCTCATCAATATCAGGGCTTATGATTAAATCTGGGATTATCCCAATACTTTCTAAAAGCTCTTTTCGTCTAGGGGATGAACTACCAAGTATAAATTGCAACTATAAATCTCTATTGATTATTTGTATCTGAATGTAATTCGGCCTTTAGTAAGATCATATGGAGTTACCTGAACTAAAACCTCATCACCTACCAATACACGAATTCTATTTTTTCTCATTCTACCTGCGGTATGTGCCAATACAGAGTGACCATTCTCTAATTCAACCTTGAACATGGCATTTGGTAAGATTTCCGATACTTTGCCTTTAAATTCTAAAATTTCTTCTTTTGACATATTTTATTTTTTTGAAAGCCTATAATCTATTGATCTAGCGTGTCCGTCAAGCCCTTCATTTACTGCTAATTCTTTTGCTGCAGATCCAATTTTTTCAAAATTTTCTTTTGTGCACTCGGCAACTGAAGTTCTTTTCAGAAAATCAAAAACAGAAAGTCCAGAGGAATATTTTGCTGATTTAGATGTAGGTAAAACGTGACTTGGTCCAGCAATATAATCACCAATAGCCTCCGGTGTGTTGGGACCTAAGAATACTGCTCCCGCATTCTTAATATTTTTAAGATATGATTTTGGATTATTAACCATTAACTGTAAATGTTCAGGTGCAAACTTATTGGATAACTGAATTGCTTCAGCGATATTATCTACAACAATAATTGCCCCATTGTCATTCCAGCTTTTTGATGCAATTTCTTTTCGAGGTAAATCTGATAACTGATCATTTATCTCCTGCTCAACAGAGTTAGCTAAAGCAATATGATCAGTTATTAAGATACTTTGGGCACTAACATCATGTTCTGCTTGAGAAATTAAATCGGCAGCGATATTTCTTGCATCTTGATCTTTATCCGCAATTACAAGTATTTCTGACGGTCCTGCAACCATATCAATACCTACTGAACCAAAAACCATTTTTTTTGCCTCTGCAACATAGGCGTTACCAGGACCAACAATTACATCGACTGCATCAATTGTATTTGTTCCATAGGCAAGTGCAGCTATGGCTTGAGCGCCACCTACTTTAAAAATTTTGTCTACCCCTGAAATTTTAGCTGCGTATAAAACTAATGGATTTATAAAACCTTCATTGGCTGGTGTAACCATAATTATTTTTTCTACTCCTGCTATTTTAGCTGGGACGGTATTCATAATAACTGAACTAGGATAACTTGCTGTACCACCAGGTACATATACACCAGCTGACTCTATAGAATTCCAAATAAATCCCAATTCTATTCCCAAATCATCTTGGTACATTAAATCTTTTGGCATTTGTTTTTTGTGGTATGCGGCAACCCGATCATGTGACAATTGAATTGCAGATTTAAGCTCTTTTGATATTTGATCTGATGCCTCGTTAATTTCGTCATCAGTTACCAAAAGGTCTACAATATTTAAATTATTGTTATCAAGTTCATTGGTTAATTTTATAACCGCTTCATCTCCATTGGATTTGATATCTGTAATTATTTTTTTTACAGTTTCCTCAATGTTTGCAGGTACTCCTCTATCAAAAGATAGAATATCTTTTAACTGTTTTTCAAAATCAAGATCTTTACTGATTATTTTTTTCATTAATATTTTTCTTTTGGCTGTTCTTTTTTTACAGACCATGGTTCACCACGATCTTCTAACTTGCATTTAACAAGCTCAGTTTCGATTTTTATAGTGGCATCATTTTTAAAAAGCAATTCAATTTCTAGATTTTTGTCATTATTTGTAAAATAGTTAAAATCTAGCAGCTCTAACACATTTTTTTGATCGGTTTGATCTATGTTTTTTGATGTTACTGACATCACTTCTTCAAAAAATAAAACTGCTTTTGTTCTCAAATTAACTTTATTAATAGCCTGCTCTTCCCACATAAATCGGGTGATCATTGCTACAAAAGACCGAATAGAAGGTAGGTATTTAACATCACTAACTTCAATGAGCCCATCTTTAAGAACTGTAGAAATTATTTTTAATTCGTCTGTATCAATCGCATTTAAACGCATTGCGTTATATTACTGTATTCTTTTTATATTGGCACCACATCCAGCTAATTTATTTTCTAAGTTTTCATACCCTCTATCTAGATGATAGACTCTGTTTATGGTAGTTTCGCCTTTAGCAATTAAGCTTGCTAGAACTAAACTTACAGAAGCTCGCAAATCAGTTGCCATTACTTGCGCACCTGAAAATCCATTACAGGGATTAATCGTTGCTTGTGAGCCATTAATATTTATATCTGCACCCATTCGATTTAATTCAGGCACGTGCATAAATCGATTCTCAAATATATTTTCCCTAATTGTTGAAGCATTTTTAGATAATGAAAGTAAAACCATTATCTGTGCTTGTAAGTCAGTTGGAAATCCAGGATATTCTTTTGTATCTAACGAAATATTTTTACTTACAGAAGATTCTTTAACAATTAGATTATTGTTTTCTCTAGTAATATTTAATTCAAGATTCTCAAAAACAGAGAGTAAATTGGCGATATGATCAAAATTAACATTCTTTATTTGAAGCTCCCCTTTAGTAATTAAACCGGCAATAATATATGTTCCAGCTTCTATACGGTCTGGAATAACTGAGTGCGTAGTTCCGTTTAAACTTTCCACACCTTGAATCAAAACTTTTCTATCTGATTGCACTTCAATTTGTGCGCCCATTGACTTTAAGCAATCAATTAAATCTATAATTTCAGGTTCGGTAGCAATGTTACTAATCTCAGTTTCTCCTTTGGCTAAAGAAGCTGCCATAATAATATTTTCAGTAGCGCCAACAGATATCATCGGAAGTTCAATTTTAGCTCCCTTTAATCCTGATTTAGCCTCACATTTGATATATCCTTTTTCTAAATTAAACTCACCACCCAGCTTTGCCAATGCATCTACGTGAATATTGACCGGTCTTGCTCCTATCGCGCAGCCTCCTGGCATAGATACAGTTGCTTTTCGTTTTCTGGCAAGTAGAGGTCCTAAGACCAATATACTTGCTCGCATTTTTCGAACTAAATCGTATTCTGCAAGAGCCTTATCGCTTCCTTGATAGTTCAATTGGATAATATTTTTATTTATTAGATCGGACTTATTACAATTTACCCCCAAAGATTCAAGAACACTTGCCATAGTATGAATATCAGCAAGGTTAGGAATATTTTTTAAGACAACGGTTTCATCTGTTAAGATGCTTGCAGCCATTAGTGGTAATGAAGCATTTTTTGAACCACTAATTTCAATAGTTCCTTGAAGAGGTTCTTCTCCAATTATAACTATTTTTTCCATGATGAATTTTAAAGCTTAGGAAGCGTGACGCCTTCTTGTTTCATATACTTGCCTTTTCTGTCTTTATAGGTCACAGCTGGTGGAGCTTCACCTTTATAGAATAAAAATTGACATGCACCTTCATTAGCATAAATTTTTGCAGGCAATGGTGTTGTATTTGAAAACTCTAAAGTCACGTGTCCTTCCCACTCTGGTTCCAGAGGAGTAACATTAACAATAATCCCACATCTTGCATATGTTGATTTGCCAAGACATATTACTAAAACATCCTTGGGTATCTTGAAATACTCAACTGTTCGTGCTAATGCAAAAGAGTTTGGTGGAATAATGCATTCGTCGCCAGTTCTATCTACAAAACCTTTTTCATTAAAGTTTTTAGGATCAACAATTACAGAGTCTACATTGGTAAAAACTTTAAATTCGTTTGAAACTCTCGCATCATAGCCATAAGAAGATACCCCATAAGATATTGTTCCATCTTTTTTTTGGCCATCAATGAATGGATCAATCATATCGTGCTCTAAGGCCATTTTCTTAATCCAATTATCCGACATTATTGTCATATATTCTTATTCCTTATTATTTATTTTTTTTTGAAAAAGTTTTCTCTTTTGTAAGTTTGCTCTTAAGGCCGCTGATAATTTCTCTTTCTTGTCTTCTTCAAGTTTTTTATTAACCTTTTGCACGGCCAGCCAAAAATTGCTTGATGTCATCAGGACTTAGTCCAGCTTTTTTTAATTCCTTTACTAACTTCTCTTCTTCTTTTTTATCGGAATTATCAGAAAATTTGGCCTCACGTTTCTGTTGTTTAGCCATCGCTCTTTCGCCTCTTTTTGACTTATAATCATGATGAATACCCATAGAAACCTCTGCTTTTGAAAATTTGCCTATAATATACAGAAGTTATTAGATTCTCTAGAAATAATGTAAATTTTTTTTGAAATTTAGACGTGTTTAGACTGCACAAACAGTTGATCGTGTTAGAAATCTTCTGCCAGTACCATTATCCAATGAAAACATCCCACCGATACCTGTAACAGAATCAATTATAAGATCGGTATTTCTCCATCTTTCATACTGATCTTTATTCATATAAAACGGAACTCCACCAATTTCACCAAGCTTGACATCTTGATCTCCTAAGAAAAAATCTTTGGCCTCATAGCACATTGGTGCACTTCCATCACAACATCCTCCTGATTGATGAAAGATAAGATCATCTCCATATTTACCTTTGAGTTCTTGTATCAAGTCAAGAGCAGCTTCAGTAGCTGAGACTTCCATCACATGTTGTTCAGTCATGATTTACCTTTAAATATTATAAGTGGCCTCCTAAATTAATAGGAGGCCATTATTATTAGTTTCTAAAAGAATCCTAATTTATTTGGATCATAGGATACTAATAAATTTTTAGTTTGCCTATAGTGATCAAGCATCATTTTGTGATTTTCTCTACCAATACCTGACTGCTTATATCCGCCAAAGGCAGCATGAGCAGGATAAGCATGGTAACAGTTAGTCCACACACGACCAGCTTGAATTCCTCTTCCCATTCTAAATGCTAGATTGGCATCTCTTGACCAAACTCCAGCACCAAGACCGTAAAGAGTATCATTAGCTATTTCAAGTGCTTCTGCTTCATCTTTAAAAGTAGTAACAGATACTACTGGACCAAAGATTTCTTCTTGGAAAATACGCATTTTGTTATTTCCTTTAAAGACCGTTGGTTCAATATAGTAACCATTTTCTAGTCCACTGTTTAATTTAGCAACATTACCACCGGCAAGAACTTCAGCACCCTCATCTTTACCCAGTTTCAAGTATGAAGAAATTTTCTCCATCTGCTCAGTAGATGCTTGGGCACCTATCATTGTTTCCATTTGCAATGAATTGCCTTGCGTAATTGCTGCAACTCTCTTCAAAGCTTTTTCCATGAATGCATCGTAGATAGACTCTTGAATTAATGCTCTACTAGGACAAGTACATACTTCACCTTGGTTTAAGGCAAACATAGTAAATCCTTCAAGACACTTATCAAAATAAGCATCATCAGCTTGCATTATATCTTCAAAGAAAATGTTTGGAGATTTACCACCTAATTCTAAAGTGACTGGAATTAGATTTTGCGAAGCATATTGCATAATTAGTCGACCAGTAGTTGTTTCACCAGTAAATGCAACCTTTGCTACTCTATCAGATGAGGCAAGAGGTTTACCAGCTTCAAGTCCATAGCCACTGACAATGTTTAACACTCCAGCAGGAAGTAAGTCACCAATTAACTCCATTAAAACATTAATAGAAGCTGGTGTTTGTTCAGCTGGTTTCAAAACAATACAGTTACCCGCAGCTAATGCTGGCGCAATTTTCCAAGTAGCCATAAGTAATGGAAAGTTCCATGGAATAATTTGACCAACAACACCTAATGGCTCTTTAAAGTGATAAGCATATGTGTTGGCATCAATTTCAGCAATGGAACCTTCTTCAGCTCTAATACAACCTGCAAAATATCTAAAGTGATCAATTGCAAGAGCCATATCAGCGTTAACTGTTTCTCTAATTGGTTTTCCATTATCAATTGTTTCAGCAGCTGCAAGCAACATTAAGTTACTTTCCATAACGTCAGCAATTTTATTTAGAATGTTTGCCCGTTCAGCTAAAGATGTTTTACCCCAAGCAGGAAAGGCTGCATGTGCTGCATCAAGTGCTGCGTTTACATCATCGCCATTAGATCTAGCTATTTCGCAAATTACTTCACCAGTAATTGGTGAACAATTTTCAAAATACTGTCCTGATTTAGGTTCAACGAATTCTCCGTTAATATAGTTTCCATACTTTGCCTTGAATGGATAAGCAACTTCAAGATGCTTGGTTTCCAACGAGGGGCTTATGTTTATTTGTGTCATTTTTTACTCCCCAGTAAATTAATTAATTTAAAGAAATATTTTGAACCTAAAAATTTTCCTATTCAAGTAAAAAGAACTGACATTTAATAATATTTTTTAATATGAATTATTAAATTTATATAAGAATTATATTTTATTTGCTTATCGATTAAGCCTATGGTTTTATTGATAAAAATTATGAATAAATATTTAGATACATTTAACCAGTCTATTAAGAACAAAGAAGAGTTTTGGGATGAAGTTGCCAAAGATGTCATTTGGTATGAGCCGTATGAAAAAGTACTACATACAGATGGTCCACCATTTTACAAGTGGTACAAAAATGGCAAAATTAATACATGTTATAATGCTTTAGATAGACACATTGACGAAGGCAACGGCGAACGACTTGCATTAATTTACGATAGCCCCATAACTGGAAATAAAAATTTCTATACGTACTCGGTTTTGAGAGATCGGGTAGCTGAAATTGCAGGTGGCTTGAAAAAACAAGGCGTTGAAAAAGGTGACCGAGTAATCATTTATATGCCGATGATACCTGAAGCAGTCATGGCTATTCTTGCTTGTGCTAGAATTGGTGCAGTACACTCGGTAGTCTTTGGTGGCTTTGCTGCAAATGAACTTGCAAATCGTATTGATGACTCAAAGGCAAAATTAATACTTACCGCATCATGCGGAATAGAGCCTGGACGAATTGTCGAATACCAACCCCTTATTAATGAAGCAATTAATATTGCAAAACATAAACCACTGGCTTCAATATTTTTTCGACGTGAACAAAAAGAAGTTGAGTTAGCCGAAAATCAAATTGACTGGAATGAGTTTATTAAAGATGTTGTGCCTGCGGATTGTGAAATTATGGATGCGAATGATCCAGCTTATATTCTCTACACATCAGGTACAACTGGTACACCGAAAGGCATTGTTAGAGACATTGGTGGTCATGTAGTTGCTTTAAAATGGACTATGAAAAATGTTTATAATATTAATCCAGGAGATGTGTGGTGGTCAGCCAGTGATATCGGATGGATTGTTGGTCATTCTTATATAGTTTATGCCCCATTATTTCATGGTTGCACGACAGTTTTGTTTGAAGGTAAGCCTGTAGGTACCCCTGATGCAGGTGAATTTTGGCGAATTATTTCAGAGTACAAAGTTAAATCTCTCTTTACTGCACCTACTGCCTTTAGAGCAATTAAGAAGGAGGATCCAGATGGTGAATTTTTCAAAAAATATGATTTATCAGCTTTTGAATCACTTTTCTTAGCTGGAGAAAGAGCAGACCCAGATACAATTAAATGGGCAGAAAACCTATTGCATAAACCTGTCATTGACCATTGGTGGCAGACAGAAACTAGTTGGGCGATTACTGCCAATTGTGCTGGGTTAGGTCTATTTCCAACAAAATATGGTTCTGCTGGTAAACCCGTACCTGGCTATAATGTGAAAGTGTTACAAGATGATGGCTCTGAATGTAAAGCAGGTGAAATGGGTGATGTAGTTGTTGAATTACCATTGCCCCCAGGCACTTTTCCAACATTATGGAATGCCGATGAACGATATAAAGAAAATTATATGAGCAACTATCCTGGCTATTATCAGACCTACGATGCTGGCTATATCGATGAAGAGGGTGATGTATGGATTATGTCACGCACGGATGACATTATTAATGTTGCTGGACACAGACTTTCAACTGGCGCAATGGAGGAAGTTTTATCTGAACATCCAGATGTTGCTGAATGTGCAGTGGTTGGTGTTGCTGATAAACTTAAAGGTCAATTACCATTAGGTTTTATAATTTTAAAAAATGGAACCACAAAAGCTGAAGCTGATATCACACATGAATGTGTTAAAATGATTAGGGAACAACTTGGTCCTGTTGCGGCTTATAAAAAAACTATTGTACTTAAAAGACTACCCAAAACACGATCGGGAAAAGTCTTAAGAGGCACTATGCGCAAAATTGCTGATCAGGAGGAATTTAATTTACCACCTACAATTGATGATCCATTGATCTTAGATGAAATTAAAGAGTCTTTGCTGACTGCTGGTGTATTAGGTTAATTGAGTGAAAAAAAATATTGTTTTTCTTGATAGCTCAACTTTTCCTGATCACTTAAAGTTCAATAAGATAAAATTTCCACACACTTGGAAAAATTATAAAACAACTTCACCATCGGAAGTTATTAATAGAATTAAAAAGGCGCGTATCATTGTTAATAATAAAGTTGATCTAGGTCCAAAAGAATTAATACATGCAAAAAAATTAGAGTTAATCGCTTTAACAGCAACTGGAACAAATATTATTGACCTTGAATATTGTCACAAAAATAACATTAAGGTTTGTAACCTAAGAAACTATGCCTCTACCACTGTAGCTGAACATACGTTTGCGCTATTGCTCATAATATTAAGGCAAATCAAAGGTTTAGAGGAAGACATTGCATCAGGTCTGTGGCAAAAACAAAAGATTTTTACCATGGTTAATCGTCGAGTTTTTAATCTGCATGGTAAAAAAATTGGTATTATTGGTAAAGGTTCAATAGGTAAACAAGTCGCCAAACTTGCTCGAGCTTTTAATATGAAAGTTGAATTTATTTCAGCACAAAATTTAAAAAAAACTCAGCTACATAAATTTTTAAAGCGACAGGATATAATTTCATTACACTGCCCTCTTAATAAAAATACTAAAGATCTTATTGCTGCAAAAGAACTTGATATTATGAAAACTAGTTCAGTAATTATAAATACTGCTCGTGGTGGTATTATCAATGAAATAGATTTAGTCACTGCCCTTAAGAAAAAAATAATTGCTGGTGCAGGTATAGATGTAACTACGGCCGAACCACCAAAAAAAAGTCACCCCTACTATCAAATAATTAACTATAGTAATTTTGTTTGGACGCCACATACTGCATGGGCTTCTGAAGAGGCACTTAAAGCATCTATGGATCAATTGATACTTAATATTAATGAATTTTATTTAGGCAAACCCAGAAACCTTGTTTAACCAAATCAATTTTTAAATACCAGTTCCTTTGAAAAATTAGACAAGACTTCAAAGCCCTTATCAGTAACTCTAATTGCATCACTAGCTTCTACACCCCAGTCACCCATTTGCATCACTGCAATCATATGAAAGGTACAGTTAGTTTCTAAAATAGTGGGATCATCTTTTGAAATATTTAGAGTTCTCTCACCCCAGTCAGGTGGAAAGCCAGCACCAATTGAATAACCAGTTCTCGAGTCTTTTTTAATGTTGTATTTGTCAAGTACCTTCCAAAATCTTTGGGCGACGCTGTCGGCAGTTACACCAGCCTTAATGGCTGCCTTGCCTTCTTCAAGTGCCTCTATAGTTTTATTCATCACATCTAATTTTTCTTGATCTTCTTTACCTAAAAATACTGTTCTTGCCATTGGACAGTGATATCTTTTATATGCCCCAGAAATTTCAATTACAGTAGCTTCATTTTCTTTGAATAATTCATTGCTCCAAGTCAAATGCGCTGCTGAAGTCCCTTGTCCGGTGGGAAGCATAGGGGCGATACTTGGATAATCACCACCGAAACCCTCCATGCCTTTGATTAATCCTCCATATATAGCCGCAGCTGCATCACACTGTCGTGTGCCAACATTGATATGATCAATTGCCGCCTGCATGCCGACTTCAACATTTCTTGCTGCTTGATGCATATACTCAATCTCTTTATCGGATTTTATAAATCGTACCCAATTAACTAAAAAACCACTATCAATCAATTTACAATTACTCAAGCCATCAACTAATTTTGAATAACAGGTTGCTGTGAAATAATGTGCATCCATTTCAACAGCAATTACACCGGTATCAAGTTTTTTATCTTTTATAACTTCAACTAAATACTCATAGGGATGGCGCGGTGGCATATGAACTAGCTTTTCTGGGTAAGCGATAATATTTTCATCTTTCAAATAAGTTTGAATATATGCCCCACCTACGTCCATTTGGCGTACAAAGCAAATTGGCTCATCCAGTTTTGAGCTTATAATCATAGTTTGTGGCATATAGAAAGACCAAGCATCAAAACCACATAAATAATAAATATTAGCTGGATCTGCGACTAGTAAAGTATCAATGTTTTTACTTGCCATAGAATCAAGTGTTTTTTTAACCCTTAGGCTGTATTCTTCATGTGAAAAGTTTTTCATATACTAATGCTTAATTTTAAATTTTTTTTTATTAAAGTCTGTTATAATTTCTTATGCCAAATATTCATCAAATTGTTACTGAAGATCCACTGATACTTTTAATGATCGTTCCCGTTGTAGTTTTAGTTGCTGTATATTTTGCTTTCTTTTCCAATCGACGTTAAGAATTAAAAATTCTTCCAAAACCACTTAACTTATCATTTACTCCAGCCTTTCTCAAAGCATACCACATCTGTGCTTGATTACTGGTAATTACTGGTTTTCCTGTTGTAGCCTCTACCTCCTCAATTATATCAAGTGATCTAATACCACTACAACTTAGAAAAATTACCTCTGCTTCTTTTTGGTCAATACTTAAAGCAAAGTCTTTTATATAGTCTGAAGTAATTTTGCCAAACTCAATTCCATTACCAAGATTGAGCCCTTGAATGTCTAAAACGTCAAAGCCTTTATTCTCAAAAAAATTTTTTTCAACTATGTTAATTTCATCTAAATAAGGTGTACCAATTACAATCTTTTTTGCTTCTAGCTGATTTAAAGCTGCAACAACACCTGATACTAGAGTCATAGCAGTAGCATATGGTGCGCCACGCTTAATTTCTGCACAAACTTTATCTTCCCCAATAACAATTGAACCTGAAGTGCAACAGTAACTAATTACATCTGGTTTAATTTCAGGTTGAATTCTTGATGCCGCATCAGCCATTTGATCAATATGTTTTGCAAGAGTTTCATTGGTTGTGTAATCATCAGTATGTAATCTCGTAAAGCTCACGCCTACTCCCTTAGGTGCCATTCTAAAGGTGTCTATTTCACAAGCTAAGTCTGTGGAAAGTAAAATAAAGCCTAGATTAGCCCTATTATTGCGACCACTATCAAACTGAACATCATTAATGTTGAACTCGGACATTAAGATAGCTGTTTAGTTACTAGCTCAGACCAAAAAGAAGAGCCAATAACTAAAAGCTCATCATTAAAATCATAGTCAGCGCTATGCAATGATTTGCCATTGCTGCCCTCAGTACCATTTCCAATTAGCATATAACAGCCAGGTTTGACTGATAACATTTGTGCAAAATCTTCAGAAAATAATTTTGGCTCACAATCTCCATCAACTAACTCATTACCGACAAGGTTTTTTGCAACATCAATTGCAGTTTGAACCTGAGTTGATGTATTGATAGTCATTTGAGTTTGTACATTATAAGAAAAAGAAAATTCAATGTTATGAGCTTTTGCAATACCCTCTACAATTTGTTTCATACTTTCCTCAATAGTTTTATTTGCTTCTGGAGATAAGGCTCTTGTATCTCCTAAAATAATAGACTCACCAGGTAAAACATTCTTCATACCATTAGATTTAAATTCTGTAACTGAAACTACTCCATTTAATGCAGGATTAATTTTTCTTGAAACGATTGACTGTAAAGCAGTAATTATTTGTGTTCCTACTGTTATTGTATCTACTCCCATATGTGGCAAAGCTGAGTGTCCACCTCTTCCAAATAATTTTATTTCAAATAAGCTTTCACTGCCCGTTATAGCTCCAGCTCGACTTGCAAAATTTCCCGTTGGTAGGCCAGGCAAATTATGAAATGCATAAACCTCATCAATTTTGAATTTATCAAACAAGCCGTCGTCTATCATGGCTTGCGCTCCTTCTGTTGCCTCTTCATCAGGTTGAAATATAAAATAAGCAGTTCCATCGAATGATCCATTTTCTGCTAAATATTTGGCGGCACCTAAAGCCATTGTGGTATGACCATCATGTCCACAAGCATGCATTTTACCTTCATTTTTTGATTTATATGTAAAATCATTTAGCTCAGTAATTGGCAAAGCATCCATATCTGCTCTTATTCCAATACTTTTATCGCTACTGCCTTTCTTTAAGACACCAACTACTCCAGTTCCACCAATGCCTGTATGTACCTCTAATCCAAATTCATTTAATAATGTTGCAACCTTTGCTGCTGTTTCATTAACATCAAAATTTAATTCTGGATTCGCATGAAAATCATGACGCCACTGTTTTAGTTCATTTTCATATTTTTTTGTAAGCATATAAAACTAATCAGTTTCTTTTTCAGTTAATATTAACATGACTTTACTATCAGAGGAAAGTTCACAATCATGATTTTTCATTGCTTTTTTTAATGCGGCATATCCAGCCCCACCTGATTCAGATGTAGCTAAGCCATTATTTGATAGTTCAGTTAAACAATCTGTAGATTCTTGATCTGTAATGGTCATGCAATAATTAGCTGTGCTTGCTAATGATGACAATGCAGCTAATGAGGGCACCTTACAATCTAATCGACCCATTATGGATACTTCCCCTTTTACCTCCACGGCCTTACCTGCAGCAATTGATGCTTGAATTACAGGAGCTTCGGTAGGTTCTACAATTATAATTTTAGGCTCATTTCCATAATATCTTCTGGCAAAAGCTGCAACAGATGCGGGGAATCCGCCGATGCCAGCTTGTAGAAAAATATGAGTTGGTGTTACTGGGCATTCTTCGAAAGCTTCTGATGCCATGATCAAATAACCCGCCATAACATCAACTCCTGCTGAATAATTTTCCCAAGTTGAATCAGATAAAAGTGTCCAATTATTTTGGGTGGCAGCTTCTGCTGCTGCTGCCATACTTGCTTCATAATTTTCTCCAGCTACAACTACATCGGCACCATAAGTTTTTATAAATTCAGCAAATTCAGTGGGTACAGTTTTTGAGAGATAGATAATAGCCTTAGCTCCAAATAGTCTCGCGCCATTTGCTAATGATAAGCCATGATTGCCCGCACTCGCTGTAACATAAGTTCGCCCTTCAAGTGATTTTTTAAGATCATCTTCAGAGGCATTAAGTCCAACTTTTTCAGATGCCTCTCTTGCTAACACGTAGGTGGCTCCTATTGCTTTAAAGCTTCCCATATTCATTCTATTTCTCTCATCCTTAAACCACAAAGAGTGGATACCAATATTTTCAGCTAGGTTTGATTTTATTAGTGGTGACTTTTCTGGCTTAAGACATGCATCAACAACTACTTTTACAGCTTCGACGTCAGTTCTAACGATCATTTTTGGATTTAAAAGAATTGGATCATTTGGAAATCCTGTTTCTGCATATTTGTTTTTTAAAACAGTTGTCATTATTTATACTCCCACATTTCTATCATTATCATCAATCTGAGTAACAATATATACTCCAATTGTTGCAACGCTAAGTCCAATAAAGTCTTGCAAAGTAATGACTTCATTTAGAAAAATCCAAGCCATAAAGACTGATACTGGTGTTATTAAGAAAAATAATGAAGCCGTCTTACTAGCTGAACCAGTTTTAATCAAGTACATCAAAATAGTAAATGCTCCAAAAGATACAGCAAAAATTTGCCAACTCATTGCCATTAGAAAGCTACTAGAATAATTTATGAACCAATCTTCTATTAAAATTGCTAGAATAATATGAAAACAACTTGCGCTAAGTGCTTGATATGCATTACTCACTGACAATGGCAAATCTTCACTAACTTTTTTTTGCCAAAGCGTTGCAAAAGAAAATGCAGCTAAAGCTATAAATGAAGCCAATGTTCCAATAATTGATAAATCGGTTCCAACATCATAACCAAGCACAAGAACCGTACCAAAAAAACCTAAAAATATCCCAATCCACTGTCGACGTGAAATATATTCATTTAATATTGGTCCAGCTAATACCGATGTTAGTATGGGTTGAAGGCAAACAATCAAAGCAGTTACGCCAACTGGGAAACCTATTGATATTGCATAAAATACACCACCTAAATAAATACCATGAAATAAAATACCACTTATCATAGCTTTAAAAATTTTATCTATTTCAGCGTAGAGTTGTTCGTTAGTTGCAAGACTATATATTGCAAACCCTATTGCGACAAAAAAAAATCTAAATGCTAAAGCAGCAAATGGAGAGGCATCTGCACTTATGGGTTTAATAGTAATAAATGCACTAGACCAGAGTAGTATAAAAATTATTGGAAAAGATTTAGTCAAAAGAATTTATACATAATTAACTTTTTGTCTTAGCCAATCATGGAATCTTTTTAATTCATATTCTTCAGGCATTAAGGTGCCAGGTTTAGAGGTAGGATTATAAACACCTTTTTGATTTAACTCACAAGCATCACCATCTTGACCCATAACTAATGTGGCAAAATCTACTACATTTTTTTTATCATAATTTGGATCATTTAATGTTTCAGATTCAAAAAACCAATCAACACTGAGTGACATAGTTTTTTCGTTTATTGGGGTTACACGTACAATTCTTATGTGATCAATAAATATCGCCATAAACATTGATGGCCAGTTTGTTAGGTAGATGTGTCCCGGAAAATCATTAGTACCCTGCAACGCTTTAATTATGTTGCCTTGGGCGCTTCCATCTAATGACCATGTTTCAGCACCTTTCTTTAAGCCTCCTTGATATTTGGGATCAGGGGTTTCTATAAATTTCTCCCAATCAGGGGAATCCTTAATATCCATTATTCTTCTACCATATACTGGCACAAGCTCTGATAACTCGGGATGTATATTAGGACAATGTAAGCATTCAGAATAATTTTCCCAAAAAATTTTCCAATTACAATTAATTGTCTTTTCCCATGAATGCCCTACTTCAAAGTTTTCTAATCCTACTTTATTAATTATTTCATCATAATCTTGAAACATGGACTCTGTATTCCATTTTGCCTCATTGTCTAAATTTACAAATACTAAACCATTCCATAGTTTCAATTGCACCTTTTCCAAGGCATGTTCCTCTGGGTTAAAATTGCTTGGAACTTCAAAAGAGGATGTTCTTACCAGGTTTCCGTTTGAAGCATTGTATGACCATTGATGGTATTTGCAGACAAGTAAATTATTTTTAAGTTTACCTGATTCTTCCTCACATAAAATTGAGCCTCTATGACGACAAGTATTGAGGTAGGCAACAATTTGATTATTTTTATCTCTTAGAATGACAATATTATAGTTTGAAATTTTTAAAGTAATAAAATCTAGTGGATCTTTAATCGACTTCTCATGACAGGTGTAAATCCATTCTTTCTGCCATATAGCTTTTAATTCATCATTAAAGTTTTCAGAATTATAATAACTTTGCAGTGGTAAAGATTGAACAGATTGCTCTAAGTTATTGCTGTTTGCCATTATTATTAATGTTTTATTTGTGATAATAAATGCAAATCATCGCCCAAGCACCATTGCTCCAATACTTTATTATCCCTAATAAGATATATTGAAATTTCCTGGAATTCTATGTTTTTTCCTGAGGCGGGAACGCCTAAATACTCCTCTTTGTGCACACCTGTAGAGATATATCTTGAGGTAACTTTGTCATCATCGACAACTAAATCTAAAATCTCTTCATTCCAATTATGAAATACACTCCTTGTTTTTAAAATAGTCTGTTCAACTTCTTTCAATCCTTTTGATGGTAAGCCCCATCCTCGTGCCCAATTTACTATAATATTTTCTGAATAAACCTCTGAAACTAAATTTATGTCACCAGTATTCCAAATGTGATGGAGTTTTTTAATGAGTTGGATATTTTTTTCTTTAGACATAAAAGTTCATGTCCCGTCAGCTTTTAATTCGATAGCCTTTGGTTAAAATTATCATTGCCGCAACAATACAGATTGAGAGGAAGCCTAACATTGAGACAACGCTAATCCAAATATTAATATCTGAAACACCATAGAAAGCCCACCGCATACCATTAATTAAATATACTACAGGATTAAAGTAAGATATTTGCTGCCAAAATTCTGGTAACATTTCTATTGAATAAAGGCTTCCTCCTAAAAAAACGAGCGGCGTGACAACAATTAATGGTATGACTTGTAATTGTTCAAAGTTTTCACTTAAGACTCCTATTAAAAAACCAAATAAACTAAAAGTAAAACAAGTAAGTACTAGCAAAAAGACCATTACAAAAGGATGATCTATTCTTACCTCTGCAAAAAAAGTTGCTGTAATTAAAATTATAGTTCCAACTATTAATGACTTGGTTGCACTTGCCCCTACAAATCCAATTACAATTTCAAATGATGAAATGGGCGCTGCCAGGATTTCATAAATTGAGCCTGCAAATTTTGGCATGTAAATTCCAAATGAACTATTAGATAGGCTTTGAGTAAGCAAAGTTAACATTAATAATCCTGGAACAATAAAAGAGCCATAACTTACACCATCAACCTGTGGCACCATGCCACCAATAACAGAGCCAAAAACTATAAAATATAACGAAGTTGAGACAACCGGGGATAAAATACT
>ERZ802822.316-NODE-316-length-34798-cov-8.542611_pt1 | contig 34798 bp, 34 predicted proteins | sample MGYA00345649_ERZ802822 | MGnify/ENA primary metagenome ERZ802822 (study PRJEB30503, sample SAMEA104212359) | marine metagenome | biome: Westerlies Biome; feature: [SRF] surface water layer (ENVO:00010504) within the epipelagic zone...; material: water...
TTTTTTATCAATGTTCTGTTCAATATAATTAAATCTGTTTTCAAACTTTTTATTGCATCCAATCAAAGCTGTTTCCGGATCAACACCAGCTTTGCGCGCTAAATTCACCGCGACAAACAGCAAATCGCCCACCTCATCAGTGATACGTTGATTGTCGCGCGGCGTTGCCTCTAACTCGGCGGTCAGCTCGCCAGCTTCTTCATGCATTTTATCGATAATCTGTTCAATGTCCGGCCAGTCAAAGCCAACACCGGCTGCCCGCTTTTGTAATTTAAGGGCGCGCTGCATGGGCGGCAGGCCTGCCGGGATGCCATCCAAAACGCCATTTTGACCTTTGGCGGCGCGCTCGGCCTGTTTGATATCTTCCCATTGCTGTCGTTGCTGGGCCACATCAGGTTTGCTGTCATCGCCAAAAACATGCGGGTGACGGTTGATCATCTTGTTGGAAACCGATCTGGCGACGTCGGCAAGGGTAAAACTGCCTTCCTCTTCGGCGATACGGGCGTGAAACACCACCTGTAACAATAAATCGCCAAGCTCATCACACAAGGCAGCACGATCACCGCTTTCAATGGCATCGGCGACTTCATAGGCTTCTTCAATGGTATAGGGGGCGATGCTGGCAAAATCCTGTTTGACGTCCCACGGGCATCCGGTTGCCGGGTCACGCAGCTTTGCCATTATGGAGATGATTTTTTGGAGTTGTTCAAGCGTATCTGACATGCCGGCGAGGCTAGCAAAACTGATCGACGCTGAAAACGAAATTCGGCATCACCGCGTTTTGCCGAACATTGCCAAGCATGACCGCGCATTTCCACACATTGTGCGAAATATCGTCAGCCGGCGTTGGCGCATATTGAAAGCCATTGCTAATCTGTTATATAAAGCGCAGACAAGAATGCGCTGGATCAATGGCCAGCCGAAGTCGCATCAGCACAAACGGGATTGCCAACAGATGAAACAGACAGACAGCGCAGCAGAAATAAGCAAACCTGGCGGGTTTGCGCGGATCCGCGGTTGGTTTTTTACCGGCTTGCTTGTTACCGCGCCGGTTTTGCTGACAGTCTATATCACATGGGCAGCCATCAAGCTGATCGACTCACAAGTCAGCAATTTATTGCCCGGATTTGAAACCAGCATTCTAGGCAATGTGCCGGGTGTAGGGCTGGTTACCGGTGCCGTGCTGATCACCTTTATTGGTGCTATTGCGGCGGGGTTTTTGGGACGCTACATCATCCGGCTTGGCGAGGGGCTGTTGAACCGCATGCCCGTTGTGCGGTCGATTTACGGTGCCACCAAGCAAATATTGGAAACCGTCATTTCGACCCAATCTGATGCGTTTCGTGAAGTCGTGCTGGTCGAATATCCGCGCAAAGAACTGTGGGTTATCGGTTTTGTGACCGGCAATACCAAAGGTGAAGTGGCGAATCGCATTCCGAAAACAATGGTCAATGTGTTCGTGCCGACAACGCCAAACCCAACATCCGGGTTTTTGCTGTTCTGTCCGCGCAAAGACGTCATTTTTCTGAAAATGACCGTTGAAGAAGCGGTAAAGCTGGTGGTCTCTGGCGGTATTGTGACACCGCCCGACCGCAGCGTGACAACGCCACCAGCCAAGGCTGTTGCGTCTAAAAAAACCACCACGCAGCGGGCAGCAACTAAAAAAGCGGCCGCTAAAAAAGCTGTCGCTAAAAAAGCGGTTGCCAAAAAAGCTGTCACCAAAAAGGCGGGGGCAAAGGCTCCAAAGAAAGTGGCTCCAAAGAGAGCGGCGCCAAAAAAATAAATAAATAAAATGACCGTCGGGCTGGGTTAACCTGCCGCCAGAAATTTGACCGCACTGTCGCGCTCAAACAGGCATAGCAACAGATTTATATCGCTGCTGGCGTTTGCCGCAAGCATTGTGTGGGCTTCAGTGCGCGCCATGGCCAGAAGGTCGCGATGAACGGCCAGGTCAGCCAAAACAAATTCCGGCACACCAGACTGGCGTTGCCCCAAAAATTCACCCGGCCCGCGCAAACTCAGATCCTCTTCAGCAATCACAAACCCGTCATTCGTCTCGCGCATAACAGATAGCCGTTTACTGGCTGTCTCGCTGAGTGGGGGGTAATAGACAAGCAGACAACTGCTCTGCGTGCTGCTGCGGCCAACGCGCCCCCGCAACTGATGCAGCTGCGCCAGACCAAAACGTTCGGCATGTTCAATTACAATGATACTGGCCTCAGGAACATCGACGCCCACTTCAACAACGGTTGTGGCGACCAACAGCTGCGCCCGGCCTGTGCGGAAACCTTGCATCGCGCTGTCACGCTCAGCGGCTTTCATTTTGCCGTGCGCCAGCGCGACGCTGATGCCGGGCAGGGCATGACTTAAACTGGCGAACCGAGCCTCGGCAGCGGCAATATCCAGCTGGTCCGACTCATCAACAAGCGGACAAATCCAATAGGCGCGTTTGCCATCGCCAAGTGCCCGCCGCAAACCATCAACAATGTCGTCAAGCCGCTCACCAGCGATAACACGTGTATCAATTGGCAGGCGTCCGACAGGCTTTTCGTCAAGTTGTGAATGGTCAAGATCACCATAGGCGGTCATCGCCAGACTGCGCGGGATAGGCGTTGCCGTCATCACCATGACATCAACATTACGGCCTTTCTCGCCAAGCAAAATGCGTTGCCGCACACCAAATCTGTGTTGTTCGTCAATCACCGCCACCCCCAGATCTTTAAAAATGGCGGTGTCCGACAACAGCGCATGCGTTCCCACGACCAGTGACAGCGTGCCATCGGCCATGGCTGCCAATGTGGCTTTGCGGCTGCGCTGTGTTGGCGGCGGTTCAGCTTGGTTTTGCTGGCTGGCGTCCGGTTTTTGCGCGCTGGTGCGCCCCTGACCCAACAACAGGCCAACCTCTATTTGTAAGGGCTGCAACAGCGCGCTCAGGCTGGCATGATGCTGCCGCGCCAATACTTCGGTTGGCGCCAGAAGCGCTGCCTGTGCGCCAGATTCAACAGCGGTGAGCATGGCGGCGAGTGCGACCAGGGTTTTGCCCGAGCCGACGTCGCCCTGTAACATGCGAAGCATGCGTTTTGGTGCCACCTGATCGGCGGTAATTTCACTTATGGCGCGGTGTTGCGCAGCTGTCATATCAAATGCAAGCGAGTCTTTTAAAGCGCCGACTAACTTGCCGCTTGTGGTAAAACTGCGTCCAGGAGCGCTGTCACCTGCCTGTTGGCGCACCATGATCAGTGCCAGTTGATTGGCCAGCAATTCATCAAAGGCAAGCCGTGCCCGTGCCGGGCTGGTTGGCAGCAGGTCGGCTTCGGATTGCGGCGCATGGACGGCGCGCATGGCATCGGCAAAGCCGGGCCATTTCTGGGTGGATAGAATAGCCTCGGGAATCCATTCAGGCAGATCCGGAAGCCGCGTCAGCGCATCGGTGAGTGTGCGCCGCAAAATTTTCGGGGTCAGCCCGGCTGTCAACGGATAGATCGGCTCAAGCAATGGCATGCTGTCACTGTTTTCGGGGGCGACGATATGGTCAGGGTGCGCCATTTGCACACGCCCCTGAAATAAATCGACACGGCCGCTGACAATACGGCGTGCCCCGACCGGCAATTGTTTGGCGATATAGTCGCTATGCGCGTGAAAGAAAACCAGTTCCAGTTCCCCGGTCTCATTTTGACAGAACACCCGGTACGGGCGGCGCACCCCGCGTGCTGGCCGGTCATGTTTCATCACCAGAATTTCGAATGTGGCGATACTGCCATCAACAACCGCCGAAAGTGCCGGACGTTGGCGTCGGTCGGTCAGACCAATGGGCAGATGTCGTAAAACGTCAATGACATGGCTTCCGACACGTTTTTCCAAAACCGCGGCAAGTTTCGCGCCAACCCCGGACAAACTTGTCGTGGCAGCAAATAGCTGAAAAATTTCGGGTGGGCGTTTGGGATGCACAGCGTTGTTTTTCACTCCTGCTTTGGGCTGTTATGAGCGCGTATGCCCGAACCGATAGCTTAGCAAATATTTACCGGAATTGACGTTAAAAATTTCTTTCAAAGCGGATTACGGTCAAAACTGTTTTCCCGCTATATCGCTAGGCATGCTGGCCGGTTTCTGCTATGTGATGCGGCATTATTCACCATACACACGGGCAATCATCCCCGAGCAATCATCCACGGGTAATCATTAAAGGAGTTTTGTGATGTCATCTTCATCAACGGGCGCAACCGCGGTTCATTCCGACCGGGTGAGGCGGCTGATTTATCAGGCAAGCTACACCGGTATGAAAGAAACCGACTTATTGTTGGGGCATTTTGCACGGTTACATTTGCCCGGGCTGAGCGACGCTGATTTGACTGATTTTGAAAACCTGCTGGCGGCTGGCGACCCGTCAATTTATGCTTGGGTGATGGGTAACGCACCGCTGCCTGAGGCTTATGACACGCCGGTGTTCAGATTAATTAAAGAGTTTAAAAACAATAAATAGAATCATGAAATTTATAAATAAAATTTCAAATACAGGTGATGTGTGGGGGGCGCCGGATGGCGCCCTTGCTTTGGTTCTTGCCGATGCGGCACAGGCCGGCAGACCGCTGGTTTTTGTGGCTCGGGACGATGCCAGATTGGCGGCGGTGCAATCAGGTCTGCAGCATATCGCGCCGCAGCTTGACGCATGGGTGTTGCCAGCCTGGGATTGTCTGCCATTTGACCGGCTGTCGCCGCAAGGCGGGCTGGTTGGCCGCCGTATTGAAACTCTGGCGCGACTGGCGGCTGGCGAAAAACCATCGATTTTATTGACAACAATCAGCGCGGTTTTGCAGAAATTGCCACCGGCGTCTTATTTTGCCGACAGCAGTATGGTGATCACGCCCGGCAGCGCGCAAAGCCCCAAAAGCCTTGCTGAATTTCTCGCCAATCATGCGTATTTGCGCACCGATACGGTACGGGAAACGGGCGAGTTTGCCATTCGTGGTGGCATCGTTGATGTGTTTCCACCCGGCCATGCTAACCCGGTGCGGCTGGATTTTTTCGGTGATGACATCGAAACTATGCGCACTTTTGATGCCGCATCACAGCGCAGTACAGGCAAGCTGGAACGGTTAATTTTGCGACCTGTTGCTGAATTTATGCTGACCGAGGCGGCCATCACCCGCTTTCGCACCGGCTATTTGCAAGCCTTTGGCGCTGCCGCAAGTCGCGATTCGTTGTATGAATCAGTTTCGGCCGGCCGCATGCATCCCGGCATCGAACATTGGCTGCCGCTATTTCATGATCATCTGGAAACCGTGGCGGATTATTGCCCGGGTTGGCCATTGTTTCTCGATCATGAAGGCGATGCCGCATCTGCCGCGCGTCAGGCCCAGATAAAAGACTTTTATGACGCCCGTAACCAGCATGACAGGGATGATCAGACGGCGCCGTACCGTCCCTTGTCGCCGGATCATCTTTATCTGACTGACCAGCAAACCGAAAATTTGATTCTGGGCAAGTCAACGCGGCGCTTTTATGCGTTTGTGGCGCCTGATGCGGCGCCAGCCACAGCGTCTGAACCGGTGAAAAATGATGCGGGCGGCCGCCCCGGTATTCGATTATTGTCCGCCGGCGCCGCCAGCGCCATTACCGCCAGCGCCATTACCAACTGTGTGACAGCCATTGCGTCTGAAAGACAGGCGCATAACCGCCCGATAGTGATGGCATGCAGCTCGGTGGGGGCGGCCAGTCGCTTGACTGATCTGCTGGAAAGCCAAATGGGCGCTGGCGTGGTGCAGAGCGTGGCTGATCTGTCACATTTGCAGGCTGGCGGGCTTTATATGGTGCAATGGCCACTAGAGACCGGCTTTCAGACAGATCATCTTTTGGTCATTGCTGAGCCGGATATTTTCGGTCAAAGGCTATCGCGCCCGCAATCCAAGCGTGGCCGTAGTGATGATTTTCTGCGCGAGGTCAGCGCGCTTGAGACCGGTGATCTGGTGGTGCATGCCGAACATGGTATTGGCCGTTATGAGGGGCTTGTCATTATCAACAGCGCTGGCGGCGACCATGATTGTCTGCATCTTGTCTATGCGGGTGGTGATAAACTCTATCTGCCTGTTGAGAATATCGAACTTTTGAGCCGCTATGGCAGCAGTGACAGCGATGCCCAGCTTGACCGGCTTGGTGGTGCCGCTTGGCAGGCACGGGTTGCCCGGATCAAAGGCCGGGTGCGCATTATGGCCGAGCAATTGATTAAAATTGCCGCCGCACGGCAACGCGCCAAAGCCGAACCATTACTGGCGGAAGATGGCAGTTTTGCTGAATTTTGCGGGCGATTTGCCTTTAGCGAAACCGATGATCAGCTCAATGCAATCGCCGATGTGGTCGATGATCTGGCATCCGGCAAGGCCAGTGACCGGCTGATTTGTGGCGATGTCGGCTTTGGCAAAACCGAAGTGGCATTGCGTGCGGCCTTTATCGCGGCGATGGCCGGCTATCAGGTGGCGGTGGTGGCCCCGACAACCTTGTTGGCACGCCAGCATGGCAAGGTTTTCATCGAGAGATTTGCCGGTTTTCCGATAAAAATAGGTGTGCTGTCGCGGATGACACCGGCTGGCGAGGCGAAAGACATCCGCCAAGACATCGCCACCGGTGATGTGCAGATTGTGATTGGCACGCATGCGCTGCTCGCCAAATCCATCAGCTTTAACCATCTTGGCTTATTGATCATTGATGAAGAACAGCATTTTGGCGTTGGTCAAAAGGAACGTCTGAAGGAACTGCGTGGCGACATTCATGTATTAACGCTGTCGGCAACGCCAATTCCGCGCACCTTGCAGATGGCGTTGTCCGGGGTGCGCGATATGTCGCTGATTGCGACGCCGCCGGTTGACCGGCTGGCGGTGCGCACATTTGTTGGCCCGTGGGATGGGGTGGTGCTGCGCGAGGCCATTCAACGCGAGATGTTCCGTGGTGGACAGGTATTTGTTGTGTGTCCGCGTATTGACGATATGCAGCGGGTCTATGACCGCGTCACCGGGCTGGTGCCAGAGGCGCGTATTTTATCGGCACATGGCCGTATGGCACCAAACGAGCTGGATAGTGTGATGACACGATTTGCCGATGGTGAGGCGGATATTCTGCTTTCAACCAATATTGTTGAATCAGGCATCGATATCCCGTCGGCCAATACGATGATTATTCACCGGGCAGATATGTTTGGGCTGTCGCAACTCTATCAGTTACGGGGTCGGGTCGGGCGCGGGCGTCAGCGCGCCTATGCCTATTTGACATCGGATCCAAAACGCCTGCTTAGCCCGCAAGCGCGTCGGCGTCTTGAGGTGATGCAGACACTGGATACATTGGGTGCCGGCTTTACGTTGGCGTCTTACGATATGGATATTCGCGGCGCTGGCAATTTGCTTGGCGATGAACAGTCTGGCCATGTGCGTGAAGTCGGGGTTGAACTCTATCAGGAAATGCTGCGCCAGGCAGTTGATGCGGCAAAATCCGGCAAAACCGCAGATGATGATAGCCCAGCTGAAACGGTCTGGACGCCGCAGATTAATCTGGGGATCGAGGTGCGTATCCCCGAGTCTTACATCCCGGATTTGAATGTGCGTTTATCAATCTATCGCCGGATTGGTGATCTTGCCGATCCACAGGCAACCGATATGATGATCGCCGAGCTGGTTGACAGATTTGGTGCGTTGCCAGACTCGGTGCGTAACCTGTTTGCCTTTATCGAATTAAAACAGCTGTGTCGGCGCGCCAATATCGAAAAAATTGACGCTGGCCCAAAGGGCATTTCGTTGTCTTTTCGTGACGATCAATTTGCCCGGCCCGAACAGCTTATTGGCTGGATCGCCGGGCAGGGCGGCCGGGTGCAATTGCGCCCTGACCACAGGCTGTTTGTAAAATTAGCGTTACAGGATCCGGCGATGCAGGTGCCAGCCTGCCGTGACATCACCCAGCAATTGATCAGCCTGCTATAAGTGCGCCGGCCATTGCCTAATGAGACCAGCTACCTAAGCCGCTGCCGCGTCAATCACCGGCAAAAAATGTTCAGGCATATGTGCGCCGGCAACAGCATATTGTTCGGCAAAAATGAAATAAGGAACGCCGTCAAGTTGCAGTTGGCGGGCCATAAATAAATCTTGTTCAAGCTGACGATGCGTGGCCGTGCTGTGCGCCGCTTCTTGGTCAATATCCAGCCCGGTCGAATCAATCACCTGTGCCAGCACATCAGCGTCGCCAATATCTTTGCCATCAATAAAATACGCCTGATAAAAGGCTTCGCTAAGACGCTCAACATGCTGCTGTGCCGAAATCAGCACATGATGCACCGTGCGGCTGTCCGGTGTGCGGGTGATTTTGTCAAAATCAAAACTGATGCCACTTTCCAGCCCGGCGGCGGCAATACGCCCATAGACAGAGGCTGCGGCGCTGCCAAATTTATTGTGCAAATAGGCCTGCCGATCCATGCCCTCGGCCGCCATGCCCGGGTTGAGTAAAAAACCACGCCAAAGATAACGCGGCGTCACATGTGGCCGTAACGCAAAGGCCGCATCAAGCCGCTTTTTTCCGATATAGCACCATGGGCAGATGATATCGGCATAAATCTCGACAGTGATGATTTTATGATCCATGACCGATGCTCCCTTGTGATGATCTGTCGCCGGTATACAGCGTCTGGCATGCGAGGCGCAAACCCGCGTGGTGGCCGCGTGCTGGCATCGAACCCTATTACCGCTGATTTGACAAGGGTTGCCGCGGAAAAATCATCGTGCCAGTTCATGTTTGTGCAAAGATGGTGTAGAACCAAACGCAATGCGGCTTGCCGGCCGCTTGTAAAAAAACAAGGTCTGATCGATGGATGCAATAACAGATTATGAGCGTTCTTCCGGCATGTCACATGCCGCGATTGTCGCTGCCCGCGATAATGTGCTGGCCCAAAAAACCCTTACGGTGGCGGTTCTTGATGGTACGGCTGTGCCTGATATTGGCGTGTCCCCCTTTATTCGCCGTGATGATGGGTTGTATATTTACACCAGCCATCTTGCCGGTCATGTGCAGGCCGTTTTGGCGCAAAAACAAGCCTGTTTTATGATTTCGGTGGACGAATCTCTGACGCAAAATATCTGGGCGCGGCACCGCTTGAAATTTTCCGCCGCCGTCACCGAAATTCCGCGTGATGCGGATGATTTTCATCAGCTGTGCGACGCATTTGCAGCGGCGCATGGCAATGTCATGGGGCTGATCCGCGAATTTTCTGACTTTCATATGTTGCGTATCGTGCCAGACAAAGGCGTTCTGGTGTTGGGATTTGCCAAAGCCTTTTGCGTTGAGAATGTTGGCTTTGACATTGTCGCACATTTGTCGCGTGCCTGATCAGCCAGCTATGACCGGTCAGCAACAAATCTATCCGGTGTTGTGGAGCTTTCGGCGTTGTCCCTATGCCATGCGCGCACGTTTGGCTATCGCGGCGAGCCGCAGCCGGGTCTGGTTACGCGAAATTCTGCTGCGTGACAAACCAGATGCCTTTATCGCCGCGTCACCAAAGGCCACCGTGCCGGTGTTAGTGTTGCCCGATGGAGCGGTCATTGAGGAAAGCCGCGATATCATGATCTGGGCATTGCAAAATTCTGACCCGCAGGGCTGGTTGTCTGTGTGGCAGAATGATCAGCTATTCTGCACGCGATTTCTTGATCATCTTGACGGGCCATTCAAACAGCATCTTGATCACTATAAATATGCCAGCCGTTTCGCGGCTGAAGTGGGCGAGGAAAGCCGCCGGATGGGCGCTGAATTTCTGGCTGAAATAGATCAGAAATTGGCAGCAGGATCAGGGTTTTTGTCTGGCCCCAGCTTTGGTTTGCTCGACGCGGCAACGCTGCCTTTTGTGCGGCAGTTCCGCGGCGTCGACGCCAACTGGTTTGATCGCCGGGACTGGCCAGCATTGCATCACTGGCTTGGCATGTTTTTGGCGTCTGAACATTTTGCTGCGGTGATGCATAAATATCCGCCATGGCATGTTGGTGACAGCGCATTGTTGTTCCCGGCGTAAATTAACACGCTGATATATCTTGGTAACAGGGCGGCATATCTGGTTGCCGTCATAAATTTGTAATATAATCAGATTACCGTGCCGTCATGGACAGCATGGCAGTTTCATTGGATGCAGACGCGCAAAACAAACCGATTGATAGCGGTGCGGTTTTGTTGGAACAGGTGCCCGGACTTGCGCGCTATCCGAATTTTCTACGCAGATTTTTGGTATTCGCCCTGCAATGGCTGATCTGCGAAGACCGGATAAATGCATTTTTGAGCGAACATGCGCTGGCCCGCGATTTTGATTTTGTCGATCAGGTGTTTCAGCATCTCCAGACAGATTGCACAGTCCGCCACAGTGATCTTGAAAATATTCCAACACACGGAAGGGTGATTATTGTTGCCAATCACCCGCTTGGTGGTTTGGATGGTCTGGCGTTGCTGCGGCTGGTGTCTCGTGTACGCCGCGATGTGCGCATTGTGGTGAATGAATTATTGTTGAATATCACCCAACTCAATAATGTGTCCCTGCCGGTTGATGCGCTGGGCGGTGAGACCCGAAAGGCCGATATCAGCCGTATTCGCGACGCCCTCAACAATGATGAAGCTGTGATTATTTTTCCCTCGGGAGAGGTGTCCCGCGCTGGCCCCAAGGGTATTCGTGACCGCAAATGGCTGCCGGGCTTTATCCAGCTTGCCAAAACCACGCGCGCGCCGGTATTGCCGGTGCATATCAAAGCCCGCAATTCAAATTTGTTTTATGCCGTATCGCGGCTCAGTCAACCCTTATCAATGTTGATGCTGCCCCGTGAAATGCTTGGTTTTCGGGGGCAGATAAAATTTACCATCGGTCAGATGATTGCGCCAAAGGCGATCGAGAGCTTGCCATTTTCCAGAAAAAAGCGGGCATCGCTGGTCAGTGATCATCTACAGCGTATCGGATCGGGGAAAAAACCCCTGTTTGTCACGGAAACAAGCATTATCCACCCACAGGATCGGCAGGCCATTCGGGCCGAATTGAAACAGGCTGAAATATTAGGCCAGACGTCTGACAACAAAACGATTTTACTGTTTGATTATCGGGATAATTCGGTTGTTTTAGATGAAATCGGACGGCTGCGTGAGATGACCTTTCGCGCTGTCGGCGAGGGTACCGGACGGCGCAAAGACACCGACCATTATGACCGCTATTACCGTCATTTGATTTTATGGGATGATGATGATCTGGAAATTGTCGGTGCCTATCGGCTAGGTGAAATATGGAAATGGCCGGGTCACGACAGTGCGTTACTCTATAGCAGTTCACTATTTGACTATGCCGATACAGCGGCCCCATTATTTGCTGGCGGATTAGAGCTTGGCCGCAGCTTTGTTCAGCCGCAATATTGGGGCAAACGCAGCCTTGATTATTTATGGCAAGGCATTGGCGCCTATCTCGCGCGCCATCCGGATGTCCGATTTTTGTTTGGGCCGGTATCGCTGTCGCAAAATCTGCCAAAAAAGGCCCGGGACCTGCTTGTCAGCCATTATGGCGACTACTACCCGGATCCGCAAAACCTTGCCACTGCGAAAAAACCGTATGTTGTCGATGTTGGTTCGACGGCATTATGTGCTGGCCAGCAAGATACTGAAAATGCGGCGGCTGCATTTGTCGATATGCGCGCACAGCTTGATTTTCTGGGGGTAAAAATTCCCACCCTTTATAAACAATATGCCGAAGTGTGCTTGCCCGGCGGCACCCGGTTTTGTGGTTTTAATATCGACGAAAATTTTGGCCATTGCGTTGACGGTCTTGTGGTTGTCGATCTCGATCAGCTCAAACCCAAAAAACGTCAGCGATATATTACGCAGCATGAAATGTCGCAAAATGCTGAAAAACCGTCAGAAAATTAATCGTTTGTTTTTTTAATCATCTATTGGCATAGCTTTTGCATGTCATCTGTATCTGATTTTAGGGAGGCAAAAATGTCAAAAAAACCAGATACGGATATGATGGTCGAGGTCGTCGAGGCGGCGATCCGGATGCTGTGTGAGAGCGGATTTACCCGCGATGAGGCCTTGCAACTGATGCTCAGCCAGATCGCTGTACAGGTCAGCCCAGAGGTCATGCAGCTTGGCGTTACACTCAGCGAGACGCATCATGAAGATTTTGCCAAGGCCGAATGGCGAAGTGATGACGATGCTGCCCCGCATGAGGTGGGGTCGGTCGAATATGCGCTGGGGCCGCTATAGAGCCGTTGGTTTAATCGCCAATAATACGAACAATACCGGCTTCAGGATCAATTTCCAGCTGCTGGCCAGTGGTGACAAGCTGGGTGATATCACCATCTTCAAACCGGTCACACATGGCGATGTCTGCAAGTGCAGCGCCCTGCACCAAAATGGTGTTGGCCTGATTAAACAAAATCGCCTTTGGCACAATATTGCGTGCCGCCATTTCATGCAGCATCCATGCCGAGGCAACGCCGCCCTTGGCGGTATTCAGCACTAAAATTCTATCTTTATAGGACTGACCAGCCAATTTATGCTGCGGTCGTGAAAAAATGCCTTTGATCCGGTCGAGGTCATAGCGTGCGGAAAAATTATCATCAGCAACCAGCGCGATACCGGTGACTTTTGGCCCGACCCCCGGATGACATTTCAAATGTTTGGTCATTGGATGATCCCCTCAATCGCTGATGCCACACAATTTTCCATGCTGGCCAATGCTGGCTTATAGCCATAACCACCCAAAATATTGACAATTTTTGCCGAGTTGCTGAGCAGCCGTACCCAGCCATTCGCCTCGCCAATTTCGCGGGCATATTGATTGTAAAAGCAGGTGCCCTCTAAAACTGTGCCGCCGGCTGTTTCGATCAGATCAATAAAGCCCATACGCCGCGCGTCGCCGATAACTTGTGGGGCGGTGCAGACAATCACCGGCACTTTAAACCGCACGCCGCGGCACAGCCCGGCCAATTGTTGCATTTCGACGATAGATAATTGCGGCGCGGCAAACACCACGACATCAAGCTTGTCACCGGTGCCGCTGAAACCGCCACCAAGCGCGCTGATATCATCAGCGGTAAGGGCTTCACTGGCGCATTTGTCACCGCCGCAATCAGCGATGGTTTGGGCCTCTGGGGTGATGCCGGCGATATGAAATAACGGGGTCGAGCCGTAACTGGCCATGGCCGCGCCAAAATGTTTTATCTCATCAGATGTGGGCACATTTTCGATCCCTTCCAGCAGCGGCACTTCCCAGTAAGACCCGGATTTTTTGCCGATGACCGCGCCCAAAATGCCCCAATCTGTCAAATTTTTAGGCTGCGCTGATACACGAAACCGGCGGGTCGCCTGACGCTGTTCATCGAGATGCAAGCCATAGCGTGGGGTGCGCCCGGTCAGGCCGGCGGCAAGGGCGGATGGGCCACCCTCAAAATTGGATCGCGCACCGCAAACGCTGTTGGCATAGATCACCACACCGGTATCGCCATAGGCAAGGTGATCACCACGCACCGGCGGCATAATCGTCTGATAATTAATGCAGGTATTGGTCATCATGATGCCGATGGCCTCGCAGGCGGCGATAAAGCGGCGTTCAAGTGTCGCCATTTCCTCGGTCTGGCCAAGCGGCTGATAATGCGCAAGATCAACGCCGCGCGGGTCAGTGATCATCGGGATAACAACTTTGCTGCCGTTGCTGGCAAGGTCTTCGACAAAGCTGACGCCGGCGTCACCAACCGATTCCGGATCTGCCATCATATGCGCCTGACTGACCGGCACCATATCAACAGCGTCAAAAAACCTGCCAACCTTCATTTGATGATCAATGGCCCATTTCTGGGCCGGGCCACGCGCGCCGGTTAGCATGGCGTGTTCTTCGTCATTCAATTTCATTTAAAAACCCCAACTTTACTAAAGGTTAAACCTAAACATATCGCCGTCACTGTCACGCGGAAATTTCGCTGGCTTTATCTTTATGCGCGTTTTGCGTGCATCTGTCATGTCTGGCGGTTCTTGAAAATGACCGTTGCGCGCCCCACTTTGAGATGGAGAAAAGCGCGGATCATAACGTGATCGGAAAGTTTATGCTGACAGTATATTATGATGGTAAATGCGGTCTGTGCCGCCGGGAAATTGAGTATTACAAAAACATTGCGCCGGCGGATTCTTTTGTCTGGCTGGATATTGCAAACGACCCGACCAGTCTTGCCGCACTTCGCATATCACAGGCTGATGCGCTGCGCCGGTTGCATGCCCGTGATGCGTCCGGTGTGATGCATGTTGGTGCGGCGGCATTTGTCGCGATCTGGCAGCGATTGGCCTATTGGCGGTATCTTGCTCTGCTGATGAAATTGCCGCTGGTTTTACCGCTGGCATCGATTATCTATAACCGGTTTGCTGATCACCGGTTTGCGCGTCTGTCGCATTGTCAGCTGGCTGTGACGGCTGGCGAAAATAAACCATGATGCATAATCTGCCCGATTGCGATGCAGCGCCAATTCATATCATCCCGATCGCCTGATCAAGCCATTGCCATTGGCTTGTTGCTTCGTCATTGCGGGAAAAATAGACGCGGCGGGTAAATTCAGGTACGCCGTCCAGAATAAACAGGCTGTTACTGGCCAGATGCTGTTCAACCAGCCGGTAAGGCAGATAGGCAGCCCCGCCATTTTGTAACAGATGCTCTAGCCCCCAAAGCGGATTGTTAAAGCTGATATTGGCGATGCCGGCACTGGCAAATGCCGTGGCATGTTGCCGCCCAAAATCCGTTCCTGCCTCGATATAAATATAGTTTGGGTCAAACGCGATCGGATTTTGCGGGTCCGGCGACACCAACACCAACCGATCGGCGGCAAGCTCAAAAACCGACTGGTTTGATTTCACATCGGCAGCATGGCTTAGCCCAATATCAACAAGACCAGCATCCAGCCAGTCTGAAATTTGCGCTGAATTTCCTGACCATACGCTGACCGCGATATCCGGCCGCAATTGGCATATATTTTCAAAAATGACCTGACCCAAGCCTGTCCACAAGGAATGATGAACGCCAAAATTACAGATCAGTCTGACATGATCGGGCAGGGCGATTTCCTGGCGGGCTTGCCGCCATAAATCCGACATGGCCTCGGCATAGCGTTTTAATCGCAAGCCAGCTGCAGTGACACTGACCCCAGAGCGGTGGCGGTGCAGTAATGTATGGCCAAGATCATCCTCGAGTGCTTGCAGGCGGGCGGTGACAGTTGACTGGGTAATATTGAGCTTTTCCGATGCGCGTGACAGGCTGCCGGTTTCAATAATTGTTAAAAATGTCTGTAAAGCTGATAATCTCATAACACGTCCTGAAAATCGAAAATTTCGATACGATAATGCAGAATAATTCATTTTTCAAATAGGCCGCGCTGTGGCATCTCTGAATACGGAAAGTTGAGACATGAGCAGCATGCCAAAACATGACACGGTTGTATCTGATCATTGTGATAATGTCGCATATGTGCCGGTTGTCAGACCGGAAAGGGATGGCGCTTTAATCTTTTGTTGCCGCACGCTGTCCGGGGTGCCGTCGACAACACAGCCAAATGTTTGGGGGTCATGGTCACGCCATTTAAAACGCACATCTTGCGCCATTCGCCTATTTGAATGATGATTTTCACCATTTTGTGTCGATAACAGACAGGTAAAAAGTGAGGAATCTATGTCTGGTCTTATTACATATCAGATGCTTATTGACGGGCAATGGGTGGATGCGGCTGATGGTGGCTGTTTTGAGAGCATCGACCCCAGCACCGGCGAGGCCTGGGCGATGGTGCCAGAGGCCACCGCCGCGGATGTTGAACGCGCGGTAAAAGCCGCTGAGCGCGCCATGTATGAGGGGCCCTGGGCCAACATGACCCCGACCGAGCGCGGCAAATATCTGCGTCGGCTTGGTGATTTATTGGCCGATAAATCTGAAGATCTGGGGCGTATCGAAACACGTGACACCGGAAAAATGTTTACCGAAACCCGGTGGCAGGCAAAATATATCGCTGAATTTTTTCATTTTTATGCCGGTGCTGCTGATAAGATTGACGGTAAAACATTGCCGATTGATAAGCCGGATATGTTTGTCTTCACCGATCGTGAGCCAATTGGTGTTGTCGCCGCCATTGTGCCGTGGAATTCACAATTGTTCCTGAGCGCCGTTAAAATCGGCCCGGCCTTGGCGGCTGGAAATGCCATTGTGTTAAAGGCATCAGAACATGGTGCGGCGCCAATGCTGGAATTTGGCAAATTGATCCAGCAGGCTGGCATTCCTGACGGCGTTGTCAATATCATTACCGGACATGGTGATCCTTGCGGCAAAACCCTGACATCGCATCCGTCGGTTGCGCGTGTGTCCTTTACCGGCGGGCCAGCGTCGGCAGCACAGGTGATCAGAAATACCGCAGAAAATTTTGCCGAGATTTCGCTGGAGCTTGGCGGCAAATCGCCCTTTATCGTTTTTGAGGATGCGGATTTAGAAAGCGCCGTAAACGGTTCAATTGCTGGTATTTTTGCTGCAACAGGGCAGAGCTGTGTTGCCGGGTCACGTCTGTATCTTCATGACTCAATCGCGGATCAGTTTTTGGCACGCATGGTCGAAATTGCGAAAACTATAAAAATTGGTGATCCGCAGGATGAAGCGACGCAAATGGGGCCGCTTTGTACCGCGGCGCAAATGACGCATATTGAAACACAGGTGGCTTTGGCGAAGACCGAAGGCGGTCGTATTTTGACCGGTGGACAGCGTGTTGCCGACCGCAAAGGCTTGTTCTTTGAACCAACTATTATTGAATGTCCGCGTCAGGATATGACGATTGTCGATACTGAATTATTTGGCCCGGTGCTCAGCGTTTTGCGCTTTACCAGTGAAGATGAAGTTGTCGCCCATGCGAATGCGTCACAACATGGTCTGGCGGCTGGCATTTTTACCCGCGATAGCGCCCGTTCAGTGCGGATGGCGCGGCGTATCCGTGCCGGTATTATCTGGATCAACACCTATCGGGTCATTTCGCCAATTGCTGAATTTGGCGGTATGAAGACGTCCGGCTATGGTCGTGAAAGCGGCATGCAGGCGGTGTATGATTACACCAGACCAAAAACAGTCTGGATGAATCTCAGCACAACACCGATTGCCAACCCGTTTCAGCCGCGTTGATTGTCAAAACAGGATGCGCCATGACTGCAAAAAATCAGCCGCACCAAGACGCATATCCAGCATATGCCTCACCATATTGCCGATGATTAAGAAGATGTGAAGGAGATAAGGCACGATGTCGACAATCACGCCGGGGTATGAAATAGCAGCTGATGGCACTGCCTATAACCTGACGGGCAGGGCTGGCGCACCGACCGTGGTGCTAATCCATGGGTTGGGGCTGTGCCGGCATATGTGGCAGGATCATATTGCTGATTTTGCGGCTGACTATCAGCTGCTGACCTATGACCTTTTGGGGCATGGCGACAGCGCCGCACCATCACAGCAAACCACGCTTTCACTCTATGCCCAACAATTGCTTGGCTTGCTTGACCATTTGCAAATTGAACAGGCGGCGGTTGTTGGCTTTTCGATTGGTGGCATGATTAACCGCCGGTTTGCGCTGGATTACCCGCATCGTTTGTCTGCTCTGGCCATTTTAAACTCGCCGCATGATCGGGGTGCTGCGGCGCAGGCTCTGGTCGAGACACGGGCGGCGGCGGTGCGGGTTGATGGCGCGATGGCAACAATGGAAGCGGCGCTTGAGCGATGGTTTACCCCCGCATTTCGAGAAACCAACCCCGGCTTGATGGAGATGGTGCGCGAATGGCGGCGCCGGGTAGATCCGCACAGCTATGCCGAGGCGGCATGGGTGCTGGCCACCGGGGTGACGGAACTGACCCGTCCTGCAGTGCCGATTAAAACGCCCTCGATTGTGATCACCAGCGCCAATGACACTGGCAGCACCCCCGATATGAGTGTGGCGATTGCGGCTGAAATTGAAACAGCCGAACTATCTATTGTGCCGGATCTGCAACATTTAGGTCTGCTTGAACAGCCGCAGGCATTCACCCAGCCAGTCATTGATTTTTTGAGAAAGTTAGCGCTATGACGACAAAATCAAACAGCACCCTGTCGGGCGGCCAGGCCGCTGTCGACGCTTTACGGAACGAGAAAACCGAATATGTTTTTGGCCTGATCGGTTCGGCCACTATGGAAATGTTTGACGCGTTATATGATGCGAATGACATTAATTTTATCGGCATTCATGATGAACGCACCGGCGCACATATGGCCGATGGATATGCCCGTGCCAGCGGCAAGGCCGGGGTTGTTCTGGCTGGTCAGAATGGCCCGGGTGCGACCAATCTGGTGACTGGTCTGGCACAGGCGAAAGCGGCTTATTCGCCGGTGGTATCCATAGCCGGGGCCTTGTCATCGGGTCATCTCTATCGCGATGCATTTCAGGAAGTTGATCAACAGGCGCTATTTACCCCGATCACGAAAAAAACCTGGACAGTGCCATCAACCGATCGGGTGCCGGAAATATTTCGCGAAGCATTTCGCACCGCACTGACCCCGCGATGTGGCCCGGTGCAGGTGAATTTGCCGCGTGATGTTTTGTCCGGGCAAGCTGAATTTACCGCCGCGCCGCAGCCGCAGCATTATCGCAATATGAGCCTGCCGCAGGCCAGTAGCGACGATATTTCAACGGCAGCCGCGATGCTGGCCGGGGCTGACCGCCCGGTGATCATCGCCGGCGGCGGCATTAAAAACACCAATGGGCATGAAGCGGCTATTTTATTGGCTGAAAGTTTGAATGCGCCAATCGTGACATCACCCGGGCATGGCGATGCCGTGCCGTTCGGACATCCGTTAAATGCCGGGCAAATGGGGCCGCGTGGTAATGTTGTGGCCTCGCGTCTGGTGAAAGAGGCCGATGTGATTTTGGCGTTAGGGACGCGTCTTGGTTTCAACTCAACCTTTTACAGCTACGATAATATCAATCGCGACGCGGCGATCATCCAAATTGAAATTGAACCAACAGCCATTGGCAGGTTTTTTCCGGTTGCGTTGGGCATATGGGGCGATGCGCCGGCTGCGGCAACAGCGCTCGTCGCGGCATTGGATAAAATTCAGCGCCGTGCGACTGCCGATGCATGGACAGCCAGCTACAAGCAAGAGCGCACCGCCTTTTTGGCGCAACGCGACAAAGATGCTGTCGAAACTGACCCGATCCAGCCATCTGGATTGTTCAAGGCGTTTCGGCAGGTGTTTCCAGATGATGCGGCGGTGACGTTTGACGCCGGCACCTTATGCCTGCAAGCAACCGATGCGCTGCGTTATGGCGGGCCGAAAAGCCTTTTTTCGCCGTTGGATTTTGGTCTTGTCGGGTTTTCGTTTGCCTGCGGGCTGGGGGTGAAATTAGCGCTGCCGGAACGGCCAGTGATCAGCCTGATGGGCGATGGCGGCTTTGGCATGACCATTTCCGAACTCAGCACCGCGGTTGACCATAATATCAACACTGTCACGGTGGTGATGAATAATGGCTGTTGGGGGGCCGAAAAGGCCTATCAGCGGGATTTCTTTAATGGCCGATATATGGGGGCTGATGTGTCGAGCCCACCATTTGATAAGCTGGCCGAACTGTATGGTGCCACAGGCTATCGCGCTGAAAATCTGGCTGACGTGCCTGCCGCGATCGAAGCGGCACTGGCCTGCGGCAAACCGGCTGTTGTTGATGTTGCTGTTGACCCGAATGCCTTGTTCAGCTTTCGGCGTGATAGTTTTAAACACCGCGGCGGCTGACGCCGGGCTGACACGCTATGTGATTTTGCCCAATACACTATGTGATTTTGCGAGGGCCGGATTCGCGCAGAGGCATTATTGTCTTATAAGCTGTGGTTATGTTGTTGTTTGCCAGCGGTTTTGCCCATAAACTGCGTTCCCAGCCACCATTGACAGGTCGCATCGTTGAGATTTCTGGCGGTTGAGCCAGTGTAACATGTTCGGGAGTTTTTTATGTCCAGTCTTTTGTTTGAACCGATCACTCTGGCAAATATGCAACTGCCAAACCGTGTTGTCGTCGCACCGATGTGTCAATATTCTGCCGAGAATGGCACGATGAATGACTGGCATATCGCCAATGCCGGTTCCTTTGCACGCAGCGGTGCAGGGCTGGTGATTCTTGAGGCGAGTGGAGTAGAGGCCGCCGGGCGGATCACCCATGGGTGTGCCGGTCTCTATTCAGATGAAAATGAGGCCGCAATGGCGCGCGTCGTGGCGTTATGCAAATCTGTCGGTCACAGCAAAATGGGCGTGCAGCTGGCACATGCTGGTCGCAAAGCCTCGACGCAACGACCTTGGGAAGGCGGGGTGGCGCTGACGCAAGATGCCTGGCAAACCTATGCACCCTCGGCCATTGCCTTTGATAATGGGTGGCATACGCCAGAGGCGCTTGATGCGGCCGGCATGGCACGTATTAAAGGGGCATTTGTCGCGGCGGCGGAACGGGCGCTGCGGATTGATATGGACGTCATCGAGCTGCATGCCGCGCACGGATATTTGTTGCATCAGTTCTTGTCACCATTAAGCAACCAGCGCGATGATTCCTATGGTGGCTCGATTGATAATCGTATGCGTTTTCCGTTAGAAATTTTTGATGCGGTGCGCGCTGTCTGGCCAGAAGACCGGCCACTATTTGTGCGGGTGTCGGCAAGTGACTGGGTCGATGGTGGTTGGGATGTCGAACAAACCACGCAATTTGCTGAAGAGCTGCAGGCACGCGGTTGCTCGGCGCTACATGTCAGCAGTGGCGGCAATTCACCATTGCAGAAAATTGCCATTGGCCCGGGCTATCAGGTTGGCTTTGCCAGCTTCATCCGCCAGCGTGTCACCATGCCAGTGATTGCTGTTGGCATGATCACCGATCCGTTTCAGGCAGAAACAATTATTCGATCTGGTCAGGCCGATATGGTGGCACTGGCCCGTGAATTTTTGCGTGATCCGCATTGGACATGGCGCGCGGCAAAGGCGTTGCGGGCGACCAGCTCTGTGCCCCCGCAATATCAGCGCGCCGTATCATTTGACTAGATGCCAGCGGTGCCAAGCAGGGCTGGCTGAATGTTGGGGTGCGCGGCGGCGGCGTTAACACGCATGCAGATGCTGACGATTGGAGTGGGCGTTTCTTGGCTGATGCAAAATCATATGTCGTTCTGTGCCGCGATTGCGGGTCGGCGGGCTATGTTGGCGCCGCCGCACCGCCCGATGACTGTCTGGTCTGCAAAAGTCAGAATATCCGCAGTCATCCCGAATTATTTGATTTGACGATTGCCCATATCGATTGTGACGCGTTTTATGCATCGGTAGAAAAGCGCGATAACCCGGAATTGATCGATAAGCCGGTTATTGTGGGCGGTGGTGATCGCGGTGTTGTGGCGGCAGCGTGCTACATCGCCAGACAATATGGTGTGCGATCGGCAATGCCGGCCTGGCAGGCACTTAAACGCTGTCCGCATGCGGTTGTGATCAAGCCGCGGATGGCGCGATACATCAAAATCAGTCAGCGCATCCGTGACCATATGCTGTCGCTGACACCGCTGGTACAGCCTTTATCCATTGACGAGGCTTTTCTGGATTTGTCCGGAACCCAAAAATTGCATAAATGCAGCCCGGCAGAGGCGCTGATGCGGCTGCAAAAACAAATTTTTGACGATATTGGCATTACCGTATCGATCGGCCTTGGGGCGAATAAATCGCTTGCTAAAATGGCATCTGACCGTGACAAGCCAAACGGTTTTTTTGTTATCGGGGCGGCTGAAGCGGCGGACTGGCTCGCCCCACAGCCAGTTTCGGTGCTTTTTGGTATTGGCAAAGCCACCGTTAAAAAACTCGATGCCGCTGGCTATCACAGTTGCGCGGATCTTGTCGCTGCCGAGAAACCGCGACTGGAAAAAGTTCTGGGCAGCCAGGCCGGGCGCATCATGGCCTTGGCACAGGGGATAGATCCGCGGCCAGTGACCCCGGAACGCGCCGCCAAATCAGTGTCGAATGAAACGACATTTTCCCGTGATTTGAAAAGCTATGAAGATTTAGAGGCGGTTCTCGAAAGGCTGTGTAATAAACTGGCCAAAAGACTACAGGCCGGCCAGCTTACAGCTGCCACCGTCACGCTAAAGCTGAAACGGGCAGACCACCGTATTGTGACCCGCAGCTATAGTCTGGATACGGCAACCGACAAGGCGCATCAGTTATTTGCAATTGGCCAAAAGCTGCTTCTTCCAGAAACAAAAAAAGGGTTATCATTCAGGCTTTTGGGAATAGGTGTTGATAATTTAGATAATAAAAACATGATCAGTTTATTCGATCATGACGGCGGGATTGATGACAAACGCAACCGGCTTGAGGCGGCGATGCATCGTTTGCAAGGCAAGCTGGGTGACCGGATCATTCAATCGGGGCGTCAGTTTTCCCGCAATATCGCGCAAGATGATAGCGATACCAGCGATTAATACGGGTTTTTGGGTGTGCGGTCGTCAGACAGGGATTGTTGGCGTTGCTGGCACAGTAATTCAATCGCATCGGCCACATGAATTTGGTTGATATGGTGATCGCCCCGCGCGGTGCGCAACCGGTGTGCTTCGATTAAGACATCCGCATGGCTGCATCCGAAGGGGGGGTCAAAGCGGTAGGCGGCAAGCTCGATCAGCATGCCAAGCGGGTCTCTGAAATATATGGAGTCCATAAATCCACGGTCTTTTGGGCCTGAATGGGTTATACCGCGCTCGTCAAGCCGCTCGACAGTCTGTGCAAATGTTGCCGGGCTGACGGTCAGGGCAAGATGGTGCAGATGTCCGGCATCCTGCGATGGCCGCTGTTTTTTGGCGGTTCGTTTTTCGTCGGTAAACACCGTGATCAGGCGCCCATCACCCGGATCAAAATACACATGGCCTTCATTCGGATCGTCCAGATTGGGCTGATCAAAAATGAACGGCATGCCCAAAACCCCCTCCCAGAAATCAATAGATGTCTGGCGGTCCGCACCGATGATGGTGATATGATGCACGCCTTGCGTTTGAATTTTTCGCATCGCTTACTGTCCTAAAAATGTGCCATGTGACCGTGATGATGGCAATTTGCCTACCATCCGGCAGCGCCGGTTTTGATAAATGTACCATTATTCAGTTCACGCATGGCCTGTTGTAATTCAGCTTGTGTGTTCATCACAATCGGCCCGTGCCAGGCCACCGGTTCTTTGAGCGGCGCCCCAGAAATTAACAGAAACCGGACGCCGTGTTCGCCAGAGATCACGGCGACTTCATCGCCGTCACCAAACAGTACCAGCGTACGGTTGCCTGACAGATCACGGATCTCCAGCTCGTCACCGGCAAATTCTTTTTCGACCTTGACGCCAAAAGGTGACGACGCATTGCTGAAAGAGGCGCTGCCCTCAAAAATATAAGCAAACCCCTGACGCCGTGTATCGAACGGAAAAATCTTAAAGCATCTCGGCGGCAGAGTGATATCAAGATATTGCGGTTCGGCAGCGATGCCATCGACCGGCCCCTGATAGCCCCGATAATTGCCGGCGATCACACGTATCCGGCTGTCATCATCATCATGCAGTTCGGTTATATCCGCCGATTTGATATCCTGATAGCGCGGCGTGGTCATTTTTTCGCTGGCCGGTAAATTTGCCCATAATTGAAAGCCATGCATTTCGCCGGCTGCATTGCCATGCGGCATTTCCTGATGAATGATGCCCGAACCGGCGGTCATCCATTGCACATCACCGCCGCTCAAACGGCCCTGATTGCCCAGACTGTCGCCATGATCAACCGAGCCTTTCAGCACATAGGTGATGGTCTCGATGCCGCGATGCGGGTGCCATGGAAAGCCGTTTTCATATTGCGCCGGCACATCATTGCGAAAATCATCCATCATCAAAAACGGATCGAATGGTGTGGTATCGCCAAAGCCAAAAACGCGGTGCAGGTGAACGCCGGCGCCCTCCATTGTGGGGCGTGACTGGCTGGACATTTTCACTGGTCTGATCGACATCTGTGGTCTCCGTGTAACATAAAATTTTATTGGCGTGTCAGGCCTGCATGATGCGTGATATGCCCACGCCATGCGCGTCATTCTGGCAATATAGGGTGGCTTTCCGTTTTTTTCCAAAACTGTTTGATGCAAGAACTTTTGCAGATTCGGTAATAAAGGATAAGAATAGAGCTGCAGATGCAATAAACGCCATTGCGCCATCGCGTAATACGGCGCATAAGGCAGGTGCGGTCAAGCTGGACGGCTGGCATGTCGCCGGCGTTGACAGATTGGCTTTGAGATCGACTATGTCATCATCACAACCGACATCCGAAAAACCTGCTGTTTTTGGCTCGCAAAATGTATTCGGCGCCCTATTAATGGGGCTGACGATGCTGTGCTTTGTGTCGAATGATGCCGTGATGAAGCTGATGTTCCAGTCGGTTTCAGTTGAGCAGGGGATTTTTGTACGCGGGCTGTTGGCGGTTCCGCTGATCGTGATCATTGCGTATCTGCGCAAAAATCTCTTTGTTCGTCTGGATCGCCGCGATTGGCTGATTGTCATTGTGCGTAGCGGTGCCGAACTTGCGGCAACCGTGACCTTTCTGACGGCTCTGGCGCATATGCCGCTGGCCAATGTTACCGCCATTTTACAGGCCTTGCCACTGACCGTTACAATGTTTGTTGCGGTGTTTTTCGGTGAACCGGTGGGGTGGCGGCGTTGGAGCGCCATTTTGATTGGCTTTGTCGGGGTGTTGATTGTGATCAGGCCGGGAACCGACGGGTTTAACGATTATGCGGTATTGGCGGTGGTTTGTGTCGGCTTCGTAACCATCCGGGATTCCATCACCCGCCGTCTGAATACGCGCGTGCCGTCGCTGTTTGTGGCTTTGTTGTCGGCGATTCCGATTTGTCTTTATGGCGGGGTAATGACATCGGTGACTGGCTGGTCTTCGATGACGCCATTGATGTGGCTTTTGTTTCTGGTGACTGCTTTTGCCATTATTGGGGGCTATTTATTTTCGGTGATGGCGATGCGGAATGGCGAGATCAGTTTTGTTGCGCCGTTTCGCTATACCGGCATGATTTGGGCGATTTTATTTGGTGTTTTACTGTTTGACGACTGGCCTGACTCGATGACCCTGTTTGGCAGCTTTATTGTGATTGGCATGGGTATTTATGCGTTCCACCGGGAACGAGTCCGCAAGGCAAAGCCGGTGAGCGTGCCACCGCGGGTATAGTTTAGGCCGCATCCCAGAGTTTCGCGGGATAGCGTTTTTGCGCGGGCTAGTGGCGGGCAGGCGTGTCATGCCGGCTGTTACGCCCGGCAATGGTCATGGTGATCACCGCTGCCAGAGTGATGGTTCCGCCGATAATTTCAAATTTTGTCAGGGACTCGCCCAAAAACACCCACGGCCATAACGGCCCCAAAACACTCTCGACCAGCACCAGCAGGCTGACTTCGGCCGCTGGCAGATAACCGGTTCCGGTTGTCACCAGAGCGATGCCGAGGCCAATGGTAAACGCCCCCATAAACAGGGTAATCAGCATATCTGTGTGCGCGATTAACAAAGCCCCATCGATCAGCACAGCGGCAATGGCGCCCAGCATCACACTGAAGATGCCAGCCATAAATGTGCCACCCAACACATCTGTTTTACGGCTGCGTCTGGCAATGACCAGCATCATTGCAAAACAAATCGCCGAGATGAAGGCGGTGATATTGCCAAGCGAATAGCCAAGTGTGGCGCCGTCATAAACCATCAGACCAACACCAAAAATGGCCAGACACATTGTTGGCCAAGTGACCGGGTGCGGTATCTCGCCGATCCATTTCCACGCGATAATGGCTGCCAGAAATGGGGCAATCGTTAAAATCAGTAATGTTGACGCCACCGATGTATGCAGCATTGAAAAAATATATGTGGCAAAGGCAAGTGCCAGCCAGCCCCCCATCCATAGATCATGCCGGTCAATCATTTTGATAAATTTTTCCGGACTGATGCGACGCCGGAGACAAACCACAAGCAGCAGCACCAGCGTTAGGCTTAGCGAGCGATAGAACAATATCTGGAAACCAGTCGCGTCGTCGAGCAGGCGCATCAATAGACCAACAAAACTCATCAGACTAGCCCCGCAAAGGACACATATCATAGCGATAGGTCGGGTCATAACAAGCTCGTTAAAAGGTTACTCGTTAGTTGAAAAGCGACTATGCTGAACGATAATAACGGTGCCAATAGGTAAAATGAGAGCAATACCGGTCACAGTGAGTAATAACAGACCAAGCTCTGAATAATCGGCTGTGGTAACGATTTCATTGGTGATCTTATCTTTAACCTGGCGCGTTACAATGAAGGCCTGATTCAGATATTTCGTGCCAAGCGCGCTTGCTGAGAGCGCCAGATTGGTAAATGAGGCAAACACCGCGAAAAATGTGGCTTTCATATTTTCCGGGGCGTTTTTGGCGATCCAGGCCAGCAATGGAATCATCGATACCTGGCCAAGAGGCGATTCGACCGCGGTATTGACGATGGCGATAAATCTGGCGTCAACAATGCCGCCAGTCAGGCTGGCCGTCCAGTGATGCAGGCCATAATACATGCCGACACTTGGCAAAAACAATACCGCACCCGCAATCGATAATATGACGATAATTTTGGCCATGGAGTTGCGCACCATAAACGGCCGCAGCAACACGATGCCAATCAATGTCAGCACGGATGCAATGACCGACAATACCGAAAAAAATTGCTCGTTAAAAAGCAACTCATCAATCTCAAACCAGGTCAGGCCCGGCCCCGGGCTTGGCATCGCCCGAAACATAAAAACAATAATAGCCGTGCCGATGATCATAAAACGCTGATGCTCTGGCAAAACAGCAACAAGGCGGCTCATCAGAAATAAAATAATGCCGACCGAACCGGCAAAAACAATCTCCTGCGCATAGGCAATATTTGTCACACCAAGAGTAACCGAAAATATGGCAAAGCCGAGGCTGCCGAGCAAAATGCTCCAATTTATCTGTGGTTTGCTATGTACCGCCACTGGCCCGTCGGCTGGTGGGTTATGGTGCAACGACTGCTGTCTGGTGACGCTGGCTATGATCACGCCAATGACAGAAAATAATGGAATTATAAGGGCATATAGATAGATCTTACCGTAAAGCTCAATGCGGGCAGATTCCCCCAATCGGTCGGCACCATCAAATAAAATGACATTGGCAAGCGCCACTAAAACGGTGCCGCCAATGATCGCAAAGCGGCCCAATGTCTGCATTGTGATATGCATATTCTTCATCGCCGCGTCACTAAAGGGGACGCCTGTTTCGTCCAGCGCTGGCACCGCTTCGACGGTCATCGCATCGGCAACAACATCCTGCAATACAAACCCGACAGGTGCCAGAATAGCGCTCAACACATACCAGCTCTCAACCGGCAGAATGTCCGCCATGTCGGCGGTATGCATGATCAGCCCATACATGATCAGCAAGCTGGTGGCGATCACCGCAGCGCCCAGATACACCAGATAATTTTTATGTTTCCAAATCAGATCGACAAGATGCCCAAGTGGCATTTTTAACGCCCATGGCAACCCCACCCAAAATCCGAGACTGGCCAGAAAGGCGGCGGATAAATTCAGATAGTCTTTGATAAAAAACGTGCCGACAATAGCGGTCAGGCCGGAAATGCCAGCCGCCAGATAGACCATCAGGGGCGGCACATAGCTCCAGCGAAACTGCCGGGGCAATTCGGTCACACTCATCACTATGCGCTGGATCGCTGCTATCATACGCAAAACACTATTACAGCCAAGAGCGCTCCTGCAATCGGTAAATGTCGCTGTGGCAGAATGATGATATGCCGCTATGCCACTATGCCGATTTACTGGTGAAAAATCAGTCGTTGGTTTTCGGCTGTAATCTGTCTTGCCAGATGGTTTTGATTGTTGCGGGTATCAAACCGGGCAGATCTTCCTCCCAATCCAGATAATCCTGCGCATCTTTTAATACACCAAAATGCCGGCCAGCGAATAATGCGCTCTGGTCAATGGGGCTGTCGCCTGTATCGCTGATTGACGTCGCAGATGACTGTAAATTTGCTTCGATGGCATGATCTGCCCATACAGCTATGGCGTCAATCTGCCATCCATTTCTGGTCAGAATATCGGCGATCATGTTTCCGGTTGCCGCGCATGCGGCGATAATGCCGACCGGCTGATGCGCTGGCTGTTTGTCTAAAATAGTTGTGATATTTTCCCATTTGCTGGTCGCAATATGAGCTGTTGCATAGTCTTTAGACAGGCGAAAATCCAAAATGTGCGTGCCGCTTTTCAGCCATTTTGGGATCGGGTTTTCCTTGGCGCTGATCGGGTCGGTGGGGTGCTGCGGCGCGGCGGCAAAACTGTCTGCGGCAATGATGGCAATTTCCACCGCAAACCCCATCCGTGACAGCCAATAGGCGGCAAATGCGGCGCGGCAGCCTGATACGGTATCAAATAGAATAATCGGCACATGATATCTGGCGATTGACCGATCCGTTTGTTGTACCAGATTTGTCCCTGATATTTTGATCACCCGCTGCGCCAGAAGATCGCCATTGGCGGCGTCATCAGACACATCAAACAGCAAGTGATCGCGGTGTGACCCGATAAACGCATCTAGATCAGCCGACCGGATCGTGGTCGCCTGAATCTGCCAGCGGTCGAGAAAATTGGCAACAGATTCAATTGATTCGGTGGGTGCTGCGATATTATGGGTAGCGCCATGCTCGCGGGTAAAGCCATCAAGCTCCCAAGCCTGTGTGCCGCCCCGGAAAATAGCAAAATCCCCCTCATATCCGGCCGCCTGTAATGTGTGCGCGCCAATGATTGAACGTGTCCGCCCGGCACAATGCAATAAAACCGTTGTATCGTGGCGCCGCAATGCATCCATATTGGCCAGCAGCAGGCTGTTCGGTAAATTTTTTGAGCCGGGCAGGGTAAATCTATTATATTCCCCGGCTGGTCTGACATCGACAAGCTGTGCGTCGGGGTGGTCTGCCAGATATTGTTGCGGTGTCACCTCTAAAATACCGGGCAGATGCGAGACAATTTCGCCAAATGCTTTTGACCAGACATATTCCCCCTGCACAAAGCCGGTCATCGGCTCTGTTGGCGCCGCTGTTTTATGCGTAGTGATTTTGTGATAGCCCATGTCTCGCATAGAGGCGAGGGCAACGGTGCTGGCGGTATCACCCCAATCCAGATAATGGATTGGAAAGCCAAAATCCGGGCATAAAAAGGGCAGGCGGGTTGGCAGAATCGACAGCGGAATATTGGTGCTGCCAAACCAGTGACCATGCACATAGTCACGGCGTTCGCGGCAATCGATCAGGCAGAATGGCGCGGCTTGATCATAGAGCTGTGTAAAAACGGTAACGGTCATTTCAGGGCCTGATCTTGCCAGCGGTTTTGCACTTAACTTAATTCATATCCCGGTTTAATTCATTTATTAGGCTAATTCATATTTTAGGCGTTTGACCTGTGACATATCGGTGCCCTCGATGCGCAACAGGCTTGTCGGGGCGGTGCGTGTTGGCGCGTGCAACACGCCTTGTTCATAGACATGCGCATCGCCGGTGCGCATCTGATAGGTTTTGCTGAGTTTCACTTTGCCGGGGGTGTCTTCGCTGGCCGCTTGCACAAGGTCAAATTCGCTCATTTCTGTTTCACCGCGCACCTGTGCATAAATCGCCCAGGATGGCCCATGATCATGCGGCGGTGTTGTTTTGGGGCCGGCAAAGTTATGTGCCAGAATACAAAAGCCAAGTTCCGGATCCTGATACAGCAAATCGCGTTCGCCAGCTGTGACCGGCACCAGAGTTTCGGCGGCGTCTGCGTCGCGCAACAAGTGCTGCAAATGCGCCGCCACGAGCTTGCGACCTTCCGGGCCGGGGTTCTCGATCAGCAATTTGCGGCATGTTTGTGATAGATCCGATAGCACCTTGTTCATTGGCGCGCCTCCTGCTGTAAATGATGCCGGCTGTGTATTCTATTTGGACTGGCAATATTATTTTTTGATACTGACTAAGCCAATTGCTGCTGCCACGGCGCCTGCCCATGGCCGGAAAAACCGCCCGTCACCCTCATCTAATCGCATTATTTTTTTGCTGTCTACTCGCCATTTTGATTTTTGACCAGACTGAGACAGATTTACGCACAGCCCAGCCGGTAACGATTGTTGAAATCCAGTTTTGATAGGCTTCCGGGGTTAGTTTGGTGACCGGCTCATAATCGGCTTTATTGTAAAATGAAAACACCTCAATATGCAGATCGTTGACCTGTCTGGTGGCGAGCAGATCAGTAATTTCGACCTCATCGGTTTTGCGAAACCATTTTTCCAGTCTTTTATTCAGACGTCTTTCGATCCAGTACATGTGACTGTTTCGGTAATCTGTCTCAATAACGGATAATAGCTCGTCCTCGGTCACAATACGCTCTGGCCTTTTTGTCGTCACTTGCTGTGGTTAATCTATTTATAATGGGCACGCCGGTCGGAAAAGGTGCGTACCCGGCGCCGCCATGCGGCATAGCTGCCCGGCTTCAGATTTTGACGCATCAATCGTTTGACATCTTTTTCTTTCAAACCGTAAAGGCTTTCAATTTGCTTAAAGCTGGTATGATCAGACAAGGCCATTTCGATGACCTCGTGAATGTCATAATCATCTTGTGACATGAATTGCAGCGCCTATGAGGTGTGCCGGGTGTGATATGCCGGGTGTGATTTAGCTGCCAAAGACCGGGTTGAACATGTCCGGGTCATTGACCCAATACACGATCAAGGTAACCGCAAATAGCAGAACAAAAAACACCGACACACCCAGCAAAATTTTACCAAGCTGCTTCTGACCGAAAGGTTGTATAGCCATAAAATATCTCCAAAACCGGCCCTAGTCTGCCATGAAACAGCCCGGCTGTGAAACGGTAAAATCGAACAATAGGGTGATGCTTTATTGTGTTAAGCTACGCATGGAGGGGGGATATTGCCGCTTATCGCGACGCTGGCAGCGTTGACACGGTGCGGGAAAACCTCGAGGGCGCAAAATATACGCTTGCTACCAACGCCAAAAATGCGGCTGCCGGGCTGATGCATTTCGCCGATATTGCAAAATTCAGGAATGAGCTTGATGCCAAGATTTATGGCATTGAGCCGGGCAATGACGGCAACCGGCTTTGAGAGCGGTCTTGTGATTGTGGTTCTGGCGATGCTTCGTGATTGAATTTTTCGCACTGAAAAATAGGTTGGTAAATAGCTGGGCAAATAGCCAGGTTGGGGCGTTGCCGCTTTTACAGATGTTTTGATGCTTGTTTCGGTGCCGCATTTCGTCCTATTCTCGCCGCGTTTTCGGGGGTTCGCGGTTAGGGTCATTGGGCATGTCATCATCATCTTCAACAGCGTTTGCCGATGCTGAAAAGTCATTACAGGCATTTGTAAATAATGGCCTCAGCGGTTATGAACGCCTCAGAAATTATGATTTTGGCCCGGCTGACCGGCATAATGTCTCGCTGCTATCAAAATATATTACGCATCGGGTGTTATTTGAATATGACGTTGTGCAACGCATATTGGCACAGCATCCCATGCAAATGGTTGAAAAATTTGTACAAGAGGTGTTTTGGCGGATTTACTGGAAGGGCTGGCTAGAGCATCGCCCGGCTGTGTGGGCCGATTTTACCGCCTTTGATCACAGCCAGACTCCACAAACGCCGTATCAGCAGGCGATCAATGGCAAAACCGGCATTGATTGTTTTGACGTTTGGGCGGCTGAACTGCAAAACACCAACTATTTACATAACCATGCGCGCATGTGGTTTGCCAGTATCTGGATTTTCACCCTCGGCTTACCATGGCAGGCTGGCGCTCGCTTTTTTATGCAGCATCTGAATGATGGTGACGCCGCGTCAAACACCCTTGGCTGGCGATGGGTTGCCGGGGTTCAAACTAGCGGCAAACATTATCTGGCGCGTGCCAGCAATATCGAACAATTCACCGATGGACGTTTTGCACCGGCGCGGCTGAATGAAACAGCCTTACCAATCGCGGCATTGCAAAGCTATGACATCATGCCGATTGACTATAGCGAAATTTATCATAAAAAATTCAATAAATTGATAGTTTTGGAAAATGATCTTCATCTGAATAATAAGAATTTTTATGACGCATATGACAGTGTTTTCGTGGTGCGGCCGGGGTCAATAGGTCGGTCTGTTGCGCTGGCTGATCCGGTGTTGGATTTCAAAACTGATCTGGTGACGGCGTTTTGTGAGAACTGCGGCAATGCAGAACTTATTGACGCCAGTGCCTTGGCATCGATGGCTGGCAACCAGCCCGGGTTTGACCTTGTCTACCCGCATATTGGCGACACATGGGATGCGATGCGGCGATTGCGTGACGGCGCTGGTGTGCCGCTTCACCCACTAAAACGGCCGCAGGATTTATTTTGCTGGCAGTTTGCGAAAAAGGGATTTTTCAATTTTAAGAAAAACATCCCGGAGATTGTTTCATTTCTGCGATAGGCGGTTAAAACTGCATCACAACACCGCCATTGATCTGCAACATCTGTCCATTCACAAATCCACCATGATCCGAACAGAGATAGCTTATCATGCCGCCGATATCATCGGTGGTGCCAAGCCGACGGGTTGGGTTTTCATTCAGTAATTTGGTGAATTTCGGATCGCTGGCTTTTGCCGGATCATCACCGGGAAACGTGCCGGGTGAGATGATATTGGCGGTGACGCCAGACGGGCCGAATTCCACGGCTAATGCTTTGGTAAGCCCCCAAACCGCATGTTTTGCCACTGAAACAGCCGAAGCGCCGGGATAACCGCGCTGTGCGTTCATGCCGGAAAAACTGATAATGCGTCCCCATCCGTTGCTGACCATTCCCGGCAGAACCATCCGTGAAAGCCAGACAGCCGCGTTAAGGTCAACATCAAGAATCTTTTGCCAGTCCTCGTCACTTGTCTCTAGAAAGGCGGCATGCGGCCGGATCGCAGCGTTATTCACCAAAACATCAATGGCGCCAAAATGCGCAATACCGGTTTTTGCAATAGTTTCTGCTTCGGTCTTATTGCCAACATTGCCCATCACAACAAGCGCTGTGACGCCATGCGCGCGCACCTCATCAGCGACCGATTCAGCGGCGTCACGATTGCTGCTGCCATTGATGATGATATTGAATCCGGCTGCCGCCAAATGATGCGCGATACCCCGGCCAATATTTTGTCCGGAGCCGGTGATGAGGGCTGTTTTTCTATCGGTTTGCATGGTTATTCCTTCATGGGTGTCACTAATCACGATCTGTGCCGGCTGCCACCATAACAGCCTGATGGTAAATTACCAGCCAGCGATATATCCCATTTCCCCATATAGATTTCCCCCACTACCAAGCTGGACAAATCGCCAGCACACTGTCATGTTTTGCCAGATTTACCGGCCGTTCTGGCGGGGTGACGCCATATTGGCTCGAGTTTCTTTTGGGGAGTATTTTTAGGTGGCAGATAACCGGCAGATTGACCAGCAACAGGTGCGTGATCATATCGACTCTGTTTTGCAGGGATGTGAACAGGTTTTTGAAAAGTTTTTTCTCGCAAAATTTATGGGGCTGGAGTTTGAATATTTGCCGGCAGGCGCGGCTGACAGCGACAAAACGCATCTCAAAATCACATTTGAGGTGAATGAGATGCTGATGAATCCTCAAGGGTCGCTGCATGGCGGAGTTATGGCGGCTGTTATGGATATCTCAATGGGGCATTTGTTACATAAAACAGCTGGCATGGGCGCCACGATTGAAATGAAAATACAATATTTACGGCCGTTACGCCAAGGTGTGGTGACATGTGAAGGCGGCTTTATCAAAAAAGGCCGCAGCCTGTCCTTTATGGAAAGCCGCTTGTCAGGCAGCGATGGCAAACTCGCCGCTATCGCCACAGCCACATGGAAAATGCCAGACGCATAGGGCGCAATCCGGCCGCGCATGGCTGAATGATGGGGTCATAAAACGCTGGCATGGCGCTGTGTGCCCGAACGGATCTGGCTTTGTAAGGCCGGCTTGACCAGTGGGTTTGATCAGCGGGCTACTTCAGTCGATAGGATTTATGACAGCTCTTGCAGGTCGCCGCGGTGGCTTTGAACGCCTTGGCGATATCGCCTGCATCCCCGGATTTTGCTGCGGATACAAGCGTATCTGCTGCCTCATAGTGATCTTTTGCGGCTTGCGTGAAACCGTCAAAATCCGTCCAGATTTCGGGTGCCGCTTCTGATGGCTTTCCGTCACTGCCTTGTGGGAAATAGTCAGGCATTTTGCTGGCCCAATCCCTGATATCCTCGGCAAGCGGCACAATGGCGCGATAATCACCACCGCGAAGATGCATGTTGATCGCTTTCATATTGTCTTTGCTGCGTTTAAAAAAATCCATTCTTTCCTTGATGATGCCGGTGGCACCACTACGCGCCATGGCGGCGGCTGACAGGCCGATGGCAATGGCAGACAGACAGATGAGGGTTTTTTCTGGATTGGCACGAAAATTCTCCTGACTAGTGACACGCTTTACCAAGCGCTTTCAGGCGCCAGTAATTATAGGGGAGCGGCGTCACAAAACCGGCAGCCAACATTAACGGCACCGCCGACCAGGTCAGCATCGCCCCACCTGTAAGAAAATAATCCGTCAGATTCATGGCAGCCTCCATGGATATCATTGAAATCAATGACATGCCGAGGG